>Ga0184612_10001288_pt1 | contig 12090 bp, 14 predicted proteins | sample PLM3_60_coex_FD_133163 | JGI IMG/M metagenome (GOLD analysis project Ga0184612, IMG submission 133163) | Groundwater sediment microbial communities from an aquifer in East River, Colorado, USA - PLM3_60_coex | ecosystem: Environmental > Terrestrial > Soil > Riparian zone | place: USA: East...
TCGAGCCGCCTCCGCATGGAGAGCGCAACATGGAGGGCGCGCTCCGCGTGGTCCTCGTGTGCCGCGGGCGCACCGAACGCGGCCATGACCGCGTCGCCGACGAACTTCTCGACCGTTCCTCCCGCATCGGTGATCTCGGAAGCCATTGCGTCGTAGAAACGGTTGAGAAGCGCGCGAGTCCGCTCCGGATCCTGGGAGCTGGCGAGCTCCGTCGAGCCCACGAGATCGGCGAAGAGGACGGTGGCGAGCTTCCGCTCCTCGCTCGGAGGGGCAGATCTCGAGATCGGAGTGGCGCAGCTCGGGCAGAAGCGGGCCCCGGCGGGCACCGGCTGCCCGCAGCTCGGGCAGAACGCCATGGGGCCGATTGTCCCTCGCATACTCCGACCTAGCAACGACGCTCGAAGCGTAAGACGGGCGCGTGGTGGGGGAGATCCTTGACCGCCACGGCTCGGTCGGGCTCGACCGCTTCGCGCGCTAGCGTCTCATATCGTCGAAGACGGCTCCATCGGCCCCGTCGTTCACGCCGTACCCGGGGTTGCTTCGGCGGCGGATGCCTGTGCAGGCCTTCGAGCATGCCCCGCGCCCAGCGAGAACGCTGGCTCAGCAACCGGTCGAGCTTCTCGGGTGAGACGGTGAAACCGACCGCGAGTGGCACGTACTGCACGATTCCCGTGATCCGAGCATCGCCCGTCTGAGCACGCGACGGGTGAGGAGGAGAGGCGTCCTCGCCCGCGAACATCCGAGGTCATGGCACCCAACATCATCGGCCTCGGGCTCATCGTGGCGGGCGTGATCTTCATGATCATAGGCGGCGTAGTCCTGTGGATCCTCGGCGTGATCTGCGTGCTCGGCGGCGTCGGTGCCCTCTGGATGACCTGGCAGCGCAAGCGACGCGCCGCAACCTGAACTTCAGATCAGCGAGAAGGTAGCCTGATCAGACTCCGGCCCGTTCACGAGTGGAGGGGCGAGTACTGTGCGGCACCAGGCCCCGGCACGAGTAGCCGACCCGCCGCCCAAACGTAGATCGATCCCAGTTTCGCGCAGAACTGCGACCCGACTGCGTTGTGGTCGCCGCCATTGTCAGCAGGCGCCCTGTGTCCCGCCTTGCCTGTGGCCGCTCAGGCGGGCGGCTAGCTCGTCTCGTACTCGTCGTGGCGCCGTACCCAGAGCGGCCTCGTGTCGCTCTCGTCGCGACCCCTCGGCGTGCGGTCCAGCAGAGCGTAGTAGGCCATCGCGGGCTCGAGGCCGCGGGCCGTGCTCACGTACGTCCGGTAGACGATCCCGTCCGATAGCGCGTATGCGCTCAGGCCCGGTCCCTCGGAGACGTACCCCACGACGTCCGTTCCGCACATGCGCGCGTTCTGTTCGACGGTGGACGGGATCTCGCCCTCCAGGAACGGCTTCAGCTCCTCCTCCGTGTACAGGAAGCCGAGGTCGCGGTTGAAGTCGCTGCCACCGCTCGAGACCCAGTCGATGCCCCAACCCATCCGCTCCCTGTAGGCGACCAGCTTCGCGAGCGGCCCGCGAGAAGCGAGCAGCAGGGTGGTGTCCCTGGCCTTCAGGTGTGGCACCTGGGGGGCGAGCGTGTCCGCGATCGAGGAGCAGACCGGGCAGCCTGCCTCGTACGTCGGACCGAACATGAAGTGGTAGACGAGCAGCTGGGAGCGGCCGTCGAAGAGATCCGCGAGAGTCTTCGTCCCGTCCTCCGTCTCGAACCGGTAGTCCTTCTCGACCTGGACCCAGGGCAGCTCACGCCTCTTCCTAGCCAGCTGGTCGCCCCGGCGGGTGAGCTCCTTCTCCTCCTTCAGCAGCTCGTCGCGCTCCGTCCGCCACTCATCCTGCGTTCCGATCCTGTGCTCCGCCATCAACGTGCCACCTCCTGTCTCGGTCCGTGGGGCCAGCCTATAGGCGTGTACCTTGGCAATTCGGGCGCGCGTTCCGGCGGAAGCGGGACTCGGCGCCGTCCTTAACAGCCACGCCCGAGTCTCCAATGTACCGCTGCTGCCCGGCCGCGAGCGCGAGCTGCAGCTCGAGGGCCGATGCGATGAGTTTCCGGGTTGCCGCGGGTCTCATTTCGTGATCTCGGTAGCGTGCGATCCGACGATGGACTCGCGCGCGACCGTTCGAGTCCGACGGAGGGAGATGAGATGCCCGAACAGAAGATCGGAACGCGCGAGGAATGGCAGGCGGCCCGGGACGAGCTCGCCAAACTCGAGGCCGAGCAGGCGGAGCGAAACGAGGAGGTCAAGAGAAAGCGTCTCGATCTTCCGTGGGTGCCGGTCGAAAAGGAGTACGAGTTCGACACCGAGGACGGCAAGAAGACGCTCGCCGAGCTCTTCGACGGGCGCTCACAGCTGCTCGCCTACAACGTCATGTTCGGCCCCGACTACACGCTCGGCGCCTGCCCTGGCTGCACCAGTCTGGCCGACGGGCTCGACGGCTCGCTCGTCCACCTCAACCACCGCGACGTGACGCTGCTCTGCTTCTCGCGGGCGCCGATCGAGCGGCTGACCGCCTACAAGCGGCGGATGGGCTGGGAGTTCCCCTACATCTCGACCTACAACACCGACTTCGCCTTCGACTTCGGCCTTGCGCTTACCGAGGAGCAGGCGCAGCAGATTCCCGAGGTCAAGGAGATGGTCGACAACCCGCCCGACTGGCTCGAGGAGTGGTCAAGCCAGGTCGGGGCCGAGCTGGAGGACGGGTTGCGCGAGAACCCGAGCTGGATCGCCTTCGCGCGCGAGAACGCGACTGTGTACCACACCTACACGGTGTCGGCGCCTGACCCGTTTGTCGCGCCGTACTTCGGCTTTCTGCTCGAGCGAACGCCGAAACCCCAACCCTCCGAGCCCCGCGCCTGGCGGAAGGACGAGTACCCGGACTGACGCCGATCGGGGTCGGTTCGCGGCTCCGCCCGGCGCTGCGTGCGATGGCCAAGCTGATCTACATGTCGATCGCCTCGCTCGACGGTTTCGTCGAGGACGCGCAGGGCAGGTTCGACTGGGCCGAGCCGGACGAGGAGGTGCACGCGTTCGTGAACGACCTCGCGCGGCCGGTCGGGACGTACCTCTATGGGCGTCGGATGTACGAGACGATGGTCTTCTGGGAGCGCCCGCCCGACCTCGCCGATCAGCCGCCCTTCGTGCAGGACTTCGCGGAGATTTGGCAGCGGGCTGACAAGATCGCCTACTCCAAAACGCTTGAGACCGCCCCCAGCGCCAAGACCCGGATCGAGCGAGAGTTCGACCCGGAGGCGGTCCGGCAGCTAAAGGCAACAGCGGCCGGTGACCTTACAGTCGGTGGACCCGAGCTTGCGGCCCAGGCGATCGGGGCCGGTCTGGTCGACGAGTACCAGCTGTTCTTCGCGCCTGTCCTCGTGGGAGGCGGCAAGCGCTCCCTCCCCGACAGGAATGTCCGCTTGAATCTCGAGCTGCTGCACGAGCGCTATTTCCGCAACGGCACGGTGTACGTGCACTACCGCACCCGCGCGGTCACGCAATAGGCAAACCGCCGCCGTCGGCGGCACCGGCTTCGCCACGGCCAGCCGGGCGCGGGCTATGCGGGGGGGTTCCTGCCGCGATCCAGCTGCGGAAAGCTCGACCTGCTCGATAGCCGGCCCGCCTCCGTCTCATATGTGCGTGGGAGAGACCGAAGTTGCGGCCGTTAGCGTTGCGACATCCAGCCGTGGCAGCCCATGTCGCGCATGAGAAGCCGGAGGTGCTGACGCGTCCAAACAGCGGCTACGCCCTGCTAGCGTCTCCTCCGCGTGGAAACCCGGCGTGCGCTGCTCTTGATCGCCGACATTGGCGGTTACACGGACTTCATGAGGTTCCACCGGACGATCCTCGGTCATGCGGAGGCAATCACGACGCGCCTGCTCGAGAAGATGGTCGATGCGGCCCGCGACTTCGAACTGATCGAGATCGAAGGCGACGCCGCGTTCCTCTCGCGCGAGGCCGATGCGCTGGATCGCGGCGCGACGGTTGCCGCCATCACCCAGGCTGCCGTCGCCATGCACCGCGCCTTTCACGTCGAGCGGCGGCTGGTCGAGCTCAACATGTGCCCCTGCGACAGTTGCAGTCAGGCGAGCGACCTGAAGCTGAAGTTCGTTGCGCACGTCGGCGAGGTCGCAACCCAAACGATCAAGCGACGGCGCAATCTCGTCGGCATGGACGTGATCTTGGTCCATCGCCTGCTCAAGAACCCTGTGCAGGTGCCCGAGTACGTTCTTTTCTCCGAGAATCTCTACCGGAGCGGCGGCGCGTCTCTGGCCGACCACCCGGTGCACGAGATCTCGCTGGACCTCGAGGGATTCGGACACGTCCGCGCCTACTCAGTGGAGGTCGAGCACCTCGCCGGGGGCCTCCCTCCCGTGCCGGAGCCCGCCTGGCCGCGGCGGTTCGCGGGGACGGTTGGCATCCTCGGCCGGGGTCTGCCGTTCATGCTCCGTCTGCGACGCCCACGTCGTACCGGTTCTGCCTTGCCCGGCTAGGGCGGATCCTCCAGACTTCGCGCCGAATCGTCTCGGAACCATGGAACAGGCCTCGCTCCGCCGAGGAACTTGAGGGAGGGCGTGCGTACTGGCTACCCGGGCACCCCTAGCCGCGTGCATGTGCGTGCGCGCGAGGAAGTCAGTAGCCGTTCACGTGCGGGAGAGCGACCCGCGAGCACGGAGTTTCGTTGCTAGTTCAAGTGAAGAACCACCGGCGCGATTCGCCGGTATGAGATACTCGGGCGCTGGCGGCCTCGCTTGGAGGGCGCGTGCGTGGTCCGGCGACATCTACCGAAGGAGTCAGGCTGGTGGCACTGCAAGCATGAGAGGCCGCTGCAGGTACCGGCCGCTACCGGAAGGCCCAGACGCGCAATGACCGAAGCCGGCGGAGCCGCAGAGCCCCGAGCGCCGTCGCGGACACGCCTGATTGGCGCGCGCGTGTTGACCGTCCTCGCGATCCTGCTCGCGCTCGTGGGGATGGTCGCGTTCTACGTCGAGCACACCGCCCTCGACGAGGAGGGCTTCGAGACGATCTCGCGGAACATGATCGAGAACGACGAGATCCGTACACAGGTCGCGGCCAAGTCGGTCGACACGCTGTTCGACAACGTCGACGTCGAGGCGGCGATCGCCGAGCGGCTGCCGCCTGCGCAACAGGGGCTCGCTCCGGTTCTGGCCGGTCTCGCGCGCTCGGGCGCGGATCGTGCGGCAGATGCCGTGCTCGAACGTCCCCGTGTACAGACGGTGTGGGTCGAGGTGACGACACGGACCCAGCGCCAACTCGTGAGGCTGTTGGACGACAAGAACGAGTTCATCCAGACCGAGGGCGGCGCGGTCGTGCTCGACCTCCGTCCGATCGTGATCGAGCTCGGCGACCAGGTAGCGGTGATCGGAAAGGTCGCCGAAAGGCTCCCCGAGTCGTCCGGGAGAATCTCGATCATCGAAGAGAGCCAGCTCGAGACGGCACAGTCGATCACGAAGATCCTGCGCGCCGTCGCCGACTGGATGTGGCTCGTCGCGCTAGCGGTCGCGGCCCTCGCTATCTGGCTCGCCCGTGGGCGTCGCCGCCTGGAGCTTCGCGCACTCGCGATCGGGGTGCTGCTCGTGGGGCTCCTGATGCTCGCCGTACGCCGCTTCGCCGGCGACTACCTGGTCGACTCACTCGTGAAGGACGACGCGGTCAAGCCGGCGGGCCACGATGCATGGAGCATCCTCACGCAGACCCTCGCCGACCGTGCCTGGGTGTGGATCATCCTCGGCATCGTGACGTTGGTCGGGGTCTGGTTCGTCGGCGACAGCCGTCGAGCTGCACAGGCACGCCGCGCCGCAGCGCCGATCCTCGAGGGCCGCCCGACGACCTACGGCATCGCTGCGGGCGCCCTGCTCGTGATCGCGCTCGTCGCGCCGGCCTTGGCTCGAGGCTGGCTGAGCGCGCTCGTTCTGATCGCCCTCGTCATCGTCGGCGTCGAAGTGGTCCGCAACATCGTCCTACGAGAAGCACCGCAGCAACGTTGAGTCACAGCGAGTCTTCTCGGCCAACATCAACGAAGGAGAAGCTGCATGCCCTTGGCCATCGGGTGGTTCGTGTGGGGAGGCTTGCTGGGCGTTCTCTATCTGATCGCGTTCATCACGGCCGGCGTCATGACGATCCGCAACGGCCACCTCCTCCTGTTCATCCTGGGGTTCATCTTCCCCCTCCTCTGGATAATCGGGGCGTTCATGGACAAGCCTCGCTACTAGCCGGTCTCCCCTGACCTGAGAATCAGTTCCGCGCCGCTGGGACTGTGCTACCTAGTGGGGCGGCGCCGTACGCAGCGCCTTCTCGATCGCGGCAAGCCGTGAGTCGAGCTGTCTGAGCAGTTCTCGCGTCTCGTTATCGCCCGCAACGCGGAATTCGCGCTCCCTCGCCTGCTCCGCCTCCTGGTCGACAGAGACGAAGTAGGACGTGACTGTGGCGGTCAGGAACGAGATGAACGTGATCCCGACGACGATGACGAAGCCGCCGAGAACGCGCCCCCACGCCGTCGTCGGAACGATGTCGCCGTAGCCGACGGTGCCGAGCGTGACGATCGCCCACCAGAGGCCGGTCCCGAACGTAGGGAAGTCCTTCCGGTCGATGAGGGTGGCGATGAAGCCGACGAGTACGGCCAAACTGGCCGTGGTCGCGGCGAGGTACGGGAAGACCCGCCCGCTCGCGACAGCACCCTTTGCTCGCTGCTCCCAGCGCACCATGCGGGCAGTGTGAACGGCACGGCGGTTGGTCAGGCGCTCTCGCCAGCGCCTATCGATCCGAGACCACCCATAGCGCGCGCAGGTGCCTAGAACTCGATCATGATCTTGATCACTTCGCGGTTGTTCATCGCCGATAGCCATTGGGCATACCGTCGAGGCGGGTTTCCTCCGCGACCTGCGGCGTTGAAATGCAGCGGCCGTGTCGGGACAATGCCGCTCGCAGGCACGCCGATCGCGCGACCTCGGAAAGCGAAGTGTCTCTATCGCCCACACCGCTCCGCGAAGGGGAAGACGCTCAGCGGAAGCGTTTCAGGGGGTCAGGTCACACTAGCGGGACGAGGACTCGTTCAGGCTGACGGCAGCTCGAATGAGGGTCGCGAAAGCCTTCTCATCGATTTCATCGTCCTCGTGGAAGTCGATTGCGCGCCGGGTGTTGCCTTCGAGGCTCGAGTTGAACAGTCCCGAAGGGTCCCTCAGCGACGCGCCCTTGAAGAGTGTGAGCTTCACGACGCTCTTGTACGTCTCGCCGGTGCAGATCGGACCTTGGTGAGACCACACCGGAACCCCTGGATGAGAAGGCTTTCTCCACTTCCACTCCTCGACCACTTCGGGGTCGGCCTGTTTGATTAGGGCGCGAAGCCTGGAGAGGGTCGGGCCCCGCCAGTCGTCCAGTTCTTTGATCCTTGCGTCTATCAGCTGGGATGGAGACTCGACCTTCTGCGCGGAGCTCTTCATGGTTGTAGACGTGCCGCTCCTTTGCGTTTGTGTCGTCCCATTTTACCGTGCGCGCCCCACGGCCCGACTGGCATCCGCCCGCGGTGTCTCCTGTCCGCCGCCGCCGCGGTTCGCCGTTCAATACTGACTCTCGGCCGACCTCGGCCGCGAGGTTTGCTTGACGCTCGCAGGGATCGCCGACCGCCGACACAGACCGGCACCTGCTGCCATCCCGCAGTCTTGCGACGCAGACGTCTGATGACTGGGTGATGTCAAGAGTGTGGCTCGTTCTTATCGAGCGCGAGCGTTCCGGTGAAGGAAGGCCTGCGCCTCTCCCGTTCGTCGAACGTCAGGCCGCGTAGGCGAACGGGTGGTAGAAGGCGTCGAGGGCTCGGTCGGGCGCGACCGCGAGTTGGAAGCGATCCCCGGCACGGACGTCCTCGACGGTCACGGTGAGGGCGTCGTCGACCGGGTGCCAGAGCAACAGGACGTGGATGCCGTCGCTGTCCCGGGCCGCAAGCTCGCGGATTTCGGCTGTCGTGGGGCTCATGGCTCCTCCTTCCGGTGCGTCGAAATGCATGCCTCGATGCTAGGAGCCGCACGGCGGAACGGCGTCGTCGGAAAGCCGGATTCCGGCTCAGACCACGCGACGATTCCGAGTCCTACTCGGGTAGGAGGCACCGAGCGTGCCTCTGCGCGAAGTGACAAGCCCTGCGGGCCCGAGGGCCCACAGGGCTTGGACTGGTCAGGGAGTGCGCTGTCTCAGACGACGAGCGTGAGGATGAGGATCCCGAGGAACACGCTCTGGGCGCTGTGCACCGCGATCCCGATCCACGCACTCCGATACCGCTTCGTCGGGTACGCGGTGGTGAACATCTCGAGGAGCGTCCCCGGGATCGCCCATGGCACGTGCAGGTGGTAGCCGGCGAAGAGGAGGCCGTTCGCCACCCAGTCGCCGCGCCCGAAGGCGCCGTTCATGCGCGGCAGGAGATACCCGCGGAACAGGAGCTCCTCACCGAGCACGGTGTTGAACAGGAAGAACACGAGAATGAGGGCGTACCAGCCGAAGGCCCCGTCCAGGAACGCCTTGCCGGCGTCCGACTCGAGCAGCGTGGCGAATTCCCGGTTCTCGGGCGCCGGCACGACTGCGACCAACTCCTGCGCGAAGGTGAACGCGACGATGAGCGGGATCACGACCAGCCACACGCGACCGCCGACGCGGCCGCTGCGAGGGCTCCGCGGCGAGCGAAGCCAGAGTGCCTCTCGGACCGTCGACCAGCGGAGCGTCCCCTGCTCGCGGCCGACGAGGATCGCGACGAGGACGAACTGCCAGACCATGCCGATCGCGAGGGATACGATCAGCGCCTTCGCCATCGGCACGTGGCCATCGCCGGCGAACGAGTCGGCGAGCACGGGCGCGACGAGCCAGGCGAGTACTGCCATCGGGAGCGCGGCGGCTGCCCAGATGGCGAGGATCCCGCGGATCCGCAGCTGCGGAATCTCGACGCTCGTTACAGGGGCGTCGGAGCGGGCCGTGACTGTGAGTGGGTACGAGACGCTCATTTGCGTCCTCCTTTTGGGGTGGATTCCAGTGCCCGACGCTAGGAGGCGGTTGCGCGACGCGCGTCGTCGGAAGGCCTGAATCGAGCTCCGACGACTCGACGATTCCGACTCCTACTCGGGTAGGAGGCGCCTCGCGAGAGCGTGCGATACGTTCAGCGCGTGAGCCGGATCCGATACGTAGCGCGCGAATACTGGTTCGAGCTGCTGATCGCCTTCCTGGCGTTCGCGGGCATGCTCGAGCTCGTGGTCGGACGCGACTCGCCGGGGGCGCCGCCCACGACCCTCTGGATCGCGATACCCACGGTGGCCGTCCTCGTACTACCGCTCCTCGCACGACGGCGCTTTCCGTTCGCCGCTCCGGCTTACTACTGGCTTCTCGCTGCAGCGATCTCGTTCGGCGACGGAGTGCTGCTCGCGTTCATCGGCAGCCTCTCCATCGTCGGGTTGGCAAGCGCGTTTTTGCTTGGAAACCTGAAGGATCCACTGAAGGCAGGCGTGGGCCTGATCATCGTGCTCGTCGGAATCGTGATCGTCGTCTACAACATCCCTGGCGAGACAGCGAGCGACCTCGTCTTCATTCCCCTCCGGTTCGTGGTCGCCTGGGTCGCGGGCTACGCGTTGCGTGAGCGTGCGGAGCAGGCCGAAGCGGCGGAAGAACGCGCAGCGCAGGCAGAACGCGAGCGGGAGGCGGCTGCACGCGTCGCGGTGGCAGAGGAACGTTCGCGGATCGCCCGTGAGCTCCACGACATCGTCGCCCACGCCGTCAGCGTGATGGTTCTCCAGGTCGGCGCCGTTCGGCACAAGCTCCCCGATGCGTTGGCCGCGGACCGCGATGCGCTCAGGGGTGTCGAGCGGGCCGGCCGAACAGCGCTTGCCGAGATGCGCCGCCTCCTCGCTGCAATGCGCCGCGAGGGGGACGAAGCCGAACTCGTGCCGCAGCCTGGTCTCGACGGCCTCGATTCATTGCTCGCGGAGATCGGTCGCGCGGGCCTACCCGTCGAGCTGCATGTCGACGGGCAGCCCGTTCCACTTCCACGAGGGGTCGACCTCTCGGCGTATCGCATCGTTCAGGAAGGCCTCACGAACGCTCTCAAGCACGCGCGCGCCAACGACGCGGACGTTACTGTCCGGTATCGGCCGGACGAGCTGGAGATCGAGGTGCGTGACAACGGCCAGGGCAGCGTCACGAGCGACGGACTGGGTCACGGGCTCATCGGCGTCCGCGAGCGCGTCAAGATCTACGGCGGCAAGATGAGCGCGGGTACGGCCTCGAGCGGCGGCTTCGTCCTCAGTACATCCCTCCCGCTCGACCAGGACGAACGATGACGATCCGTGTGCTCGTCGCCGACGACCAATCGATGGTCCGCGCCGGCTTTCGCATGCTGCTCGGCGGCGAGGAGGACATCGAGGTGGTGGCCGAGGCGAGCAACGGGCTCGAGGCCGTCGACAAGGCCGCGAGGTTTCATCCCTCCGTCATCCTGATGGATATCCGCATGCCTGAGCTGGACGGTCTCCAGGCCACCAAACGCATCCTGGCGGCGGACAACAGCGCGAGGATTCTGATTCTCACGACGTTCGACCTGGACGAATACGTGTTCGAAGCGTTGAAGGCCGGCGCAAGCGGCTTCGTCCTCAAGGACGATTCTCCGGAGCAGCTGATCGCCGCGATCCGCACGGTCGCGAAAGGGGAGGCGCTCCTCTCACCGATGATCACGAAACGCGTGATCGAGAAGTTCGTCCGCATCTCACCTCCGACTCCTCCCAAGGAATTCGAGGAGCTCAGTGAGCGCGAACGAGACGTCTTTCGCATGATGGCTCGTGGCCTGTCCAACGCGGAGATCGGCATCGAGCTCTATATCAGCGAGACGACCGTCAAGACTCACGTCACTCACATCCTTCAGAAGCTCAACCTTCGCGACCGCGTTCAGGCAGTCGTGCTGGCGTACCAGACCGGCCTCTTCGAGCCGGACCCCTTGTCTCACGGCTAGGCCGTAGGCGCCTCTTGACGGTCAAGGTCGGGCTCTACCCCAGTTGCAGCGAGCGCCTCGCGCAGCAGCTGGCGCTCACGATCGTCAAGTGCCGAGAGCCGTTCTCGGAGCAGTTCCTCTCAACCCTGGGTGACCTGCGATCTCGGCGGCGAAATGAGTCGCGAAGACCAGCTGCATGTCGTCCCAGCTGAGTTTCTCGATCGCCTGGACGGTGCGGGGCAGGCGAGAGCTCGTTGCCTCATCGGCTTGCGGCGGACGCCGGAGACCCTCGCGGAGGAGAAGCTCGATTGCGGCACCCTGATCGTCCGTCTGGACGGCCGGCGGTGAAGGGAACATGGGCCTCGTGCCGGTAGGCGTCGGCGGCGATCCGGATAACTTGCTGATCGTGCGCAAGCGCGAGCGGACCTCGGAGCAGCGGCACGGCGTAGGCTCGCGCGAGCCGTCCGTTCCGAGCGAGATCCGACGGGGCGAACGCGTCGTACGCCTTTCCAATCTCGACAAGACGTACTGGCCGGACGAGCGGATCACGAAAGGCGACCTCCTCCGCTACTACCGCGATGTCGCACCTACGCTCCTTCCGCACATCCGCGATCGGCCTTTCACGATGAAGCGCTACCCGGACGGCTGGCAGGGTAGGCCGTTCTTCCGGAAGGACGTCACCAACTACGCCCCCGGGTGGGTCAAGCGGGTCACGGTCAGCGTGACGAGTCGGGAAAGCCCGCAGCAGAGCCGGACGATCGAAGTCCCGGTCGTGAACGACGAGCTCGCCTTGCTCTGGATGGTCAACACGAGTTGCATCGAGTGCCACACCTGGTACTCGCGCATCGACAAGCTCGAGCGGCCCGACTGGGTCATCTTCGACCTCGACCCATCAAACGACGTCGGCTTCGCCGAGACGGTCGAGGTAGCGCTGCTCGTCAAGCAGTTCCTCGACGCGCTCGGGCTGGCCTCGTTCCCGAAGACCTCGGGTGCGCTCGGCCTCCACGTTCTCGTACCAATCGAGCGGCGGCACACATATGACGACACGCGTCGGTTAGCCACCGAAGTCGCGCGAGCGATCGCCGGCACGCACACCGACCTCGCGACGACCCAGTGGTCGAA
>Ga0184612_10001289_pt1 | contig 12076 bp, 14 predicted proteins | sample PLM3_60_coex_FD_133163 | JGI IMG/M metagenome (GOLD analysis project Ga0184612, IMG submission 133163) | Groundwater sediment microbial communities from an aquifer in East River, Colorado, USA - PLM3_60_coex | ecosystem: Environmental > Terrestrial > Soil > Riparian zone | place: USA: East...
CTGGGTCTTCTTCTCGGCGTTCTCCTCTTCGAGGACCGCCTTGCGCGAGAGCACGATGTTGCCCCGCTTCTTGTTGACCTTGATGACCCGCATGCGCAGGTCCTGGCCCTTGAGCGAGTCGAGGTTGCGGACCGGGCGGATGTCGATCTGCGAGCCGGGCAGGAAGGCGCGGACGCCGATGTCGACCGCGAGGCCGCCCTTGATGCGTTCGATGACGCGGCCGATGACGACCTTGCGCTCGGCGTAGGCCTTTTCGACGTCGTCCCAGATCTTCATCTTCTCGGCCTTCTCGCGCGAGAGCACGACGTAGCCGTCGCGATCCTCGGTGCGCTCGAGCAGGACATCGACGATGTCGCCCGGCTGCACGGCGATTTGACCGGTCTCGTCGACGAACTCGTCGATGGCGATGATCCCTTCGGACTTGTAGCCGACGTCGACGATGACTTCAGACGGGGTGACTTTCAGGACGGTGCCCTTGACGACTTCACCTTCCGCGATGTTGCGGAAGCTGCTATCGTAAAGGTCCAGCAGGCGCGCGTATTCCTGCGGGTCGATGGAATCGTCGATTGCACCTCCTTGGGGCTTGATGTGCTGCGAATTGTCAGTGGGCATCTAAACGGGTCCTCCTCGATCGTACTTGCCCGGATCTCAGCTCGGGCGGGCTGTAATGTGCATCGCTTCTGATTCGCGATAAGCAGAAGAAGATACATCACTTAGGGGCACGGAGTCAAACCGTTATGGCCAGGAAACGACCGACCGGCAGGCGTACAAGCCGACCGAAACGCAGTTCTCCCCGGGCCGCCGCCCGCCCCACGGCGGGAAAGAAGACCAGCAAGAAGCGAGCGCCCGCCAGACCGGCGCGAACGGCCACGAGCCAGACGAAGACCCGGGCAAAAGCGGCCAGGAAAGCCCCCAAGAGATCGCCCAAGCAAGTCCTTAACAAAGCAACGACGCGTCGCGCTCGCCCGACGCGACCCGCCGCCAAGCGGGCTCCGGCCCGTGTCGCAAAGCCCGCCCGGCCCGCGAAGGAGGCCGCCGCGAGAACGGCCAGGCCGCCGGTCGACACGCGGAAGCCCGCCGCACAGGGGGCGGCCAGGATCGCTGCGGCCACGCGGCCGCTCCACACGCTCTCGCTCGATCGGAATCGTCGCCATCTCCCCGAGCTCGAAGACAACGTCCCCACTCCGCCATCGTCGCTGGACCTGGACCGGACGCCCTCGGCGGCACGGTCGGGCCGGCAGGGGATGCGCGAAGCGCGGATGCAGCACAACGAGACCAGCCCGGAGATCACCGGCGGCGACGTCGACGCGAGCTGGGAAGATGCTTATTCCACCGGGGATGAGGCGCCGGGCGGCGACAACCCGACGCCCGACCAGGATCGTGTCGACGACATCGGGAAAGCGCTCGGCGTGCAGTACGAGGACAGCGAAGAGCTGAAGGCGGCCGACAAGATTATCGAGCGCGACCGCCATCGGTGGGAGCTGGACCCGGCGTCCGCCGAGGACTACCCGGAACACGACGAGTAGCCACGCGTTCTTCCGCCTGACCAGCCTCCGCTAAAGCTACGGCGGTCCGCCGAAGCCTTGGCGAAGGCGGAAGGCGGACGTTCACCGTTGCCGCTCGGCCACGAGGGCCAGCACCCGCTGAATCACGTCTTCGATCGACAGCCCGGTCGTGTCGATCTCGACAGCATCCTCGGCGCGCGTCAGCGGTGATGCGCTTCTGGTGCGGTCGCTGCGATCGCGCGCTTCGAGCGCCGTGGCAACATCGCCCACGGGGGTGGGTCGCTGGCTCAGTGAGTGCGCCGGGTCGTGCGCGCGGCGCCTGGCCCGCTCCTCCGGCGTCGCGTCGAGATAGATCTTCACGTCCGCGTCGGGAAAAACGACCGTCCCGATGTCGCGTCCCTCCATGACGACCCCGCCCGGACGTCCCAGGTCGCGCTGCTGCGCGATGAGCACCTGGCGCACGCGCGGCTGACGCGCCACGGCGGCAGCGGCCGCATCGATTTCCGGCGTACGGATCGCGCGGGCCACGTCGTGGCCATCGACCAACACCACGCCGTCGCCCACGATCACATGCGCGCGACCCGCCGCGTTGGCGCTGGCCTCCTCGTCGGCGAGATCGACACCCTCCCGCAGGGCCTTCCACGCAACCGCCCGGTACATCGCGCCCGTATCGATGTGGCGATACCCCAGTCGCTGCGCCACCTCTCGCGCGACGGTCCCTTTGCCGGCACCCGAAGGGCCGTCAATGGCAATGATCAGGCGTCGTCTGTCCACGCTCGGGTCTCGATGCTCGGCGATCGGCGTCACGCTGCTATTATCCTCCCGCATGCGGTGGCGTCGACGCGCGGCGGTGCTCGTCGTAGTTCCTTTCCTTGCGGTCTCACTTGTCCTCGCGGGTGGCTACGTCGCCGGCCACAGCTACGTTCGGGGCGCGGCGTTCGTCGTGCGGGCCGCCGGTATGCAGGGGATCGCGCGAACCGTTGCCGAATGGGAAACTCTAGAGGTCGTCGAGCAACCCCTGACGATCCCGTGGCGCGGTGGTCTCCTTCCTGCCCGCAAATACCTTCCGCGAGGCGCCGCGAGACGGGCCTTCCTGCTCGTGCCAGGGATCCACGCGTCCGGCGTCGACGAGCCGCGTCTGATCGGGTTTGCGCGCGACCTCGCATCGATGGGGCATCCTGTCGTCACGGTCGGCCCACCGGACCTGGCACGCTACACGATTTCGCCGGAAGTGACGGATGCCATCGAGGATGCCGCAGCGTGGCTCTCACAGCAACGGGACCTGGCGCCGGATGGCCGTATCGGGATGATGGGGATCAGCTTTGCCGGTGGGTTATCAATCGTCGCCGCCGGACGTCCCGCGCTGCACAATCACGTCGCCGCCGTCCTGTCGCTTGGCGGGCACGGCGAACTGCCCCGAACGCTGCGGTACCTCTGCACCGGAATCCAGGCCGACGGGAGCCGCCGGCCGCCACACGATTACGGCGTGGTGATCATCCTGCTGGGAGTGGCCGACCGCATGGTGCCGGCCGAGCAGGTGCCGCTGCTTCGCCACGCCCTTCTGACGTTCCTCGAAGCGTCGAGACTCGACCTCTTCGACAAGGCGCAGTCAGCCGCAGAGTTCGAACGGGCCAAGGTGCTCGCGTCCGCACTCCCTGAGCCGGCGCGGACGCTGATGCACTACGTGAACGACCGGGACGTCGATCACCTGGGACCGATCCTGTTGCCGCACGTCACCGCCCTCGGAGGCGACCCGGCGCTCTCGCCCGCGATGTCGCCTCCCCCAATCGGTCCGGTTTATCTGCTGCACGGGTCCGGGGACAATGTGATTCCGGCCGCGGAGACCGTCGCGCTGGCGAGAACTCTTGCCGAGCGCGGCGCGGAGGCGCATGCGCTCGTGACACCGCTCATCACCCACGCCGAGGTCGATCGGGCCTCGAGCGCCTGGGACGCGTGGGCGCTCGCCGGCTTCTGGGCGGGCGTCCTGTCGCGGTAGATCCATCGGCGCGATCCTTGAACTCCGGGCCTGGAGCTCCCTTCTTCAGTGCGGCGATCTCGGTGGGCGTCAACGCCCTGAAGTGCCCGGGCTTGAGCCGGTCGTCAGCAATCGGTCCGATCCTCACGCGCCTGAGCTGCACGACCGGGTGGCCGATCGCGTCGAGCATCTTTCTCACCTGCCGATTGCGACCTTCGTGAATCACCAGCGACAGGATTCCCTGCGGCCCTGATTCGGACTCGAAGATGCGGCTGAGGCGCACTTCGGCGGTCGCGGTCCGGCGGCCGTCGATCGTGACGCCGCGCGCCAGCCGATCGAGCGCGTGGCGATCGGGCACGCCTCGCACGCGCACTTCGTACTCGCGCGCCACGCCGTGGCGGGGATGGGTGAGGCGCGCCGCCAGATCGCCATCGCTCGTGAGGAGCAACAGTCCTTCCGAATCGAAGTCGAGCCGGCCGACCGGATAGATATACCCGTGCACGCCTCCCTGGGCGAGCAGGTCGATGACTGTCGGCCGGTGCTTCGGATCCGATCGGCTCGTGATGTAGCCGCGCGGCTTGTTGAGGAGGATGTACTGGCTGCCTTTGGCACGCGGGAGACGACGGCCGTCGACTTTGATCTCGTCGACGGATGGATCCGCCTTCGACCCGAGCTCGGTCACCGGCTTGCCGTTGACCGTCACGCGCCCCTGTGTGATCAGCGTTTCGGCTGTCCGGCGCGAGGCGACGCCTGCAGCGGAGAGGATCTTCTGAAGGCGGATGGGCAGAGCACTCACGCGCGCGCTTTCGGTCAATGCACCGTCTTATCCGTCGGCTCGACATCGACATCCTCAAACGGCAGCGCGGTCGGCACCGTCGTCGGCTCGATCAGGCCGCTCGGGAGCTCGAAGCCGAGCGCGTCGGACATCTCTTCGACCTTTGGCAGATCGTTCAGGTCGTTCAGCCCGAAGCGCTCGAGAAACTCCCGCGTCGTCGCGTACATGAACGGACGTCCGATGACCTGCTTGCGCCCCACCGTCTTGATGAGCTTGCGTTCGATGAGCGTCGACAGCACGCCGCCGCTGCTCGTGACGCCACGAATCTCGGCGATCTCGGGCGCGGTAATGGGCTGCTTGTAGGCGATGACCGCCAGCGTTTCGAGCGACTGCACCGACAGTTTCTGCGTGGTCCGTTCGTGGAAGAGCTTGCGCACCCAGTCGTGCAGCTCGGCGCGCGTGACGATCTGGTATCCGCCCGCGACCTCGACGAGCTGAAGCCCACCCGGCCGCGCGTAGTCGGCTACGACGGCCTCGAGCGCCGCGTCGACATCCTCCTTCGGCTCGCCGTCGAGGAGCTTGTACAGCACCTTCCTCGTCAGCGGCTCAGGCGAGGCAAAGATCAGGGCTTCGATAACGGGCTTGAGGTGGTCAGACACTGTTGTTCCCTTTGCTAATCACAGTAACGATCGACGATTTCGGCACGAGGTTCACGAAAGCTCGCGAAGTCCTCGAAGATTCAATGGGTTTCCTGGTCGTCCTTCGTGATCGTCGTGGTCTTCCGCCTTCGCAACGCTTCGGCGGACTCGCTGGAGCCTTCGGCGGAGGCGGTCGTGGGCATCGTGCCCGCCTCGTCGGCCGTCTGGCTCAGCGCCACTTCCTTGGCCTGCAGTACTTCTTCGGCGTGCCGCACTTCGTTGGCGTGCTGGACTTCGTGCCGCACTTGCTCAGCGTGCTGCACTTCGTGCCGCTTTTGCTCAGCGTGCTGCACTTCGTGCCGCTTTTGCTCAGCGTGCTGCACTTCGTGCCGCACTTGGGGATCCAGCAACGGCTTTGGCGCATCGGCCGGCCGCGCCCGTTTGTAAATCCGGATGGGCCCCATGGCGCCGCCCTGAAACACGCGAACGAGCTTCAGCCGGATCATCTCGAGCAGCGCGAGAAACGTGACAATCAGCCCTGCGCGCGTCTGGACGTCTGCGAACAGATCCTCGAAGCCGCACGCGTCGGTCTCCGATAGTTTGTTGAGCAGTGCCTCGATCCGATCTTCGATCGAGATCTGCTCGGACGGCAGGTACACCTTCGGGCGCTGCTTCGACCGTTCGACCACGGAGCGGAACGCCGTGATCAGGCTGAAGAGGTCGACTTCGATCTCGGGCTCCGGCGCTTCCCCGGCGATCTCGGTGATCGGGCCGTCTGGCCGCGTCCACTGGGCGCTGCGCAGCGTCTCGCGCTCGTGCAGCAGCTCGGCCGCCGCCTTGAATTTCTGGTGCTCCAGCAGGCGCCGCACCAGCGCCTCGCGCGGATCTTCGTCTGGATCCTCCTGCGCCGGGTCGGGCCGCGGGAGGAGCATCCGCGACTTGATGTGGATGAGCGTCGCCGCCATCACGAGGAACTCCCCCGCCACGTCGAGGTTCATCTCCTGCATCAAGTCGATGTACTCGAGGTACTGCTTCGTGATGAGCGCAACCGGAATGTCGTAGATGTTCAGTTCGCTCTGCTTGATGAGGTGCAACAGCAGATCGAGGGGTCCCTCGAAGTTGTCGAGCCTGACCGGGTAGGCCTCGAGGATGGAGTCGAATTCAGCGTGTTCCATGGGGACTCAGAAGCCGGCTCAAGGCTCAGCCCTGAGCCTATTCATACACCAGCTTGACCGCATTTCGGACGCGCGCCATGGTTTCCTGCGCGACCGCCCGTGCCTTCAGCGAACCCTCGTGCAGAATGTCCCGGAGCGCCGAGGGCTTCGCCAGCACCTCCGCCCGCCGGGCCCGCATCGGATCCAGATACGCGTTGAGCGCCGTCACGAGCTTGACCTTGACCTCGACGTCCCCGACCTTGCCCGCCCGGTATCGCGCCTTCAGATCCTCGACCTCTGCGAGATCCGGGTTGAATGCGTCATGGTAATCGAAGACCGGGTTGCCCTCGACCGTCCCCGGCACGTCCGCCCGCACGCGCTTCGGATCGGTGTACATCTGCATGACCTTCTTGCGCACGTCCTCCGGGTCGTCCGAGAGGTTGATGGTGTTGCCGTAGCTCTTCGACATTTTCCGGTTGTCGAGGCCCGGGAGGCGCGAGATCTTCGTCAGCAACGGATCGGGCTCCACGAACAGCGGACCGTAGAAGTTGTGAAACCGCCGGACGATCTCGCGGCTCAGCTCGAGGTGCGCCACCTGATCGGCTCCGACTGGAACGTAGCGGGCATTGTAGATGATGACGTCGGCTGTCTGCAGGAGTGGATAGCCGAGAAAACCCAGGGTCGACAGATCCTTCTCGGCGAGCTGCTGCATCTGCTCCTTGTAGGTCGGCACGCGCTCGAGCCAGGGAATCGGCGTCGGCATGGCCAGCAGCAGAAACAACTCGGCGTGCTCGGGCACGAGCGACTGGACGAACAGTGTGCTGCGCTCAGGGTCGAGGCCGGCGGCGATCCAATCAGCCGCCATGTCGTACGCGTTGGCGACGATCTCGGACGTGTCGGCGTAGTCGCTCGTCAGCGCGTGCCAGTCGGCGACGAAATAGAAGCAGTCGTACTCGTCCTGGAGCGAGGCCCAGTTGTTCAGTGCTCCGACGAGGTGTCCAAGGTGCAGCTTGCCGGTCGGGCGCATGCCGGAGACGACGCGAGGTTTCACAGTCCGAGCAGCTCCATCAGAAAGTCCGCCGGCGGGAGGATGATCTGGCTGAGCACGCCGGTGAACATCAGCGCATACAGGACGATGAACCCGAACGGGCGCACGCTGTCGAAGGCGGCCGCGGCCTCACGCGGGAGGAGGCCAGAGAGCACGTTGCCCCCATCGAGCGGCGGCACGGGGATCATGTTGAACAACGCCAGAAGGATGTTGATGTCGGCCACGCGCCGGAACACGTTCGGCCAGTTCAGGTTCCAGAGCTCGATGTTCTCGAGCGGCAGCACGTGAAAGAGTAGGGCGATGACGATCGCCTGAAGCAGGTTGCTCGTGGGTCCGGCAGCCGCGACCAGCACAAAGTCCCGCCGCGGGTGTCGCAAACGCCGGATGTCAACGGGCACCGGCTTCGCCCACCCGATGATCGGAAGGTTGCTGAACGCGGCCACGAGCGGCAGGATGATCGTGCCGATCAGATCGATGTGGACAATGGGATTGAGCGAGATGCGGCCGAGCGCCTTCGCCGTCGGATCGCCCAGGCGATAGGCTGTCCATGCGTGAGCCGCCTCGTGAATTGTCAACGAGAGCAACACGATGATGAACGGGATGACGGCAGAAACGAAGTCTGGCGACTGATTCACAACGCTGCAGGCCGAAGGTCAGGAAGACAAGGGTAAGGCAAAACTGCCGGGTTATCAAGGATTTGTCAGGCACGGCTCGACGCGAAGTGCGCGAGGACAGCGTCGGCGGCCTTCGCGCCGACGACCCTCACGAGCTCCTCACGCGTGGCCCGGCGCACTCCGGTGAGGCTGCCGAATGCAGTCAGCAACGCCTTCCGTCGTCTTGGGCCAATGCCCATAATCACGTCCAGATCCGATCGGAGGTCACGCTTCCCCCGCGACTGGCGGTGGAACGTGACGGCGAACCGGTGCGCTTCGTCCCGGATCCGCTGGATCAGCAGCAGCGCCGGGCTCTCGCGCGCGAGGGCGATGGCGTCGTCGCGATCGCGCGTGAAGAGCAGCTCTTCTTTCTTCGCGATGCCCACCGCGATCAAACGTCCCAGCCCCAGCTCCTCGAGCGCCGCATAGGCGGCCGACACCTGGCCCTTGCCGCCATCAATCAGCACCAGATCCGGAAACGGGCCCCCCGCCTCGAGGACACGACGGTAGCGACGCAAGACGACTTCGTGCATTGAAGCGAAGTCGTTATTCAGCGGTCGCGGGGCCCCACCCCCGCTCCCTGTCGCTGCGCGGCTCGAAGACTCGCTGCTCGCGACAGCCGCAGGCGCTGCCGATTCTGCGTTTTTGCTCAATCGTCCATTGCCCGGCACGGCCAAGGCGCTTTCGTCTCGCTGCCCCTTGATCCTGAACTTCCGATACTCCCCCTTCCGCATGCGTCCGTCTTCGCACACCACCATGGACGCGACGGTCTCGCTGCCCTGAATCGTGGAGATGTCGAAGCATTCGATGCGCCGCGGCACGCCGGGCAGGGCCAGGACGGCGCGCAGCGTCTCGAGCGCATCGTAGTTGGCCGCGGTGTTCTCGTTGAAGCGCTGCTGATAGGCGAGCTCGGCGTTGCGCGCCGCGAGATCGAGCAGACCCCGCTTCTCGCCGCGTTTGGGGACGACGAGCCGCACGCGGCGGCTGGCTCTCGACGACAGCCATTCCTCGAGAAGAGCCGTGTCCGACTCGCCGAGATCGAGCGGAAGGTGAATCTCGGGCGGCGGCACCCGATCCTCGTAGAACTGCTGCACCGCGGCCTGCAGGACGTCCTGCTCGCGTGACGACGGCGGCGCGCTCGCGGCCGGGCCGCTGTCGGTCACGAGCTCGATCCGCTCGACCACGCGGCCGTGACGCATCTCGAAGACCTGCACCGACGCGCCGGCGGGCCCGACCTTGAGACCGAACGCGTCGCGGTCGCCGAGCTCGGCGCTCGCCATCTTCTGCTGGCGCGTACCGAGCGTATCGATCGTGCGGATCGCGTCGCGCAGCTGTGCGGCCTGTTCGAACCGTTCGGCCCCGGCCGCGTCCCGCATGCGGTCCCGCAGGGTGTCGACGAGCACGTCGTTCCTCCCCTCGAGAAACAACTGCGTATCCTCCACAGCGACGCGGTACTCCTCGGGCGAGCAGATCTCGCGCACGCACGGCGCGATGCAGCGTTTGATGTCGAACTCGAGACACGGGCGGCCGCGTTCGCCCGTGATGACCTCGTTGCACGACCGGATGCCAAACAACCGGTGCGTCAGCGCCATCGTCCGGCGGCCGAGCGAGGCTGGCAGGAACGGCCCGGCGTAGTAATGCCCATCCCGCTGCACGCGCCGGGCGACGAGGACCCTGGGAAACGCTTCGCCGGTGGTCAGTTGCAGGTAAGGGTAGTTCTTGTCGTCGCGCAGCAGGATGTTGTAGCGGGGCATCCGCTGCTTGATCAGATGGTTCTCGAGCGCCAGCGCCTCCATGACCGAGTCGGTGACGATCACCTCCAGGCGCTGGGCCTCGTCGAGGAGCGCATCGATGCGGGGGCCGGTGCCGTGGGCACCGAGATAGCTCCGGACGCGATCGCGCAGCACACGCGCTTTGCCGACATAGAGCGTGTCGCCGGCGCCGTTGAAGTAGATGTAGACGCCGGGTTGCTCCGGAAGACGGGCGATCTGGGCCTTGAGATCACGGATTGGCATGCGATACACTGCCCGTTTTGGCGCGGGTTCTGTAACCTTCCATTGTAGCGGATTCATGACTTTCACCGGACTCATCGGGCGGCTGTGCATGTACCCGCTCCAGCTCATCATCCGCGCGTGTGTTCACCTGCGGATTCATCCCAACGTCCTTACGTTTGTCGGCGTGCTCATCAACATCGCGGCAGCGTGGGCGCTCGGGCTGGGACATTTCGTGACGGCCGGGTTCATCATGATCGTCGCGAACATCTTCGACTTCATCGACGGCAAGGTCGCCTTCGAGCTGAAGGCGATCAGCGCCTTCGGGGGCTTCTGGGACTCGGTCATCGACCGCTTCTCCGATCTGGCGCTCTTCGTCGGGCTGATCTACCTCTATTCGACGCTCGGGCGGACCGACTACGTGATCATTGCGGCCCTCGCGATGGTCTTCGCCATCATGACGAGCTACACGCGCGCGCGCGCCGAGTCGCTCATCGCCAAGTGCAAGGTCGGGTTCATGGAGCGGCCCGAACGCATCGTGCTCTTGATGATTGGCGCCTTCACCAACCGCATGGCGGGCGTGCTGTGGGTCATCCTCGTGCTGTCGGTCTTCACCGTCGCCGACCGCATCATTCACACGTACCGCGAGCTGCGCGAGGACCGGCGGCAGGCGATCGCATGAAGCCGACGACCCCGCTTCCCCTGCGCGTGCTGTGGAACGCGTTCTTCTGGACCTACGAGCGCACAACGTGGCAGTACGACCTGATGGTGATTGCCATCCTGGCGTTCGTGTGGTTGACGCCGCCCGACTGGCTGGGGGACCCGATGGCCTCGGGGAGTGGACCGGTGGGGTGGGTCCTTGCAATGCTGAATGCTGAATGATGAATGCTGAAGGGAAGTTCGAAGTTCACTTCAGCATTCAGCATTCAAACTTTCCCCCGGTCGTCCACGCCGAGGTCCAGCGCTTTCCCCGTGAAATGGATGTCGTGCGCAGCGATCTTGTCGCGGAGCAGGCGCCGCGCGGCGCCGTAATACCGGTCGGGCACCACGAGCGCGCGCGCAAACGCGCGCATCCGGTAGATCATCACGAGCGTCACCTGCTCGCCTTCGCGCCACGACAGCCCGCCGATGCGCGAATAGGGAATGAACCCGCCGTCGGCCCAGATGCCGTCCTGGTAGAACCCACGGCCGATGCGCAAGCTGAGCGGCAGGGCATACGCGTAGTAGACCAGCATCATGCTCTCGCCGAACACCTGGATCGGATGCTGGCGCAGCACGGCCAGCTTGTAGACGATGAGCAGCGCCAGCACCGCGCCGAGCACGAGCAGCAGCCCGTAGAATGGCGGCTTGCGCCCGGGCCACGTGAGCAGCGCCGACGACCGAATCTTCAGATAGCGGACGAATTGTGACAGCAACCGCAGGTTGGCACAGAAGAAGCCGACGCCGAGGAGGAGGAGCAAGCGGGACGGTGTGTCCATCGTGAGCTCAGACCGGGTGGCTCGGCACCGCGGGCGTAGCACTGCAGTGTTTGAACCCGTTCGGGGTTCAGAGTTCCATCCGTCAGCCTTTGGGAATTCTACTAGAAGATAAAAACGGTTAGGCCCGGTTCGCGAACCGCCCTACTCGACACCGTGGTGTCCGGGACGCTATTGCCCGAGCCGAGGATCGAAGCAGCGCCGGCAGCGCGCTTCGTACGTGCCCTGCGCGCCGACGAGCACGCGCTCGCTGCTCGCAACGAGGCGCTGAGTGTGGTTGGCCGGCGCGCCGCAGACCATGCAGATCGCGAGCGTCTTGGTGATGTATTCGGCAATCGCCAGCAGCTGCGGCATCGGCTCGAACGGCTTGCCGAGGTAGTCCTGGTCGAGTCCCGCCACGATGACTCGTTTGCCCTGGTCGGCGAGCGTGTTGCACACGGCGGGGAGCTCGGTATCGAAGAACTGCCCCTCGTCTATCCCGACCACTTCGGTGTCCGGCTCGACGTCGTTCAGGAGCTCGCGTGACGACGCGGTATTCTGCGACGGGATCCGCATCTCGCTGTGCGAGGTGATGTGATCGTCGCCGAATCGGTTGTCGATTTTGGGCTTGAAGATCTGCACCTTCTGCCGGGCGATCTGGGCCCGCCGCAGCCGGCGGATGAGCTCCTCGCTCTTGCCGCTGAACATGCTTCCCGTGATGACTTCGATCCAGCCCGATGTTGGGCGTGCCTGGGTTATGTCCATATTAGTTCAGGGTTCGGGGTTCCTGGTTCGTCGTTCAGGTTCGCGGTTCATCGTTCCAACGTTTCAGGTTCGCTGTACGCAGTCTGTGGCTCGATGCTGCGAACCCTGAACCATGAAC
>Ga0184612_10001290_pt1 | contig 12068 bp, 14 predicted proteins | sample PLM3_60_coex_FD_133163 | JGI IMG/M metagenome (GOLD analysis project Ga0184612, IMG submission 133163) | Groundwater sediment microbial communities from an aquifer in East River, Colorado, USA - PLM3_60_coex | ecosystem: Environmental > Terrestrial > Soil > Riparian zone | place: USA: East...
GCGGGTGAATCCTGAACAGGACATCGTCGTCATTCCCGGGGCCAAGATTCATGCGATGGATCCCTCTTGCCCGGAATTCGGCGCTCCGGGAGCGCCGGGCTGGCATCGGATCGGCGGCAAAGTTATCATCGATGCAACTAAACCTCCTGACTGCGATCCCAAGCGACGCTTTGAATTCGAACGCCTGCGACCCGTGGGTTGGGAGACGATGCAGTTAGAAGACTATCTGCCCGAGGGCTCGCCACCGTTACGTTACAAGCCGAAAATTCCTGGGGTAAAAAGTTAGAGGATTGGGGAACTGGAATAAATGAACTGTTGGAACATTGCACCTTTGAACTCTGGAACGGTTGAACGTCAACTAGCAGACGATGCCCGCTATGAAAAGAGGCGAAGCAACCGTTTTAGAGCCTGGTCTTTTTCCGTTTGTTCTACCTTGGCGCTCTCGAGCGTCCGGCGCAGAAAATCTATCGATTCATCATAAACCTGGCGATTCACGGGGTAGGGGTGGCCGTCTTTGCCACCGTGAGCGAAGCTGAACTTGACCGGATCTTTCCAGGAGGCCGGCGTTCCGTAAGTGATCTCGGCGATCAAGGCAAGCGCGCGCAGCGTTTTGGCGCCTACGCCCGGCATAGCGAGAAGCGTCTGAAAGTCGCCGGCTTTGACTTCGTAGGTCTTCAAGAGAATTTTTTCGATGGACCCAGGGCGGAGGTCTCGCACTGTGACTTCATGATGCAAAGGCAACGAAAGTGTCTGCAGCTTTTGTAGTTCAGTGATCAGTTTTTCCGGCTGTTCGTGAGAGAGTTCCGTGATCATGGCTTGCGCGGGTGCGCTCTCGGCCGCCACCAGATTCAAAGTTCGCTCTAGTTGCAGATCGCTGCAGATGGCGGTGTGAGGATCGCGGATGGGGGATTCGACCTTCTCGGAATGCCAGTGGTAGCGCCGCGCAAACCGTTCATTCATCCCTTGTTGCACGACAGCCCATGAGCCGCCCAGAGTGAAAAAGAAATTGTGGTGATAGAGTTGGAAGCCGTCTTGAATGGCGTTGTTGTCGACCTTCGCTGTGAGACGGCTGAGATAAACCAGCTCCTCGGGGTCATGCGACAAAGGGAATTTTTCACCGGCGGCAACGATCTCGGCAGGGGTCTTACGCGACGTTGCTCCTTTGCCGCCGGCGATCACCAGACCCCATTCTTTCTCTCTCCCGCGAAGGCCCTCTTTAAGAGCGCCGCACACCGTGGTGGTGACGCCCGAGGAATGCCAGTCGAAACCGAGAACGCAGCCTAGGGATTGAAACCAGTAAGGGTCGGAGATTCGTCTGAGGATTTCTTCAGGACCGTTGTCTTCGATAATGAGACGAATAATTTCTCGTCCCAGTTTGACCATTCTCTGAAATAGCCAGCGAGGCGCCTTGCCGCCGTGGAGCGGCAGCTCGGCGATGCCGGTGCGATGCATACTCGCTCTTATTCATCAGTTTCGCCGAAGTAATCTCTGAGGATTCGCTCTTTGATATACTCCAGCGATCCCAGATCCTGGATGATGTCACCGCCGGTGTCGTAGAAGAAGATGTCGCCTTTATGGTTCCGTCCGATGGCCACCAACCATTCCAATTCATCGCGGTCTTCCAAAAGATAATTGATCGCCTGATTGGCGCCCTTGCTCGCGATAATGGTGACTTTGGGGTTGGCGGATTTTTTAGGTTGTGACATGCAGCGTCCTCCCGGTACGACGAGGAGTCTATACCAGAAGAAAGGCTTCCACAACTTGATAGCAAGGAGGTCTCAAACCATCTATTGAAGTCCGGCTTCTACCCAATTGCCGCCAACGCAAAGCTGATCTTAGCTCGTCACCGGCGTGAAAGGCCCAATCCTTGCCGATCTTGCTGCAGAGCCGTCGTCTGATCTTCGATATCTTTAATTGATTCCTTCACGCTGATATCCAAATGTTCGATGTAGTGGCGAAGCGCCTTTTGGCGCTCAGGCGGTACGGCGAGCGCGAGATCATAGAGGGCGGTGCGCAATCGGCGCATGACCTGAAGAGAGGTAATCCCATATAAGCGGATCTCGTCAAACGCCAACGTCAAGAAGTCTTCCCAGGTGGGAGTCGGAAAAATCAACCGCAACACCCCGGTTTCATCTCTTACCTGACCCACCTCAAGATCTCGTGCGCCCAACCGACGTAACAGATCTTCAATTTGGTTCAGCGCTTGGACAGCAGTGGTGGGATCGTTGACGGCCGGGGACAGTGCCGTTATAGCAATATCCACTAAGAGACGAAGAGCGTACTTGAGGTCTTGCTCAAAGGTGCGTTCCCGCTCCAGCTGCACGGCCCGGCTCAACGCCGGCTGAGAAAGTATAAATCGCCCACCATGCACGGTTAGCAGCGTTTCTCCTTCGATAACCACATCCCCCACGGCAAATGGCATGATGATCAAACCTTCGGCTTGCCTGGCCAGGTTCACCAACGCTGGCACGTCATACGCGGCGATCGCCATCGGCTCTCCTGTATGCACAACGCTCTGGGTCACGGGTAAATTGGGCGTAGCCGGCTTTGGCAGGTTTTCGATTTCCCTCTTTTCGGCTTTGGCCGGCGTCAGAGGCGGATAGATCTCACTGATCACCTGTCTGCCTTTTTCACCGATGAAGCGCATCACCCCCCAGTGACCTGAAGAAGCGCCAGCCGCTGCATCAAAAGACTAATGACCATGACGCTGGCAATCAGCAACAAAATGACTAACCAGGCAGAGAAAAAAGGAACTCGACCGGCACCGTAGCGGTCCACCCAGATCAGTGCCACCAAGGAATAAAGAAACGTTGCGGTGAATAATCCCATGGCATGCCAAATGATAGGATCCCGACTCAACCATAATACCAGTCGGGGTGAATAGGCGGCGCTGCTGAACTGTACCATGACAAAGGCCAAGGAAAAGACGATGGCGGTCAGGGCTAGTACCCCCTGGGCGACGGAGGAGAATAGTGCGATCGCCACCGGGATCGTCACGCCGTGGTTGAATCCAGGCATGTAGCGATATTCCAGGTGCGGGAAAACCAGGCCAAGCATGATGGTCACTCCCGAATAGATCATCGGAATGCTCCAGAAGGGGAGTTTCGGAAGAAAAGTTTTTCGCATTACGTTTCAAATCACGGACGGAGAATAGTAGCAAGGGTGCTGAAAAAGCGGCGATCAACTCTGTTGAAGCCTGTGGTCCGTCGAACCAGACCAACAGAGAGTTTTTCACCTCGCTAGGTGTGGTGTCTCTCAGAACATAATTCAATCGTCATTCCGGGCAAGCTGGCGATAGCTAGCGCGACCCGGAATCCAGGATAATCAAATGCTTCTGGATGCCCGCTTTCGCGGGCATGACGGTGGGGAGACCACCGACTTCTTTTGCGAACTTCTGGAACAGGACACTAGAGGATACTTTTTAGCAAGCGGGCCTTGCTGGCGTGAGAGAAGGAACAGCAATGACGCTGAACCTCTCCCGCGCCAGAAGCCTGTCGTCACTGCTGGATCACCTACTTTTGGAACTCCATATCCAGTTGCTGTTGTTGTTGCTGCCGAGCTTTGTCTTCCTCTTCCTCGATCCTTATCCCGAGACGCTCGCCGTCGGCAATGAGTTGCGGCCAGTCGATATTGCCGCTGGAGATCATCGCGAGATCTTTCTTAATGGAGGCGCGAATTTGACCCCCCGGATCCCAGAACTGTCCAAACGAGTATGAAAAGTTCGACTCCAGGTAATTAAGGAAGTTGGCAATTTCGCTCATACCGGCTTGGATATTTTTGAGCCCCGTCTGACGGTCTCCGAGCCGAGCCTGGGTCAGGCCAAGGTAGAGTCGTGCGACGTTGTCGCCCGGGTGCATGGAAAGTGCTTTTTGCAACGACTGGCGCGCTTGTGGGTAGTTCCCGGTGAGGTATTGGGCTTGGCCTAAAAAGGTAAAGATTCCCATTCGGAGCGTCGCGCCGTACACTGCATTAGGGTTTGTTTGCGCGACACTCTGAAAATAGCCGAGGGCGGCTTGATTGTTGCCCGTAAATAATGCTTGTCTTCCGGCTTCAATCTGGCCTGCGTCCTGGACGGTCGCGCAGCCGGAGAGAAAAATAACCAACGAGAAAACCACCAAAGAATATGTCCCTTTCATAACTACCTCCTTTTTTTATTCGGACCTTCGAAATAAAAAACACTATACGATCCGAACAACCCTGTGATGCATAGCAGCCGGCAATCCGCTCGGCTACCACGGTGTCCATTCGATTGGAGTGAGCTCTTTCTATCGAAGAATCGAAAAGCTGTATATTGGACTTTAGTCCAATATGGGAAGGGGGGGTCGCGCTATAAGGAAAATCCGATCCGAAACTCCAAATCCGAAACCTGAAACCCGAATCCGTTACAGGGCTTTCGGACGGATCCGTCCTTCGGCGGAACCTAAAACTCGTCACTTACCCCTCGTCATCCTTTCGTCAATGGCCCGCAGGCGCTCAGCATACTGCTTTGCCGATGCCCGCTCGCCCCGTGCTTCGTGAAAACTCGCCAAGGCTTCGAGAATATTGTGATCGTTGGGATGGGCGACAAGTGCTTTTTCAAGCCTTGCAATCGCTGCATCTGCTTTGCCCGTCGAGTGCAGCGCCACGGCGTATTGAATATCGGGACGAAAAAGGAATTTCCAAAGAATTTCAACTTCTCTTTTGCCGGCTTGTCGTGAACCGCCTGCATGCGGACACACACAGGCAGGCGCCAGATGGTAACGTTGCTTTTCTCCGATTTTCTTGGCTCGAACTAAAAGACTTTACAGCCCATATTTTCATATGTATGCTCTTGGTTTACGGCATCGTTATGGCGACTCGCTTCGAGTGGGATCAGGGAAAGAATCGTCAAAACCAGTTAAAGCATGGAGTTGGGTTCGAGCTTGCGCAGTTGGCTTTTGCGGACCCGCACCGCGTTATCGCGGAAGACCTTCAACATAGTGAATTGGAGAAGCGCTACTACTGTTTTGGAAAAACGGGTGGCGGCGTCATGACCGTACGGTTTACTTATCGCGAGAACGTGATCCGGATCCTTGGTGCCGGTTATTGGCGAAGAGGAAAGGGAATCTATGAAAGAGAAAATAAAATACACAAATGAACCTCTAGGCAAGCTTCGTATTATTGAGGACTTTCTACCCCCGCCCCAAGAACTCGCATTCAGCCAGGAAAGCGTCAAAGTAACCATCGCTTTGAGCAAAGCCAGCGTGGACTTCTTCAAGAAGGAAGCGCGAAAGCACGGCACCCAGTACCAAAAGATGATTCGCAGGTTGCTCGATATTTACGCTGCGAGCCACAGCTAAAAATAGTCTTCTCAACTTTCGTTTCCGGTCACTCTCCCTCGCCGAAAATCCGTCCGTCACTGCTCGCCATTTCTTCACAGGAGGCAACAGAGGAAACAGAAATTTTTAAAAAGGCCCTCAGTTAACTCTGTTTGCTCCTGTTTACCTTCACTTGATACCTGAAACCTGACACCTCGGAGTGGCACATGGTTTCGGGTTTTAGGTAGCTCGTCCCTCGCCACTCGTTCACTGTTCATTTCATCCTGACGAAGTACACATTGAAGCGCTGCTGCAGAGCCGCCTGAAAATAGGTCCCCCGGAGTTGGTCGTGTTCCCGATCGTACGTCAGCGTGTACGTACTGCCAGGATAATTTGGCGCGCGCAGCTCAACGAAAACTTTAAGCGTCGAGCCATCGCGTGTGGCTTCGGCCTTGGCGATGTTGATCGGCTTGGGGTTTAGATACACCACGTCGATCTTGCCAGCGGCATCGACAGCCCGGGTACGTCAGCGACAGGACCCACCCATTATCTTCACCTGCATATCTGCCCGGCGACGTCGTCGGCAGGCGCGTGGATACTGCCCCGTTGAACAGCATGTCGTACTTCTCGTACGGATCCATCGTCAGGTTGTAGACCGAGCCGCAGCAACCGAGGTTCTGCTCCGCGCCCAGCCAGGTGTCCTTCGACGTGTAGAGATACTTCCATGCGATCTTCAGCCAGGGTTCCTTCGGATCCCCGCCAATGTCGGCGCGCATGCCCTTGAAGATCTCGCCGTCGATATAGATCCAGGAATCCCGCGCCGAATGCTGGGCCTGGGGGAGGGGGGGGTAATCAAGGAGGATGGAGGGTAGAGGGTCGAATGTGAAGGGGGTCGAGAGAACGAGTTTCGGGTGTGAAGTTCACACTTTTTCTTCACTTGACAATCATCATTCGACAGTGTTTCGTCATGGCGCTAATGTGCCAAGTACGCGAAGAAAATTCAAAATCCGAAATTAGAAGCACGAAATCCGAAACAAACCGATAAACGCTAAATTCGAGATCAGAAGACAAGCATCGCGCCAAGATGCCAAAAACGCAAAGAATATTTTTCTGTCAGTCTTTCCTTGGCGCCCTTTGCGCCTTTGCGCGAGATAATCCGAATTCTTTTTCATCGCGGTAAGACGCAAAGAACGCGAAGTTAATCATTGCTTTCTTGGCGCCCTTCCCCTTTGTAAGGAGGGGAAGGGGGAGGTAGACCACAAACCCAATTGCACCTTCAAATCGACGATCTACCCCACCTTGCCTCCCCTTACAAAGGGGGAGGAGTTTTTTTTGGAGGCTCGCCGGAGAACGGAAATTCGAAACTCGAAATCCGAAACCTGAAAGCTGACACGAGATCAAACCTTAATTCAAAATTCGAAGCCCAAAAGTCGAATAGTGGGTAACAGACCGGACTGGAGTAATGAATAGTAGTTCCAGCGCGGGTTAAGCTGGACGGCTCTTGCACACGCAATCACTTAAACCGTCTGGATGTAGGATGTCACGGCCACGACGCCACTCACAGAGCGCGCGTCTGAAATGAACTTCTGGACATTCGCGCGCGAGTCGACGACCCCGACGAGCACGACATGACCTGCATAGACGGCAATGTCGACCCGGCCGGACACCAGCGCGGGGTCCGCGATGAGAGACGCTCTGATCTGTTCCTTAATTGCGATGTCGCTCTCCCAGGAGGGCCGAGAGGGCACGAAGTACGTCTCGACCCGTTTCACGCCAGGCGTCTGACGCGCGATGCTCACCGCCGCCTGACCCGCTTGTGAGCCCGATGGCACCACGCCCACGAGCACCACGACTCCCTGGCGACAGTACACGTCGATCCCGCTGGTGCCCCTCACCGGCGACGCCACGAGGGCGGCCTTGATCTGCAGTTCGGCCTGCGTGTCCGTGGCCTGGGTCGCGAGCGAGCGGGGGTCGGTGGCGACTTCGTAGGTCTCCTTGACGGCAAGCGCATAGGGGGCGCAGCCGGCGAGGGCAACGACCAGCATCAGGGGAAGCACATGTTTCATTCTCATAGTAGAAAGCTCCTTTTGAAGGGCCAGCCACTGACAACTCAAGATTGCTCCGATGATCCGATGCCAGCGTGTGTTGAGAAGCCCCAGCCAGCCATCAGAGAAAGCGAACTGGTCCCGTACTCGATTTTTGGCGGAGAGTATCCGCTATTGAGCTTTCATGTCAACCTGATCGCGGTCCGCGGGCAGGCCTGGCCCGCTCGGCTTTTGTGGCTCGGAAGCGGTCACGATTCTTAATCTCCCGATGCTACAATTTTCAATCCAGACACATGGGCAGCAATCTGGTTAAACTCTTCGATACTACTCGTGACAACTGTTGCCCCCATTTGCCTCGCGGTCAGCGCAATCAGTAGATCATTGACGGGGCCCAGGCGGTCGGCTAATCCCGATCCGTCGCCGTGAAGAGTCCGGAATAGTCGCCCGGCGTGATCGAACAGTACCGGTAGCGGCGCGATAAACCGCCCCGCGGGAAAAGCCGCCTGTATGCGATCCACCGCTGTCTTGCGCCGGGTTGTATCCGCGCCAAGGCGAAGTTCCATTAGCACAACAGAGGAAAGGAAACGGATAGTGTTGCTTACACCGCCAAAAATCCAATCCACATGGAGATCGGCGCGCAGGTAATCGATAAACACATTGGTATCGAGCAGCACCTTACCGGTTACCGATACGGCCATACGGCCATAGTCGTCTATCGCTTTTCAAGCTCCCCTTTAACGGTTTCATCGCGGCTAGAACTTGTTGTTCCTCAACGAGAAGAGAGAGCGCCCGATCGATGGCCTCTTGCTCCGATTCCACACCAAAGTACCGCTTGGCAAAGTCGATCTTTTTTTGATCGAGTTTGAGATGTTTGTGTTTAAGGGCGGTGGCGCGCATCTTCAATTCTCCTTTTATGTACATCGCATGTACCTATGCTTACCATGCCCCGCTGCCGGACTTAAATTCGTTCTCCACTGTCACTTGTCGAACGCCAAGATGCGCTTCGTTTTTGTGCTGATGACCATCCAGCCCTTCTTGTTCGCCTCGGCCATGAGGGAGATCGAATATCGAAATCCGAAACAAGCTCAGATAAATAATTCATCGCGCCAAGACGCCAAGAAGGCAAAGAAACCTCTTCTCACAGGAGAAAACAGAGGAAACGGAGTTTTTTGATTCATCTTCGCGCGAGAAATTTTGATCCTCTAGAAAACAATTGCCAACTGAGTGCCCAATACCAACGCGTTTTTGATCGCGCTGCTGCCGCTCGGCCGGATTACATACTGAATGTCAGGCGTTATGGAGAGCCAGCGATTGAAGGTGATCTGGTAATTCATTTCAATCACTGTCTCGGCCGTTGTGCGGGGGATGTAACGGCTGAAGGTCCCGTAAATCACCCCCGCTGCAGCAATATCGTTGTCGCGTCCGGGAATTGGGCCCTGATAGCTTAGGCCACCGCCCACGAAATAGGGCATGGCGTTGACGCTTGACTTGGGTGCGAGGACAGCCGACCCCCAAACCGTCAAGCCCTTATCACTGCCGGCCTCTCCGTCGTGGTAAATCATCTGCTGAAACATGCCATAGATGCTGTAGGTGCCGCTCTTGGTGGCGTTGGGGTTGCTCAGGCTGGTGAACCGGTTGCTGTCGTAGAAACCGCCGAAGCTGTACTGCCCCGGCAAACCCGTGTCCCCCGGCGCATCGTTGAAGAGGTAATTTACCTGAACCACGGATAGCGCGCCCCGGTTCCCTTGCTGGAAGGCGAAGTCGAGCCCGCCCTTACCACCGCCCGCTGAGCTCTGGTTGGTGTTGAACACCCCGACCACCATCTGAAACGCGGGGGAAATGTTATAGATCGCTTGAGCGCCCCATTCCGCCCCGGGAGGATATAAAGTAAACGTCGGGTCGTTGATGCCAAGAGAAGCTGGGCCAGGATTGATACCGACGTTTAAATAATTGTTGAACACCGGTATGGTGGCGAAGGTATTGGCAGGTGCGAGACGGCCGACCACGATCACGAGTGAGTTGTTAAACAATTGTTGTTGCAAGTACGTCTCGCCTAAGGTGAGGTTATTCGTGCCGTTCCCCGGAGAGCCGTACGCGCTCTGAACTGTAAAACTGTTGCCGATATAATCCGCCGAAAGATTCTTGCCGGTAGACCATGCGCCGCCGACGTTGAACGAAAGGCCCGGAATGCGCAGGAGCTTGTGGAGGTCCCAGAATATCGATGCCTGCAACGTCCCGCTATAGGTGAATCCCCGTGACTGTCCACCACCGGGATTTCCCATGAGCTGGGCCGTATATGAGGCGGTAGGCGTGATCCCAAGCCGGTTCAGTTCGGTTCTAAATCCCGCCCAGTCTTTGGTCAGCGTTTCTTCGATAAAATCAAACGGCCGCCCTCTGCATTCGAAATATAATTGCCGGGGATCGGCGGGAGATGGACAACGCACAGAGGACGGAGGATTTGTTTGCCCGTGAGCTGCGGAAATACCCATGCCTAGAAAAATGGAATAAAGGAATGTTGGAAGAACGGAATGATGGAAGAACGGAGCGATGGAAAAATGGAATGTTGGAATGATGGAAGAATGGAAAACTAAAGGATTGGAATAGTGGAATAGCCGACCGATGATCGAGGCAGCTCTCATCATTCCATCATTCCATTATTTCAAGAATCCAGTCGGCATCACGACATGATTCCACCATTCCATAATTCCAGTCTCGACACTCGTCACTCGACCCTCTTTCGTCTAGGCCGCAGCAGGTACACCAACAAGGCAACGAACGCTGTGGCGCCAAGCACGAGCAACAATGGGCGGTGCCGGTGGAAAAAAGCCGCAATGAAGTGGATATCCCGACCCAGGTAATAGGTGCCGAGACCCCAGGCGCACGTCCATAGAAGCGCGCCGGCGACGTTGTATGCCGTGAAAGTCCACCACGGCATTTGCAAAACCCCGGCGACGATCCCGTTCAGCTGCCTCAAGCCGTCGAGAAAGCGGGCCAGCAGAATAACTACTCCGCCGTGGCGCTTGAAAAGATCATCGAGGTGCTGCTGACGCTGCGGGTTGACTTTGAGCTTGTCCAGCGCGGCCCGTCCGCCCCAGCGGCCGATGGCGTAGCCGACGCTGTTGCCGAGCGTGGCCGCAGTTGTTACCAGGATGAGGAGCAACGCGATGCTCATCCGTCCCTCAGCGGCCTCTAGGGCGCCCGCCATGAGCAAAGTTTGTCCGGGCGTGGGGATCCCCATGCCTTCCGCCATCACGGCCGCGAACGCAGCGCCGTAGCCGTAGCGCTGCAACAGCGGCTGCACTCTCGCAAGGGAGCGCTCGAACCTCCGCACCGCCGCGCTTTGTTGATGGTCCGCCGCGGCGGCTGCAGATTCCACAGGAGCTAACAGAGAAAACAGAGAAACGATTGACGCCCCGCCGGCCCCAGTAGGAGCGGAGGCAACCGCAGAGAACGCAAAAGGCGCATAGAATATTTCTCTGAGTTCTATGTGTTCTTTGCGGTAGTGAACCAAATCCCCTGAGAGTGCCGTTGAAGCCCCATCCGCCGTAGTGGCAGCGGAGGCAACCGCAAAGAACGCAGAGTTCGGATACAAGATGGTTGAAGTCCCGCCGGCCGGCGCGAGAGGGGAGGCAACGGATTTTACAGGAGCTGACCGAGGGAACAGAGAAATTCTCGAAGTCTCGCTCGCCGCCAGCACCGGCAGCCACAGCAGCACCGCCAAGCATTGACCCACGGTAATATTCAATTTACGCATGTATTGAAGTGTTTCGCCTGAATTTAGGAGTACGGACTCAGAAAAAACGACTCGCGAGAAGATGCAAAGTAAACCGAGTGTAAACGAAAGTGCAAATTCGAAACTCGAAATCTAAAATTCGAAACAATTTTCAAATAGTTAAAAAACAGAAAGTTCCAAACAAGCCTGTTTCGGATTTCGTAATTGAGATCTAAGTCTTGGGTTTGTTTCGGATTTCGATATTCGAACTTTGGATTTTCTTTCGCTGGTGGTGAATCGACCGGATGTTACTTCGGCGCTAATACCTTGGGAAGAAGAAACGAGACCAGCTTATACACGGATTCATCAATGACGTCGAGGCGAGCCTCGGATTCGTCGATCGTGCTGCCACCTAGGGTTTGGTCTGAGATGACAAACAACGCCGCCATTTTAAGATCGTTATGGCTTCTAGCAAACTTCGCGAGATAAAAACCTTCTACATCCATTGCGGCAACCGATTTTGCCTTCCAATTCAACAATAAGGCTAGAGTTTCATGATATATGGTCGGCACCCGGCCGTGCTTGGTTTGGTCGTGAACGGTAACCTGGTTTGACAGTTCTGTGCGATAGGCGTGAGCCAGATTTTTCTGAAACGGCACAGAGACATTGTTGTTATCTATAAACTCATTGGGAGTCACCACATCGCCAACTTGATAATTCGCTATCGCGCCTGCGGTTCCCAAATAAACAACCCGGCGGACGCCCTTTTTATAGAAAGTATCCATAATGATATTCGCATCATCGCCATAGACATTGCGCGCAATCACGAGCTTCTGCTTGATCCTCGGATGGGTAAACAGATCAATATCTAATCCTTCTTTTACCAGAGGATGGCGCTGCCAATTTTGCTCCAGCAAGACTTTTTCCCATTTTCCTTTAAAGCCAAAAAGCAGCCAATCCTTATCATTGAGTTTTAAAGAGATCCCGCCTGGATTGAATACAAATAAAGGCAGCTCTCGCTTAGACTGAACCGAA
>Ga0184612_10001291_pt1 | contig 12058 bp, 10 predicted proteins | sample PLM3_60_coex_FD_133163 | JGI IMG/M metagenome (GOLD analysis project Ga0184612, IMG submission 133163) | Groundwater sediment microbial communities from an aquifer in East River, Colorado, USA - PLM3_60_coex | ecosystem: Environmental > Terrestrial > Soil > Riparian zone | place: USA: East...
AATGAGTGTCAGCCCAGCGCGAAGAGAACGCGAGCCTCGCACCTTGTAGTGTCGACATGCTCAGAGTCGCACCAGCTTCTCCACGGTCTAAGACAGCTGCGCATGCCGCGAATAGCTCCTTGGGTGACAGACCCGCAACACGCACGAAAGCCGCGCCTGTTCTCTCTGCAAACTGCGCAACCAGTGTTGTCTTACCTATTCCCGCGGGACCGTACACGCAAACCATTGAAGACGTGCCAGACCTAATGGCCAGTTCGCGCACGAGTCCCTCGCGCACTAGCAAAGTACCGGTCCGAACTTGCGTTCGCGCTAGGATATCGGTGGATGTTTCTCGGAGCACTTGCTGCTGCAAGTCACCGCCTAGGTACCTCCCCGTGATCAGCGCTGTCAGGTCATCGCGAATGCGGTCGGCGAGTTCGGGAGGCTCAGTGTAGAAGGAAAGGGTACTTGTAGACTCGATCTCGTTTATCATTGCCGCAAGTCTAGAGTCGCGATCTCCTGATGGCCGTTGCACGTAATTGAGCGTTGGAATGCCTTGTTTTGTTGCAAAGCGGTATTCTTCTTCGAGGCCGGAAATCGTCATCGAGTTTGCTGTATCGACATACCCATAGCCAGATCGATAGATTGCGATCATAGCCTGAGAATCGCGCAGCCGCGATAGATACAGGTCACGAGCCAAATATGGCCGAGCGCCAAGGTGCTCAAAGAGAATCGGCTGGTGGTTTATAGAATTGATAGCGTCCTGAGCAATGGCCCGTTCTGCCTTACATTCTTGCAGTCTTGAACTGACAAAAATACGCAGCTTGTCTTGCGTTTGGCGGTATGTCCAAGGCTTAGTCATCAACGTAGCCCTTACGCCGGAACGAGCTCTGGAGCAGCGCGAACTGCTTCCCCGCTGTTGATATTCCCTCTTGCGAAAGGACGTGCTTAAGATCCAGTTCGACTTGCTTCGCGATGATCTGAGCATCAAGTTGAGGTACCTCTGTCAACCCGTCAGCGATTTCAAACCGCGAGGCCGCGTGTTTCCAGATAATATCTGCAAGGTTTCCTTTGATCTTGCCGAAGTGCATATCGCCTTTGGAAAGCTCGGCGCTCAAGATGAGATTGATCGCTGCTTGGATGACCTGCGACTCACCTACGTTCTCGTAGCCCGGCAAAGCTCGTACATGCGTGACGATTCCCGATCGCCGCAGCCTCTCACGCGTCACTGGGAAGGCGACGTCAATACTCTTGCGACGTTTCTCGCGATATGCAGCGGGCGTCATTTTCTGTTTTGTACGCGGTGCCATGGTCTGAATCTGTTTATGATCGAAGATCGGATTGTCGGGCGTCTCGCTCTGCACATAGATCTTGAGATCAAACTTCATCAGCCGAGGTAGTCGGTCAATGACTCGAATTTGGTCAGGTCGCGGCATGCGAGCCGATTGATCCGCTACGGCAGCCGTAATCAGCACGGGGCTAAGAGCGGACGTGCGATAACTTCTAAGTTTGTGCAGAAAAGGATTTGTTGTATCAAAAGACTTGATCCAGGCTAGATTATAAACGAGTGGTTGAACGAGCTGCGTCTCCGGAATTGTGCGGTACAGAGAGCGCTCGACCTCGGGAGAAATCCACATCTCGTAGGTGCCGTTATTTTTCAGTGCGATTTTGATTTCAACGGCATCGCCATCCTTCTCGCAACCCCAACGGGCAAAGTGCTGAAACGCACGCTCAAATGCGGCTTGATTGTCGCCAACCAGTGCAATGCTGGGGATTGGTTTGGATAAGCCTTCGATTTGGTCAAAACCATAGCCGCAACCAAATACATGCGCGTCCTGCAATGCTTGATTGAATTCGAGATCGCTAACTGCGAGAACCCTGGGCTGTTCGGCTAGGTCAAAGCCTCTGGGGCCTTTCAACTGGTCGCGCCCCTTTGTTTTGTTCTTCTTTCTCTTCCGTTTTGCCATGGCTCAATTGTAGTCCGAATGTCGATTGATGTGGAAGTCGAAATAGACCAAAGCCATCCATTGGCAAGCGTTCTGTATCATAGGTCTTTACTTCTGCGAAAATAGTCCTATATTGAATAGTTCGCGCCGCAGCGTGCTGCGGCGCCTTGATGTTGGACATTGTGGATCGGTCTGTCTCTCACCCGCCTTCGCCCTTTGGGCTACGGCGCGGCGAGCCCGTGCCTGCCCGGGCGCGGATGAGTTTGTATTCCTGTATGCCAATGATGCGGTGCCGAGGGTCCGAAGGGCAGGTGTTTCCTTTGCATAGCATCGATCCGCGAAAATCACTTTTTCGGAATCGCGGAAAATCGGGGTTTTTGCGTGGCGGGTCAGGGCGGTAGGGGGCGGGGAAAATGCGGGAAAATGTCACCTTTTGCGCGGGGACCCTCACCCCGTAACATCCGCTGGACGCGGATGTTACGGCCCTCTCCCGCTTCGCGGGCGAGGGGATAAGCTAGGCTAACCCCGCGGCTCCGTGCCTCCGCGTGAAGCCCTGCAAAGTCGATGCAGGGCTGAATGGCTTCGTGTTCTTTGTGACTTTGTGGTGAACCGTCGCCCTGCAACCCTGGCTCCCGGGTCAAGCCCGGGACGCCCTGCGGGCGCCTCACGTCCGTTCGGGCAGCTTGTTGTCGCGCACCAGGTTGTCGAACTTCGTCACCTCGCCGTCGAAGAACAGCTGCACAGCACCCACCGGGCCGTGGCGCTGTTTGGCGATGATCACTTCGGCCACGTTGTGGACCTGGTTGCCATGCGCCTGCCAGCGTTCCATGCGGTCGTTGAATTTCTCGTCGGTCTCGTCGTCGCGGCGCCGCGGCTCGGCGCGCTCGTGGTAATACTGCTCGCGGAAGATGAACATCACCACGTCGGCATCCTGCTCGATCGAGCCCGACTCGCGCAGGTCGGACAGCTGCGGCCGCTTGTCCTCGCGCTGCTCGACGGCGCGCGAGAGCTGCGACAGCGCCAGGATCGGCACGCCCAGCTCCTTGGCCACCATCTTCAGGCCGCGGGTGATCTCCGAGACCTCCTGCACCCGGTTGTCGCTGCGGCCGCCGGCGGTGGGCCGGATCAGCTGCAGGTAATCGACGACGATGAGGCCGAGGCCGTGCTGGCGCATCAGCCGGCGGGCCCGCGTGCGCAGCGCCGGCACGGTGATGCCGGGCGTGTCGTCGATGAAGAACGGCAGCCGCGACAGCTCCTGCGCGGCGCGCACGAACTTCGGGAAATCATCCTCGCGCACCTCTCCCCTGCGGATGCGATCGCTGGAGATGCCCGTGCGCTCGGCCAGGATGCGGGTGGCCAATTGCTCTGATGACATTTCCAGGGAGAAGAACGCGACCTTGGCGCCCTCCTTCACCTCGACCCGGCCAGTCTCGGTGGTCTCCTCGCGGTACGCGCCGGCCGCGTTGAAGGCGATGTTCGTGGCCAGCGCCGTCTTGCCCATGGAGGGCCGGCCGGCCAGGATCACCAGGTCGCTGCCATGGAGGCCGCCCAGCTTGCGGTCGAGGTCGGTAAGGCCCGTGGTCACGCCGGTGACGTGGCTGTCGCGCTTGAAGGCCTGCTCGGCGATGGCGATGGCGCTGCCGAGAGCGCCGGTGAGCGGCTGCAAGCCACCCTCGGTCTGCCCGGTCTCCGCCAGCAGGAACAGCTTCTGCTCCGCATCCTCGATCTGCTCCACCGCCGAAAGATCGAGATCGAAGGCGAAGGCCTCGTTGACCACCGTCTCGCCGAGATCGATCAGCTGCCGGCGCAGGAAGAGATCGTGGACCGTACGGCCGTAATCCTCGGCGTTGATGATCGTGACCACCGCGTTCTCGAGCCGCGCCAGATATTTCGCGCCGCCGGCCTCGATCAGCCCGGGATCCTGGTCGAACATGTTGCGCAAGGTCAGGAAGTTGGCGATCTGCCCGCGCTGGATCAGCGTGCCCGCCGCCGAATAGATCCTGCCATGGACGGGATCGGCAAAATGCTCCGGCCGCAGGAATTCGTTGACCCGGTCGAACACCCGGTTGTTGGCGAGGATCGCGCCCAGCAGCGCCTGCTCCGCCTCGTAATTCAGCGGCGGCGTCCGCGGCGCCGGGGAATCTCCCGCACGCAACGGGGTCACATTGCTGGACTCCGAAAAGCCACGCTCGACAGCCATGCTGACGTCACTCCACCGAATCTTCTTATATACAATGATTCGCCGAGGTCGTTCCGAAATACAAACGCTGCGGATTCGAGCGATCTGGCTTGCGTTTGGCTCCCCCCGGAACGAGGGCGAAGCGCGGACCGTATCAGCGGCGATGGCGCACTACTAACGACTTCTTCCTCGTCGAGCCTGTGGATTGCGAGGATATGGCGCACAAGGATGATTGATGATGCTGGCGATGCACGTTCGAATTCATACCACCCAAATCACCCAACTTGTCATCGCCGGGCTTGACCCGGCGATCCATGCCGTCGCCTCGCCACCGCGTCGGACATCGCGATGGATGCCCGGGTCAAGCCCGGGCATGACAATGTTGGGTGATGAGTTGCTTGAGCTACGCCGCGATTTCGCCGAGAAACTTGTCGGTGACGGCGACATACGTCTCGATATCGGCCGGCGTGTGGGCGAAGGAAGCGGCCGGGCCGGCGGTGGCGATCGCATCCCAGACGCCGCGGTTGGCCATGAAGACGCGGCGCGCGTCGATCAGCTCGTAATCGAGCGACAGCGTCGCCTCATGGCCGTTGCGCGGCAGATCCGGCAAGAGACAGAAGCCGGAGCGGCCGCCGATGCGCGGCGCGCGCCACGGCAGGCCGCGGCGCTCGAACGCCGCGCGCAGCCCCTCCTGCAGCCGCTGGCCCAGCGCGTCGACGCGGACATACGCCTCCTCGGTCAGCACCTGCGTCAGCACCGCCCGGGCCGCCGCCATCGCCAGCGCGCTCGCATACGTCGTGCCGCCGGTCGGCAGCACGCGCCCGCCGCGGTGGCGGTCGAGATGCTGCTCCATCAGCCGCGCGAGTTTTTCGCTCATCCCATATGCACCGATCGGAACGCCGCCGCCCAGGCATTTGCCGATCGAGATCATGTCGCAATCGAGATTCCAGGCCCGGCGCAGGCCGCCGAACGCGAACGTCTGCGTATGCGTCTCGTCGATGATCAGCAGCGTGCCGGTCGACTGGCAAATCTTCCACGCCTCGGCCCAGAAGCCCTCGTCGGGCGACACCAGCCCGCAATTCGTCAGCGCCGGCTCGGCGATGAGACAGGCGAACTTCCTCGTCTGCAGCAGATCGCGCAGCGCCGGCAGGTCGTTGAACGCCACGCTGATGGCGCGGCTCTGGATCTCCGGCGTCAGGCCGAGATATTCCGCGCTCTCGCCTGTTGGCGTCGACTCCGCCAGCATCTCGTCGGCATGGCCGTGATAGCGCCCTTCGAACGCGGCATAGCTGCCGCGGCCGGTGGCGAGCCGGGCGATGCGCAGCGCCTCGCTGTTCGCGCCGGTCGCCGACAGCGTGAACTGCCAGAACGGCAAGCGGAAGCGATCGGCCAGCAGCTCGGCCACCGCGATCGCCTCCTCGCCCGGCAGCAGGAAAGACGGGCCCATCGCCATGCGCAGCTGCACCGCCTCGATCACCGGCGCCGGCGTGAAGCCGCAGCTCATCGCCAGGTCGACCTGGTTCATGTCGAGATAGCGGTTGCCATCCACGTCGGTGAAATGCGCGCCGTCGCCGCTGAGCACATAGAGCGGCGGATGCTCGGAGAGGCCGGCCATCCAGCTCATCGGCACGCCCGACGGCATCGATTTGCGCGCCCGCTCCACCAGCGCCGCAGAGCCCGGCGTACGCGCGGCGAATTCCTGGTCTTCGCGCTGCTTCAGCGCCGCCAGCCGCGCCCGGTCGATGCCGATGTTCTCCGGCGCATCCATCCGCCCGCCCCTCCGAAGACGCCAAGGAGCGTCAAGCGGCCGGCATCAGACGGCTAGCCTCCTCGCGCTCCACGTCGTGCATATAATCGCGGGTCAGGGGCACGGCGTCGACCCGTTTTGCGATCTGCATCTGGAACACCATCTGGCCCATATGCCGGAACGCCACCTCGGAGCCGGCCAGGTAGAACTCCCACATCCGGCAGAAACGCTCGTCATACAGCGCCTTGGCCTTGTCGCGGTTGGCGGCGAAGCGGCGGCGCCACTGCCGCAGCGTCTTGGCATAATGCAGCCGCAGGATCTCGACGTCCGTCACCCACAGGCCGGCGCGTTCCACCGCCGCCAGCACCTCCGACAGCGACGGCGTATAGCCGCCGGGGAAGATGTATTTCTTCATCCAGGGGCTGGGGCCGTAGGGCGGGCCCATGCGGCCGATGGAATGCAGCAGCAGCACGCCGTCATCCACCAGCAGGTCGCGGACCTTGTGGAAGAATTCCCGGTAATGCGCGACCCCAACATGCTCGAACATGCCGACGGAGACGATGCGGTCATACTTGCCCGGCTCATGGCGGTAATCGCGCAGGTGGAAGCGAACCTTGCCGGCGAGACCGGCGGCCTTGGCCCGCTCCTCCGCCAGCTTCTGCTGCTCCACCGAGAGCGTGACGCCGGTGACGTCCACATTGGCGAGCTGCGACAGATGCAGCGCCAGCCCGCCCCAGCCGCTGCCGATATCCAGGATCTTCTGGCCGGGCTTCAGCTGCAGCTTGGCGGCGATGTGGGCCTTCTTGTTGTATTGCGCCACCTCCAGGCTGTCATTGTCGGTGCGGAAGTAGGCGCAGGAATATTGCCGGTCCTCGTCCAGGAACAGGTCGTAGAGTTCGCCGGAGAGGTCGTAGTGGTGGGCCACATTCTTCTGCGCCCGCTCCACCGGGTTGTAGGTCTCGATGAAGGCCATGAAGCGCCGGAACATGTCGCGCAGCCGCTGCCAGGGAAAGCTGTCGAGGCGGGCCATGTTGCGCGCGGCGAGGTCGAGGGCATCGTAGATCGTGCCCTTCTCGATGGTGACCGTCCCCTCCATATAGGCCTCGCCGAAGGCGAGATAGGGGTTGGTCATGATCCGGCGATGCAAGGCGCGATCGTGCAGCCGGATGGTGACGGCCGGGCCCGCCTGGGCGCCGGAAAAGCAGTGGGTTTTACCGTAGGCATCGATAACCGTCAGGTCGCCTACACCGACCAGGCGGCGAAAGAAATACGCGGCAAGCATGACACCGTGACCTCGTTCTATCCCATCCCTTCTCGAGGCATTTGCGGTGCGGGGGGCGCGCCGCAGCCTCATAGGTTTATTGGGGGCAATGTTAACAAAACTGTAGTTGATGTCCAACACGGGCGGGCGCATGGCGTTCCCCTGGAAAATGCATGGCGTTAACCGTAACCCGGTCATCTATGCCCCTCCCTTTCCGCAAAGAAAAAAGGCCGGGGGATGCCCGGCCTTTTCGGTTGTCGCGGTAGGGATCGCGCCAAACGTCATTCTTTTTCTTTCTTTTTCGACTTCTTCGCCGGCTTGTCTCCGGCGTCGGCTTTCCCAGACTTCTCGGCCTTCGATTTCTTCTCGGCCCTTTCGGCTTTCTCGGGCTTTTCGGCGCGGGCTTTCTTTTCGCCCCTCGCCTTGTCGGCTTTGTCGCCCCTCTCGGCCTTCGCTTTCTTTTCGGCTTTGGCCGGCTTTTCGGCCTTCTCGGCGGGAGCGGCTTCGCCCTCGCCGGCGGTGTCCTGTTCGGCCTGTTCCAGCATCTGGTCGAGGCTCGGAGTCTCCTCCGGCCCGCCGAGGATGGCATGGCCGGCCTTGGCCTGAGCCTCGGCCTCTTCCTCGGATTTGGCGATGTTGGCGGTGATATTGACGATCACCTCCGGATGCAGGGCGACGCGCACCGGATGCAGGCCCAGATCCTTCAGCGGCCGGTCCAGCAGGATCTGGTTGCGGTCGATGGTGACGCCGGCCTTGGTCACGGCGATGGCGATGTCGCGCGGGCTGACCGAGCCATAGAGCTGGCCGGTCTCGCCGGCCTGGCGCACGATGACGACGGTGATGCCCTCCACCTTGCCGGAGATCGCCTCGGCCTCCTGGCGCTTGGCCAGGTTGGTGGCCTCGAGCTGGGCTCGCTGCTTCTCGAACTTGGCCTTGTTGTCGTCGGTGGCGCGGATGGCCTTGCGGCGCGGCAGCAGGTAGTTGCGGGCATAGCCCGCCTTCACCTTCACCACCTGGCCCATCTGGCCCAGCTTTTCGATGCGCTGGAGCAGGATCACTTCCATGGGATCGGCCCTCCTTACTTCACGGCGTAGGGCAGGAGGCCCAGGAAGCGCGCGCGCTTGATGGCCTGCGCCAGGACGCGCTGCTTTTTGGTCGAGACCGCGGTGATGCGGCTGGGAACCATCTTGCCCCGCTCCGAGACGAAGCGCTGCAAGAGGCGCACGTCCTTGTAATCGATCTTCGGCGCGTTCGGCCCGGTGAACGGGCAGGTCTTGCGCCGGCGAAAGAAGGGACGGCGTCCGCCGCCCGCTCCGCCGCCTTCACGGCCGCCACCCTCGCGGCCGCCTTCGCGCGGGCCGCCGAAGCCGCCCTCGCGAGGCGCGCCGCCGAAGCCGCCTTCACGCGGACCGCCGAAACCGCCATGGCCGCCCTCGCGGGGGCGCCGTTCCTGATGGTCGGTCATGATTCACCTCCGTTGCTGGCCGGGGCCTCGGTTGTCGGCGCCTCGGCCGGGGCATCTGCGACAGGCGCAGCAGCCGCAGGCTCTTCGCGCGGGCCGCGGTTCTCGTCGCGGAATCGCGGCCGGTCGCCGCGCGGGCCGCGATCGTCGTCGCGGAACGAGCGCCGGCCGCCGCCTTCATCGTCCCGGCCGTAGCGCCGCGGGCCGTCGCGGGGTCCGCGCTCATCGTCGTCGCGGCTGCGGCGCATGATCGCCGAGGGGCCTTCCTCGAGTTCCTCCACGCGCACGGTGAGGTAGCGCAGGATGTCCTCGCTGATCCGCATCTGCCGCTCCATCTCCGTCACCGCTGCCGGCGGCGCGTCGATGTTGAGCAGGATGTAGTGGCCCTTGCGGTTCTTGTTGATCCGGTAGGCGATGTTGCGCAGGCCCCAATTTTCCTTCTTGGTGACCTTGCCGCCCTGCTCGGTAATGACGTTGCTGAAGGTTTCGGCCAGGGTGTCCGCCTGTGCGGCGGAGATGTCCTGGCGTGCAATGAACACGTTCTCGTAGAACGGCATCAAACGCTCTCCTTCCGGGTTGCGGGCCGCGGCCGCCGGGCAAGCCCCGGAGCGGCGTTTGCGGCCCAAAGCCGGCGCCACGCGGTGCGTCGGCAAGGAGCTATGTGAAGGCGGCGGAATATACAGAAGGTCGCCGCCGGCGCAAGGGCGGGGGAGGGGTTGGCGCAGGGAATAAGGGATTGAAACGCAAAGGCGCGAAGACGCAAAGCAGGAAGGAAAAGAAGGGGTTGAACCGCCGATGAACGCAGATGGACGCCGATAGCACGGGATGCCGGGTAGAATCTGGGGTGGTTTCGATTTGGTGGCGCGGCCAAGGGCCGTGCCGAAGGCCTTTCCTTTGCGCCTTTGCGTCTTTGCGTTTGTCTATTTTGCCCTATTTTCCGCTCAGTCATCCCATTGATGGCGAAAGGGAAAATGGCCGAAAGCGTGATTCCCGGAAATTTGCAATCACGACATTCAACCATATGTGTTTTGCGTAAATTCTGCTCGAGCGTGACCCGTGTTGCCAAGGCTGAAATTGCGGGATGCATGTTGAGTATGTTCATGAAATGTTCCAGTATAACAAATCGGGCCGGAAACGCAATTCGAGCGCGCGGCAGGCTATACGGCACTGCGTGTTCCGTAGGTTTGGATCAGGATTTCCGCCGGGATGTCGAGCAGTTCGCTCAAAGCACGCACCATGGGCAGGGTCAGGGGCCGCTTACGATTGAGGACTTCGGAAACGCGGCCGCGGCTGCCGATGGCCCGTTCCAGGTCGCGGCGGGTCAGGCTTTTCTGCTCGAGCATAAATTCGATGGCGGCGATGGGGTCGGGTGCGGGGATCGGATGGTGCTTGGCTTCGTAAGCCTCGATGAGCGTGACCAACACATCCACGCGGTCGCCATTGCGCGTGCCGGGCTCGGCGTTCCATAGCCGCTCCACCTCCTTCAGTGCCGCGCGATAATCGGCCTTGCCTTTAATCGGACGGATTTCCATAGCGTGTCTCCTTACACCGTTTTGGCGTCGTACAAGACTGCACGGATTCATGAATCACAATTGTGTTTTCGCCAAACTACATTGCAGCCGGTTCAGTGCATGATCCGCTCAATTCAAAATATTACATCTCAAGATTTCTTGCCCCGCAGAAGCGGGGGCCCAGGAGATGCAGGGCGCTCTGCAACCCCTGGATCCCCGCTTTCGCGGGGAAAGCACGGAGGGGTAATGAGAGGATGGCTCTCTAACGCTTGGGTGCGTGGAGAATCGCGAGGCGGAGCAGCAGGTAGAGCAGCAGGGCGTCCAGCAGATGCCAGAGAACATGGCTGCCCAGGCCGAGTTGCGGGCAGATCGCGGCGTCGGCTGTGCTCGCCACCGATGAGGCCATGAGCACCAGCAGCGCCCAGAACATCGGCCAGAAGGCCTCGCGCTGCCGCATCAGGAAGCCGATGGCGGCCAGCAGGAAGAAGACCAGGGTCGGCAGGTTCAGGGCGCGGCCGAACGGGGCCAGACCCGGCGTTCTGACCTCGAGCCAGTAGATCGCGGCGGCGTAGAGCGCCAGCGCCGGAATCGCGAACAGGAAATGCCAGCGGAAGAAGCGCCGCAGCAGCAGCCAGACATAGAGCAGCATGAAGGCGAGAATTGGAATGGTCTCGCCCCATGTCGCCCAGGACGCATCGGAGGTGTGGAACAGATAGCCGCCGACGCCGGCGAGCGCGGCGAGCAAGGTGAGGGCGCGGATCGTCCGGTGGGCCTTGGCGTTGGGGTTGATCGACAGCAGGCGCCAGGCGGCGAGGGCGGCGAGGAGGAAGGCGGCATTGCTCCAGGCGTTCACCGTCCCGGCATCCCAGCCGGGGCCGGTGAGTTGGCAATAGTCATCGACCGCGCGGCAAAACCCCGGCGCCAGATTGCCGATGAAGTTCGGGCAGGCGAGCGACAACAGTTGATCCCCCTGATGTTCCCCGAAAGACGCGCCGAGAATCGCGGGATGATAGCACGGTGAGGTTCGTAGGGGCGGGTTTCAAAATCTCCTGGGAAGGAGAGGTTAACGACAGAAAAGGAAGAAAACCGCCGATAAACGCAGATGAACGCCGATGAATACGAATATACCACATCCATCAGCGCGCGTGACGCGGCGACGTCGCAATTGATGATTGCGCGCCGCCTTGGCGGCGCGCAGGAAAACATTTCGGCCGGTAGTGCACGATGGTCTTGACGGACTCGCCATATCGGCGTCCATCGGCGTTCATCTGCGGTTTGCTTTCCTTCTTTTCTCCGCTGCGCTGGACGCGAATCTTTGGCAGGGTCGTGGGATGGAGACCGCGCTGTATCTGCCGGTGAAACGCTTCCTGGAGGCGCGTGGCTTCCGGGTGAAGGGCGAGATCTGCGGCTGCGATCTCGTCGCGCTGCCGGCCGAAGCGGCGGCGAATGGCGAAAGCCCTGTCGTCGTCATCGGCGAGCTGAAGCAGCGCTTCACGCTGGAGCTGCTGCTGCAGGGCGTCGACCGCATGGCGGTGGGCGACGAGATCTGGCTTGCCGTGCGCAACAGCTCAAAAAGCAGGAAGCGCGCCGCCGGGCGGCTCAACGATCGGCGCGTGCTGAAGCTCTGCCGCCTGCTGGGCTTCGGCCTGCTCGCCGTGTCGGCGCGGGGCCGCGTCGACATCCTGGTCGAGCCCACGGTCTACAAACCGCGCGGCAACCCGCGCCGCCGCTCCCGCCTGCTGCGCGAGCACCAGCGCCGCCAGGGCGACCCCGCCATCGGCGGCGGCACCCGCCAGCCGATCATGACGGCGTACCGGCAACAGGCGCTGGCGGTGGCGCAGGCGATACTTGAGGCGACGAGCGCCAAGCCGCGGGACCTCAAGGCAATGGCGCCGGATGCGCCGAAGATCCTGCTGCACAATGTCTACGGCTGGTTTGCTCGCATCGAACGCGGGCTTTACGGCCTCACCGAC
>Ga0184612_10001292_pt1 | contig 12056 bp, 9 predicted proteins | sample PLM3_60_coex_FD_133163 | JGI IMG/M metagenome (GOLD analysis project Ga0184612, IMG submission 133163) | Groundwater sediment microbial communities from an aquifer in East River, Colorado, USA - PLM3_60_coex | ecosystem: Environmental > Terrestrial > Soil > Riparian zone | place: USA: East...
CGCCGCAGCCCGCTGCATCAAGGCCTGGCCGTGCCAGCAGCACAACACCGGCACATTTCCCGGTACCTGCGCGGCCAGCCGCGGATGCGCGAACAGAATCACGAGCGAGGCCTCGGGAACGAAACGCTCGAGCTGAGCGAGCGACCGCGGGCCGAGATCGCCGCGCCCTTTCCACGATCTCGGCTCGGCGTAGACCAGTATGACTCGGCTCACGCCGGGGCGCCGCCCCGGGGTCAGCCGAACGCCACTCGCTCTTAGCGTCACATGAAACACATCTCTCGGCGGAATCGAATACGGCCCTCCCACGTCATCATCGATGATCGTCACGCTCAACGACCTGCCGAGCTGCGGTGCGTCACCACGAACGAGATGCACGACTCGATCGGCGAGACCGTCGGCGAACCGCTGGTGCTCCGCCAGCGTCGCGTCGTCGAGATAGGTCTGACCATGGGGCGACGCGCCAGGTGTAACGGACCCCCACACTTCCAACGCCTCCTCGTAACGCTCGAGCGCCTGCGCCGCCCGGTCGGGCACAACCTGCTCGAGCGCACGCACGACGCCGCTCCAGTCCGTCGGATAGAGCAACATGTCGCAGCCCGCATTCACCGCCGCGACGGCGGCTACGCCCTCCGGCGCCGCCGCGGTTGCGCCCGCCATGATGAACGCATCCGTGACGACCAGGCCGTCGAAGCCCAGCGACGTGCGCAGGTAATCCAGGATGGGTCGCGAGAACGTCGCGGCAGCGCCGCTCGGATCCCAGCCCGGATAAGCCACGTGCGCCGGCATCACGCTGGCGACTCCCGCCTGCACCGCGGCCGCAAACGGCCCCGCGTCACCCTGCTGCAGCTCGGCGGCCGTCGCGTCGACAGCCGGCAGCCCTTCGTGGGAATCAGTGGTGGTGCGGCCGTGCCCCGGGTAGTGCTTTGCACAGGCGAGCACGCCGTGCTCCTGGCAGCCGCGGATCCAGGCCGCTGCATGCGCACCGACACGCACCGGATCGGCGCCGAAGGATCGAGTCTGCACGATCGGATTCCGCGGCTCGACGTCGAGATCGCAGACCGGCGCAAAGATCCAGTTCAGACCAGCAGCGCGCGCTTCGGTCGCTGTTATGGATCCGGCCTTGGATGTCGCGTCGAGATCGTTCAAGTACCCAAGCGCCGCGGGCGGCGGGAGCTCCGTGAGACCGCGAATCTGCTGCCCCGCTCCGCGCTCGAGGTCCGAGCCGAGCAGTAAGGGTCGGTCGGCTTTGGTGCGCAGCTCAGCGGTAAGAGAGGCGACTGCGGCGCGAGTCCCGCCAAACAGAATGAAGCCGCCGACCCCAGTCGCCAGCGCCGCCGCGATCTTCGCTTGCTCTGACCTGAAGGAGCCACGACGCCAGCGGAGCGCCGGACAGACGAGGCGGGCACGCCCCCCCGTCATACGGGGGTGATGTGCCCCAAGACGCGCGGGCCGCGGGCGCCCGTCGCCGCCGGCAAGTTGCCTGGCTTCCCCGAGACGGTCTGCATTCCCAGAAACGCGAACGCGACCGCCTCCTTGGCTTCTCCGTCGAAGAACAGCTGATCGAAAAGAACGACCGGCCTCGGCTGCACGCGCGCGGCCAGCCGCTCGACCAGCGCGGGGTTCTTCGCGCCGCCGCCCGAGATCACGATCTCGGAGGAATCGTCGCTGCCCCAGCGCGCGATCGCGCGGCCAATCGTCTCGGCGGTGAGCGCCGTGGCGGTCGCCACCGCGTCGTTGTCCGATCCGCCGGCCTTCCGCACCCGCGCCAGCAGCTTGTCGGCATAGTCGATCCCGAACCGCTCGCGGCCCGTGCTCTTGGGAGGCGGCTGCTCAAAATACGGATCGGCCAGAAGCTCATCCAACAGTTTGGCGACCGGCCGGCCGCGGCGCGCGCGTTCGCCGTCGACATCGAACGCCGCATCCGGATCCACGCGCCGAGTGATGGCGTCGATGACGGCGACGCCGGGACCGGTGTCGAACGCGAACGCGCCCTCACTCACGCCGCGGCGCGGCACCCAGGTCACGTTCGCCATGCCGCCGACGTTGAGCAGCCAGCGTCCGTGCTTCTCGTGGCCGAACAGCATGACATCCGCCAATGGCACCAGCGGCGCGCCCTGCCCGCCCGCCGCGACGTCGCGCGCGCGGAAGTCGCTTACGACCTGCACACCGACACGCTCCGCCAACACCGCCGCATCGCCGAGCTGGAAGGTCGCGCGGCCGGGCTCATGCCAGATCGTCTGACCGTGGGAGGCGACGAACGCGAGGTCTTTCGGCGCGACGCGCGCTTGCGCCAGGAGTGCCAGCACCGCGCCGGCGAATCGTTCCCCGAGGGCAACATGCAGAAACGCGACGTCTTTCGGCGTGCCGCGCGCCATCGTATCGATGATGGAGCCACGCTCGGCGGCGCTATACGGCTCCTGACGGAACGCGACCAGCTCCACTGCCTGGTCCCGGAATCGGACCAACGCCGTCGAAACCCCATCGAGCGACGTGCCCGACATGACACCGACGGCCAGTGCGGGCGTCATGACCGCACGGGCGGTGGATCGCCCACGACCGGGCGCACGAAGCCGGCAGCAGACTCGAGTAGCCGTTTGGCTTCCGCGGCGTCGACTCGCTTGCGCACCATCACGATGGCCAGCTTCACGCTTCCGCCGGCGCGTTCGATCGCGGCGCGCGCCTCGGCGCGGCCCACGCCGCAACATTCCATCACGATCCGCTCGCCGCGATCGTGCAGCTTCTGGCTCAATGCCATGAGGTCCACCATCAGATTCCCGTAGACTTTGCCGAGACGGATCATGGCACCCGTCGTGAGCGTGTTGAGCACGAGCTTCGTCGCGGTGCCCGCCTTGAGGCGGGTGGAGCCGGTAAGCACCTCGGGACCGACGACCGGGTTGATGATGACGTCACACGTTTCCGTCAGCGCCTTGGGCGGCGTCCCGCACGTGAGGAGGATTGTGCGCGCGCCGAGTGTCTGCGCGCGCGACAGAGCGACGCGCACGTAGGGCGTCGTGCCGCTCGCGGCGATGCCGACGACGACGTCGCGATTCGTTACGCCCGCCGTGTCCATGTCCGCGGCGCCGGCGTTCACGTCGTCTTCGGCACCCTCGGCGCTCTTTACCAACGCCGAGTACCCTCCAGCGATCACGCCCGTCACGAGCGACGGGGGCGTCCCGAACGTCGGGGGACATTCAGCGGCGTCGAGTACGCCCAACCGCCCCGAGGTCCCAGCCCCGACGTAGATCAAGCGACCGCCGGTCTTGAAGGCATTCACCAGGAGGTCGATGGCCCGAGCGGTTTTCTCGCGCTCGCCGGCGACCACGGCCGCGATACTCGCGTCTTCGGCATTCATCAGATCTACGATTTCGAGGCTCGACGCGATATCGATTCGTTCGGTTCTGGGATTGCGCTGTTCGGTGGGCCGCTGGTCGCGGAAATCGGGGTTTGCCATGGAAGAGAATTAGACGGAAGATTACCAAATGCGAAAGATCCTTCCTCTTATCGTGGCGGCCGTGGTGGGGTGTGGCGGTGCGCACGCACCCGCGCTCGTGCCTGCGACATGGACTCTGAAGGCGCAGCCGGTGACGGCGGAGAGCGCGATGGTCGTGACCGCCCAGCCGCTCGCCACACAGGTTGGGGTGGACATCCTGAAGCAGGGCGGGAACGCCATAGACGCCGCGGTCGCGGTGGCGTTCGCGCTCGAGGTCGTGCTCCCCGACGCCGGCAACATCGGCGGGGGCGGCTTTATCGTGCATCGCAACGCGGCCGGCGAGGTGCAAGCGCTCGACTATCGCGAAGCGGCACCCAGCGGGGCGTCCCGCGAGATGTACGTCGATTCGGCCGGCAACGTCACTGACAAGAGTTTGATTGGCCATCTCGCCCCCGGCGTCCCTGGCAGCGTCGCGGGACTGCACGAGGCCTGGAAGCAGTACGGATCGCTCCGGTGGGCCACGCTGCTCGCCCCGGCGATCAAGCTGGCCGAAGGCCACGTCATCGATTCCGCGCGCAGTGGGTCGATCGGATGGAGTCGCGAGCTCCTGGCGCGCTTTCCGGCGAGCCGGGCCCAGTTCCTCGTCAACGACAGCGCGCCCCCGCCGGGCACCCTCTGGAGACAGCCCGATCTGGCCCGCACGATCCAGCTCATCAGCGACTCCGGGCCCGATGTGTTCTATCGGGGCCAAATCGCCGATCTGATTGTCGCGGAGATGCAGCGCGGTGGCGGGCTGATCACAAAAGACGACTTGCGGCGCTACCAGGCGAAATGGCGCGCGCCCGTGCAGCTGACCTATCGCGGCTACACGATCTATTCGATGCCGCCACCCAGCTCGGGCGGTGTGACGATGGGTGAGCTGCTCAACATCCTCGAGGGCTACGACTCGTTGCCCAGGTTTGGGACGCCGGCCTACGTCCACATCGTCGCGGAGGCGATGCGGCGCGCGTTCATCGATCGGAACCGCTATCTCGGCGATCCCGATTTCGTGCAGATGCCGCTGGACCTGCTGTTATCGAAATCGTACGCGGCGACGCTGCGGGCGCAGATCGATCCCCAGCGCGCAACGCCCACGCCGCAGCAAACGACGCGCGGTGGTGAAGCGATGCACACCACCCACTACTCGATCGTGGACGCCAACGGCGACGCGGTCGCGGTCACCACGACGTTGAACGGCGGCTTCGGCAGCGGTGTCACCGTCACCGGCGCGGGATTCCTGCTCAACAACGAAATGGATGATTTCACGTCAGCGCCGGGCAAGCCGAACATGTTTGGGCTGGTTCAGGGCGAGGCGAACGCCATCCTGCCCGGCAAGCGGATGCTGTCGGCGATGACGCCGTCGATCGTGCTGGACTCAACCGGCCAGCTCTATATGGTGCTGGGCACCCCCGGCGGTCCGACGATCATCACGACCGTGGCCCAGGTCATTCTCAACGTCGTCAATCAGAAGATGTCGCTCGCTGACGCGGTGGCGGCGCCGCGGTTCCATCATCAGGCCCTCCCCGACATGATTCGCTCCGAGGGTGGGGGGCTGAGCGAATCGACGATCCAGGCGTTGCAAGCGATGGGGCATCTCGTCGATCGGCGAGGTGGCAGCGGGACCGTGGCGGCCATACAAAGGGCCGCCAACGGGTGGGTCGGTGTGATCGACCCACGTGCCGCTGGGAGTGCACTCGGCTACTGATGGCTGACTGCTGTCAGCCGTCTGCCATCAGTACGTGTTGTTCAATGTTTCGATTGACTACGGAGCCCTGAAATGCGCACTCAATCGTCACCTGCGGATGTCCTGATCGTCGGCTCCGGCGCCGGCGGTGGGATGGCCGCGTATGTGCTCACCCGCGCCGGTCTCAACGTCACGCTGCTCGAAGCCGGCGGGCCGTGGGACAACGCCACCGATTCGGCCATGTTCAAATGGCCGTACGAATCGCCGCGCCGCGGCGCGTCCACCACGCTCAAGCCGTTTGGGGAATGGGACGGCTGCGAAGGCGGCTGGGAGATCCCCGGCGAGCCCTACACCGTCGCGCGGGGGGACCAGTTCCGCTGGTGGCGGGCGCGGATGGTGGGTGGCCGGACCAACCATTGGGGCCGCATTTCGCTGCGTTTCGGCCCGCGTGACTTCCGCAACAAGACGCACGATGGCCTGGGGGATGACTGGCCGATCAGCTACGAGGATGTCAGGCCGTACTACGACCGTCTGGAGCAGCTGGTCGGCGTCTTTGGGAGCAAGGAGAACTTGCCCAATGCGCCCGACAGCCTGTTCCAGCCGCCGCCGCGGCCCCGGTGTTATGAGCTGCTGATCCAGCAGGCCGCCCGCCGCCTCAATATCACGTGCGTTCCCTCCCGGCTGTCGATTCTCACCCGTCCCCTTCCCGGCCGGCCCGCCTGTCACTACTGCGGCCAGTGCAACCGCGGCTGCCGGACGAATTCGAACTTCTCGTCTACGAACGTCCTGATCGCCCCGGCGCTCAAGACCGGAAAGCTCACGCTGCGCACCAACGCAATGGCGCGCGAAATCACCATGAATCGCTCGGGACGCGCCAGCGGCGTCATCTACGTAGACACGACCGACGGCAGCGAGCACCGGCTCGACGCCCGGGTAGTGGTCGTCGCGGCGAGCGCCTGCGAATCCGCCCGGCTGCTGCTCAACTCGAAGTCGGCCTCATTCCCGAATGGACTCGCGAACGGCAGCGGAACGGTGGGCAAGTATCTCACCGACACGACCGGCACGGATGTCTCGGGATTCATCCCCAAGATGATGGATCACGTCCCCCACAATCACGATGGCGTGGGCGGTCTGCACGTCTACATGCCCTGGTGGCTCGACAACAAGAAGCTCGACTTCCCGCGAGGCTACCACATCGAGGTATGGGGCGGCGCCGGGATGCCGGGATACGGCTTCATGGGCGGGATCCACAGGTATCCGCCAGGAGGTGGATACGGGAAACAGTTGAAAGAGGACTATCGCCGCTATTACGGCGCGTATGTCGGTTTCTCCGGCCGGGGCGAGATGATTCCCAACGACGACAGCTACTGCGAGATCGATCCCAGTGTCGTGGACCGCTGGGGCATTCCCGTGCTCCGCTTCCACTGGAAATGGACCGATCACGAATATCTGCAGGTGAAGCACATGCAGGAAACCTTCCGCGCAATCATCGCGGAGATGGGCGGCGAAGTGTATGCGCCGATGCCAACGAAGGACGAGGGCTACGGCATCGCGGCAGGCGGCGTGATCATTCACGAGCTGGGCGGAACGCGGATGGGCGCCGACCCCAGGACGTCGGTGCTGAACGGCAACTGCCAGGCCCACGACGTGAAGAACCTGTTCGTGACCGATGGCGGTCCCTTCATTTCTCAGGCCGACAAGAATCCCACCTGGACCATTATGGCACTGGCCTGGCGGACGTCCGACTACATCGCGGACCAGCTGAAAAAGAGGGCTCTATGAAGCGTCGCGAAGCGGTAGGCACGATGGCGATGGCCGCGCTCACGGCGGCGTTCAAATGGACGCCGGCAGAGGCGGAACGGGCGGCAACGCTGGCGCGCGAAGCGGTGAAGGCACCCTATGCGCCGACGTTCTTCACGCCGCACGAGTGGGAGAGCGTCAGCGTCCTCGTGGATCTGGTCATTCCGCGCGATGAGCGTTCGGGTAGCGCGACGGACGCGGGTGTCCCGGAGTTCATGGATTTCATGATGAACGACCGGCCGGACGGGCAGATTCCCATGCGCGGCGGGCTCGCGTGGCTGGACAACGAGTGCTACGAGCGTTCCGGCAAGACCTTCGTTCAGTGCTTCGAGAGCGAGCGCAGCGCGGTGCTCAACGACATTGCGTGGCCCAAGAAAGCGAAACCGGAGATGAGTCAGGGCGTCGCGTTCTTCAACATGTTCCGCGACCTGACGGCGTCGGGCTTCTGGTCGAGCAGGATTGGCATCGCCGATCTCGATTATCGCGGCAACGAGTTCGTGCGCGAGTGGACGGGCTGCCCGGAGCCGGCGCTGCGCAAACTTGGCGTTCAATATGAGGACTGAATGAGCAAACGACTCGGGATCGGGATGGTAGGGAGTGGGTTCAACGCCAAGTTTCATCTGCTGGGATTTGTGGGCGTGCGTGACGCGGACGTGCTGGGCGTCTGGAGTCCCAACCAGAAGAACGCGGGCGACACGGCCGCGGTGGCCAGGAAGCTCGGCGTCGGTGAAGCCAAGCCGTACCCCTCGATCGCCGCCATGGTTGAGGATCCCGCGATCGACGCGATCTGGCTCTCCGGTCCGAACCATGCGCGTATCGAGAACGTGGAAGAGCTGGTGAGTGCGGTCGAGCGTGGGAAAGGCCAGCTCTTGGGCGTGGCCTGTGAGAAGCCACTCGCGCGCAATGTCGCCGAAGCGAAACGCGTCCTGGATCTCGTGAACAAGGTCGGCCTGCCGCACGGGTATCTCGAGAATCAGCTCTTTGCGCCGCAGGTCGAGACCGGCCGCAATCTGTTGTGGGCGCGAGGCGCCAAGCTCACCGGCCGGCCGTATCTGGCGCGCGCCGCCGAGGAGCACAGCGGGCCGCACGCCCCCTGGTTCTGGCAAGGGAAATTGCAGGGTGGCGGCGTTCTCAACGACATGATGTGCCACTCGTCCCTGCTCGTGCAGCACCTCCTGACCGATCCGCTTAAGCCGCGCAGCTCCGTCCGGCCGTCGCGGATCACCGCGCACATCGCCAGCCTCAAGTGGACGCGGCCGGCGTACAGCAAGAAGCTGACGGCGACGATGGGCCAAGACGTGAACTACGAGAAAGCGCCGTCCGAAGACTTTGCGAGTTTGATGATCGAATTCGAAACCGACGATGGACACCGCGTCCTCGGTGAAGCGAGCACGTCGTGGAGCTTCGTTGGCGCTGGGCTCAGGCTCTCCGCGGAGCTGCTCGGGCCCGAGTACTCAATGTCGTGGAATTCGCTCGACTCGGGGCTGAAGCTGTTTTTCAGCCGCGAGGTTCAGGGGAAGTCGGGCGAAGACCTGGTCGAAAAGCAGAACGCCGAGATGGGACAGATGCCGGTGGTCGCGAGCGAAGCCGCGGCGTACGGCTACGAAGCCGAGGATCGCCACTTTGTGCAGTGCTTCCTCAACAAGCAGAAGCCTTCACTGACCTTCGACGACGGATTACAGGTCGTCAAAGTCTTGATGACTGCCTACATGAGCGCCGAACAGGGACGCACGCTCGACTTTCCCCCGAAGGACATCGATGCGTTCGTACCCGCAGTGGCGAAAGGAACGTGGAAACCATGATCGGGGGGGGCGCGCTAGCTTTGGTCCTCATGGCACAAGCACCGGCACCGGCTCCCCAGTGGCCGATTCATTCAATGGACCGCCCCCGGCCTCCGGTTGTGCAGCCAGGGCCGGAGCAGCCCCCCGTTCCGGGCCCAAGTGACGCCGTCGTGTTGTTCAACGGTTCGAACTTGAACGAATGGCGCGCGGACGATGGCTCGGCAGCGAAATGGATCGTCAACGATGGATACGTCGAAGTAAAACCCGGCACGGGCACGCTGGTCTCCGCCCGTTCGTTTGGAGACGTGCAATTGCATATCGAGTGGCGCACGCCGACGCCGCCAAAAGGCGAAGGACAGGAGCGCGGCAACAGCGGGATTTTTCTGATGGGGAGGTACGAAGTCCAGGTCTTAGACTCCTACCAGAACGACACCTATCCCGACGGCCAGGCGGGCGCGATCTACGGCCAGAGCCCGCCGCTCGTCAACGCATCCCGTCCCCCCGGCGTGTGGCAAGCCTACGACATCGTTTTCCGGCGGCCCCGCTTTCATCAGGACGGATCACTGCAACGTCCGGCCCGCCTGACGGTGATGCACAATGGCCTGCTGGTGCAGGACGCGTTCGAGCTCACGGGACCCACCGCGCACAAGCAGCGGCCGCCCTACAGTGCGCATGCCGACAAACTGCCGCTCCGTCTACAGGATCACGGCAACCCGACGCGGTACCGCAACATCTGGATCCGGGAGTTGGCGGAGACGCCTTAGCGACTGAAACGATCCGCGGGGGGCGCCGTGCTGGCCTGCGCCTGCGGACGGAAGAATGCCGCGAAGAACAACAGCACTGCCCCCGCGAACACAGCCGGCAGCCACCAGAAGCTGCGCCACTGTTCGAGGGTCAGGCTCGTCGCCGTGCCGAGGAAGCTGTTGAACACCCGACCGGCCACCTGCGCGCCGATCAGCATGCCGACGCCATAGGTAACCAAGACCAGAAAGCCCTGCGCCTGGCCGCGAATCGCCGGCGTAGACTTCTTGTCTACGTAAATCTGACCAGTCACGAAGAAGAAGTCGTAGCAGACGCCATGGAGCAGGATGCCGATGGCGATCAGCCAGAAGACGGCGTTCGGTGCGGCGATCGCAAAGAGCGCATACCGCAGCACCCACGCAGCCATCCCCACCATCAACATCCGCTTCACGCCCAGCCGCAGGAACATCAGCGGCATCAGCAGCATGAAGATCGTTTCGGACATCTGACCGAGCGTCTGCGTCGCCGCGATCTTCTGCACGCCTGCAGCGCCCAGGAAGATCTGCGTGAAGTTGTAGTAGGCAGCGAGTGGAATGCAGAGCAACAGCGACGCCGTGATGAAGACGTAGAACGGGCGGTCGCCGAGCTGCCTGAGGGCGTCGATGCCGGCGATGCTGCGCAGCGAGACGCGTTGCCCAGCGCCCGATGGCGGCGTGTGCGGCAACGTGAAGCTGAAAACGCCGAGCAGCACGCTGGCGATGCCGGCCGTGTACAGCGGCCCGGCCGTCTGCTCCGGAACGGCGGTCATCAAATTCCCGAGGACCAGGCTGACGAACAGCCCGGCGACGATCCACCCGACCGTTCCAAAAACCCGGATCAGGGGGAACTGTTGCTCCTGGGACTGGATGTGATGAAACGCCAGGCTGTTCGCCAGCCCGAGCGTCGGCATGTAGCAGAGATTGTAGGCGAGCAGCAGCAGAATGAACGTGGTTGGCGATCCGGTGAAGCGCGGCACGGCGCAGAGGATGAAGCCGCCCAGAATATGGAGAACGCCGAGAACTTTCTCCGTCGCGAAGTAACGGTCGGCGATCAGGCCAAGAAAAAATGGAGCGACGATGGCCGCTATCGGGTTCACCGTGTAGGGCCAGTAGGTCAGTCGCTCCATTCCATGATTCGTCATGTACACGGCAATCGACGTGTACCAGGCCCCCCAGATGAAAAACTGGAGGAACATCATGGCCGACAGCTTGGTCCGGATCACTGCGCTATAGTGCCGATACCGCGAGCTCCTTCGTGAGCCTGACGATGATGTGCGCCCCCGCAGGCAGAACGATGTCCGAGTCCTTGCTCGCATTCGCGGCGGCCGCGCCGGCGACGCCCCCGACGACGCCACCGATGATCGTGCCCTTCTTGTTGCCGCCGATCACGCGTCCGAGCACCGCGCCGGCCACCGCGCCGGCGCCGACCTTGGCCGCATCACCCGTCGTCACGCCTCGTCCCTGGCGCGTCGTCGCAACCGAGTCAACCGCGGCCTCGATCGGGTAGGTCTTGCCACCAACGGTGACGCTCGTAACGCTCAGCGTCAAGGTCCCCGCGGTGCGGGGATTCGGCGCGGGTTTGACGTCGGTGATTTGGCCGTTGACGATGGACCCGGCGGGAATGACGACCTGCCCCGCGGCGTTTTTCACGTCCTCGACCACTCGGGACGTGAACGCGTCACCGATCTTGGAGGTGCGCGACGAGATCGTATCGGTCGCCGCGATGTCGAACGTCGCGCCTGCGCTCAACCTCCGCAGCGCCGGGCGAGGAGGCGGCGGCGGTCGTTGCGCCGGCGGGCGCGTGGCTGGAGGAGCCGGCATGTCGCGCATCGCCGCGGTCGATTCGGAAGGTGCCAGCGTCAAGTCACGCGCGGTCGAGTCACTGGACTGGCTTTGATCCTGCCCTTTTTGACAGGCGGTCAATGCGAAGGCGGCGATACTTGCGATAATCGCTAGCCGATTCATTGGAGACCTCTCTGTAACAGCGGTGTGCACTGGTTACCCGCGGAGCGGCGTCAGGTTTCTACAGCCGCTGTCGCAGGAATTGCGGCGTCAGCCCCTGCAGATAGCTTGCGAGCAGCGTGAAGCTGTCGGTGACGAGCAGGATGCCGAGCACGATCAGCATCCCACCGGCGATTCGGTCCACCCATACTATGTAGGGCCGGAAGCGCTGAAACCAGACCAGAAACCGGTCCAAAGCCAACGCGGTCAACAGGAACGGCAGCGCGAGTCCCAGCGCGTAAACCGCGAGCAGCATCATTCCCGTCGCCAAGCCCGCCTGCGTCGCCGCAAGGGTGAGAATGCCGCCGAGAATGGGACCAATGCACGGTGTCCACGCGGCGCCAAACGTGAAGCCGACCACGCCCGAGCCGAAAAGCCCTAGCGGTTTTCGCGCCAGCTGGATGCGCCATTCACGCATCAGAAACGCGGGCCGCAGCACGCCGAGCAGGTACACGCCGAAGAGAATCATCAGGACGCCGCCCACGCGTCCCAACCACACCTGGTACTCGCGCAGCAGGCCGCCGACGGCAGACGCCGCGGCG
>Ga0184612_10001293_pt1 | contig 12042 bp, 13 predicted proteins | sample PLM3_60_coex_FD_133163 | JGI IMG/M metagenome (GOLD analysis project Ga0184612, IMG submission 133163) | Groundwater sediment microbial communities from an aquifer in East River, Colorado, USA - PLM3_60_coex | ecosystem: Environmental > Terrestrial > Soil > Riparian zone | place: USA: East...
ACGCGAGACACAGAACTCGTTACCCTCAACGTCGGCCAACACCAGGAAGCTATCGTGTTCGGCTAGTACCCGCGCCCCAAGGTCAATTAGCCGCCTCACCTCGACGTCCGGGTCATCGGCCACCAGGTCCAGGTGGACCCGGTTCTTGACCGCCTTCGGCTCGGGAACGAGCTGGAAGAACAACCGCGGCCCGGCGCCGTCGGTCCGCTCGACCAGCACCGTCGGATCATCCTCCACGTCATAGATTCCGTTGGCGCGCAATCGGGCCACTTCGGCTTCGTCGTACGGCGCAACCTCGTAGCGGTCCAACGCAGCAGCCCAAAACCGCGCGACCGAGGCAGGATGCTGACAGTCAACAACGATGTCGCGGAGGTGGGCCATTCTGCCATTGTGTCCGCGATTCGGCCGTGAGACGCCACCACCCTCGGAGTAAATCTGGGTGAAACCGTGTCAGGGCTTCGGCGAGGCCCACGTTGTGACGCCGGATGACTACGACATCTGCTGGCCTTCGGAATTCACCGGCGGTCCTGCAGCAAGCCGCTTACGTATCTGGTGCATCCGATCCGCCGTGTGGTGCGGCATTTCCCACCGCGTCTCCAGCCACCACGTGCACCCCGCCTCGGCCCAGGGCGTGACCTGTTGCCCGGCAGCGGTCACGTCGGCGGCGGGTGTCTCGCCCTCTGCCACGACATCGACCTCAGGACTGGCTCCGTGCTCGCCCAGCCACGTCCGTAACGCGCGAGCGTCATCGGGCGTGCCTTCCCGGCCCTCAAGGTCATATTGGGGCACGACGCCGTCGCAACGCAGGACCCGCCGCATGGACTTAGGCCTAGGCCACACGCCGACCACCCAGATCGGTATGCGGTCCTGTATCGGCCGACCGACCTGCGCGAGGTCGTCCCGCTCACACTCGTAGTCATAGTGTTGTCCGTGGTAGCTCGTCTGTCCCGCCCACAGGGCTCGTATCAGGTCGATGCCTTCATCGAGGCGTTCGGCACGCGCACGTAGATCTGTGACCTCCCCGGTCAGGGGAAGGTCGGTGGTCAGCGCGCCGACACCGACGGTGAGGGTCGCCCGTCCTCCCGAGAGCTGGTCCAATGTCACGACCTGGCTCGCAACCTTCCAGGGACGTCGCCATGGCAGTGGCGTGAGCAACGTTCCGAGCCGGACACGCGTTGTGGAGGCGGCGATAGCGGCCAACAAGGTCCAGGCGTCCACGCCGTACGCGGCCTCCCAGACGAACACCCCGTCCCAGCCGGCCTGCTCGGCGAGGACTGCCTGCTCGAGCTGCTCGGTGGCCGTCCCACCCGGCAGGATCACGCCGTACTGCATCACTCGATGTGTCATGGCTCGTTTCTAGCGGACACGACCGACAATCTGCTATCCGCGCTCAGCCGGTGGCTGAACGAACCTGGCTACCTCAGTTATCGCTTGCGGCGCGCGAGGTAGAGGACAGTATCGACGGCCAGCGATACGACGTCGTCGAAGATGTCACTCAGGGCCGCGAGCAGCATGGTTCCCGTACTCATCCTCCTTGTGCCTGCAGCGGCTGTAGCCGCATCGTTCGTCGGCTGTGCTGGGTGATCTGCCGCCGTGAGGTCTGCGGTCTGACCAAGCAAGGATCGCCACAGGAGGTATCGAGGAGCAAGATGTCGTTTATGGAGACCTGGGACGCCCTTCGGGCTCGCCGCAACGTTCGGACCTTCACACCGCAGCCCATCGCCTCGCACGACCTCGACCAGATCCTCGAAGCCGGACGGCGGGCACCGTCGGCCAGCAACTGGCAGCCGTGGGACTTCGTCGTCGTCACCGACCGCGCGCAGCTTCAGCGCCTATCCGGTGTCTGGCGCGGCGCCGGGCACATAGCTGGCGCCGCTGCCGCGGTAGCTATCGTCGCCCCGCAGCCGGAGGACGCCCGACGCGCGAATCTGCTCCAATACGACCTCGGCCAAGCGACCATGGCGATCGCCATCGCCGCCGCAGACCTGGGACTGGGCACCAGCCACGCCGCCGCCGAGGACCAGGAACTCGCCCGAGACGTACTGGGCTTCCCCAGCGGCCGGTTCCTCGCCTTCCTGCTATCCGTCGGATATCCGGCTGACAGGCCGCTGCGCGTTATCACACGTCCAGATCGTCGGCCGTTCGATGAGGTCGTACACCGCGGGCGCTGGTAGCCCGTCCACCGGATTCGGGCGTCGATGGGCTGGGGGGTGTGGTGACGAGCAGCCTGACCAAGCGGCCGGTCGCGGCAGATGAGCTGCAGGCGTTGGCAGCGCGGGCGTTCGGCCCTCGTCGACGCGTCGCGTCCCGGACGGAAACTACCGGCGGCACAGTTGAGTTCTACCAGCGCGCCGGTGCGGTCGGCGTCACGGTGCCGTCGGTCCTTGTGTGACCATCGCCAACCCGTCCTGCTACGGCATTACGTGCCAGCCGGCCGGGACTTGAGCACGTCAAAGTCCCGTTCGGCGTAAAGCCGGTGCGCCCACTCCTCGTTGAGGACGGCATGTAGGCATCGGCGTACGGCGAAGCTCTCCGGCTCCGGGTAACCAGGCTCCATGACTGGGTCGGTCACGCCGGCCAGCTTCTCGTCGGTAAGGTCGGCGATCACCTGACGCACGGTGGCCATGCGGTCCGCGCGCAGTGCAAGCACCTCGTCCAGCGACGGCCGCGCGCCGCGGTCGCGTGGGACGCTGGGTTCGTCGGACATCTCGTCGTGGGGCAGGTCCAATGGGTCCCATGGCGACGGCTCCCCCAGCATTGCGCGCCTAACCCACGCGTCCGTGGCGAAGACGAGATGGCGCAGCGTCTCGATGAAGGACCACTCTCCCTCGACCCGCTCGTGAAGCAGCTCCGGGGCCATCCCGCGAGCCCGCTCGACGGTCTGCTGCCACAGCCGCTCGAGGATGTCCCATGCTTCGCGGAACCCGTCGGCATCGGTCGGCCGCATCTTCACGCGGTCCGGGTAGCGACGATTGAGCTCCGCCTCCACCAGGGGCACGACGTCGACGCCGTTGACCCGCAGGTTCTCGATGTCGCCGCTGATGTCCACGTTCACCAGCGCTGCGCCACGGATTATGGCCCCGGTCAGATCGACCAGGTGGAAGCGCGCGTTGGTGAGGTCGACGTCGTGGAACCGGGCGTCGGTCAGGTAAACGTCCTCGAACCGGGAGCCGGTGAGGTTCTCACCTGTGAAGTCAGTCACCCGCCCAGCCTTCCACGAACCACACTCATCTGTCGCTTAGCGTTCGTGCCGCTAGTCGTCGTCGCGGCAGAGGCAAAAGGGGTGGCCGGCTGGGTCGAGGAGCACTCGGACGTTCTCCCTCGGTTGGGCCGTAGCTACCGAGGCTCCCAGGGCGACGCTGCACCACTGCGCCGACCGCATCATTAGCAGGCCAAGGTAGCGTCGCGGGGTGCGCCCGGTCATGCCGCTGAGAACTAACCGCCTCGTGCTTCGTCGTTGGCAGGACCGTGATCGCTATCCGTTCGCCGCGTTGAACGCGGACCCCGAGGTCATGGAACATTTCCTGGCGCCGCTAAGCCACACTGAGAGCGACGCGATGGTCGAGAAAGTAGAGGCTCATTTCGACGAGCACGGCTTCGGCCTCTGGGCGCTTGAGGTCGCGGAGACGGGAGAGTTCATCGGCTTCACCGGGCTGTCGATTCCCAGGTTTCCGGCCCATTTCATGCCGGCCGTTGAGATCGGTTGGCGGCTGGCCCGCTCTGCGTGGGGCCGCGGGTACGCCAGCGAAGCCGCCCATCGCGCACTCAAGTTCGGTTTCGAGGACATCAACCTGCCGGAGATCGTCTCGTTCACTGCGATCGGCAATCTCCGTTCCCAGAAAGTGATGGCCCGCATCGGGATGACGCATGATCCGGTCGATGACTTCGAGCATCCGCTCATGCCAGAAGGTAGCCGGCTGCGTCGACACGTCCTCTATCGCCTCCCGGCGGAGCGCTGGACCGCACGGCCATCCGGGCCGTAACACGCAGACAGCGACAGCAAATTTGGCAGCAGAGCCGTGAAGTACACAATGGAGTCGGGCGTGGCTGCCCGAGGGGTTACGCGAACCAGATGATTGCCTGCCCGTGTGGCCGGGTCCAGGCGAGCGGCGTCCCGTCCAGCGCGAGCACGTTGTGCAGCGCCTCGGCCGGCGGCTTCGGCAGCGCATGGTAGGGCAGCATGTCCGGGCCCTCGTTCGCGATCCAGTGTCCGGGCAGCCCGCGTACCACCTCGACGAACGCCTCCCGCCGCGGCGCCGGCACATAGAACATCACGGAGCTATGGAACACCACCAGCGTCGCGCCGGCCGGCGCCTGCGCGGCCAGCGCTGGCAGGTCGTCAACCAGGTCGCCACGCACGAGCAGCGGCGGATCGGCCGCGGCGACGGCCGCCGCGGTCCGCAGCCGCGCGCGGCGGTGGGCGTGCTCCGGCCAGATGAGGGCGTCGAGCCAGGCGACGTCCCCGGAGTCGGTCACGTCGAGCGGATTCAGATCCAGGCCGGCCCGCCACACGACCTCGGGTACGCCGGCCGGCGGCGTCACTCCAGTCGCCGCGCACTCGAGGACCGGTGCGCCGGAGCCGACGACGTGGCCGCCGTAGCGGTAGGCGTACCGGTCTGGGTAGAGGCACAACCCGGCGGACGCGCCGACCTCCAGCAGCGCGAGCGGCTGCGGCAGCGCAGCGAGCACCGGGAGCAGTACGGCACACCGCCCCACCTCGTTCGTCTGCGTTGCCCGGGTGCGCATCTCCACCTCGATCGCCGGCCAGTTCGCCACCGTGTAGTCGTGAAACGCGGCCGGGTCCTCGACCGGACCGCCGAGGAACCGTACGACGCCGAACAGCAGATTCGGCTGCCGCTTGACGGGCGGGAGCGTGCCGAGCAGTGCGAGTACCTCGTCGTCGCGGGAGACCGTGAGCGACAGGCGCTCGTACGCGGGCGACACGCCGTGCGCCTCGCGCGCGGCGAACTCGGCGTACGTCGCGGCGATCGTCATGTCCAAATGATCGCAGTGAACCCCTAACGCGCTGACATGCCCTGATCTGATCGAGGCGTGCGAGATAGTGGTCATCGGCCGCGGAGTCCGTTCTGGGCATAGCCCCGAAGCGGTTCGGGGCTCGTATCACCGATCCGTGTGAGGTAGACGATGACCGACCTGGCCGGCCTGACGGCCACCGAACTGATCGCTGCGTACCGAGGCGGTAGCGTGTCCCCGGTTGAGGTGACCCGGGCGGCGCTGGCCGCGATCGATGCCGGCAACGCCGATGTCAACGCCTTTGTCCTGGTCGATCCCGACGGTGCGTTGGCCGCCGCCGAGCGGTCTGAGGCCCGTTGGCGCTCCGGCAGCGTTGTCGGGCCCGGCGACGGCATACCGACCTCGATCAAGGACCTCCTGTACACGCGAGGGTGGCCGACGCTGCGAGGCACCAACCTGATCGATGAGCGGGGTCCATGGCCCGAGGACGCTCCGGCGGTGGCGCGGCTACGGGAAACCGGAGCCGTGCTGCTGGGCAAAACGACCACGCCGGAGTTCGGCTGGAAGGGCGTCACCGACTCGTTGCGGCACGGCCCCACTGGCAATCCGTGGGATGCCGCGTTGACCGCCGGCGGATCGAGCGGGGGCAGCGCGGCGGCGGTCGGGCTCGGTATGGGTACGTGGTCGGTTGGCACCGACGGCGGCGGGTCGCTGCGCATCCCCGCCGCGTTTACCGGTACGGTCACGATCAAGCCGACGTACGGGCTCGTCCCGTTATGGCCCGCGAGCCCGTTCGGGACCCTGTCGCACGCCGGGCCGATCACCCGCAGTGTCGCCGACGCCGCTCTAATGCTCGACATCCTCACCGGCTTCGACCCGAGGGACTGGTCGGCGTTGCCCACTCCGACCATGTCGTTCCTGGACGGGTTGGACGACGGCGTACACGGCCTGCGCATCGCGTTCTCGCCGGATCTGGGTTACGTGCGCAACGATCCGCAGGTTGAGGCCGCGGTGCGGACCGCTGCCGCGGTGCTGGCCGATGCCGGTGCGCATGTCGAGCAGGCCGATCCTGGTTTCGCCGATCCCGTTGACGCCTTCCACGTGCTGTGGTTCGCGGCCGCGGCCAAGCTTCTTCAGTCGTACGGAGCCGACGCAGCTCTGCGCGTCGATCCCGGCCTGCGCCGCAGTGCTGAATGGGCCACCGGAATCAGCGCCGCCGACTATCTGGATGCGTCCGCGCTGCGGGTGGATCTTGGTGTCCGAATGGGCCGCTTTCACCGGACTTATGATCTCCTGCTGACGCCGACCCTGCCGATCACCGCATTTCCGAAAGGCAGAGATGTCCCGCTTGGGTGGCATTCGGTGGACTGGACCAGTTGGACTCCTTACACGTACCCGTTCAACCTGACCCAACAGCCGGCCGCGAGCGTGCCGTGCGGATTCACCTCCAGGGGTCTTCCGATCGGCTTGCAGATCGTCGGCCCGCGCCACGCCGACGCACTCGTGCTGAGGGCCGCCCGCGCCTACGAGCGGGCCACCGACTGGACCTCGATGCTGCGGCCGTTCACCACCCGCTGACAATCCGTCTAATCTCGTCGGGCTTCTCCACTCGAACGATCCTGGCTCAGCTTGGTACGATGCCGCCGCTCAACGCTGCGAGCTTGGCGAGGTCGCGGCATAGAAACACTCGAGTACGGAGGTCGTCCAGTGACTGATAGTCGGAAGGGCCGTGTCAAAGGGCTGTTTGCAGGGACGTCCCCTGACCACGAGCTACCGGAACAGGCACATGGTCTTCCCGAGCCGGCCGCCCAGCATCAAGCCCTTCAGGTGCTGGTTCTGGCCCAGCGAACAGCTGACGAGCATGTCGCCGGTGCGCAGCACCAAGCTGACAAGGTGCGGGCCGAAGCGCGAGCAATGGCCGAGCGGATAGTCCGAGATGCCCAGGCGCATGCCGACGGTGTTCGGCGCGATGCCGACAAGATTCTGAACGATGCGCGAGCAAGGGCAGAGGAGACAGCAAGGGATGCACAGGCGAAGGCCGATGGGCTCGACCGCGAAGCCCAGCAGCGATATCAAGACGTAGTCGGTAGCCTGGCAGCCAAGCGTGCAGCGCTGCAGCAGCAGATCGAAGCGTTGCAGCGATTCGACCGGGACTACCGGGCCGAACTCAGGACCTTCATGCAAGGTCAGCTGCGTGCCCTCGGGGCGGATGAGCCGCCTTCGAATGGTGACATCAGGCAGCCGGACTCCGTGGCAACGGCCGGGCCATTACTAGCACAGGAGTAATGCTTGAGCTTGGTCCTGGAGCTGACGTGCATCATGAGTGCGCCGCGGGCGAGTTCGCGACGGAGGCGCGGCTCGCATTGCACCGGAGCGGCTGGACGGACAGCTTGGAGAAACTGCGCGAACTCATCGAGTCCGGCGCCTAGCCAGACGCCAGGTCCCGGATCACCGGTCGCCCGCCCCGCCAGCCGGCCGGCCCGACGGTTGTAGCGTGCCTTTCGTGAGCACTCACATGAAGGGGCCAACGGGTTGTTATGGATGATGCGAACGAGCCAAGCAGAGTCGCCCTTTGGAACGCGGCGTACACCACCGACTCAGCGCCCTGGGACATCGGCCGACCGCAGTCGATCTGGATCCAGCTTGCCGATGCCGGGGAGATCACCCCACCGATCCTCGACAGCGGATGCGGCACCGGCGAGCACACGCTCCTGCTGGCCGAGCGGGGCCTGGAGGTGCTGGGCATTGACATCACGCCCGCAGCCGTTGAAGCGGCTAGGGCGAAGGCTACCCGGCGTGGGGTGAACGCTACGTTCGAAGTCGGTGACGTGCTCGCGCTCGATCGGCTGGGGCGTCGCTTCGCGACCGTCATCGACTCCGGCGTCTTCCACGTCTTCGATGATTCCGAAAGGGCCCAATACGTTGCGAGCCTGGCCGCCGTCCTTGATCCCGGTGGCGTTCTATACCTGCTGTGCTTCTCCGAGCACACCCCCGGTACCACTGGACCGCGTCGCGTAACGCAGGCGGAGCTGCGCGCCGCGTTCGCGAAAGGCTGGCAGGTAGAGCGGATTGAAGCCTCGCAACTCGAGGTACGAGCGGACTTTGCGCCCGAGCCGGCTCACGCTTGGCTGGCGAGGATCGTTCGGACGACCTAGCCGCGGACGCACGGCCCACTGCGAGGCACTAACGTCGCACCGTGCGACGACACATCGAGTTCGAACGACTGCACACCTTTCGCGACCTCGGCGGCTACCCAAACCGAGGTGTGCGTACGGTGATCGATCTGCGCTATCCATGGGAGGCCGACGCGAGCGGCCGCGTGGCCGATGGTGGCGGGCGTAGGGTTGCCGCCTCGGTGCCAGCCCGGGTCCTAGCTACAGTCCCGAGCGTCGGCGAGGTATGAGGCCCAGCACCAACGAGCAGCCGGCGATGATCACGGCCCCGCCGAGCACCTGCACGACCGTCAGGCGTTCCTGGAGTAGCACCGTACCGAGGACGACCGCGATCACGGTTACCACGAACTCGACGCTGATGGCGATCGTGGGGCCGACCTCGGCGACAAGGCGGAAGTACAGCACGTAGGCCAGGGCACTGCACACCCCGGCGAGCACGACCAGGTACACGTAGTCGAGCGGTCGCGGCGTGGTCGGTACGGGGACCACCAGCAACAGCGGCAACGTCAGGATCCCGCCGAAGATGAACGACCCGATGGTCTGCTCCCATGAGCCGACCGCACGGAGGTGCTTGTGCGCGTAGTTGCTACCGAACGCCGCGGAGATCGCGGCCAATACCGAGCTGATGCAACCGAGCACGAACGTGCCGGTGACCGGTACGGCGGGAAAGCCCACCAGCAGAACGATGCCGACGAAGCCGAGGAATACGCCGAGCCGCCCCGACGGCGTGATGTGCTCGAGGCCCCAGACCTGGCCGATCACCATGGAGAACAGCGGGATAGTGCCGACGAAGATGGCGGCCATCGCCGTCCCGATGCGTGGCGTCGAGAACGACAGGCCGATCAGCTGACCCGCGACGCTGGTGGCTCCCACCACTGCCAGTGGTAGCCAGCGACCGAAGACCAGCCGCCGGCTGGCCAGTACGGCGATCAGCATAAGGATCGCGCTCGCGATGAATGCCCGAAACGTGGCGGCGCCGACCCAACCGAAGGCTTGCACCACTTTCAGGACGAGGACGAATGAGACGCCCCAAATGACGGACATGCTCGCGTAGTCGAAGAGCTGCCGCCGATGCACAGAGGGACGTTAAGGCCTTATCGATAGTTCGGCGTGACCAGGGGGCACCGTTCCGGCTGGCGAGCCGAAAGCTGCGACGTCTCAGACGGTCACCGCCCCATCACAGCCACTGGCCCCGTCCATGTCGAATCACAACCGCGTACCGTTCACATCGATTTGCATTCCACTCCCGCTCCGCCGCGGCATGCTAACGGCGCTTGAGATATTGCTCCGTGAGGTTCGGCGGTGCGCATGCCAACCAGCCGTCGGTCAGCGCATTTCGCAGCGCCTTCTTGGAGACGTTCCTCAACTGAATAAGAACAGCGGAATACCCGTCGAAGTGCGGAATCGTGAAGAAGGCTCTGGGCTGCGCGGCGAGAACAGCCTCCTTCTCACCGAGATCCTCGACCCGAACGGCAAGAATGGGGCCATCCGGCGGGGTCGCGTCCCCGAACCGCTTGAGGTCTGCCTTGCTGAACGGCCGCTCCCACGCGAATCCCTTGCCAGCAACGGACCACGTCCGGTTGCCGTGACGTTCAGCTTCAGCAACTTCGGGCAGATCCAAGGCCATTGCGGCCACGTCGTCGAGGGTCGCCACGCTCGTACCGTACTGCCTTCGGTCGGGTTGCAGTAGACACGCTACCAAACGAGCATCGGTTCGACGAGCCGCTCATCCATGTCGTCGTCGATGCGGATACGCTGCCCGTATGTCCCTCACCGAAGAGTTCGAGCAGGCGCAGATTGACGTCAAGAATCTCGCCAAGCGCCCCAGCAACGACGTCCTACTGAAGCTGTACGCCTTGTACAAGCAAGGCGCCCAGGGGGATGCGGGCGGCAATCGGCCCGGGGCCTTCGATCTCGTCGGCCGCGCCAAGTACGACGCCTGGAAAGCGCTGGCTGGTACTGCACAGGGGGACGCCCAACAGGAGTACGTCGCCTTGGTCCGGGACCTGCTTACCGCCTCCGCCTGACGGCGCCACTCTTCTAGCCGCTGACCCCCCTCGAAGCCGCGGCTGCCACTTTGCGCGAGGACCGAGGACTGGGGCTCTATGATGCCCACCTCGCAGAGGTCGGGCTATGGCGTTCGTCGTCGTGGTGCGACGGTTGGCGCCGCTGACTCGGATCGGTGGCGGAGCGAGTGCTGACGTCGACCCTGGTGCGGCAGCTACAGTCCACCCATGAAGGCAGCAGTCCACACCAGCTACGGCCCGCCGGAAGTGGTCCGGGTTTCAGACGTGGACAAGCCGACTAACAAGGACGACGAGGTGCTCATCAAGGTTCACGCGACGACGGTGAATCGGACGGACTGCGGCTTCCGGGCTGGCAAGCCATTCTTCGTGAGATTCTTCGCCGGGCTCATCAGGCCACGGGCGACAGTCCTCGGGGGTGAGTTTGCGGGAGTGGTCGACGCGGTCGGCAGTGGCGTCACGTCGTTCAAGGTCGGCGACCGGGTGTTCGGATACAGCGAGTGGTCTTGGGGGGCTCATGCCGAGTACCTGTCGATGCCCGCGGACGGTCCGCTCGCGGCCATGCCGGCGAACGTTACCTTCGAGGAGGCCGCTCCCAGTACCGAGGGTTCGCAATACGCCCTCTCGCTTATTCGCGCGGCAAAGATCCAAGGCGGGCAGGATGTCCTCGTCTATGGCGCGACGGGGGCCATCGGGTCGGCGGCGGTCCAGTTGCTGAAGAGTCTCGGTGCCAAAGTAACCGCGGTCTGTGACACGGACAACGTGGAGCTCGTCAGGGGTCTGGGCGCCGACCGGATCATCGACTACACGGCCGAGGATTTCACAAAGGACGCGCAGACGTACGACGTGGTCCTCGATGCGGTCGGCAAGAGCTCGTTCGGGCGATGCAAGCGACTGTTGAAGCCGCGCGGGATCTATCTCTCGTCGGACCTGGGTCCGCTGGCCCAGAATCCGGTCTTGGCGCTCACCACCCCGCTGTTGGGCGGCAAGAAGGTCATGTTTCCGATCCCGAAGATGAATGACCCAGAGACGGTGAGGAGTTTTGCGGAACTGATCAAGTCCGGAGAGTTCAAGCCGGTCATCGACAGACGGTATCCGTTGGACAAGATCGTCGATGCCTACAGGTACGTCGAGGCGGGACAGAAAATCGGCAATGTCGTCATCGTCGTCGAGCCTTCGACGTAGCGCCTCGTGGGTCTACGGTCGACTTCGAGTCGGGCGTTTCGATGCGTCGACTCCAAGCGAAGCGACGTTCATGTCCTGGACGTTGATCATCGGCGCGATGCCTATCGCCACTGACTGGCCGAACCATCCTTACGGCTCATACTCCCCCCGATCAGCGCAGCACGGGCCGCCACGACCGCGGTCTAGATGTCCGGGGCCAGATCTAGCGCCCGACCCTCATGTCCTGATGCGGAAATCAATGTGCGTCGCGTAGGGCGACACACGGATGCGTATGCGCTCGAGATGAAGACGCACCCCGAGCTGACCGAACAGTGTGCGGCCTGCACCTCATGATGCGCGCTCCTCTGCGGCCACATGCAGAGACTTCACGGCATTGCCTCATGTCTCCTGGCGACCTTCGTGCCCTTACCGCCGCGGTCACCTCACCCACGCAAGACTCCCTCCGCGTGCTCGCCCGCCGCCGCCTGAGTTGAGGCAGCCGCCGCAATGGTCAACTGGCTCATCGGCATCGAGGCAAGTATGGGTCATCGGCGCCCGACGAGGCGACGACGATGCCGCCGTAGTAGGACCGGAGCCCCGGTCCTGTATGGCGCCGCGCCCCGTGGCCAGAAGTCACACGGAAGCTGGCAGCGGTTGCTCGCCGGTGTGGGCGATCCGAGACAGTTCGCGCCAGAGCAGGCAGACGA
>Ga0184612_10001295_pt1 | contig 12036 bp, 10 predicted proteins | sample PLM3_60_coex_FD_133163 | JGI IMG/M metagenome (GOLD analysis project Ga0184612, IMG submission 133163) | Groundwater sediment microbial communities from an aquifer in East River, Colorado, USA - PLM3_60_coex | ecosystem: Environmental > Terrestrial > Soil > Riparian zone | place: USA: East...
CGCGTTGTATTGAACATGACGCTCTTCCTCCGGTTTCAGAACGTGTACTGCAGTGCCGCGTAGAAGAAGTTGCTATTCTTGTCGCGGCCGGTTTTTTCGATAAATCCGCCACTGGAGAGAAGCTATAGCCCGCGTAGCCCTGCAGATGGCGGGTGAAGTTATAAGTCGCGAGCAGGTCTGTCTCCGCACCGACGTAGCGCGCATGGGTAGTGCCTGCCGCCCGGAACACGGCGGAAGACTTATTGTAGATGCTGTCTCGATCGGAGGCGCGCCAGAACAAATATTGCTGCAGCGTAAGCGTAAGATCTTGTATCGGGCTTATGGCAATACCGGCGTTCGGAGTGATGATGTTCTGCCGCCCGATGTAGTCGATGTAGCCAAGATATGAATGGCCGTTCGGAAAAAGCTGGTTGAAGGTGCCGACGCTGCCGCCGGGGCTCTTATCTCCGCTCGCATAGTCGAACTCGATGTAGGCGCGGGGCGACCACTCCTTGACGGGGAAGGTATAGCCGAGGACGGCCGTGAACATCCCAGCGCCGATGTTTGCGGAGCCTACCGTACCGAACTGGCCGGCTCCTTCCAGGTCAAAATCCCAATTCGTCTGACCAATCTTGCCCCACGTACGTAGTCCAAGAGTATGCCGGTTTTCTCGTCCGGTGGTGGAGTTGAAGGTCGCCGTTCGGTTGTTGGCGCCGAGATAATAGAGATCGAGGTTCATGGGCAGGAGGTGCGCCGGCGCGGTGGTGTAGAGACCATAGAGCTGTCGGTCCGGGCTGGACTTGTCGAATTTATACTTGTCCACAATGACCGCCTGAGTCCAAAACGGAATGACGGTCCAGTCGGCGATCCGAACGATCGCCTGAGCGCCGTCAAAAGTATGAGGGACCTGCGTGAAGTCGCCCGGCCCGACCAGCCGCTGGGAACCGAACAGCAGCTCCTGACGACCACCGCGCAGCGTCACGTTCGCCTGCTTGCCGAATGGAATCATGATCTCCGCGAAGCCGTTAAAGAGGTCGGCTTGATCGTAAAATCCGGTGCTATTGCGGCCCTGGAGGTCTCGGTCCGTTGCCAGCGCGACCTTCCCCTCGGTGTAGATGCGGAAATAAGGCGTCACGTGAAGATCGGCATTCAGCCGGAAGCGGGATAGGAGGTAAGTATCCGAGCGTTTGGGTGCCGACGCGCCGAACTGGAATTGATCAAAGTACTCCACACGCGCCCGAGCCTGACCGCCAATGCTGAGCCACACGCTTTGATCCTGTGTTAAGGGAATGAATTTTATGCGGTCCCAGAAGTCGTCGGTCTTGCTAAGGTCCACATCCTTTAGCACCGACCAGTCCTCGTTGAACCGTAAGGCTGATCCGATCTGCAACGCCGGCCGCTTTAGTTCCAGGTCAGCCTTTTCGGCCTGGGCCGACGCCGGATGCGCGCCGTAGACGATGAACAGGGACTGGAGCGCCAGGCCCGCGATAACGGCGACGCACCGGCGACGGAACCAATGTTGATCGCTGCCGCAACTATTCGTGGCTACCAGCTTGAGAACGACCCCCCCGTGTTCGACCTTGCGGGGCTCCACGCAGACGACTCGGCGATTTAATTCCATGACGTCACCTCCTGAATGAAAATGAACATTGCTCACTTTTTGTGAGTGCGAAGCTGATTCAACGCGATAAAACGCAAGGACTAATTTCGTACCAATAGTTATGACCTTTGCATACCGGAGCTTTCAGTTTTTTGCGAGCCTGCACCAGCGTCAGCTCCGTCTCGTCTATAGCCCCAGATCGAGGGTGCGAACCTTTTGTAGGCGCTGGCGGACATCCTCCCAGTTGACGATTTTCCAGAAAGCCTTCACCCAGTCCCCCTTCACGTTTTCGTATTGGAGGTAGTAGGCGTGCTCCCACATGTCGAGCACGAGAAGCGGTACGGTGCCGTTGCCGATGTTGCCTTGGTGGTCGTATACCTGCTCGGTCACCAGCCGCTTGCCGAGCGGCTCCCACGCCAGCGTGCCCCAGCCCGAACCTTGGACGTTGAGTGCGGTCTCATTGAGCTGGCCCTTGAGGTTGGCCACCGAGCCAAACGACTCTTTGATGGCGTCGAGCAGTTCGCGGTCGGGTTCACCACCGCCATGCCGGCTCATGTTGCGCCAGAAGAGTGAGTGCAATACATGTCCGGAGAGATGAAAGGCGAGGTTCTTCTGTAGCTGGTTGATGGCCGCGAAATCCCCCTTCTGCCGAGCCTCGGCGAGCTTCTCAAGGGTCGTATTCGCGCCCACAACGTAGGCGGCGTGGTGCTTGTCATGGTGCAGCTCGAGCAGCCTCGCCGAGTAGTGCGGTTCGAGCGCCGCGTAGTCATAGGGCAAGTCGGGGAGCGTGTAACGGTTATCCATCGTTAGCCTCGAAATTTTTTGATTCGTGATAATCGATGGGACTTTTGTAGACTAAATATGCTGGAGTCAGCCTCAGAACGCCGGAGACATAAAGCAAGACCCATCGGAAACGTGATGCGTTTGGCAACACGACAAACGCATTGAAGATTTGCCCACATTTGTAGAAAAGGAGAGGTGCCACCAAATTCCTCTGCGGTCAATTAGCTGCGTCATGAAACAGCAAGCATTGAGCCAAACCAGCCAAAGGGCTCGGCTCTTGTAGACATCGATTACGTCGAACGCCGCAACGCCTGAGGAACCGAGATGAAGAAGCGGTTCGGAATCGGCACGCTTCTTTTTATATCGGCTGCTCCGCACGGAGATGTCGTGTCGATATGTCGGAACATGTCGATATTTCGACGCCACCGGCGGCCGCGATTTACTTTTCAGCCAGACTGCGAAGCACGGGGAATAACTTTCACCGGCAATCGTACAACTCAGCCAAGCCGTCGACGAACTCGATGCCGCGGGACGGCACCGGAGTGCCGGCATGGTGAGAGGCAACGACAAGCGCCAGCAGATCCTGAACCAGTTATTGTCGAATTATCCGTCCTCGCTCGGCCGATGTCCCCACGGCGATCCCACGGTTTTGGCGCAAGTACCGCATTACCACGGAGAAGGATCTGATCAGCGAAACAGGGAGCGGAAATGAAATTGGTTTCAGCTAAAGTCGGCGATTGCGGTGCAGTTCGATCCTGGTGTCGAATATATGGTGTCGAAATGTCGTAACAGTGACTGCATGGCGCCACTAGTGGGAGCGCGATCGTAACATAGAGTCCGCGGTTCATGTTCGATGCTTCGGTTCCAGTCCGGAGTCAATATTATCCTTCCCCGCGGAAAGAAATAGGTAAGTAGAAACGTCCATCGCTCCGCTTTCCGGTTCATCGGGAGCTAATCGTGCCTTACTGCGGATGGCACACGCCTTGCCAAAATCCCGAACGGAGTGTGTATGCGGGATGGACTTCATTATGGGCCTGCCCAACCAAGGGCGCGTGGAACGTAGCAGGCTCCCATGCTGAAACAGACCAAGACGTTTTTTACTGATCTGTGGGGTTTGACGCGCCCTTACTGGTTTTCCGAGGAGCGTTGGGCCGCATGCAGCTTGCTCGCGGTTGTCATCGCGCTCAACCTCGGTCTGGTGTATATCCGCGTGCTCATCAATCTGTGGAATAACGACTTCTACAACACCCTGCAAAATCTCGATCAATCCGGCTTCTACCGGCAGTTGATGCGCTTCGCGCTGCTTGCGGCAAGCCATATCGTCGTGGCCGTCTACCAACTGTATCTCAATCAAATGCTGCAGATTCGCTGGCGGCGCTGGCTTACCAGTGCCTATCTTGGCGCGTGGCTCGGCAACCGCACCTATTACCGCATGCAGCTTACCGACTCCGGTACGGACAATCCCGATCAGCGCATCGCCGACGACTTGGCCCTGTTCTGTGACCGAACATTGAATCTCGCGCTTGGGCTGTTGTCGGCTGTGGTCACGCTGGGTTCATTCATCGCCATTCTGTGGGGCCTGTCGGGCGCTTACCCCATCAGTATCAGCGGGCACACCTTGAGCATTCCCGGATATATGGTGTGGTTCGCGCTCGCCTATGCACTGGTGGGCACATGGCTCACCCACGTCATCGGCCGGCCCCTGATCGGACTCAATTTTCACCAGCAGAAGTTCGAGGCAAATTTCCGTTTTGCGCTCGTGCGCGTCCGCGAGCACGCCGAAGGCATTGCCCTGTACCGCGGTGAAGCCGACGAAATGCGCCATTTGACTGCGCGCTTCGGTGACGTCGTGCGTAACTGGTGGGCGATCATGAAGCGCCAGAAACGGCTCACTTGGTTCCAATCCGGCTACAGCCAGACGGCGATCATTTTCCCGTTTGTGGTCGCCGCGCCGCACTATTTCACGCGGACCATCCAGCTCGGCGGCGGTTTGATGCAAACCGCCTCGGCGTTCGGGCAGGTGCAGGAAGCCCTCTCCTGGTTTGTTAACGCCTACGTAGATCTTGCAGAATGGCAAGCGACCGTTGATCGTCTCACGAGCTTTTACAATGACACCGAGCGTGCCCGTCTCGCCGCACAGGACGGGGCCGGCATTCAGGTCACGAACATCGCGCAACCGAACTTCGCGGTCGAGCGCCTCAGCGTCGCGCTGCCGAACGGGCGACCGTTGATCGCGCCGACCGACGTTACGCTGGCCCCACGCAATTCTGTGCTCATGACCGGACCATCGGGATCAGGCAAGAGCACGCTGTTCCGCGCATTCGCCGGCATCTGGCCGTTCGGCAGTGGCACGGTTCAGTGGCCCGCCGCCGCTCGCGTGCTATTTTTGCCGCAGAAGCCATACCTTGGCGTCGGCAAACTTCGCGACCAGCTGACGTATCCGGCTCAAGGCAACCCGCTTCCTGACGGTGTTCTCAACCGCGTGCTGCTCGATTGCGGCCTGCCTCAGTTGGCGCAGCGGTTGGACGAGGAACAAAATTGGGCGCAAGTACTCTCTGGAGGGGAACAGCAGCGCGTAGCGTTTGCGCGCGCGCTGCTTTACAAACCGCAATGGCTGTTTATGGATGAGGCCACGGCCTCGCTCGACGATGCCAGCGAGACGCGCCTCTACACCCTGCTACGCGAACGCCTGCCGGATACCTGTATTGTCAGTACCGGCTACCATCCAAACCTCGCGCAGTTTCATGCGCAGCGCCTACGGCTCGAACACGACCCGGCGGGTCTCGGACATCTAATCCCCGAGCAACTGAGTGAGGAGTGTCGGTTACCCGCTTCACGAAAGCGCTGAAAAAGGGATGCCGGCGTATTGAAAAAGCTGCGCGAGGAATTGCAAATCCCATTAACTTCAACGTAGCGAGCCAATCGAGATGCTTTTGCCAACCCTTCAGCCTCTATCATTCCGTTTCTAATTTTGCATCGAGAGATCGCGCCACGGTTCGTGACGTCCGAGTGATTGAACTGCATATCACCATCAGTTGGGTTGCGGCGACAAGAGACGAGGCGGTTGGGCAGGTCTCTCATCGCCTTATGCAGACAATCTTCACCGCGCCGTTGGAAGAGATTACGGCAGAGCTAAATAGCTCGGGCCGCTGGGAGGGGGAATTGATCCACACTCGCCGCGACGGGACACAGGTCGTGGTGGCGAGCCGGTGGGCGCTGCAATTGGACGGACAGGGAAAGCCAGTTGCGGTTCTGGAGACTAACAATGACATCACCGGGCGCAAGCGGGCCGAGGAAGCGCTACACAAGGCGCAGGGGGAGCTGGCGCATGTCACTCGCGTGGCGACTCTAGGCGAGATGAGTGCCTCTATTGCCCACGAAGTCAACCAGACGCTCGCCGCTGTCATCACCAACGCCAATGCTTGTTTGCGCTGGCTCGCCCGCCAATCGCCTGACCTGGACGAGGCTCGCCAAGCCATCGGGCGTATTATCAAAGACGGCAATCGTGCAAGCGAGGTGATTGGGCGAGTTCGAGCTCTCGTCAAGAAATCCCCTCCGCAGAAGGATTGGCTCAATATCAATGACATTATCCTAGAAGTCATTGCCCTGGCGCGCAACGAAATGCAGCGAAATCGTGTCTCGCTGCAGACTCAATTTTCAGCTGACGTACCAATCATTCTTGGAGATCGAATCCAATTGCAACAAGTGATTCTCAATCTGATCATGAACGCCGTCGCAGCCATGAGTGGGATCAGCGAGGGGAGGCGAGAGTTACGGGTCAGCACTGAAAGAGACGGATCGAACGGCGTGATAACTGCCGTGCGCGATTCAGGGGTGGGGCTGAATCCGGAGAGTTTAGAACATCTCTTCGACCCCTTCTACACGACGAAGCCGGATGGAATGGGGATGGGGCTGGCGATCAGCCGCTCGATCATCGAGGCACACGGTGGGCGGCTTTGGGCCACGCTAAACGCGCCTTGCGGAGCAGTCTTTCAGTTCACGCTGCCGCATGACAGCGAGAGAGGATCATGACGCTCCTAGCTTGGATGCACAATCCAGAAGAAAGGGACCTTTCGGCGAGTAAAGTGATCGACCAACTCGTCGATTCTCTGATCAATATCCCTTTCCACTTGAAACTTCAGGATTGTGTTGTAGAGAATGATTGGAATAGGAGTCTCAAACCAAAGCGCATCGCCCGCATGAAGGGCACATCCTGGTCCGCGTCCGAAGTTTGACCACGTCTCCCAGAAATTGAATTCAATCTCATGTATAAAAGGCTTCTGTACGGAATACTGAAACACTGCTCGTCCCATTCATAATCTCTCCTATCCGAGAGCACTCTTACGGCCGCGCATCACCGACTTGTGTGAGCTCGACGCAACGGTTAGGCTCGGGACACTCTCGGTCACCGGGTCAGCCGCGTTTTTTTGCCTACCGTTTGGCAACGTAGAAGTAATACGTCGCTTTGTAGCCTACCCGAGTCGCTCTGCCCGCCTGCGATTGGCCACAAGGTTCGGTAGGCGCTTTGCCGCCAACTGTATGCACACGTTGGATGCTCTTGGTCTGACTGAAGACTCCGGTCCCCGACGTTGATTTCGCGCTCAACAGCAACCATGGAATGGCGCCGGAGTCTGGACCAGTGTCTTGCGCCTTCACTTCACCAACCACCTTGCTTCCATCATTCGATTCCCAGGTCGGGCCCGCATAATGTTTGCCGATCTTGTTGCCTGCCCTATCGAACAGGTCAGCTTCCGGTGCTTTGAAGATCCACTCGAACCGTGTCGACACATCTTTGCTGGCGTTACACTCGTAGATCTGCACACCGGTGGCCTCTGTCTCAAGCGATAACACTTCGGTCGCCGGGGTCCTTAGATTTTCAGGGACCTGAGGAATCGTCCCGAACCTAGACGTTGCGCAACCCGCGACGAGCGCGACGAGTGACATCCGCGTCATTGCTATTACACCCTGCCTTTTCATCTTGTCCTCTTGAACGCCGAAGATTTGATCATGGTCATGCTTAACGAGGGTACATTATTTCGTATCTACTGAAACAGCTTCGCATTCAGTGAATCTCCGTTCCAGCCAGCGCCTTCGACAGGGGACGACCTTAGCTGTGACGAGCAAGCCCAGGTTTTTTTCCGTGCTTGAAATGTTGTGCGCTTCATCTCGAGCCGAGCGGTGGCACCTGTGGACCGCCAATGATCCAATTTATATCCTTGAAAAGGTGAGAGTCAGGATCCGGAGTTTCAGAAAGAATATCTAAAGCTCGTCGGAGAACTTCCGCGCGATACAGAAATCGTCGCGCTTTTCAAAAGACTCACCGACGAATGTATGATTGCAAAGCCTGTAACTAGTGCACTTATGCCTTCAGGGCTGCGACCGCTTTCTGCGCGTTCATGTAGCGGCGATTGACCTCCTCCCAATTGACGTTCTGCATGAAGGCGTCAACGTATTTTCCCGCCGCTGCGCCGTAGTCCATGTGATACGCGTGCTCATACATATCGAGCACAAGCAGCGGCAACCCAGTTGGAGCGTTGTGCATGTGATCCCACGACCAGTAGGTGTGCAGCTCACCGGTGTGGAGGTTATGAGCGAAGATCACCCAGCCTGAACCGCCGCCGAGCGCGTTGCCTGTGCGTTTAAATTCAGCCTCCCATTGATCGTAGCTGACGAACGCTTGTTTGATCGCGTTGAGAACATCACCGCCCGGTTTGCCGTCGCCGCCCAAATTGGCGAAGTAGTGTTCGTGCAACACAACAGAGCCTGTGCGTACCAGTTCTTCGCGTTTGAGGTCGCCATAAACATAGGCCGGGAGGTCTTTGTCACCGAGCATTGTCGCCAGCCGCTGCTCGACGGCATTGAGCGCCTTGACCGCGCCGCCGTAGTTATTTTCCCAATGCGATTTGATCAGCTGTTCGGAAATCCCCTTGAGTCTGGTCGGATCGAACGGCAATGGTCTTGGTTGATGTTGTCCCGCGAAAGCTTTAGGGGCGGCAGGCGTTTGCGATTCGGCATTTATCAGGGATGGCAGTGTTAACCCTGCGCTGGCAAGCAGCATTGTTTCCATAGCTTCACGCCGCGAAATGTCTCTCATTATTTACCTCCCTGTGTTTGTTTAACGTTTACCTTGGCCCGACACGCGTCGACTGCGTGCGCCCGATCTTCACGACATCCACCCACTCCCGCATAAAAAGCGACCTCATCGGTCTAAACTGCTACGTCATAGACTTTCGTCAACACACAGGTCAGGCGTTGGGCTCTTCGGCGTCGTGTGCGTGGCCGATCGCCTGTCGAAGGCGCCGCTCGAGCTTGCCGCAGCTCAAGATGACCTTCTGTGAATGTACTGCCTCGACCGCAGAGAGCGGCACGACAAAGTCCCCCGCATTCTCCACGTAGATCACAAGTTCGGGCCGGCCGTTCGGAGCAACCGCGCGAACCGCGCCGAACTCCTCACCACCGTCTGAAACAAACGCCTGATATCCTATCTCAATCGTTTCCCGCATAATTCAGTCCTCCGAAATCGTCCAATTTATTTTCACGTTCGTTTCACTCCAACGGCTTGAGCTCGCCGAGCATGGTCGGTATTAATTCTGTGACAGTAGGGTGGATGTGCGTGGCGCGCTGGATCACTGTAAAAGGCGCTTTGGCATACATCACGTCCAGGATTGAATGAATAACCTCATCGCATTCGATGCCGAGGAGCGATGCTCCGAGGATCTCTTTCGTCTCGGCGTCTACCAGAATTTTCATAAATCCTTGTGTCTCGCCTTTCTCCACTGCGCGGGCAACACGATCCATCGGGCGCTTCCCAAGTAAAGCTTTCCGTCCGGACTTTCGCACTTCCGCTTCAGTCATTCCCGCCCGTCCCAACGGCGGATCAATGTAGAGGGCGTAGGCGGTGATGCGGTCGCTGACGCGCCGCGGGTCATTGTCCAGAAGATTGGCGGCGACGATCTCGTAGTCGTTGTATGACGTGTGGGTGAAAGCTCCTCGCCCGTTGCAATCGCCCAGCGCGTAGATACCAGGCACATTGGTGCGGAGCTGATTATCTACCCTAATGTAACCGCGCTGATCCACGGCGACGCCTGCGCTCTCCAAACCGAGGTCATCGGTGTTCGGCACGCGGCCCACTGCGAGAAGCAAGTGCGAGCCGAGGACTGTCTTATCGCCGCTGCTGCAATCGACATTGACAGCCACCTTGGCGCCGCGTCTTTCCATAGCGATGCATTCAGCGCTCAGTCGGATGTTGATGCCGTCGTTTTCGATGATTGTCCTGACGGCTTCGGACACGTCTTCATCTTCACGCTGAATCAGGCGCGGCCCCATCTCCACGATCGTAACCTCGCTACCAAAGCGGCGGTATATCTGAGCAAACTCCAAACCCACATAGCTACCGCCGATGACGATCAGATGCTCGGGCCGAAAGTCCACGTCCATCATGGTTGAGTTGTTCAAATAGCTCACCTCATCGAGGCCGGGTAGCGGCGGAGTGGAGGCGCGCCCGCCGACATTGATGAAGAATTTACTTGCTTCGAGCAGCTCATCGCCGACGCGAACCTGATGCGCGTCTTCAAAGCGCGCATGGCCTTCATAGACCGTCAGCTTCTCAGTGCTCTTCAGCCACTTCTCTACACCTTCGTTGGAGCGACGTACGACAGCATCTTTGCGCTCTTTGACTTTCTTCATATCGACGGTGATCGAGCTATCGATCATCACGCCATACTCAGAGGCGCGTCGCGCGATATGAGCTGCGCGCGCGCTTGCGACCAGCGTTTTCGTCGGGATGCAGCCGTTATTGACACAGGTGCCGCCGAACCGCTTGCGCTCGATGATCGCCACTTTCATTCCTGTGCCCGCCAGCCGGACTGCAAGCGATGGCCCCGCCTGCCCAGTGCCAATGACGATCGCGTCATACGTATTTGCCATCAGGACCTCCTGTTAACAAACCCAAGGGTCATAAATCCAAAGGTTTCAATCTTTGAGATCTTTAGCACAATGCTTTTCTTCAACAACCATTACAAAAGCAAGCTCATACGAACGCGGGTGGTCCGGCGGACGATAAGCAAGTCGCCTGTCGAGACGGGAAGATCTAATCAACTTCAAGCTTGGTCCGTTTCCTAAGACACTGTCACGACGGTCTTGCCGATCTGCTCGTTCAACTGTTCAAATTTTCGTAAATCCAACTTTTCGCACGCTCGAGTTTCTGGGGGTTTTGGGTGATTAACACTCCACGAGAGAGTATGCAGTTGCGTTGCATATTGAGCCACGAGCCTGAGAAGGGCGCAACATGTTGCCCAGCACGCATCCTGCGCATCACCGCATCGGTAAGGGCTCGTCTCTCGTGACTGAAGACCTCGCTTTCCAGAAATCCGATGCAGCGTTTGGCAATAATGCCAGGAAAGTGGAACCGCTGGTCGGACTCCTGAGCATGCCGGCTCTATGTTCGAGGTCCGCTTCTACTTCTCCCACCTCTGTCTTAACCCAACCGGGATCTGCAGAATTGACTTTGATCCGCGTGTCGCGCAGCTTATCAGCGAAATAGATCGTGAACGTGTTGAGTGCCGTCTTCGAGGTTCCATAGGCGAAGTATCTGTGATGAATGCAACCTTCCTATTGGTTCATTATACCGACTCGTTTTTGCAATTTGTTGTTGCTCATGTGTTCAGGTCCTTGAGTTGCTCTACGAATCGGCGCGTCACGGCGTCTGCTGTTGCAACACCGGCCGATCGCTGCCAGTGGCCGTCACAACCAGATAGCGCTGCTCAGACTGTTTAGCGGCAGCGCCGTCAGCCGCCCCTACGACAGTTCGCAGAGGGCCGATGGCCTGTGCAACAGCCGCCCCGCTCGGATTGGCCGTGAATTTGGTGAGTCCAATCCGGCTCGCACCGGGCTTGATTAGTGAATCAACCAGAGAGAGCTCGTACTCCTGGCCCGGCTGCAAACCGGCGGCGGCGATCTGCAGCAAATCGATCACGCCGAGCGAGTTGACCGCGACAGTCGCGCGCCCGTTGGAGCCTGCTCCGGATGGCGGCAGCATCTCGATATGCAGCGCCTGACCAGCCACGCCGAGCGGCGTAAGGTTGGCCGTGCCATCGCCCGTTGCCACTGCGCCCGGAACGTAAACCAGAGCCTGCGGCGTTTGGCCGATCGGGATGGTGGCAATGATTTTGTTGCTGAGAGTATCGATCGCTATGACGGCATCGCTGTTTTCCAAACCGACGTAAACGCGCTCGCTATTACCCGAGTGCCAGATACCGTGCGGCAGATCACCGGTGGGGATCGTAGCGATTAACGCGGGCTGCGTTCCCCGCCGATAGACCTTTACCTCGTTCAAACCGCCGACCGTGACATAGGCGAATTTGCCCTTGGCGTTGTCCACCAGTGCTACGTGATTGGTGATCGGGCCGGTATCGAGGGTCGCGAGGATACGAAAGGGGGGCACGCCGCTGACGACCTGAACTTTGCCCGTGTCCTTGAGCGTGAACCATATCTCTTTCCCGTCGTTGCTGACCGCCAGGTTCGGCGAAAACGGGCTGGCTTGCGGCAGACGCGCGATCACTCGATAGCTGGTTGTATCGATAACAGCGAATTCGGGCGTGAAGCTCGACGGCACGAAGGCGTAACGGCCGTCGGGGCGAAACAGCACCATGCCGGGACCGTTGGCGGTCTTGATC
>Ga0184612_10001296_pt1 | contig 12034 bp, 10 predicted proteins | sample PLM3_60_coex_FD_133163 | JGI IMG/M metagenome (GOLD analysis project Ga0184612, IMG submission 133163) | Groundwater sediment microbial communities from an aquifer in East River, Colorado, USA - PLM3_60_coex | ecosystem: Environmental > Terrestrial > Soil > Riparian zone | place: USA: East...
CGGGGTCTCCAGCGGCGCGGTGCTGGCGTCCTCGGGCTTCACCGGGACATCCAGCGGCTACCTGAGCCGCAGCGACGGGTGGTCAGACCTGCAGGACAACTTCCGGATGGACTGGTCGTACACCGCCAGGCAGCGCGGCAACGTCGTCCAGCTGGGCCGCACCCGGCTTACCGGCCTTCCCGGCGCCCAGCGCCTGACCCTCGCGCTCGGCTTCGCCGCGACGCCGGCTGCCGCGGCCTCGACCGCCGCCCGCGCGCTCGACCGCGGCTTCGCCGCCGCCCGCACGGCCTACTCGACCGGCTGGCATCGCTACCTGTCGTCGCTGCGGCCGGTCCCGCGAAGCGCCGCACGCTGGCGGACCACCTACGACGTCTCGGCGATGGTGCTGGCGGCCAGCGAGGACAAGACCTTCCGCGGCGGCTTCGTCGCGGCGCCGGGCCGGCCGTGGGCGTGGGCGAACTCGCTGCAGTTCCTGCCCGTCTATATCGCGGTGTGGTCGCGCGACCTGTACCAGATCGCGACCGCGCTGCTCGCCGCCGGTGACACGGCCGCGGCCCACCGCGCGCTCGACTACCTGTGGGAGGTGCAGCAGCGGCCCGACGGCTCGTTCCCGCAGAACTCGCGGCTGGACGGCGAGGCGGTGTTCGGCGGGCTGCAGATGGACGAGGTGGCGTTCCCGATCGTGCTCGCCTGGCAGCTCCGCAGGACCGGCGCGGCCGACTGGGACCGCGTGCGCCGGTCGGCGGACTTCATCGTGGCCAACGGGCCGAGCACCCCGCAGGAGCGCTGGGAGAACATCGGCGGCTACTCGCCGGCCACGATCGCAGCCGAGATCGCCGGGCTGGTGTGCGCCGCCGACATCGCGCGGCGCAACGGGCAGGCGGCCACCGCGGCGCGTTACCTCGCCACCGCCGACGGCTGGCAGAGCAACCTCGAGGGCTGGACGGTGACCACCAACGGCCCGCTCTCCAGCGACCCCTACTACCTGCGCATCACCGCCGACGGCGACGCCAACGCGGGGACGGAGATCCAGATCTCCGACGGCGGCCCGCTCGTGGACCAGCGGCGGGTCGTGGACCCGAGCTTCCTGGAGGTCGTCCGCCTCGGCGTGAAGTCCGCCCTCGACCCCAACGTCCGCTCCTCCCTCCCGGTGATCGACCGCGAGCTGCGCTACGACACCGCCAACGGCCAGTTCTGGCACCGGGCGAGCTTCGACGGCTACGGCGAGCAGCGCGACGGCAGCCAGTGGGAGCCGGTCCCGACCGGCTCGGGGCTGACCGTCGGCCGCGGCTGGCCGCTGCTCACCGGCGAGCGCGGCGAGTACCGGCTGGCCGCGGGCCAGTCGGCGCAGCGCCAGCTCGACACTATGGCGCGCGCCGGCGACGGGACGACCTTCCTGATCGCCGAGCAGGTCTGGGACCACCAGCCGCCCGCCGACGGCGACCCGCGGTTCGTCCCCGGCGAGAGCACCTTCTCCGCCGCCCCGCTGGCGTGGTCGCACGGCCAGTTCATCCGCCTGGCCAGCTCCATCGACGCGGGCCGGCCGGTGGAGACCCCGACGATCGTCGCCTGCCGCTACCACACGACGCTGTGCCCATGACCCGCGGTTGAGCGCGCCGAGCAGCGCGACGCGTCCCCGTCTCGCGTCGCGCTGCTGACCGCGCCCGCCCAGGGCTTCGGCTGCGCCCGGCTCGCAGGGTGGCGCGGCATTGAGCGATCAGCCCATCCGGCTGCTCCCACCTGCGCCTCGAACACGGCAGACGACGTTCTTGATCGCGTGTTTCGAGCGGTTCTTGCTGGGCTCTCCATAGAAGGAGAGTCCATTTCGCTGCGGTTCGCCGACGCCGTTCGCCTCAACGCAGCATGCCGATTGACACTTTGGTGTGGGGACGATCAGAGTCCGGTCGGCCAGGTCCTTGGCGCAGGACGCGTAGGGGTGGGCAGGAGGGAGGCAGCATGCTCGTTCTCGGGTTGGTCCTGCTCGTCATCGGTTTCATCGCCGATGTCGCGATCCTGAAGACGCTTGGGATCATCGTGCTGATCGTCGGTGCCGTCTTGTGGATCCTGGGATCGATGGGGCGCCCGGTTGGCGGCCGTCGGCACTACTGGTAGCGCGCCGGTGTGCCACTGGTTGCTCCGATGACAGTGCCGTAAGGGACGTCGTGGCTGTGAGCGGCCACCTCCCCAGCGCATACAAGGACCTCCGGCGCTGGTTGCTTGCCTGGGTGCCCGAACTTGTAAGACGCGGAGGGCTGGAGGCCGCCCTGTCGTCAACGTAGCGATCTGGATCCGGCATGGGAGGTAGCGATGGGGCGCATCGGGTCACTACTGGTCGTCATCTGGCTGGTCATCGGCGTCGTCGCGGCGGCGCAGCGCGATTACTTCTCCAGTTCGAACGCCAACTGTGCCGAGCTGGGAACCATCGCGGTCACGATCGTCGCCGGCCCCTTGAACTACGCCGGTGTCAATCCGAAGGTCAAGTGCTAGTTGCCCCACCCGTCGACGTAGGAGACGCAACTTCAGCCCCGCTCAGGGCTCGCGGATTGGCGGTGAACGTCTCGACGGGTCGAGCCAGGCGCCGATGGCCTCGAGGCAAGTGAACGCCATGCGATCCTGCGTTTCGCGGCTCACCGGCGACGGTAAGGGGCGAAGTTATCCGCTGTAACCGGTCTCATGTTGAGCCGGTCATGAACCGGAGCGCTCCCCGCCGTCCCTTGACGCCTTCCACGCCGCACTCGACCGATGACCCGCACGCGGGCGATCCAGGCCCACGGGCCGCAGCCGACCCGCATGACCAGGGGCGCCTCATGCGAAGGGATTCTCGCCGTGGCTAGGTTCATCGCCGAGGGAGGGAGGAGCATGCAGACCTTCGATGTCATGGTACTGGGCGCCGGGTCGGCCGGGGAGCTGGTCGCGACTGCCGCCGCAAGGGGTGGCCGCTCGGTCGCGCTGGTCGAGGCTGCGCGCGTTGGCGGCGAATGCCCGTATGTCGCCTGCGTGCCGAGCAAGGTGCTCTTGCACTCGGCCGAGGTACGCGGCCTGGTCGGGGCGGCGACCCGCTACGGAGCCGCCGCTAGCCCGCCGAGGCTAGACGACGGCCGGGCCGCCTGGGCCGCCGCCGTCACGCGCCGCGACGAGCTCGTGTCCAACCGCGACGATATCGACAAGACGCGGGAGGTCGAGGAGGCCGGAGTCAGCCTGATCAGGGGCCGAGGCCGGATCGCCGGGACCGGGCTCATCGAGGTGGACGGCACCCGCTACGGCTGGACCGATCTGGTGATCGCCACCGGCAGCACACCCGTCCGCCCGCCGATCGACGGCCTCGATCAGGTGCCGACCTGGACCAGCGACGAGGCCCTCAGCTCTGCGGAGCTGCCCGCGACGATAGCCATCCTCGGTGGCGGCGCGGTCGGCTGCGAGCTAGCCCAGATCTACAGCGGCTTCGGGTCCAAGGTCATCTTGGTCGAGGCCTCGGACCGCCTGCTCGGACCCGAGGAGCCGACGGTCAGTGCGGTCCTCGCCGACGTCCTGGGTGACGGCGGCGTCGACCTGCGTCTCGGTGCCACGTTGACCAAGGCGACGGCAGCCGCCGGTGGCGCCCGGCTCACGCTGGACGACGACAGCCAGCTACAGGTCGACCGGGTCCTGGTCGCCATTGGGCGCACGCCGGCCACAGACGGGATCGGGCTGGACACAATCGGCGTCACGGTGGGCGAGGACGGCCTCGACGTCGACGAGCGCTGCCACGTGCGGGGGCACGACCACGTCTGGGCGGCCGGCGACATCACCGGCGTAGCGCCCTACACCCACACCGCCAACTACCAGGCCCGCATCGTCACCGCCAACCTGCTCGGGGACACCGCCACCGCCGACTACCGGGCCGTGCCCCGCGTCGTTTACACCCACCCGCCGGTGGCGTCGGTTGGCATGACCCTGGAGGCGGCCAAGGAGCAGGGAGCGGACGCCATCAGCGCGGAGATGGACCTGACCGAGACGGCCCGGGCCAGCACCGACGGTGCCGAGGTGGGCCGGCTGGTGCTGGTGGCCGACCGCGCGAGGGCGATCCTGGTCGGCGCCGCAGCGATCGGACCAAGGGCTGACGAGTGGCTCGGCGAGGCCACGCTCGCCATCCGGGCCGAAGTCCCGCTGTCGCTGCTGACCGAGGTGCTGCATCCCTTCCCGACCTTCGCCGAAGGCTACGAGCCGCCGCTGCGGGAGCTAACCGCAAAGCTGAGCAGCTGATCCATCGCGCTTGACCTCGCGGCACCTCGCCCCACCTGCACCGCCGGCCTGCGACCCAAGTGGCCAAGACGCCGACCGGAAGGTCGAAGGCGACATGGGGAGGCCCGCATCGGCGACCCGGTCGAGCTGGCGGATGTGCCCGAAGGTGAACCAGCGCAGGAACACCCCGGCGTCGAGGGGCCATCACCCGGTGGCCGAGCACCTCGGCCGCAGGGGAGGTCCGTCCTCGGTGACCAGTTGCCTCGTTGGCAACCGACTGCTGACTATATCTGGATCACCAGGGCGTGTCTCCGGAGACTCCTGATGTAACCATTCCGTAGGGGCTATTTACGAAGTCTACGAAGCAGCTTCAAGAAGTCTCCAAGGCTTGCAGGACGTGTGGGTTTCGGATGTGAACCGAAAGTCGTGCTCATCGATGATCTCAGGCCACATTGCCCAAACGAAGTCGCAGGCGCGGCTATCGTACTGGTGCTAGGGGAGATCGCGGTCGATGCGCCGCTCCTCGATGATCGTGTCTCCGCGCGCCACGGTCCTGCGACGGCTCCACGGCGAGAAGCTGCTCCAGAAGAGCAGCGAGAGAAGCAATCCGAGCCCACCGGCGAGCATGAGGATGATCCCGACCGTGTTGATGTTGAACCCCGAGGCGCTGACCTCCACGGCAAAGGTCAGAATCGCGCCGACTACCAGAAGGAAGATGCTGACCCCGATACTCATCGCTTTGGCCTCCTCGACGATGTCTCCACCGCCCTCGTGCTGACGGCCATGCTGGTGGGCCGCACCCGTAGACCGTGCACGGCGTATGGAGGATACGCCCTTCGACCGCTGCGTCATCCTTGTTGGTGTCGACCGCAGGACCGGAGGAGTAACTGCGAGCTTGGGAAGCACTGTCGGCTTCCCGCCATCCGGGCATGGCGCAGGTCAGCGGCGCCGTCCGCTGACCGCTGTTGACCGTGGCGACTGTGGCGGACCCCTGCTTGGGGCTCGTCGAGGGTACGGTACGAAAGGACGAACGTGGCTTGGACCTGGTGCCGCTGTCATCAAGTCGAGCATAGGGGCTCCACGCCACCAAGCGTGGGAAGCGGCCTCGCCGTCTTGCGGTCCGGTTAGTCTCCCAGGCGATCCCGCAGTGCAATAGCAGCCGCAGGCGGTGGTTGATGAAGTTGCGGAAGCCGTGCCCGACACGCTTGACCTTCTTGATGAGTAGGTTGACGGCCTGGGTGGGCCCGTTGGAGCAGCCGCCGGTGGAGTGAAGGCCAAGGATCTCAGCCTCTCACGCCCGCACGGTACGAGCCGGCCGGGACAGGTCAGGGACCTGGACGCCATCTGACCAGCGGTAAAGCGGTCCAGGGCGGCGGCGCGGACAGCCGCCGTGCCGACCGCGGTGCAGGCGCCCGGATCAGCTCCGTGTCCTGCCAGGCCGCGGCGAGCAGAGCCGGCCGGCTCGCCCTTCGGGGCGCCAGCGGAGCGGGCGGAAGGGGCCGTGAAGTCGGGCCGGAGCGGTAAGCTGGCGGCCAACGCGACCACCACGGACCGAGGAGACCGCCCGATGCCCGACTCCGAGCCGACCAAGGAGCAGATCGAGTCGAGGGCCGCGTCGCTGTCCAGCGAGCCCGGCACCCCTTCCGACGACCCGGAGGCCCAGGCCAGGGCGCTGCTGGAGGAGTCGGAGGAACGGGTCGAGGACCCGGCCGCCCGCGACCCCGACCACCCTGGCGTGATCCGGCGGGGCTCCGACGAGGGGGTCGGCACCGAGGCGTGACGGGCGGCGATGACGATCCGGCAGGCGAGCCTTGATCCATACCGATCGACGCCTCACCTCCGCCAAGATCTCCCTGGCTAAGGTTCTGCGCGGCGCCTTCGGCCATCTAGTCTGAGCGGGCCTTCCACGAAACGTGGAGGGCGGCTTCGCAGTCTGGCGGTCCGGTGAGTCTGGCCAGGTGACGCCGCAGTGCAATAGCAGCCGTAGGCGGTAGTTGGCGAAGTTGCGGAAGCCGTGGCCGACGCGCTTGACCTTCCCGGTGAGCAGGTTGACGGCCTCGGTGGGCCCGTTGGAGCAGCCGCCGGTGGTGTGGAAGGCAAGGAACTCGGCCTCCCACGCCCTGACCGTCCGGGTAAGGCGTGACAGCTCGGCCACCCCGACGCTGTCTGCCCACCTGGTGGGCGCGACGCGGGTGGCCTTGAGGAAGCTCGTTTCGTCCAGGCCGAGCGCGGCGACCCCGGCAAGACGCTGGGGGTCATCCACCAGCGGGCCGCCGTGGTCGCGCACCGCCCGCATCACGGTCTGCCAGCCGACCCCGAGGTCGCGGGCGACTGCGGCCACCGCGTGGGCGTCCCTGCCGACCCGCCGGCACGCTTCGGCCCGGGCTCGCTCGGTCAGCACCGCCCGAGGACGGATCGCGGCCGCCCGCTCGGTCCAGGTACCCACGCCGCAGGTGGGCTCGCCGCAACGCCAGATGCGCTTGCGCCACAACAGCGCCACCGGCCGCCCACCAGCTGGGAGATCGCGCACCCTGGCCGTCCGGCGGCCATGGGCTTCGGCCCGCACGCCACAACCCGCGCAGCCAACAAGCTCAGCCGTCGTCGGGACGACGAGCTGCCATTCGCCGGCCGCGACCTCCGCAGCGAGGACCTCGAAGCCGTCCAGGCCCAGCAGCCTGGAGGCCGACACACTACTGTGTTGACCCACCTGGGGCCTCCTGTCTTGCAGACGTCAGACATCCGCAAGCTATGCAAGGTCCCAGGTGCTGTTCTGGCGGCTCTACATGGCCGTCAGCAACACGCCGCCCCACGCTTCATGACGAAGAGCCAGCATAGGGTGAGGCTCGTCCTCGCGACCACTTGCCTCGTTGGCAAGCCGTCAGAGGGCGCGGCAAGCAGGATTTGGGCGCCTCCGGGAGGGTAAAGGTACCCTAACGTCGGACCGATTTCACGTGGCACCGACCGCATGTTGCCGTATCGCGCCGGGAGGCGAGGACGATGGGAGCTGACGAGGACCGCGACCGCGAGCGGCACGCCGAAGGAGACGCCGAGCACCAAGCCACCGACGAGGAGGCAGGAGTCCCCGGCGTGGGGCACTACCGCGACCGTGACAGTCACCCCGGGGGCGGTGCCGACCTCGGCCATGTGCATGAAGCCATCGAGGAGCAAGCTGTCGGTGGCGAGGAGGCAGGCGTTCCCGGCGTGGAGCACTACCGCGACCGCGATCGTCACCCCGGGGGCGGTGCCGACCTCGGCCATGTGCATGAAGCCATCGAGGAGCAAGCGATCGACGACGAGTCGTAGCGTCCCCGGAGCCGCTCGTCGCGCTTCTGGGCGAGCGACCCCAGCTCGGAGACGCCCGACACCGCCATGTAGTTCGGTGGCAGGCCTTAGCGGAGGGCTGCCCGCCGGTGACGTGCCCGGCCCCGGCTGTTGGCCTGCTGCCCGGTGGCTGGGCTTGGGACGCCGGCCCGGACCGCCTCGAGTTGGGCGGCGAACGCCAGGCCGAGGTAGGCTGCCAGCGAGGTCAGCAGCGCCCAGGCGAGGATGCCGATCATGCCGGCCAGTGGGCCGTAGGTCTGCCCGAACGTCGTGCTCAGGCCAAGGTACAGCGCGAGCAGGCCGGTGAACGCAAACCACAGCAGCACCGACAGCGCCGAGCCGACGGCCAGCCAGGAGGCGGCCGGCTGCCGCCGCTTGGGGGCTGCCTTGAACAGCAGGGCGACCGCGATGACCAGGAACAGGATGCTCAACGGCCAGCGCAGCACCTCCCACGCGACACCGGAGAACTTGGTGGCCTTCGCAATGTCGGCACCGGCGACGATCAGCACGAACGCCAGCACCATCAGCAGACCGGTGGTGCAGGCGAGCAGCAGGCCGACGCCGTACTTGTGCAGGGTCGGGCGGTCCTGCTCGACGCCGTAGATCCGGTTGGCGCCGCGCTCGACCTGGCCCATCGCGGTGGCCGCGGAGATCAGGGTCGCGACCGCTCCGAACAGCAAGGCGGCCCGTGCGCCGCCCCCGACCGTCCGCTGGCCTTGCTTGATGGCGGTCACGATGATGTCGCCGGCCGGGCCGGGTGCCAGCCTGGTGACGGTGTCGCGGAGGATGTCGCGGAACTTGGCGGCGTGCAGGATCGTGGCCAGGCCGACCACGGCGATGGTGGCGGGCAGCAGCGTGAAGGTGATCTGGAAGGCCAGGGCGCGGGAGTGGCTGAAGCCATCGGCGGTGCGGAAGCGCTGGAACGAGTCCTTGGCCAGCCGCCCCCACCCGGTGCGGCGCAAGGTCTCCAGGGCGTCGTCGCCCTCCAGCTGGTAGGTCTCGGGGACCCGGGTGGCGGTACTCATGGGTTGTCCTCCTGCTTGGATCCCTCCGCACGGGCGGGCACGCACAGGGTGAGCGCCCGCGGGAGGATCTCAACCACCAGCCGGCGGGTGCTGCCGGCTGGGTCGCCGTCCCGCTCGACCGGCTGGGGCCGGTCGCAGTCGACCTCGACGCGTCGGGCGCGAAACAACTCCACCGGCAACCATGGCGGTCCCGCCGGTCCCGCCGGGCTGGCCTGCCGCTGCTGGACTTGGCCGTGACGCTGGCGCCGCAGCAGCACCTGGGTGGCCAGCCGTAGCCAGTCGAGCGGCGTGCGGGTCCCAAGGACCGCGACGTCCAGCACGCCGTCGTCTGGCCGGGCGTCGGGTACCACCGTAAGCCCGCCCTGCAGGCGGCCCAGGTTGACGATCAGCAGGCCCTGGCCGACGCGGGTGATGGGCGGTTGGTCGTCGAGACGGATGCGGAACCGGCCTGGGCGCCGGCGAAGCTGGCGCAGGCCGCTCAGCACGTAGGCGAGCGCGCCGATGCGGGCTTTCAGGGCGGGGTTGGCGTCGCGGAGCATGGCGGCGTCGAAGCCGAGCCCGCTCATGATCACGAAGCGGTCGGCGCCGCCATCAAGGGCGCCGACGTCGAGCTCGCGGCGGTCGCCGTGCAGCGCGACATCCAGCGCGCCGTCCAGGTCGCTTGGCAGGTCGAGGTTGAGCGCCAGGAGGTTGCCGGTGCCGCCGGGCAGGACCGCCAGGGGCACGCCGCTGGCGGCCAGGCCGGTGACGCAGGCCATCACGGTCCCATCGCCGCCCGCCGCGAGGACCAGGTCCACGCCCTGCTCGACGGCCTGCCGGGTGAGGCCTTGGCCCGCCTCCTGCTTGGTGGTCTCCAGCCACACCACCTCGACCCCGGCCGCGTCCAGCGCCGCCTGCAGGTCGCGCTTGCGCTCGGGCGCGTCGTCGGGGGAGGTGGCCGGGTTGAAGACCACCGCGACCCGGCGCACGGCGGGCTGTGAGGAGGCGGCCGGGTGGGCCGCGAGCGGCTCAGCCATGGCGAGGCAGCGGCCACCGGCGGGCCGGGTTCTGCGGGTTCTCCCCCGCCGTCTCGGCCCGGAGCTCGTGGTGGCGGACGCCCAGGCGGATGCCACCGACGGTCACCGCCAGCCAGCCTGTCCCCAACAGCGCGCCCGCGAGCACGTCAGTGGGGTAGTGCATGCCCCGGTACATGCGCGACAGCGCGACCGCGATCGGGACCACGATCGCGAACAGGGTCAGCAGCCTGCGCAGCAGCGCCGACCGCGACCGCTGCCAGACAAGCAGGGCCCAGGCCCCATACAGGGCGACCGCGGCGGCAACGTGGCCCGACGGGAAGCTGGAGGTGGGCGGTGCCACGTCCAAGTGCTCGACCGGCGGGCGGGGGCGGTCAACCAGCAGCGTGATCGTCAGGAAGATCAGCACCTCGCCAGTCACCGCCACCGCGACCAGCATCGGCTCGCGCCAGCGCCGCCAGGCCAGTGCCGCGCCGGCGACGGTGAGCACAGCCAGGGCCGCGATCGTCGGGGTCTCGGCGGCGTATGCGACGTAGTGGGTGGCCCGGTTCAGGTCGTTGTTGCGGTGGGTAGCGAACCAGCGGTCGACCTGGGTGTCGGCACGGCCGACCGCGCCATGGCTGGCGACCTTGGCAAGCAGCAGGCCAACCAGCACGCCGACGAGCAGGATCACCACCGCCGAGCCGAACAGGAACAACCCGGACGGGACCCCGTCGCGCAGCCGGCGCCAGCGCCACGCCAGCCCCACCTCCCACCGGCCGCCCGATGGTGGCTCCAGCGGCCCACCGGAGCGAGCCATCGCATACCTCCCAGGGCACCCAGCGATCGCCCAGCGCTGCCGAAGCTATCCCCACCAGGAACGGCGAGCAAATCCCGGCATCCGCCCCATTCGGTTCTCAGCCGGCTTCTGGGCTATCTTCTGCACGCGAACGCAGGCAGAGCAAGGCAGCGGGGCTATCCATCCCCTGTTGTCCGGGAGGCGGTCCCGTGCCACCAGTCCGGTCCATCCGCAACGCCGCGATCCTCGGCGGCCTTGGGCTCGCCGCCGTCTACACCTTCGAGGCTGCCCAGTACCGGCGCACCGCCGCCAAGGGCTACCAGCTGCAAGACCCTCCGACACCCGGCACCGCCGACTTCGCCCGCCTGGTGGAGGCGCTCACCGTCGCCCCCCTCCGCCAGGGCAACCGGGTCACGGTGCTCAGGAATGGCCGCGAGATCTTCCCGGCCATGCTGGAAGCGATCCAGCAGGCCAAGGAGACGGTCAACTTCGCCACCTACGTCTACTGGACCGGCTCCATCGCGCCGCAGTTCGCCGAGGCGCTGGGCGAACGCGCCGCCGCCGGTGTCGAGGTCAACGTCCTGCTGGATGCGGTCGGCGCCGCCAAGATGGACCACGGCCTCGCCGACCAGCTCGACCAGGCCGGCGCCACGGTCGCCTGGTTCCGGCCACCCAAGTGGTACACCCTCCACAAGCTCAACAACCGCACCCATCGCAAGATCCTGGTCGTGGACGGCAACGTCGGCTTCACCGGCGGGGTCGGCATCGCCGAGGAGTGGACCGGCAACTGCGAGGACCCCGAGCACTGGCGCGACACCCACGTCCGGGTCGAGGGGCCGGTCGTGCGCGACCTGCTCAGCGGCTTCGTCGACAACTGGGCCGAGGCGACCGGCTGCATCCTGTCCGGCCGGCAGCACCTCCCGGACGTGCGCGGCTTCGACGACGGCATCCAAGCCCAGGTCACCCGCTCCACCGCGCAGAAGGGCAGCACCGACGCCGAGCAGCTGTTCTACGCCGCGATCGCCTGCGCGCGGGAGCGGATCTGGCTGACCACCGCCTACTTCGCCCCACGGCGCGCGTTCGTGGACGCGCTCTGCGACGCGGTCGGGCGCGGCGTCGACGTGCGCGTGCTCACCAACGGCCCCCACACCGACCGGGAGGTCGTCCGCCAGGCCGGGCGGCGCTGCTACGAGCAGCTGCTCGCCTGCGGCGGGCGGATCTTCGAATACCAGCGCACCATGCTCCACGCCAAGGTCTTGCTCGTGGACTCCCACTGGGTCACGGTCGGGTCGGTCAACTTCGACAACCGCTCGTTCGCGCTCAACGACGAGCTCAACATCTCCTTCGGCGACCCCGGCGTGGTCGCCGAACTCGAAAAGCACTTCCTGGCTGACCTGGAGGACGCCCGCGAGCTGAACCTGGCTGCCTGGCGCGCCCGGCCCCTGGCCATGCGCGCCCGCGAGCTGGCCAGTGCGCTCGTGCGAAGGGAGCTATAGCCGACCCGGCCGCAGGCCTCGGACCACAGCGATGCCACGCCGCGTCAGCGGCGTCAGGCCCGCCGGCTCCTCCAGTTTGCTTTGGCTGGGTCGGGGGTTCCAAGATCGATCCGGGAACCGGCGTAGGTCGGGAGCAAGATGGCGGACCAGGGCAGGCGCGATTCAGGCCGGCGGGCCGGC
>Ga0184612_10001298_pt1 | contig 12025 bp, 12 predicted proteins | sample PLM3_60_coex_FD_133163 | JGI IMG/M metagenome (GOLD analysis project Ga0184612, IMG submission 133163) | Groundwater sediment microbial communities from an aquifer in East River, Colorado, USA - PLM3_60_coex | ecosystem: Environmental > Terrestrial > Soil > Riparian zone | place: USA: East...
CAAAAAGAGAACATTTCGCGGTTTGTGGATCACGCGCATCGGCGCGGCGGCAAAAATGAGCGGCCTGTCCTACAGTCAGCTCATCAAGGGTCTCAAACAGGCCAGGGTGGAGTTGGACAGAAAAATGCTAGCGGAATTAGCCGTTGCGGACCTGCCGGCTTTCGGACAGTTAGCCCAGACTGCGAAGTCACACCTTAGCGCATAAGCGCATAACTTTTTCTAAACTGATGAAGGAATCTTTGGAAACTCTCCAGCAGGAGGTGCTGGAGAGAATTCATCATTGCAACTCTGAGATGGAGATCGAAGAGGTTCGCGTTGAGACCCTGGGTCGGGGCGGTAGATTGACTGCGATGCTGCGGGGCCTGAAAGATCTGCCGGCGGAGGAGCGCCCGCAGGCCGGCGAACAGCTCAATCGTTTGAGAAAACTGTTCGAGGAAGAGATCGAAGACCGTTTCCGGCAGATTAAAGAGCAGGCGAGAGCCAAAACGCTCAAAGACGAGTGGATCGATATCACCCTTCCCGGGACGCGTTGGGAGCGGGGAAGAATTCATCCACTAACGCTTGTGATAGACGAGATCATCGATGTCTTTTGGGGTATGGGATTCGAGATCGCCCGTGGTCCGGACATCGAGGACGATTACCATAACTTTGAGGCCCTCAATATTCCCCAGGATCATCCAGCTCGGGATATGCAGGACACCTTTTTTGTCTCCAACGGCCTGCTGTTGCGGACCCATACGTCTCCGGTACAGATCCGCACTATGGAGAGCCGCAAGCCGCCGCTCCAGATCATCGTCCCGGGAGCTGTCTATCGACACGATGACGACGCTACCCACTCACCGATGTTTCATCAGGTAGAAGGCTTCATGGTAGATCGGCACATCACTTTTGCGGATCTCAAAGGAGTGCTCACTCATGTTCTGCAACAGATCTTCAGCCAAGATACCGGGGTGAGGTTTCGGCCCAGTTTCTTTCCTTTCACCGAACCGAGCGCCGAGATCGACATCCAATGTTTGATTTGCGGCGGCAAAGGAGCGATTTCGGAAGGGCAAACCTGCCGGGTTTGCAAAGCGACGGGATGGTTGGAAATTCTCGGTGCCGGTATGATCGATCCCCAAGTGTTCCGTTTTGTCGGCTACGATCCAGAGAAAGTCTCGGGTTTCGCCTTCGGCATGGGTGTAGAGCGAATCGCCATGTTGAAGTATGGGATCGACGACATCCGGCTGTTTTTCCAAAATGATCTGCGGTTTCTGCGACAATTCGGTTAAGAAAAAGTTCGATTGGAATAATTGGACTAAGGGCTTGAGCTCATTGTTCCAGCATTCCAACATTCCATTGACCCATTCTCATGAAATTTACCTTCAACTGGTTAAGAGAGTTTGTGACGTTTAGGGCATCGCCAGAGAAGCTCGCCGAGCTGCTCACTATGGCCGGCCTCGAAGTCGAGTCGATCACTCCCTTGCAAGAGCCGGAGATCAACCGTGAAGATTGGTTGTTCGAGATCAGCGTGACGCCGAATCGGGGCGACTGCCTCGGCATCACCGGCTTGGCGACCGAAGTATCAGCGCTGACCGGCGGGCGAGTGAAATCGACTGCCGCGACTCACCGTTCCAAGAACTCCAGCATTGCCAGTCGAGTGACCATCGCGATCCGAAATCCCCGTCTTTGTCCTCGTTACTCGGCCAGAGTGGTCGATGAAGTGCAGATGGGTCCGTCGCCTGTCTGGATGCGGTTTCGCTTGGAATCGTGCGGTATTCGCTCCATCAACAATGTCGTCGACGTCACCAACTACGTCATGCTTGAGACCGGCCAGCCCCTCCATGCCTTCGACCTGGATCGTTTACCGACGCGAAACATCGTCGTCAGGCCGGCAAACGGAGTCAAAACATTTACGACTCTCGACGGCGTGGAGCGAGAGTTGGCCGCGGAAGATTTGCTGATATGCGACGGTAATGTGCCGATCGCTCTTGCCGGCGTGATGGGTGGAACAAATTCCGAAGTGACGACAGAGACGCGTTCCATCCTTCTGGAGAGCGCTAATTTCGATCCGCGTTCCATTCGCCGGACGGCAAAACGGCTGGGGCTCCATAGTGAAGCATCGCACCGTTTTGAAAGAGGCGTCGACCCGGAGGGCACGCTCCTGGCGCTTAACCGTGCGGTTGACCTTCTTGCCTCAGTGGCGAGAGGAATTCCGGTCCCCGGTGTGGCCGACCGCTACCCCGGCCGGCCGAAACCCTCGACCCTTTTCCTGCGCGAGGAACGTGTCGAAGAAATCCTGGGGGTTCGCATCGGGGCGCAGCAGGCGGAAAAGGTTCTGCGATCGCTCGGACTGAAAACACAACGGGTAAGCAGCGGGAGAATCAAGGTCGTTGTGCCACCGCGCCGCCGCGATCTCACCCGCGAAGCGGACTTGATCGAGGAACTGGCGCGGTTGCACGGGTATCAAAGAGTTCCATCTACGCTGCCTCTGCTGCGATCGTCGGGGGGAAGAAGCGACCATCATTTGGGCTGGGAGCGGAAAACGCGTTCACTTCTCGGCGGCGAAGGGCTGGTCGAAGTCGTCAACTTGCCGTTCACCACGGAGAAACAGAACCGGGTATTTGCCGGGCTCTGGGCCGGAGATGCTTCTCCGGTGGCAGTTCTGAACCCAATTGCCAAAGAGAACGCTGAAATGCGACTCAGTTTGATTCCGGGTTTGATCGAAAATCTGCGCGCCAATTTAGCGCAGAAAGCTGAAAGCTTCTGCGCCTATCATCTGGGAAAAGTGTTCCGTTTGGGGCGTGACGGCACCACTGAAGAGCGGCAATGGCTGGGCGCGATCCTCTATGGCCCGCGAGCGCGCAGAGGTTTGCGCACGGGCACCGAATCTGCCCTTAGCTTCTTGGACTGCAAAGGACTGGTGGAAGGGATTTTAGATTTGCTCCGCATGGGCGAGACCGTGGGCTGGTCTCGCGAGGCGAGCGCATTCTTACATCCCGGCAGGGCTGCAGCCCTAGTACGCGACAAAAAGAAACTGGGCACTCTGGGGCAGGTCCATCCCGATGTCTCCGACGAGCTGGGTGTACCGCCTTTCCTGCTTTTCGAACTTGACTTCGAGGGGTTGCTTCAGTATGCTCCGCGACGAATAACGGCTCGTTCTCTTCCACGTTTTCCGTCTGTTGAGCGGGACTTTGCCATCGTCGTCGAAGGAGAATTTTCATCTCAACAGATCATTAGTTGGATCAAGAATCGTGGCGAAGCTCTAATCGAGTATGTAGAGGTGTTCGATCAGTACGTCGGGTCCCCAATCCCGGCAGGGAAAAAGAGCTTGGCTTACAAAATCTCATATCGAGCGGATGACAGAACATTGACCGATACCGAAGTAAATACACTGCACCAGAATCTGGTGGATCAAATCGCAAAGTTTTTCGGCGCGCAAGTCAGAAGCTAAAGTTTAAGTCAGCCTTGAGAAGGCGAGAGGTATCAGAGATGACGAAGGCAGAGATTATCACTCGAATCTACGAGAAGATCGGTTTTTCCAAAAAGGATGCGACCGATGTGGTAGAGGCAACCTTTGACATAATTAAAGGTTCCTTGGAAAAGGGCGAAAAGGTCAAAATCTCCGGCTTCGGTAACTTCGTCGTGAATACCAAGCGGCCGCGCAAAGGTCGAAACCCCCAAACCGGCGATGAGATTATTATCGTCGGGCGCAAAGTTCTGACATTCAAAGCCAGCCAGATTCTAAAGAAGAGTCTCAATACGATGTCTCCCTCCTCATCGTCCATGTCTTCCCCTTCGTCGGCTCCGTCGGAATAGCAGTTGGCAATGACTCAGCGACTGCCGGACAAAATCTATTTCAAGATTGGCGAAGTCAGCGAGATCGTCGGGGTTGAACCCTATGTGCTGCGCTATTGGGAAACCGAGTTTGAACTGTTAAAGCCATCGAAGGCGCCTTCGCGCCATCGCCTCTACAAAAAAAAGGATGTCGAGCTCCTGCTGGAAATCAAGCGGCTGCTCTACTCTGAAGGCTTTACCATTGAAGGGGCCCGAAAGAGGTTGAAAGAAACTAAGAAGGAAGAGAAAACCCAGCTCAAACTTCCGCTCGCCGACCAAAAGTACAAGAGCGCCCTCTCCAAGATCAAAAAAGATCTACAATCGCTCCGCAAGATGCTTTCCTAAGTTGTCTTTCTTGCGGCGCCAGGTTTCAAACGAGTCCTTACGGAAACACAGGGCGTAATTTCAAGCTCGACGAACCAGACTAACAACTAAGGGAACGATGAGCAAAAGCGCCGAGACGGCCAGAACGGTGGCTGAGATCGGCTGCGTAATAAACACCGATAGGTCGCCCTGACTGATGGCCAGAGCGCGGCGAAATTGCGTCTCGGCCAGGGGACCGAGAATCAGTCCAATGATCGCCGGCGCCACGGGAATGTCCCACCGCCGCATCACAAAACCGAGCAAGCCGAAAACATAAAGGGTGAGGAGGTCCACCACTGATTGGTGCAGGCTGTAGGCTCCCAGCGTCGCGAACACCAGGATCCCGGCGTAGAGTAGTGGCAACGGAATCGTCAAGACTTTAACCCAGATGCCGACCAGGGGTAGGTTGAGAATCAGCAACAAGACGTTGCCGATGTAAAGGCTCGCAATCAAACCCCACACCAGGTCGGCCTGTGATTGAAAGAGCAGTGGCCCGGGTTGGATGCCGTAATTCTGAAACGCGCTGAGCAGAATGGCTGCTGTCGCCGATGTCGGAATTCCGAGAGTCAAGAGCGGCACCAGCGCGCCGGTCACCGAAGCGTTGTTCGCCGCTTCGGGTCCCGCTACACCCTCAATCGCGCCGTTGCCGAATTCCTGCGGATACTTGGTCAATTTTTTCTCGGTAGCATAGGAAAGGAATGTCGGGATTTCGGCGCCGCCCGCTGGAATCGAGCCAAACGGAAAGCCGATCGCGGTGGCGCGCAACCAAGCCGGCCAGGAGCGTTTCCAGTCTTCCTTTGACATCCAGAGCGAGCCCTTGAGTTGCTCTATTTTTTCTTCCAGGCGACTGGAATATGCAGCGACGTAGAGCGCTTCACCCACGGCAAAGAGTCCAACTGCAAGCACCACTACATCAATGCCGTCCAGCAACTCGGGCACGCCAAAAGCAAAACGGGACTGGCCGGTTTGACTATCGATGCCGATGGTTCCAAGGAAAAGCCCGAGAAAAAGGCTCGTCAAACCGCGAACCGTAGAGCTACCGATGACGGCCGAGACCGTGGTAAAGGCGAAAACCATTAGGGCAAAATACTCCGCCGGGCCAAACCTCAGCGCAACTTCGATTACCAGGGGTGCAAGCATTGTGACCAACACAGTTGCGATGGTCCCCGCGACAAAAGAGCCGATGGCGGATGTGGCGAGGGCGGGTCCAGCGCGCCCGTTCTTGGCCATGAGGTTGCCTTCGAGCGCCGTGGCGATGGACGCTGATTCACCCGGAGTGTTGAGGAGAATCGTCGTTGTCGAGCCACCGTACATGGCGCCGTAATAGATCCCAGCGAACATGATGAGCGCGCCGGTGGGGTCCAGCTTTACCGTGAGGGGTAACAGCATCGCCACGGTGAGCGCTGGCCCGACCCCTGGAAGAACTCCAACGAAGGTGCCGAGAATAACCCCGATAAGCCCCCAGAGAATGTTGAACGGCGTAAGCGCGATGCTGAAACCGTGCAACAATAAATGAAAGGTCTCTGCCATGTCTGATTAGATACCTGCCGTGCCCAGAATCGGTTTTAACCAACCCGCCGGCAAATTGACGTTAAGAAATTTGACAAAGAAAAGAAAAACTCCAAGCGCAAGGGCAATGCCGATAGCAAAGTCCCGCGCTGGCCGTGTGCTGCCAAAACCACGCGCGATGCAGGCAAAAAGCGCGGCTTGGGCGAGCACGAAGCCGGCACGGTGGATCAACAGCATCTGGGCGAAAAGGCCGACGCTGACCCAGATAAAGGCGCTAGCGTAGAAACGATGTTCGCCGCGAGCCTCGGGCTGGTCGGGAATGGAATTGTGCCAGCCGCCCGAGAGGGCTTCATAGAGCAACCACAAACCAAGCAGGACCAGCCCACCGGCGACGACAGCCGGCGCAGCGTTGGGGCCGATCCGCGCATAACCGCCTGCGCCTGATAACCTTGTCGTTCCCAGCGCAACGGCGGTCCCCAAGGCTAAAACCGCGAGCGAGATGACGAGCTCCGCAGGCTTGGCTTTCATGACGTGTACGTCACTGTTTTTTCTTGATGCCAAGTGAATCGATGATGCTGGCAATCCGCTTACTGTCTTCGTCGACGAACTTTTTGTAGTCATCGCCGCCCAGGAAGATCGGCGCCCAGCCGAACTTTTCGAGGGCGGTCTTCCAGGCCGGCGAATCGGTGGCGGTCTTGATGAGTTTTACCAACGCGTCCCGCTGGGCCGTGGTAATGCCCGGTGCGCCAAACACGCCGCGCCAGTTGGCGAGCTCTACGTCCATGCCTTGCTCCTTGAGTGTCGGAATGCCGTCCACGCGTGAAGGGGCGGATACCGCCAGCGCGCGCATGCGACCGCCTTTGACTTGCTCGGCAAACTCGCCGACGCCGGAGACGCCTGCGGTAACGTGACCACCCACGATCGCCGCCACCGCCTCCCCTCCGCCTTTGAACGGCACATAATTGATCTTCGCAGGATCGACACCCGCGGCCTTAGCGATCAAACCCACCAGGATGTGATCGGTGCCGCCAGCCGAGCCACCGCCCCAGGAGACACCTCCAGGGTTGGCTTTAAACGCCTTGACGAGATCACCGACCGTTTTGTGAGGAGAATTGGCGGGCACCACGATCGCCTCGTATTCTCCGGTGAGCCGCGCCAACGGCGTCACCATGGTTAGATTGACCGGAGCATCGTCCAGGTAGATGCTGCCAACCATTACCATGCCGCCCATCATTAATGCGTTTGGATCTCCCTTCGAGGAGTTTATGAACTGAGCGAGTCCGATTGTACCTCCGGCGCCGCCCTTGTTCTCGAACTGTACGGACGAAACCAGTTTTGCGCTCTGCATCGCCGCTGCTAGGTTGCGACCGGTCTGGTCCCAACCACCGCCAGGGTTGGCGGGAATCATCATCTTTAGAGTCGGCTGTGCGTGTGCCGCGAATCCGACCACTGACGCAGAGAAAACTACAAAAGCACCCAGAAGCCACTTATGCATAGACCCTCCTCTATTCACACGAGTTTGATTCATGCTTCCAATTTGGGATGTATAGTAAAGGATTGGGAAATTCACAAGCTTCATAATCGCCGCCTCTTTTTCATGGGCCGGGCCGCCGGTCCTTGGTATTGCCAAAGCAAGTGACGGGGAATAGGGCCTTTGTTGCGTTCGCCGGACTGACTCTCTTCCCATGCGTGAGCCAGCGCCCCGACCGAGCGCGACAAAACAAACAGTCCGCGGCAGAGCGGCGGAGGAAAACCCAGCTCGGCGAAAATCACACCGGTTGCGCCGTCGATATTCATCGGGATCCGCCGTCTTTTACTTTCCGCAAGAACCGTTTCGACTGTCCGCCCGATAGCGGCAAAGAGCCCTGAGACGGCGCTGGCTTTAGCGGCTTCGTCCACAAGTTGCAAAAGCCTCGGAGCCCGCGGATCGGTTGGATGAAAGCGATGTCCAAAACCCGGAACATGGATCACGCCCCTATTTGCTAGAGCTTTCATCTCTCCCTCGACTGCACTTCTGATCAGACTGAGATCGCGTGACTTCCTGGGCTTCGTGTCGATCCGGCTGGCGATTGCGTTATAAAAGGCCACGCATTGTTCCACCGCTCCCCCGTGAACGTCACCGAGGATGTTAATGGCGGACGCCATGGCATTATTGATATCAACGCCGCAGGTCATGGCCATGCGCGCCACCGCTATGGACGGCGCCTGGGGGCCATGGTCAACGGCTGCTACCAGAGCTGCTTCGAGAAGTTTTGCAGCGCGGGGCTCAGGGAGTTCACCTCGCGTCAAAAGCCAGACCATTTCAGCGAAGCCGATGTGGCCGATTAGTTCTTCCACGGCATAACCACGATAGCGGATTATGCCCGGCTGCATCTCGACGATTGAGGTGGACCACCACTCTTCGGGGGACTTCTTTTTTTCTGCCATTAGGGTTTTACCTGCGGTTGTGTATCATCCACATTGTACGCGGGCACCTGCAAAATCCCCCTTTTATCCCCCCTTTGAAAAAAGGGGGATAATTTCTTCCAGGCAGTTCTTTAACTCTCGGAGTTTCATAGTATTACCCCTTTTGAAAAAGAGGGGCCAGGGGAGATTTGCGTTTCGAAGAGAGTCCAGTGCATTGCCACAACAGTCTCTTATCGGGGCAGAGAACAAAAGGAGAGGTTCCTTTCCAACTCCAATATTGCACTCAGACTGCGCCATCCTTTTTCAACCTCGCTATGGAGTCCCCGTTGTATCCAAGCTCTTCGAGGATTTTTTCAGTGTCGGCGCCCAGCAACGGGGGTGGAGAGACCGGTTCTGGGTCTCCGCTTGCCAGGCGGAATCCCGCCCGCACCACAGCAATTTCGCGATCGGTGCCCGGTGCGGCCTGAAAGTGCTTTACGAGGCCGCGCTCTGTGATCTGCGGATGTTCGAGTATTTCGGGTATGGATAGGACCTCTCCCGTTGGAACACCATGCTCGTTGAAGAGCAGCGACCATTCTTTCGCCGTCCTTGCGGTGAGCGCCGATTCAAGATCGGCCTTCAACTCATAGCGTCGTTTTTTGCGCTCTTCGCGGTCGGTGTAACGCGGATCGCTGGCCAGTTCCTTGCGGCCTATCAGTTCGCAGAGCGTTTCGAATTGTTCCTGTTTATTCGCGGCGATGTTAAGGAGACCGGCGGCGGTTTTGAAAGTGCCGGATGGACTGGCGGTGATATTTTCGTTACCCATTGGCTCTGGTATCACGCCGGCGATCAGCCAGTTGGATACGGCCCATCCCATGGTAATCAAAGTCGCCTCGAGCATGGAAACATCGATAAACTCGCCGTGGCCGCTACGATCGCGTCGAAAGAGCGCCGCTGTAATCGCAAACGCAGCGGTAATCCCGCCGATGGTGTCCGCCACTGGAAAGCCGACACGCAGCGGCGCCGACTGCCTGTCTCCCGTTACGCTCATCACGCCCGAAATGCCCTGCACAATCTGATCGTAAGCCGGATTGTCTTTTAGCGGTCCGTCCTTGCCGAAGCCGGAAATCGCGCAATAGATGAGGTTAGCTTTCGTCTTCCTTAGCGCCTCGTATCCTAGGCCCAGCCGGTCCATGACGCCCGGGCGAAAGTTTTCGACGATCACGTCCGCCGTTGCCACCAGCCGGCGGAAAACTTCCTTTCCCGCCGGACTCTTCAGGTTGATGGTCACCGAGCGTTTGCCCGCGTTCTGAGCGAGGAAGGATGCGCCCATCAAGCGCCGGTTCAGCTCAGGATCTGCGCCTAGCTGGCGGGAGAGGTCTCCGGAACGGGGAACCTCGACCTTGATTACATCTGCGCCTAGCTGGGCAAGCTGATAGCAACAGAAGGGCCCCGCCAGAACGTTAGTTAGGTCGAGAACGCGCACGCCTTCGAGCAGTTTCATGTCGTCATTATTTTTTTGTAGCGGGTATTCCCTGACGGCCAAAGAAATACGAAGATCACAGTTGATAAATCAAGTTTCGAATGCGAGCCGACATTCCGGTTCCGTCTAACGCGGTAGCCTCTCATACTACTATCGACTATGTTGCACAACGAAAACACACAACGAAAGGCTGCAAGCTATCTGTTGCGGGCAGCTCTTACAGGTTCTTAAATTGATTTAGCTACGGGGTAATGTTACATTTCCGGCAACTTGAAACCGCCGTCGGGGCGTAGCGCAGCCTGGTAGCGCACACGCTTGGGGTGCGTGTGGTCACCGGTTCAAATCCGGTCGCCCCGACCATTCTTTTTGAAAGATAATATCTTCGCGATAGCTACTGTCTTTGTTAAGCGGCGATGGGTTTGTGATGGACAGGGCAGCCGTGGTTACTCCTGCCTAAGCATCCTGCGTTGGTAGTCCAAAGGCGTAGAGCGGGTCCAGCGTTTAAATGCCCGGTTGAAGGCGCTAAGCTCCGAGTAGCCCAGCAGGAAGGCGACTTCGGTAAGACTGTTTTTCCGGTCTTTGAGGTAGCTCACTGCAAAGCGTTGCCGGGTATCTTCAACCAACTTCTTGAAGTCAAAGCCATATTCCTTGAGTCGCCGTTGAAGAGTGCGCGGACCCATCGCCATCTTTTTCGCCACTCGTGCAAGCTTCGGATCCCCATCGCGCATCGATTCTGCGATCGACTTTCGAATCGAGCTGAGAACGCCGTCTTCCCGCGGCATCTCGCTCAATACTTGATCAAGATATTGCTTCATAATCTGATACAATTGTTGATCTGCAGCCGGGACCTCTCGCTCGGTGAAACCAAGTTCAATAACCAGGGCATTCGTCTCGCAGCCAAACATCACCGGGGCACGGAAGATTCGATGGTGCTCTGAAGTCTGTTCGGGCGCCTCGTGTGCAAACTGAACTTCCTGTGGCGCCCACTGACTCCCCACCATCATGCGGAGCGTGTTAACGACGAGGGTCATACCGTGCTCGTTGCTTTGCCGCAGCGGCTCGATCCCAACGTCGGTTAACACATAACGGATATAGCCGCGATTTCCTTCGGCCGTGAAGAACCACTTGGCCGATGAGTCGTAGATATGAACGTAACGCTCGACGTTCTGTATACCGGTGCCAATCGTGGGGGAGTTTAACGCGACATAGGCCAACGGACCTATGTTCTTGGGGTGGAAGCTATCGCCGAAATGCAACCCGAAGCAATCATCGCCTGTCGAGCGGGCTGCATCTTTTAAGATTCCAGCGAAGGTGGAACAGGGGATAAAACCCTCCGACTTGGAAAAGACCGAACGATCTAGACCCAAAGTCTGCAGGATCTGATCCGGATTTCCACCTGCCGCCGTGATGGCCTCGAGCAGGCCGGCGGTAGCGGCTATAGAGATCATCGGTCTTCCGCGCACAGACTCAAGCCCCCATTTTCTCCTTAGCTCCAAATCACCGCAGCTGTCAATCGATTGTCGCCCTCTGTCAAGACGGAACCTTGTAGAGCCCTTATGCTTTCAGGGAAAGGGCAAAAATTATGGACATGGAGACTAAATTTTTTAGCTGGCCCCTCACTGGAGAGGATCACGTGACAGTTATTGCCCGCGGACGCATAGACGCCGGCGGAGTCAAGCAGATTTTTCTTAATGTCGCGGAGATAACTCAAATGCTGGTGGGTTGCGGGGTGCTGCTTGATCTGCGACAGGGCAGATACAGACTTACCTATCGCGATATTTATAGCCTGTTTAACGAACTCAAGCCGGCTCTGTGGCCTCTCCATCATAGAATCGCCCTGGTGTCTGCGCCGGCGATCGAGCAGTCGGACCAGTTGTTCCTACTCAGTGTCTGTCTCTCGGACCAGGGTTTAGAAGCAGACGTCTTCTACGACATCTATAGGGCCGTCGAGTGGCTGGTCCAGAAGAAGAAAGCGCCGGTCCTAAATTGACAATGTAGACCTAAAGCTCTCTCGCCTTGAGCTGCTTGTGCGGGACCGGGACTAACTCATCGGCCTCGCGCGTGCAGGCACAAAACCTTCTGTGCTTCCCCGACTCCAGCTTGACTGCGGGTGTCAATAACATGTCGTCCAATGTCAAGACAAAAACTCTTCAAGGCTTTATATTTCCTGGATTTGAGGAAGTTATGGATTTCCAAATTAAGCTCTTTAGTTGGCCGGATAGAGGTAATCACCTGATAATGATCAGCCGCGGTGTAATGGATATAAGGGGACTCGACCAGATTTTCCAGGAAGTGCTCACAGCAACCCAGTCCCTCCGAGACTGCAAAGTTGTGGTCGATCTACAAGACACTACATGCAACCTTGAGCGCGCCGATATCCAAGCCTTTGTTGATGGAGTCCAACCGGATCTATGGCCTTCTACCAACAGAGTTGCCATTGTGTCGCCGCGCGAAATCGAGCAGTACGAGCAG
>Ga0184612_10001299_pt1 | contig 12017 bp, 12 predicted proteins | sample PLM3_60_coex_FD_133163 | JGI IMG/M metagenome (GOLD analysis project Ga0184612, IMG submission 133163) | Groundwater sediment microbial communities from an aquifer in East River, Colorado, USA - PLM3_60_coex | ecosystem: Environmental > Terrestrial > Soil > Riparian zone | place: USA: East...
CTCTCGCGCTCTGGCCAACATCTCCGGCGCCGCATCGACCGCAGTCACTCGATAACCACGCGCTGCCAGAAATCTGGTCCACTGCCCGGTGCCGCACGCCAACTCCAGCACATCCCCGGCAATAGGAAGCCCGTCAGCCAGCACCTCCAGCGAGCGCAACTCCTCATTAACCTCGTACGCGAGGTCGTACTCGCCCGCCTGAGCGCGGTAGTACGCAGCCTGCTCACGCAGCATCCCGTCCAGCCCATCCACCGCACCAACCTAACCTCGGCCGCACGACGCCGGCACCGTCGAGACCCGGCATCGCGTTTGGGCTACGACGGCTCCGGTGGTATCTCCCGCTGTCGTGGAAGCTCAGCCCGGTATGTCTAGCCCTCGCGCCCCCGGAAGGCGACGGCGCTAAGGCCGCGGGCACGTCGGTTCGTCTCGCGTGGGGATGTCGCACGGATGTCACAAGCCGTCAACGCCTTACATGCAATGCTCCCCACTGACTTCTACGCAGCCTCGCGGCGACGCCTCTTTCGCTGCTGCACCATTTGGTCGACGCGTGCGGGCGACACGGAAAGCAGCGCGGCCGCTTCCCGGACAGAGAAGCCGGCGACGGTTACCAACTGTCGAGCGAGATCACTGGTGTGCTCGGCGAGATCGCGGTTGGCTGACTCAAGCTCTGCGCGGCGGCGCCGAAGCTGTTCGGTTTCGCGGTCGATTTTCGGGTCGCCGGTTTCGTAGTGCCATTCGACTTCGAGCCCGTCTTCGGCGTCGTCAGGGAGATCGGCGGCGAGCACGATGACCTCACGCACGTATCGGTCGAGAGTGGCCAAGCTATGCGAGGAGGTGTGCGCGCCGTCGAGCCCGTCAACGTCCGCGAGCCAGAACCGAGAGTCCTCCGGGTCGCGGCGGACGACAACCTGGTACCGCGCTACGTTGCGAGTCCTCATCCGAGCAACCATCCTTCCCCAAGACGGACTCAAGTTGACGCTGGATCGACCGCAACGTCCCGGGCGCGACGTCGCCGCGATGGATAGGGACCTGAGCTCGAGCCCTCAGCACAACCTCGTCCTTCTCGTTCCGCCGAATCGCCTCGTACGTCGCATGCGAGCCCCTTGTCCGTACGTGGTAGCCGGCCAGTGCTTCGATGCGCTGGATGACCTCACGTGCCGTCAGCGTTCTTGGCATAAGGCTAGAGCGTAGCGATGCCACGAGACAAGTGTCCAGCACCTAGACAGTGATTTCGAGCTAGGGGTTCGGGTTATGCACCCCCTCGGCGTAGGCGTTCGGCTGCCTCGCCGGGGTCGAGCCACCGGGCGCCGTCGAGACTGGCCTTCTTGGCGTTGAACGCGTAGACCCACAGCCCTGCCGCCCTGGCAGTCTCCACCTCGCCCACGTTCCACCGTCGTCCGGCGGCGACCTGGTACGCCTCGACGAACGCCTCGGACTCCTCGACCGACGCGCCCTCGGCTCGGCCCCGGATGGCCAGACCGAGGCTGCTTGGCCGACGATGACCTCTCGGGTGCACTCACCACGCTGTCCCAGTCATGAACCACCCATGGCCGCTTGTCGCGCCAACCCAGGTTCTGGCTCTCCCAGTCGCCGTGACCGACCACATAGACCATGCCGCGCGCCTGCGACAATCGCGCCCTCACGCGCTGGCCGATCCCGTCCAGCCACGCCGTCTCGGGATGCGTGATGAGGTCGGCATCGCGATCATCCGGCTTCGGCCACACCCCGCCCGTGTCGTTGTCATGGTCCCACGCCACCCATGGCGGGATGCCCGGCGGTGAGGACGACTTCGCCGACCCCGGCGGACAGCCACCGGTTACACCACGCATTGAGGGCAGGCAGCCTCACGACGGGGATCTCAACGCTCACCCCGTGACCCAACCACAGCCAGGTCTCCCCGACCGCGGTCGTGCGGCTCGAACCGGCCTATCCCACCAAACCGGCGCGGAGAGCTGATTGCGGAAAGGTGAACACACCATTCGGATCATAATGCCGGACGATGGTACGCAGCCTGGGGAGGTTGGCGGCGTAATAAGCCTGCGCCCAGTCGGGCTGGTCGGCGTTGATGTAGTTGACGTATGCCCCGCGGCCGACAATGGGAGCCAGGTCGCGTTGGACGTTGGCGACAGCACTCTTCCCGTTAGCGGCGCCGCTGTAGATCTGCACCGACGCCAACGCGCGCCGGTGTGGAAAGGCGGTCGCCGCGGGGTCGACCTCGCCGACCTTTCCGCCCAGCGCGTCGAACAGGAGCACCATCGGCGGACCACCCCGGATCAGCCCGACAACTTTGCCGGCCGCGTTCGCATCGAGTGGGCGATCCAGCATCCGTGACGCCGCATGAAACGAGCTACGGCCCAAGGCGCCTCCCGGGAACGAAGCCGGGTGGCAGGCGGCGACGCTACTCGTGCATCCGGCGTAGTACTTCATGGCGTCCAGGTAACCGAGTCGCTGGGAAGATTCGCGGCTCGGACTCACCCCGACCGCGTCCACGAGCCTCGCCAGCTGGCCTGTGAGCGCGTCCGGTTGCCCTATCCACGTACCCCTGACGCGGTTGGTGGGGGCCGCCGCGGCGGTGACGGAGCACAGTGACCACAGGGGATCCGGTGCCGTGCCCATCCAGTCCAGCCATGCCGTGAGCACGCGGGCGGTGCGGTCCGCCGGGAAGGCGAGGGAGAAGGCCGAGACGGATGGGGCCGGCACCGTGTCGAAGGTAAACGCGGTCACGACACCGGCGTTGCCTCCGCCACCTCCGCGCAGTGCCCAGAACAGGTCCGCGTCACGGTTTGAGTCGACCGTGTGTACTTCGCCGTCGGCGGTGACCACCTCGGCCGAACGAAGCTGATCGCAGGTGAGCCCGTAGGCCCGACACAGTACCCCGATGCCGCCGCCGAGCGTGAGGCCGGCGATACCCACCGACGGACACGAGCCGGCCGGCAGCGCACGGCCCGCGGCGGCGAGCGTCGCATAGACATCGATCAGTAGAGAGCCCGCTCCGACGACTGCGGTGCCGTCCGACCGGACGTCGACGCCGCGAAGTGCGGACAGATCCACGACGATGCCCCGGTCAGGCGTCGACCAACCCTCGTAGCTGTGGCCGCCCGAGCGCGCCGCGAGCGGGAGTCCCCGCCCGCCCGCGCGGCGCACGCACGTCGCCACGTCGGCCGCATCGGCGACCCGCACGATCGCGGCTGGCCGTCGCGCGGCGAGCGCCGCGTTGTACGGCAAGGCGGCTGGCGTATACCCGCTGTCGCCGGGCAACAACACGGTTCCGGTGAGCCCCCGCCCCAAGCCAGCAAGGTCGACACCCGCATCACTGGGCGTAGCCGGTATGCCCGTACTGGGCGCGGTCGTGGTCGGCGAGAGCCGAACCTGTGGCGGCCTGCTCTGTCCACATCCGACGGTGATGCTCACACCGGCCAGCCCGGCGACCCTGAGCAATTGGCGGCGATCCATGTGGGCCCCTTCGGACGCGCCAGGTGATCGATTCGGTTCCCCCGGGGCCGACGGCTCCGAGCGGTACATCGCCTGAGCGAGTGATATCAAAGTATGCGTCTGTCGGCGGCAATGGGTCGTACCCATGACATCTGTCATGGCCGAGTTGTGATGCGCGGCATGGGCCAGTGCCCAGAGCGCCCACGATGGTTGGGGCATGACAGTTGCTGAAATGGACCGGCAGAGCACGCCGGCGACGGGTACGTCCGCCGTCGAGATGCGTGACGTCGTCAAGACCTTCGGGAATGTCGTCGCGGTCGACGGCGTCTCACTCGCGATCAGCCCGGGAGAGGTCGTGGCACTGCTTGGGCCGAACGGCGCCGGCAAGACCACCACGATCGACATGTTGCTTGGGCTCTCCCGTCCGGCGAGCGGCTCCGTGTCGGTGTACGGCGCGCCGCCGCGGGTCGCGGTCGCCCGCGGGCTCGTGTCCGCCGTGATGCAGACCGGCGGGTTGCTGAAGGACTACACGGTCGCCGAGACGGTACGGCTTACCGCGTCGCTGTTCGCCTCCGGTCGACCGGTCGACGAACTGCTGGACCGCGCTGGCATCGCCGACATCGCGAGCCGGCGGGTCGGCCTCTGCTCCGGTGGACAACAGCAGCGGCTCCGGTTTGCGATGGCGCTAGCGCCCAACCCCGACCTGCTCATCCTGGACGAGCCGACGACCGGCCTGGACGTCGAGGGCCGGCGCGACTTCTGGGCGGCGATCCGCGCGGACGCCGCGGCCGGCCGCACCATCATCTTCGCCACGCACTACCTGGCCGAGGCCGACGAGTACGCCGACCGAGTGGTGCTTATCCGCCGGGGCCGGATCGTTGCCGATGGTACTCCCGCGGAGATCAAGGCCATCGGTAGTGGGCGGACGGTCCGGGCGACCTTGCCTGGGCGATCGCAGTGGGATCCGAACGACATCCCTGGTGCGCGTTCGGTCGAGGTCCGTGGCGACACCGTCATCGTCCAGGCGAACGACTCCGACGCCGTCGCGCGTCACCTGCTCACGTCGACCGGCGCCCGCGATCTCGAGATCACCTCACGCAATATCGAGGAGGCGTTCCTGGCTCTGACCAACGATCCGAAGGAGGACTACTGATGACGACGGTGGACCGGGCGCTGCCCCAGGCGATGGACCGGGCGCTGCCGAGGTTCGGCGGCTTCTCCGGCACGTTCCTGGCCCTGGAGCTACGCCGGACGCTGCGCAACCGGCGAGTGGTGATCTTCACTTTCATCATTCCGCCGGTGTTCTTCCTGCTGTTCGGCACCAACGCGGCCGCCAAGACGGAGACCGTCGGCCACGGCAACGTGACCGCATACGTGCTGATCAGTCTGGCCGTCTACGGTGCGATGCTCGCGAACACCAGCGGCGGGGCGGCGGTGTCGATCGAACGCGCGGCGGGCTGGAGCCGCCAGCTGCGTCTTACGCCGCTGCGCCCCGCGGCGTACGTCGCGATCAAGATCCTCGTCGCGATGGCCCTGGGCCTCGTCTCGGTCGTCGTCACGTACGCCGTTGGCGCGTTCAGCGGCGCACGCATGCCGTGGTACATCTGGCTCGGAACCGGCGTGCTCGCCTGGGTGTGCGCGCTCGTCTTCGCCGCATTCGGGTTGTTCATGGGCTACCTGCTACCGGGCGAGAACGTCATGCAGATCCTCGGACCCGCTCTCGCGCTGCTCGCCTTCGCCGGTGGCCTGTTCGTCCCGCTGGATCAGATGGGCCACACGTTCGCGACGCTCGCGCGCTTCACGCCGGCGTACGGCGTCGGCGAGATCGCCCGCTACCCGCTGACCGGCGCCGGGTCGCTCGGTGCGGCGGTGCTCAACGTAGCTGTGTGGACGCTCGTGTTCGCCGCCGGCGCTGCCTGGCGGTTCCGGCGGGACACCCAGCGGGTGTGAGGGTTGGCGTGGACGCCGCTGGCGATACGGTGAGGCTATGAGCATGGTCAACTCGGGCGCGGAGCGGGGCATGGCGAGGCGCTCCGGCCCGGGCTGGCTGTTCGCGGGAGTCTGGCTCTTCTACCTGGGCGAGACGCTGCAGGCGCTGGTCCGCGAGGCCTCCGGCTGGCGGCGCGATCTCGGGATCGTGGCGCTGGCCGGTTTCGCCGCCCTCTACCTGTACGGGGTCTTCTGGGGACGCCGGTATCGGCTTGCCGGCGACGTGGCCCCGCTTCCGCAGCGGTGGGCCATCCTGGCCGGCCTCGGCTTGCTGCTTCTCGCGATGATCCCCGGCGCCCGCTATCACGCGCTGGTGGCCGCGGTCTTCATCGCCGCCACCGCTGGTATGAGCCTGCCAAAGCGGCAGGCCGCCGTCACCATAGTCGTGATCTTCGGGCTGACCGAGGCACTGCCGTACATCGTGCCGGGCTGGCGGAGCAACGGCTACGGCCTGGCCGTTGCGCTCGGCGGCCTCGCAGTCTGGGGCCTGCGCACAGTGTTCGAACGGAACCTGGAGCTGATGAGCGCGCAGCGCCGGCTCGCGTCGGCGGCCGTCGAGGAGGAACGGTCGCGCATCGCGTCCGACCTCCACGACATCCTTGGGCACTCGCTGACCGTCATCACGATGAAGGCCGAGCTCGCCGGTCGGCTGCTCGATGTGGACATCGAGCGCGCCCGTCGGGAGATGCACGACGTCGAGAGCCTCTCCCGCGATGCGCTTGCCGATGTGCGTTCCACGGCGCTCGGGCTGCGCGGCGTCTCGCTGCCGGCCGAGATCGCCACGGCCCGGGCCGCGCTCGATGCCGCTGGCATCGCCGCTCACCTGCCCTCAGTGGCCGACGAAGTGCCGAGTCGGTGGCGCGAGCTGTTCGCCTGGACGATCCGGGAGGCAACGACGAATCTGGTACGGCACAGCGGCGCCTCCCTGTGCGAGGTGCGGCTCACGCCGAGAAGCGTCGAGGTGCTCGACAACGGTCGTGGTGCGGCACCCCTAGACGGCGGCCAAGGGCTCGACGGGCTGCGCGACCGGGCGCGAGCTGCCGGTGCCCACATCGAGGTGGGAGACAGGACCGACGGCCGTGGGTTCCGGGTCTATGTGGAGGTTCCGGCATGAGTACGGCGCCGCCGATCCGGTTGCTGATCGCCGACGACCAGGCGTTGGTACGCGGTGCGATGGCGGCCTTGCTCGATCTGGAAGCCGACCTCGAGGTTGTCGCCGAGGTCGGACGCGGCGACGAGGTCGTCGCCGCGGCGAGGGCCAACAACGTCGACGTGGCGCTGCTCGACATCGAGATGCCGGGCCTGGACGGCGTGGCGGCGGCCCGCGAGCTGCGGGCCGCACTGCCGGGCTGCCGGGTGTTGATGGTGACCACCTTCGGCCGGCCGGGATACCTGCGCCAGGCGATGGCGGCCGGCGCCAGCGGCTTCATCGTCAAGGACACACCGGCCCGCCAGCTGGCCGACGCCGTACGCCGCGTGCACCAGGGCCTTCGAGTGGTCGACCCGACGCTGGCCGCGGAGTCCCTGGCCCGGGGCGACTCGCCGCTGACGCTGCGCGAGAGCGAGGTCCTGCGCGCGGCGGCCGACGGCAAGACCGCCGCCGACGTCGCCGCTGAGCTCCACCTGTCGGAGGGCACGGTACGGAACCACCTGTCCAGTGCGATCGCCAAGACCGGGGCGCGCACGCGGGCCGAGGCCGTGCGCCTCGCCGTGGAGCAGGGCTGGCTACTCGGCTGACGAGCCCAGCCACTGGTCGACGACCTCGCCACCAGCCCGCCCGGTCTTCAGCGCCGGTTCAGGCGCATGGGCCAGGATAGAGGCGATGCGCGTCTTGGTGGTCGAGGACGAGTCCCGGCTGGCCGACGGCCTGCGGGCTGGCCTGGTCGCAGACGGGTTCGCCGTCGATGTCGCGCGCACAGGCACGGACGGGCTGTGGCTCGCGAGGGAGGAGCCCTTCGACGCGATCGTGCTCGACCTCATGCTGCCCGGGATCAACGGCTACCGCGTCTGCCAACTGCTGCGGGCGGAGGGGATCTGGACGCCGATCCTCATTCTCACCGCGAAGGACGGCGAGTGGGACGAGGTGGAGGGGCTCGACACCGGCGCGGACGACTACCTGACCAAGCCCTTCTCTCACGCCGTACTCGTCGCGCGGCTTCGGGCCCTGTTGCGCCGCGGGGCGCGCGAGCGGCCGGCGGTGCTCGCCGCCGGCGACTTGCGCCTGGACCCGGCGTCGCGTCGCGCCTGGCGCGGCGACACGGAACTCGCGCTGACCGCCCGCGAGCTGTCGCTGCTGGAGTTCCTGCTGCGGCGAAGCGGCGACGTGGTCAGCAAGCGGGAGATCCTGGCACACGTCTGGGACTTTGACTTCGACGGCGATCCCAACATCGTCGAGGTCTACGTGCGGCACCTGCGCGACAAGCTGGACCGGCCCTTCGGGCGGGCCGCCATTGAAACGTTGCGGGGCGTCGGGTACAGGTTGGCCGCCGATGGCGGCTGAGGCACGGCGCCGCCTCGTCCCCGCGCTTCGCGGGTCGGTTCGGTTGCGCACGACCTGCGCCGCGGTCGCCGTTGTGGGCGTCGCGCTTCTGCTGGGCTCGGTCGCCCTGGTCGTTAGCCTGCAGGCCGTGCTGGTGCGGGAGGTACGCGCGTCGGCATCGCTGCGCGCCGCGGACGCCGCAAGGATTCTCGAGTCCGGCGGCGATCCCGCGACGGCGCTCGCTGGCCACAGCGATCTGATGCTGCAGGTGCTGGGTCGATCCGGCGAGGTGCTTTCGGCCACTCCCAACCTGACCGGCGCTCAGGCGCTGGTCCGACTCGCCCCGGGGGAGTCGCGCAAGGTCGACGTGCCGTTCGACGACGACGATTTCCTGCTCGTGTCGGCGCCCGCCGGCGCGGACCGGACGGTGCTGGTGGGGCAGAGCCTGGACACCGTCGGCGAGTCGACGAGGGCACTGGTGGCGCTGCTGGCCGTCGGGCTGCCCGCGTTGCTCCTGGTGGTGGGGGTTACGACCTGGCAAGTAGTCGGGCGAGCCTTGGCACCCGTCGACGCGATCCGCGCCGAGGTGGATGCGATCTCGGCCGCCGAGCTGCATCGCCGCGTGCCGCTGCCGCCGACCAGCGACGAGATCGGCCGGCTGGCGACCACGATGAACCAGATGCTGGACCGGCTCGAACGAGCGCGCGCCCGGGAACGGCGGTTCGTCGCCGACGCGTCGCACGAGCTGCGGTCGCCGATCGCCGCCATCCGCCAGCATGCCGAGGTAGCCCTCAACCATCCCGAGCTCGCTGACGGCCTGGCCCGGACCGCGCACGCCGAGAGCCTGCGGATGCAGGTACTCGTCGACGATCTGTTGTTGCTCGCCCAGGCCGATGAGCACACGCTGCCGTTGCGCCGCCGGCCGGTCGACCTCGACGACCTGGTACTGGACGAAGCACGTCGGCTGCGCGCTCTGCCAGCCGTTCGCTCCGCCGCTCGGCGAACCGACACCCTCGCGGTCGATACCGTCGCCTCGCGTCTGCGCTCATTGGACTCGCTGGTGGTGGATTCGACGGGCGTCTCGGCCGCTCGGGTCAACGGGGATGCCGCGGCGCTGCGCCGCGCACTGCACAACCTCGGGGACAACGCCGCCCGCCATGCGCAGGGGCGGGTCGCGCTCGCGTTGAAGGAGTGCGAAGGCTGGGCCGAACTGCTCGTCGACGACGACGGTCCGGGCGTGCCCGTCGACGACCGGGTCCGAGTGTTCGAGCGGTTCGTCCGGCTCGACGACGCCCGCACGCGCACCGACGGTGGCAGTGGCCTCGGGCTGGCCATCGTCGCGGAGATCGTCGCCGCACACGGCGGCACCGCGGTCGTCGAGGACGCCCCGCTCGGCGGCGCGCGGGTCACCGTGCGGCTCCCGCTGATCGACGGCTGAACCGCACTGGCGCGTTCAGCGTGGCTTCAGCGCGGTCGCGGAAAGCTGGCCGCATGATTCGATGGATTTTGATCTCTCGGCGGCGCCCGGTGTGGTCGCCGCGGGTATCGGCGGTGGCGTGGCCACGGCCGGCGCGCACCGCTGATATGCGCCGCGCAATCATCATGGCCGTCGGCCTCACGGTCGGCCTGGCGGCGGCCGGCTGCACGGGCGGTTCACCGAGAGTGGCTCCGTCGCCGACCGGGCCTGCCCCGGCAACCGCCTCCGCACCGCCCACATCGTCGGCCCCCGCCGCGGTGCGACCCGGTTCGGCCGCGCCGGTGACCGGGGTCTACGCACCCACGATTGACCCGACCGGGTTCAGCGCAACGGTGGACAACCCGTTCTTCCCGCTGCGGCCGGGCATGCGCTGGGAGTACCGATCCGTCACCAAGGACGGCGTCGAAACAACCGTCGTTGCGGTCACGAGCAAGACCCGGACGATCATGGGCGTTCCGTGCGTCGAGGTTCGAGACACCGTCAAGCTCGACGGCGTGGTCAAGGAGGACACGCTCGACTGGTACGCCCAGCACCGCGACGGCACGGTGTGGTATTTCGGCGAGGACACGAAGGAGTACGAGAACGGGAAGGTCTCCTCCACCAAGGGCAGCTGGGAGGCAGGCGTCAAGGGCGCATTTCCGGGCATCATCATGCCGGCGCAGTCGCAGGTGGGCGACCGCTACCGCCAGGAGTACTACCGGGGCCAGGCCGAGGACATTGCCGAGGTGCAGTCAGTGACGGAGCGCGCCCAGGTGCCCACCGGCTCGTACACCGGCGTGTTGATGACCAAGGAAACGACGCCATTGGAACCCGACCTGGTGGAGCGCAAGTACTACGCGCGCGACGTCGGGCCGATCCTGACCGTGGACGTGGCCGGCGGCGGCGTCCGCGACGAGTTGGTGCGCTTCACGTCCTGACCGCTGCACGCCCTGACCACCCGCCCAAGGTCATCCGGGCCAGAGCCTTGACAGCGAACGTGCGCCCTCTTACGATTACCACAAGGTTATATAAACGAGCAGTTCTGATTTGCTGGCAAGGAGAAAGTGATGAATACCCATGGCGGCAAGAGCGCGATCGCCGATCGCTACCGGGCCCGCGCCGACGCCTTCGAACGCAAGGTCGGCGCGGTGCGGCCCGAGCAGTGGTCAAGCCAGTCCCCGTGTGAGGACTGGAAGGCCCGGGACGTTGTCGGCCACATCGTCGACATGCACGCCGTGATGCTGCGGCCCTTTGACCGCACGCTCAGCCCGGCGCCTTCGGTGGCGGAGGACCCGCTGGGTGCCTTCCGATCCGCCCGCGCCGACGTCGAGGCCATTCTCGACGACCCCGTGCAGGCCGGCACCGAGACCGACACTCCCGGCGGTGGCCGCATGACGGTCGAGCAGCACATCGACCAGGTCGTGAGCGCCGACCTGGTGCTGCACGGGTGGGATCTCGCCAAGGCCACCGGGCAGGACGACACGATCGACCCGGCGGAGGTCGAGCGTGCCTGGTCGGCGGCCAGTACGATGCCGGCCGAGATGCTCGAGATGATGCGTACGCCGGGTGCGTTCGGCCCGGGCGTTAAGGTGTTCGGCCCCGAGGTCAAGGTCTCCGAGGACGCTCCGCTGCAGGATCGGTTGCTCGGCTTGATTGGCCGCCGCCGCTGAGCCCACGACAGATTCTCGCCGATCTAGGACTTGTTCGCGTGGTTTGATCTCTAACCACGCGAACAAGTCCTAGATCGACGGAGGTCTTTGACGGGGTCACCGTTCGACGCCCTGGTCGAGCACCGGCTTGACGTCCACAATGGGCGTCCCGTCCAAAGCCTCCAGGTTCCGCACGCGCATTCTCAGGCCGTCAACCGACAGGATCGTTACACGATGGAGTCCGATCGGATTCGGCCGATCGGGCGAGCGGGTGCTGAACACGCCCGCCTCCGGTCTCGTCACGTCGCCGCGCGGGCGGACCACGAGCACGTCGCGACCTGCGCGATCGAGCCACGTCAGTACGATCACGTCGGTATCGGCCTGGAGATCACGAAGGCCCGCGCGTACGTCCTGGTCGAACACGAGCCAGGCATCGGGCGATCCCTCGTCGCCCTGCTTCGGAGCCAGGTCGCGATCCGTTAGGGGCGACTCGACCCGCCCGATGGGCCGCAGGACATAAGGACCGTTGGTCACAAGGCATCTCCCTTCGCAGACTGGCATGAGGTTTCCGCATCGATCATGAAGTTCGGGGTCCAAAACACGCCAATCATGACACAGTCCTCCGGACGGGAACCCGAGTGAACGCTCACACAGTCCTCCGGACGGGAACCCGAGTAAACGCTCACACAGTCCTCCGGACGGGAACCCGAGTAAACGCTCACTAGTTCATGATCGGCGCGAATTGGGGGCGGTTATCGCTCCAGCACGAAGGCCGCTTCGCCGTACCAGGAGGCGCCCGACGCCCCGCGGTCCGAGCGCAGGTACACCGGGACGGTCCGACTCGAAACCACCATCACCGGCGGGGCCGGATCGTCGGTAAAAATGATCTCGCTCTCGAGGTCGCCGGACGGGTGCCGAATCTCGAGATGGATATGGGCCGGGGGCGCGTTTGGCTCGTTGTACTCGCCAGGCCGGATGGTCTCCAACCGAAAACGTCCATTTTGGTCGGTCA
>Ga0184612_10001300_pt1 | contig 12015 bp, 10 predicted proteins | sample PLM3_60_coex_FD_133163 | JGI IMG/M metagenome (GOLD analysis project Ga0184612, IMG submission 133163) | Groundwater sediment microbial communities from an aquifer in East River, Colorado, USA - PLM3_60_coex | ecosystem: Environmental > Terrestrial > Soil > Riparian zone | place: USA: East...
GAGGAGCGGTCGGCGAACAGCGCGTCGAACGCGTTGCCGATGTTGCCCAGCAGCTTGCCGTACTTCCAGCGCATCACATCGTCGCGCACCGGGACCTCGAAGCCGGCAGCTCGAAGGCCGACGGCGACGTCGTACACCGAGCCGCCGGCGCCCGAGGGGTAGCGCCCGACGTGAAGCATCCCCGGTCTCGGGGCACCGGACGCCACGACGACGCCAGGCTCGGTGAACGCCGCGGGCAGCCAGACACAGACCCCAAGAACTCGTGCGAACCGCCGCAGCGCGAGCCTTTCGTTCTCCACGCCGTTCTGGGCGCACAGCACGGGCAGCAGGTCCGCGGCGGTGCCGATCACTTCGCTGCCTCGGACGACTGGTGCGCCGGACCACGCGTCGAGCGCTGCTGCGGTGTCCTGTGACTTGGTGGTCAGGATCAGGACGTCGTCGGCGGAGAGCTGGACGTCGCCGGGCCCGGAAGCGGTCTGCACGCGGAGCACTCTGGACCCATCCGGCGTCACGAACCGAAGCCCGTGATCGCGCATCGCCACGAGGTGAGCGCCTCGCGCGACGAGCATGACCGGCAGCGCGGCCTGGTGAAGGCGCGCGCCGATCGTGCCGCCGACCGCCCCCGCTCCCACGATCACGTACCTCACGGCGCCCGGCCCGACGTCTCGGCCTCATCCAGCTCGTGGGCGAGCTCCAGCCATCGCTCCTCGGCCTCGTCGCGCTGAGCGCGCACGTCCCGCAAGGCCGTGTCGAGCGCCATGACCCTCTCCGGATCGGTCGCATGCTCGACCAGGTCGGCGTGCAGCGCGTCCTCGCGGCGGTTCAGTCGGTCGACCTCGCGCTCGATCCGGGCCAACTCCTTGCGCGCCGCCCGGCTGTCGCCGCGCCGGGCGGTCCGCGGTTGCTGACTCGGCGAAGCCGTCACGGCGGCGCGTCGTCGGGCCAGATACTCGTCCACCCCTCCGGGCAGGTGGACGAGCAGGCCGTCGCCGAGCAGTGCCCATATCGCGTCGGTGACCCGCTCCAGGAACCACCGGTCGTGACTGACGACCACCAGCGTGCCGGGCCAGCCGTCGAGGAAGTCCTCCAGCACGGTCAGCGTCTCGATGTCGAGGTCGTTGGTCGGCTCGTCCAGCAGCAGCACGTTGGGCTCGGCCATGAGCAACCTGAGCAGCTGGAGCCGCCGCCGCTCGCCGCCGGACAGCTCGCCGATTCGCGCCCACTGTCGCTCGCCGGCGAACCCGAACCGCTCGAGGAGCTGGCCGGCCGTGGCCTCCCCGGAACCCGAATCCACCCGGCTGACCCGGCGCACGTCCTCGACCGCCGCGAGCACTCGCACGGTCTGTCCGAGCTCGGCGACCTCCTGGCTCAGGTGACCGACGGCCACCGTCCGGCCTACGCGCACCCGGCCGGCCGACGGGCGCAGGCTGCCGTCGAGCAGGCGCAGCAGCGTGGTCTTGCCCGACCCGTTGACGCCGACCAGGCCGACCCGGTCCCCCGGTCCGAGCCGCCAGGTCACCCGGTCCAGCAGCTCGCGGCCACCCAGCTCGACCGAAGCGTCCTCCACGTCGTACACGCTCTTGCCCAGCCGGACGGAGGCGAAGCGGGCGAGCTCGTAGCGGTCCCGAGGCGGCGGCTCGTCGGCGATCAGGGCGTTCGCGGCGTCGATCCGGAATCTCGGCTTGGACGTCCGCGCCGGCGGACCGCGGCGGAGCCAGGCGAGCTCCTTGCGCAACAGGTTCTGTCGGCGGGTCTCGCCGGCTGCGGCGATCCGGGTCCGCTCGGCCCGCGCCAGCACGTAGACCGAGTAACCACCGTCGTAGGCCTCGACGTTGCCGTCGACGACCTCCCAGAGGCCCTGGCACACGGTATCCAACAGCCACCGGTCGTGGGACACGATGACCAGGGACCGGCCGGAGCCGGCCAGGTGACGGGCCAGCCAGTCGATCGCCTCGACGTCGAGGTGGTTGGTGGGCTCGTCGAGGAGGAGCAGATCGTCGTCGCCCACCAGCAACCGGGCCAGCGCCACCCGGCGTCGCTCGCCCCCGGACAACAGGCCGACCCGTGCGTCCATCGGCACCGTCGGCAGCAGAGCAGCGAGCAGCTCGCGCACCGTCGCCCGGCCCGCCCACTCGTGCTCCGGGCGGTCACCCACGACAGCCTCCCGAACCGTCGCGGACGGGTCGAGGTCGTCGTGCTGACCGAGCCGCCCGACGCGGAGGCCGCCCGTGTGCGTGACCCGGCCCGCATCGGGCTCCTCTTCGCTCGCGATCAGCCGCAGCAGTGTCGACTTGCCGTCACCGTTGCGACCGACGACACCGATCCGGTCGCCGCGCGCAACGCCCAGCGACACGTCGCGGAACACCTGGCGGGTGCCGTACGCCTTCGCAACCGACTCGAGGTTGACGAGGTTGACGGCCATGACCGGACGAGCCTTTCACGTGACGACGCGTGCCCCCGGCACCGGGCCGCTCGCCCGCTGCACGTCCGCGGATACCTCCGCCGCCGCGAGGCCCATCGCCACGTCCAGCGCCTGTTCGGGGTCGCGGACGAGGAACGCGCAGGTCGGCCCCGACCCGGACACGACGGCGCCCAGCGCGCCCAGGCCGAGGCCGGTCTCGAGTGTCGCCTCGAGCTCTGGGGCGAGCGTGCAGGCAGCAGGCTGCAGGTCATTGTCGAGGACGGCACCCAGCGCTTCGGCGTCCCCGGCGCGCAGGGCCGCCAGCACCTCCGGTGCGACCGTGGGCGCGGCGACCGCGCGCTTGCCACGCTGCCGGTCGAGCTCGGCGTAGACCTCGGGCGTGCTGAGGCCACTCTCGGCGATGGCGAGGACCCAGTGGAAGGTTCCGCCCACCATCGCCGGAGTGAGCCGCTCGCCCCGGCCGGTGCCGAGCGCCGTTCCCCCGACCAGCCCGAACGAGACGTCGCTCCCGAGCCGGGTCCCGAGGATGGACAGCTCCGCCCGGCCCAGACCGGTGCCCCACAACGCGTCACAAGCGACCAGAGCCGCAGCGGCGTCGGCACTGCCGCCCGCCATGCCGCCGGCGACCGGTATCCCCTTGCGGACGAGGAGCCGGGCCCCGGTCGTGACGCCTGCGTACGCAGCGAGCGTGCGGGCCGCTTGAACCGCGAGATTGGACTCGTCGACCGGGACCGAGTCGGCCTGCGCACCCTCGATGGTCACGCTGACCTCCTCGGCCGGGCTCGCGACCACCTCGTCGAAGAGCGAGACCGTGTGGAAGACCGTGGCCAGCTCGTGGAAGCCGTCCGGCCGCCGGGGGCCGACCGACAGCACCAAGTTGACCTTGGCCGGCACCCGGACCGTCACGGACGGCATGCTCGCCACGCTAGCCGAATGATCACGTTAAGCAGGCCTGTGGGTCCGTTACCAGGTGCCGAGACCTGGTAACGGACCCACAGGCCTGCTTAACGTGATCATTTGGGGCCGGCCAGGGCGATGCGGGCGAAGTCCTCGAGGGTGAGCTGCTCACCGCGGGACCTGGGGTCCACGCCGGCGTCGCGCAGGGCCTCCTCCGCGGACGCCGGCGACCCGGCCCAGCCGGCCAGGGCAGCACGCAGGGTCTTGCGCCGCTGAGCGAACGCCGCGTCGACGACGGCGAACACCTGGCGGCGGTCGGCACCGGCTGGCGGGTCGTGCCGCGTCAGCGCCACGAGGCTGGAGTCCACGTTGGGGGCGGGCCAGAAGACGGTCCGGCCCACTGTCCCGGCCCGCCGTACGTCGGCGTACCAGGCCGCCTTCACCGACGGCACGCCGTACGTACGCGACCCCGGCCCGGCCGCCAACCGGTCGGCCACCTCCATCTGGACCATCACGAGGGCCCTGCTCAGCGTCGGGAACGCCTCGAGCAGGTGCAGGAGCACCGAGACGGCGACGTTGTAGGGCAGGTTCGCCACCAGCGCCGTCGGGGCCGGCCCCGGCAGCTCGGTGACGCGGAGCGCGTCAGCCACGACCACGTCGAGCCGGTCGGCAAGGTCGGGAGCGAACTCGCGCACGGTCCCGGGAAGCGCGCCGCCCAGCCGTGGGTCCACCTCCACCGCCACGACCCGGGAGACCGCAGGCAGCAGCGCCAGGGTCAGCGACCCCAGGCCCGGCCCGACCTCGACGACGACGTCCGTGGGCCCGACGTCAGCCGCGCGTACGATCCGCCGCACGGTGTTCGGGTCGATGACGAAGTTCTGGCCGAGCGACTTGGTCGGACGGATTCGCAGCCCCGACGCCAGCCGGCGCACCTCGGCCGCCCCCAGCAGGCGCGATGTCGCAGGCGCCGGGTCGATCGCCATTCACCGCAGCCTACGGGGAGACTGAGGCCACCCACTCCACGAAGCGAGGAGCACGCATGAGGATCGGGGTCCTGGGCACCGGAATGGCCGGACGGGTCATCGCGTCGCGACTCGTCGAGCTCGGACATGAGGTGCGGATGGGGTCGCGCACGGCGGGCAACCTGGCGGCGCTCGACTGGCTGCGTCACGCCGGCGGACCAGCCAGTGCCGGAACGTTCGCCGACGCTGCCTCCTTCGGCGAGGTGGTCTTCAACTGCACAGCCGGCGTGAGCTCACTCGACGCCCTCGAGGCGGCAGGGTCGACGAACCTCGCCGGCAAGCTCCTGGTCGACGTCGCCAACCCGCTCGACCACTCCGGCGACGTTCCCAGCCTGTCCGTGTGCAACACCGACAGCCTCGGCGAGCAGCTCCAGCGCGGCTTCCCCGAGGTGCGAGTCGTCAAGGCGCTCAACACGATGAACTGCGAGGTCATGGTGAACCCGGCTCTGATTCCGGGAGACCACGTCGTGTTCGTCTGCGGCGACGACGCGAGCGCCAAGGAGCAGACCGGCGCGCTGCTCGGCGAGTTCGGCTGGCCGCCCGAGCGGGTGATCGATCTCGGCGACATCACCGCGGCGCGGGGAGCCGAGATGTACATGCCGTTGTGGCTACGGCTGATGGGTCCGATGGGCGGCTGGCACTTCAACATCGCGATCGCCCGCTGACCGGGTCAGCGGGCGATCGCGAAGAGACAGCTACAGCGGCAGGCCGAGCTCGCGGGCGCAGGCCGGCCAGTCGCCATACCCGCCACGAGCGTCGCGGACCTTGGTCGCGATCCGGATCTGCTCGGCCTTGCTGTTCTGGTGCGGGTAGCCGGAGCCGCCGAAGGCCTGCCACGTGCCCAGCGAGAACTGAAGCCCACCGTAGTAGCCGTTGCCGGTGTTGATAGACCAGTTGCCGCCGGACTCGCACTGCGCGAGCCGGTCCCAGACACCGCCGTCACCGGACGTGTCGATCGGCGCGTCCGCGGCGGGCCGCTCCTTGGTGCCGACGTTGACGACCTCGGCCACGGCCGCGACCAGGATCTTCTCGGAAAGCACCCGCTGAGTGCCATCCTTGCCGTCCACGACGAGCACCTCGACGAGCCGCTCGATCTGGCCGTCGCGGCCCTTGGTGACGACCTTGGTCTCGCCCTCGTACATCGAACTGTCGTTCCGCCGGGTCACGTCGTGGTCGACCGTCACGGTGACGGTCCGCTGCTCGGCCATGACCCGCTGGACGGTGAGGGTGAGGCCGGTGGCCACGCGCTCCTCCAGCCCGGGAAGGACCTGGTCGCGGTCGCCGAGGCTGATGCCGGCGTCGGCGAGGGCCTCCCGGACGGTGATCGCTGTGGTCGTGACGGACTCGGAGGCACCGTCGGCGACGATCGTCACGTCCTTGAGCGTGCGGATCTCGAACTCGAGGCCCCGGCGGCCGATCCCGAGCGACCGCGAGACGGACAGGTCCGCGCCCGCAGCCCGGATGCCGAGCTCGGCGAGAGCCTCGTCGACCGAGAGGGCGGTGGTCCACACCTCGCGGTCGACACCGTCGATGGTGACCGTGATCTGGCGACCGTAGCGGACGGCGATCTCGGTGCCGTCCTGGACCGGACTGTCCGTAGAAGGGGCTACGACGTCGTGCTGGCCGAGGTCGATGTCCTGGTCGGCGAGGACTTCCTCGACGGTGTCGCCGAAGGTATGCACGGACTCGGCCTTGCCGTCGACGCTGAGCGTGACGGTGTTGTCGAAGGTGGTGTAGGCGGTGGTCCCGCCGACGAGTGCGGTGACGACGGCGGCGTTGATCGCCAGCGTCTTCAGGGACGGACGCACATTGCTCCAGGTGAACCGTTCTCCCCGGGCACGGGTTTCCAGCCGGCGCCGCCGTCCCCCGCGCGCCGTCTGGAGCCTCCCCGACTCCGGCTGACAGTCACGAGACGGTAACGGGTTCGCAGCCGTCTGCCAAACCCGCCGTCCACATCACCACGACCCGAAGGCCTCCTCGGTGTTGCGCTGGAGCGCTGCGCACGTCGTGTCCAGATCGGTGCCGAGCACCTCGGCGACCTTACGGACGGTCAGCGGCAGGAGGTACGACCCGTTCGGCCTGCCGCGGTGCGGATGCGGGGTGAGGAAGGGTGCGTCGGTCTCGACGAGCACCCGGTCCAGAGGGGTCACGGCCAGCGCCGAGCGGAGCCCGCCGGCGTTCGTGAACGTCACCGTTCCGGCGAAGGAGAGGAACCATCCGCGGCTGGCACAGTGCCGCGCCATGTCGACGTCTCCGGAGAAGCAGTGGAAGACGACGCGGTCCGGCAGCGGGGCGTCGTCGAGGACCCGGAGCACGTCGGCGTGCGCGTCGCGATCGTGGATGACCAGCGCCTTTGCATGCCGGCGGGCCATCTCGATGTGGGCACGGAAAGAGGTCTCCTGGACCGCGTGGCCGTCAGTGTCGGTGCGGAAGTGGTCCAGCCCGGTCTCGCCGACCGCGTGCACGCGGCCGCTCGAGCCCGCCAACCGGTCGATCTCCGTCAGCGCCTCATCGAGCGTGCGCCGGGCCGCCAGCCGAGGGGCTTCGTTGGGGTGCAACGCCACGCCCGCGACGACGTTCGGGAAGTCGGTTGCGGCGGCCACCGCCCAGGCGGCGCCTGGCAGGTCGCAGCCGATTTGGACGACACGCGTCACGTTGACCGCGGCGGCGTCGGCCAGGGCCCGCGCCGGGCCGGTCCACTCGTGGTCCGGACCGGCGCCCACATCGGCCTGCTCGCGCGCCAGGTCCAGGTGGCAGTGTGTGTCCGCGACCGGCGAGGGCAACGGCGCCGGCGCGGGCGGCCGCTCGCTAGCCTCGGGCACGTTGCTCGAGGCGCGCCAGCTCCTCGTCGACGATCGACGGGTCGAGCTTGGCGAAGACCGGTGTGGGCGGCGCGACCGGCGTGCCCGGTACGACGGCCGTGGAACCCCAGCGGCTTTCGCCCCGGTCGTCGTCGAGCATGAGCACCGGGTAGCCGGGCCCGCCGTCGAGGTCGTCGACCTCGCGGATCTCCGGCCGATCCGACCATCGGCCGGTGCTGCCGAGTGCCTCGTGAACGCGTTGCGCGGAATGCGGCAGGAACGGCGTGAGCAGCGTCTTACAGTCGTCGACGGCCTGCGCGGCAACGTACAGGACGGTACGCATCCGATCGGGGTCGTCGGCCCGCAACTTCCAGGGTGCCTGCTGGGAAAGGTAGGTGTTGGCCTCACCCACGACCCTCATGGCTTCCTGGACGGCCGCCTTCTGCCGGTGCCGTTCGATCAGCCCGCCCACGGTCGTGAAGCCCTCGCCGGTCGTCATGAGCAGCGCCCGGTCCGCTCCGGTCAACGCACCGGGCTCAGGAATCGAGCCGACGTTCTTCGCGATCATCGACGCCGTCCGGTTGACCAGGTTGCCCCAGCCGGCCACCAGCTCGTCGTTGTTGCGGCGGAGGAACTCGGCCCAGGTGAAGTCCGTGTCCTGCGTCTCCGGCCCGGCGACCGCGATGAAGTAGCGGAGCGCGTCGGGGTCGTAGCGGGACAGGAAGTCGTTGACGTAGATGACGACACCGCGCGACGACGAGAACTTGCGGCCCTCCATGGTGAGGAACTCGCTCGAGACCACCTCGGTCGGCAACTCGAGCGTGCCGAAGCGGCCGGGCTCACCGCCACGAGCGCCGCGGCCGTCATAGCCGAGCAGCTCCGCCGGCCAGATCTGGGCGTGGAAGGTGATGTTGTCCTTGCCCATGAAGTAGTACGAGGACGCATCCGGGTTGGTCCACCAGGCCCGCCAGGCGTCGTCGTCGCCGCTGCGTCGAGCCCATTCGACCGAGGCCGAGAGATACCCGATGACCGCGTCGAACCACACATAGAGGCGCTTGTTCGGGTTGTCCTCCCAGCCCGGCAGCGGAACCGGCACGCCCCAATCGATGTCGCGCGTCATGGCCCGCGGACGAATGTCGTCGAGAAGGTTGAGCGAGAACTTCAGGACGTTGGGCCGCCAGTCGGTGCGGGTCTGCAGCCAGGCACCGAGCGAATCGGCGAGCGCGGGCAGGTCGAGGAAGAAGTGCTCGGTCTCGACGAAGCGTGGCGTCTCGCCGTTGATGCGGCTCCGCGGGTTCTTCAGGTCCGTCGGATCCAGCTGGTTCCCGCAGTTGTCGCACTGGTCGCCGCGGGCGGCGTCGTACCCGCAGATCGGGCACGTGCCCTCGATGAAGCGGTCGGGCAACGTGCGGCCGGTCGACGGCGAGATCGCGCCCATCGTCGTCTGTTCGACCATGTAGCCGTTGCGATACAGCGTCTTGAACAGCTCCTGCGCCACGGCGTAGTGGTTGCGGGTGGTCGTTCGGGTGAAGAGGTCGTACGCGAGCCCGAGGTCGTGCAGGTCCTGCACGATGACCCGGTTGTAACGATCCGCGAGCTCCCTCGGGCTGGCGCCCTCCTGCTCGGCCTGAACCAGGATCGGCGTGCCGTGCTCGTCGGTGCCGCTGACCATGAGGACGTCGTGGCCCGCCATGCGCATGTACCGGCTGAACACGTCCGACGGGACGCCGAAACCGGAGACGTGGCCGATGTGGCGGGGCCCATTGGCGTAGGGCCAGGCCACGGCCGTGAGCACGTGACGGGACATGTGTCCTGATCGTAGAGGGCGGGGTCCCGCCAGTTCGCGCGGGTTATTCGACGGGTGCCGGTCGCGGGACGTAAGACCGCACGCTGCGGATCTGCGGCGTCACGGCGGTCCGGATGTCCCCGCATTGCGTGCACGGGACGCCGTCGTAGGGCGAGAGTACCGGCAGCCCGCCGACGAGGAACTCGATCATCTCCGCGCCGGCCCACTCGCGTGAGCGGCGCGTCTCGTACTCCGACTCCCAGGCGTGCCCGCACGAGCGGCACACGAGCTCGAAGGTCTCCTGGGTCACGGTCAGGTCGTGCATTGCCTCACCTCCGCGGAGCAGTGTGCGCCTGCGCGGGCGGTCGTCGCGCGCGGCGCGCCGAACGTCTCGCAGATCGAGACGCTGCGACCGAATCGTGATCTGCTGGACCATCGCCGCCGAGCTCAGTCCTCGCCGCGGCGGGTGACGACCGCGCCGTAGACGTCGCGCTTGCGCAGGCCTGTCTCGCGGGCCACGGCGGCGATCGCCTCCTTGCGCGGCACGCCGTCCGCCTCACGAGCGGCCACCACCGCCGCTGCGTCGTCGACAGTCGTGGCCACCGAGGCTGCCATCGCACCGGTGACGACGAGCGTGATCTCCCCCAGCACGTGCCCGTCGTCGGCCCATTCGGCGAGCTCCCCCATCGAGCCGCGGCGGATCTCCTCGTGCGTCTTGGTCAGCTCACGGCACACCGCAGCCTGGCGATCCGCCCCGAACACCGACGCCATCGCGGCCAGCGTCGCCGCCAGCCGGTGCCGCGACTCGAAGAAGACCATCGTCCGGTCCTCCGCGGCCAACGCGGTCAGCCGGCGCACCCGCTCGCCCGGCCGTCGGGGCAGGAAACCCTCGAAGCAGAACCGGTCGACCGGAAGCCCGCTCACGGCCAGCGCTGTCAGCACGGCCGATGGTCCCGGCACCGCCGTGACCCGGATGCCGTTCGCGACGGCGGCGGACACGAGGCGGTACCCGGGGTCGGACACCGACGGCATGCCCGCGTCGGTCACCAGCAGCACGCGGGCGCCGCCTGCCAGGGCCTCGACCAGCTCCGGGGTGCGCGCAATCTCGTTGCCGTCGAAATACGACACGACGCGGCCTCGGACCTCGGTGCCGAGCTTCGCGACGAGCCGGCGTAACCGTCTGGTGTCCTCGGCCGCGACCACGTCGGCTGCGGCGAGCTCACGGGCCAACGCGGGCGCTGCGTCGTCCACATCGCCGATCGGTGTTCCCGCCAGCACGAGAACGCCGTCCCGAGCATTGGTCACCCGGCCATCCTGACAGCCCCACCTACGATGTCTCGGTGACCCGGACCACCGATTCGCCTGCCCAGGTCGTGTCGGAGTCTCCACCCGACGAACCCGCGCCGGTCTCGGCAGCCGCGGCGGTGCGTGCACGGCTGGTCCGGCCGATGCCCGAGGACGGCAGGTGGGGATGGCTTGGCCCACTGTTCGTCGGTGCCGTCGCGGCGGTACTGCGGCTCGTCGACCTCGGGCGGCCGGCGAAGTTCGTCTTCGACGAGACCTACTACGCCAAGGACGCGTTCTCGCTCCTGCGCCTCGGTGACGCACGATCGTTCGTCGAGGGCGCCGATGACAAGATCCTCGACGGCGACCTCGACGTGTTCACCGACAGCCCCTCGTTCGTCGTCCATCCGACGGTCGGAAAGTGGCTCATCGCCGGCGGCATCAGGCTGCTCGGCATGGAGCCGGCCGGATGGCGGCTCGCCACCGCACTGTGCGGCGTCGTCACCGTGGTAATCGTCGCGCGCGCCGGACGGCGGCTGTTCCGGTCCACGCTGCTCGGAACACTCGCAGGCCTATTGCTGGCGGTCGACGGAATGTCGATCACCATGAGCAGGACAGCGATCCTGGACGGCATCCTGGTCATGTTCGTCGTGGCGGCGTTCGCCTGCCTGCTGGTCGACCGGGACCGGATCAGGGCCAGATACGCCGACCTGGCCGAGTCGCGGCCGTCCGGACCGCCGCCCCTCGTCGGTTGGCGGCCGTGGCGGCTCGCCGCCGGAGTCCTGCTCGGGCTGGCGTGCGGTACCAAGTGGAGCGGCCTCTACGCCGTCGCCGTGTTCGGCCTGCTGACGGTGTGCTGGGAGTTCGGCGCCCGACGCGCGGCGCGTCAACCGACACCGGGCTGGGCCACCATGGGGCGTGACGCACCGGTCGCGTTCGTCACGATCGTCGGCTCGGCATTCGTCACGTATGTCGCCTCCTGGTGGGGCTGGATCGCCGGCGACAACGGCTGGTCGCGGCACTGGGCGGACGACAACGGTGCGTCAGGGCTTGCCGGGCTGGTGCCGGACTGGGTGCGCAGCCTGTGGCATTACCACTGGGAGATGTGGAACTTCCACAGCAAGCTCACCGCGCCGCACGACTACGCCTCCGACGCCTGGGGCTGGCTGGTGCTCAGCCGGCCGGTGTCGTTCGACTACACCGGGCTCGAGCGCGGTCAGCAGGGCTGCGAGGTCGCAAAGTGCAGCCAGGCCGTGCTCGCCCTCGGTACGCCGTTGCTGTGGTGGGGAGCCTGCCTCGCGCTGCTGGCGTGCCTATGGATGTGGGCAGCCCGCCGGGACTGGCGGGCCGGCGCGATCCTGGCGGGAGTCGTCGCGACATACGTTCCCTGGTTCCTCTTCCTCGGACGCACCGCGTTCGCCTTCTACGCAGTGGCCGTCGCACCGTTCCTCGTGCTGGCCGTGGCGTACGCGATCGGGCTGATCCTCGGCCCGGCCGACGCCCGGCCTACCCGCCGGACGGTGGGTGCCGCGGTGGCGGGCGCGTACGTCCTGGCGGTGATCGTCGTGGCCGCCTGGTTCTACCCGATCCACGTGGACGCAGTGATCCCGTACGAGGAGTGGCTGCGACGGATGTGGTTCAGGGGCCACGGCGCCTGGGACTGGATCTAGCCCCAATACTGTTCAGTTAGGGGGGTTGAAGGACTTGAATGGCTGCCTTGATGCTGGTGGCGGGGTTGGGCCAGGTTCGGTGGGCGGGTCGCTTGACGCCGTAGTTGCTCATCTTGCGCTTGACCACGCGGGC
>Ga0184612_10001301_pt1 | contig 12011 bp, 13 predicted proteins | sample PLM3_60_coex_FD_133163 | JGI IMG/M metagenome (GOLD analysis project Ga0184612, IMG submission 133163) | Groundwater sediment microbial communities from an aquifer in East River, Colorado, USA - PLM3_60_coex | ecosystem: Environmental > Terrestrial > Soil > Riparian zone | place: USA: East...
ATTTGTACTGGGGCTGGTCGCAGCTCTCGGTTTCAGTTCCACAGCATCCGCCGATTGCCTTGACGTCGCGGCAAAAGCCATCGAACAGAAGGGCATTACCGATTGGGAGAGGAGTGAGCACAATCCGACCCTGGAAAATGTCATTATGGTTCAAAACATCACGATGGGGTATCGCGCCTGGTTTCGCGTTGCGCGCTGTGAGAGTGGCTACGTCGTCGTGAATATGCAGACAAGCTGTACTGTCACGGATATTTGGGCACAAGGCGACTGTGACCCGGAAATCCGACAGGCGTTGGGGGAATGAGAATAACAGCATCGCTGGAGCTGTAGAGAGGACTGGCTCCCGCGGTCTTTCAGCCGGGTGGATGCCGGTGTAAGGTCTCCCGTCGCCGTATGGCCGCGAGGCTGGATGGCCCACTCGCGCGCTGACGGAAATGGGGGATAAACTGCAGCCGGTTGAGAACGCTTCGGGCCATCAAGCGCAAGCGCGCTTGCGGGTTCCGAATTCGTCGAGCGGCGACAATGTCAGGCTCGGCGTCGCCGTCATCCTGGGGACCGATCTTGCGCTGTCGCTCGGCGATGCGGCGATCAAATCGATCAGCGCGGACTTTGTTCTCTGGCAGATCTTCGTCATGCGTTCGATCTTCGCGATTCCCGCGTTGATCGCCGTCATCCTGTGGCGATCGGGCATAAGGTCCTTGGCGCCCCGCCGCCTCGGCTGGGTGGCCCTGCGCAGCCTCATGCTGACATTCATGTGGGTCGCCTACTACGCGGCCCTGCCGCACCTCGCGCTGGGAATCGCAGCGGCGGCATATTTTACATTGCCGATCTTCATTACGCTCTTCGCGGCGCTGTTCATCGGCGACAGGATAGGTCCGAAGGGCTGGGGCGCGGTCTTTCTGGGGTTCGCCGGCGTGCTGCTGATCCTGAAGCCAGAGGCCAGCGGCTTCAACGAATATGCGCTCCTGCCGCTCGCAGCGGCAATCCTTTATGCGTTGGCGATGATCCTGACTCGGACGAAATGTCGGGAGGAAAATCCGCTCGTCCTTTCGCTCAGTCTCAATGTCTCGTTCGTCGTCATCGGACTATTGGCAACGTTGCTGATAGCGATCGCGCCTGGATCGGCCAGCGAAGCGCAGGGCGCATCCTTCCTCTTGGGCGAGTGGTCGAGCATGGGCGGGACGGAATGGCTTTCCATGGCCCTGCTTGCGGTGGCCGTCATCATGGGTAGCGTCGGCGCGGCGATCGCCTATCAAGTCGGTCCGCCCGCGACGATCGCCACCTTCGATTTTGCCTATCTCGGATTCTCCGCGCTTTGGGGTGTTCTGTTCTTTGCCGAAGTTCTCGATGTCGTTACCGTTGCCGGCATGTTGCTGATCATTGCCGCTGGCGTCCTGGCGGTGCGGCGTTGAGCTCCATTACCGTGCCAATCTCCGACAGACCGACGCCGGCCACCCAGGCCCATGATTTCGATGGAAGCATGACTCCGGAACGATTATAATCTGCAGGCGGGGGCCGCGATATCAAAGGAATTTCGTGCAAACGCACAGCCCGCGGGCAGGGGCCCCCATACTGGGGAGGAAACAATGTTCCAAGGATCGACGTCGTTACGCGTCGCCATTCTGGCATTGGCCGGGATGGCGCTGACCGCCCTTGTGCATCGGCCGCTCGAGGCGCAGGAGACGGAGAAAACCACGCTCTGGGGAGACATGCACACGGTGACGCAGGATCTGATGAACCGCGCCGCCGGCGACGGGAACAACTTCCTGCACACCAATGGCAATTATCAGCAGACGCGCTACTACCCGTCGCGCCAGATCAACGTCTCGAACGTCCATAAACTGCGGCCGGCCTGGATCTTCCAGACGGAGATCGTCGAGACGATGGAGACGACGCCGATCGTCATCAACGGAGTCATGTATGTGACCACGGCGTTCAATCATGCCTATGCGCTGGATGCGCGCACGGGCGAGCAGCTCTGGCACTACAAGCACGAAATGGGGCCGGTGACCACATTCTGCTGCGGCCCGAACAACCGCGGCGTCGCGGTCTATGACAACATGGTCTATATGGGCACGCTGGACGCCAAGCTGGTGGCGCTCGACGCCAAGACCGGTAAGAAGGTCTGGGAACAGCAGATCGCCGATCCGGAACTGGGCTACAGCGAGACGATGGCGCCCACGGCCGTCAACGGCAGGATCCTGATCGGCACCAATGGCGGCGAGTACGGCATCCGCGGCTTCGTGAAGGCATACGATGCCAAGAGCGGCGATCTCGTGTGGACGTTCAATACCATTCCGGAGGACTCGGTCGGCGTTTGGGCGACTCAAGATGCCACCGGCCGGGACATGCTGCGCGACATCGCGGCGGAGAAGTCCGCGCTCGAGAAACTCGGCGATCCCTTCAAGACGCTGGGCGGGGGCGTGTGGCAGAACCCGGCGGTCGATCTGGCGGCGAACCGCATCTACTTTGTCGTCGGCAATCCGTCGCCGGACCTCGACGGCTCGATCCGGCCGGGCGACAATCTCTACACGGACTCGCTCGTATCGGTGAATCTCGAGACCGGCGAATATATCTGCCACTTCCAGTACATCGCCCACGATGTCTGGGACCTGGACGCGGTCAGTCCGCCGATCCTGGTCGATGTGGCCGATGCCAGCGGCAACAAGGTTCCGGGCGTGCTGCATGGCGGCAAAAGCGGGCATGTTTATGTGCACAAGCGCGACGATTGCAGCCTGATCCGCTTCTCCGAAGCGATGGTGCCCCAGGAGGACATGTGGAGCCTGCCGACCAAGGAAGGCAAGCGCATGCTGCCGGGCGCCAATGGCGGCGTCGAATGGTCGCCGATGGCGGTGAACGAGGGCCTCGGCCTGACCTATGCCATGAACCTGCACCAGCCCATGACCTACCACGTCGAGAGCTCACCTTATCCCGAGGGCAAGCTGTGGCTTGGCGGCGCCTTCAAGGTCATCCCCGGCGAGGAGCAGTGGGGCAATGTCACGGCTGTCGACTACAACACCGGTAAGATCCGCTGGCAGGTGAAAACGGCGCAGCCGATGATCGGTGGCATCCTGGCCACGGCGGGCGGGCTGGTCTTCACCGGCGAGGGCAATGGCGCTTTCAACGCCTATGACGCCGAGACCGGCAGCGTCCTCTGGACATTCCGGGCCGGCGCCGGGGTCAACGCACCGCCGGCCTCCTACACGGTCGACGGGCAGCAATTCATCGTCGTCGCCGCGGGCGGAAACACTCAGCTCGATTTCAAGCGCGGAAACGATATCATTGCGTTTACGCTGGGTGAATGATCGGATCTCCATCGGGGCGGGATTGACGCCCTGTGCCGATGTGGAATGCTTGACGGGGGCGGGTCTGAGACCCGCCCCCGATCTTTATCCTCTGAGCGAGTGGATATGCGCCGACTGATCCTTGCCCTGTTGTGCCTGATATGGGTATGGCCCGCCCAGGCACAGGACATCGCCGAGCGTCTGGAAATGTGCACGACCTGCCATGGCGAAGCCGGCATTCCCCAGGAGAAGGACACGCCAATCATCTGGGGGCAGAGCTACTACTTTCTCTACGTGCAGCTGAAGGACTACAAGGCGCAGCGCCGGGCCAACGAGATCATGAATCCGATTGCCGCCGACATGACCAAGGAGGACATGCAGGCGCTGGCGAAATATTTTTCAGGGCAACCCTGGCCCTACATGTCCTATGAGGCAACCGATGCCGACATCGCGCTGGCACGGCAGGGCGCCGTGGCCGGGGCATGCACCACCTGTCATCTCGGCAATTATCATGGCAACAACAGCGACGTTCCGCGCATCGCCGGGCAGCAACCGGCTTATCTCGAGCGCACGATGATCGAGATGAGAACGCGCGTGCGGGCCAACAACCCCTTCATGACAGACTTGCTCAGCACCTATAGCGACGGCGATCTGGCCGCCATGGCGCACTGGCTGACGGGCATGTAGCCACGGGTCACGGCGCCAGGGCCAGCGTCACGGCCTCGCCGCTGGCCAGATCGAGGGCGGTCTTGCCGTCCTTGTCGCGCAACGATTTATCGACCCCGGCCGCGAGCAGCAGCTTGACGATTTCGGCATGACCGCGCTCGGCCGCGATCATGAGCGCGGTGCGGCCGCGGTTGTCGGCGAGGTTAGTCTGCGCACCCTTGGACAACAGTAGCTCGACGGTGTCGACGCCATCGGGCGGCTCCACATCGTCGGAGTGACCGGCCGCCCACATCAGAGCGGTGAGATCGTTTCCGTAGCGTCTGTTGATGTCGAGCCCGGTATCGAGCAACAGCGCGACGAGCGGGGCGGAACCGTGGCCGGCTGCATAGACGAGGGCGCCCTTGCCGGTCTCGTCGACAGTCTGTGTGTCGACGCCCGCGTCGAGCAATAGTTTGGCCGTGTCCATGTTGCCTTCATAGGCGGCGGCGATGAGGGGCGTGACGCCGCGGTTGTCGGCGATGGTCGGATCGGCACCCGCAGTCAGCAGGGTCTTCACGATCGCCACGCGGTCGCGCGTGGCGGCGGCTTGCAGGGGCGTCACGCCGTTAAGGTTGGGGTAGTTGATGTCGGAACCACGCGCCAGCAGCAAATCGACTGTATCCGCGCGGCCCATGCGCGCGGCGATGATAAGCGCCGTGTTGCCGATGCGGTTGCGCGCCTTGACCGAGGCGCCCTCGCCGAGGAACTGCTCGACCAGCGCCGTGCAGCCGCCCTCGGCGGCATCGAACAGTAGGAAGCTCAGCGTGCGCGGATTGAGCTGCTGACCGTCGCGTTCGACCTTGTACTGCTGCTCGATTTCCTGGCACGCCGGCTCATCGGCCTGTGCGCGCGACGGATTTGGAGCCAAGACGGTCGCCAGCCCCACGAGCAGGCAAGACAGCGACAGGCGCCGACCAAACTGGCTCGCTCGTGCCATTGGATCCTCCCCAGTGTATTGTTTTGTTGTGCTCAATGTAGCCGGAGCTGTTGGTCAAGGGAAGCTGGCCCTCACTTCGCATTCACCCGCATCAATGCCATCACCACGCCACCCGCGATCAGGCCCCAGAAGGCTGGGCCGATACCGAAGAACGATACGCCCGACGCCGCGGTGATGAAGGTGAGGATGGCGGGGATGTGCTCGTGTTCTCTTGACAGCGCGCTCACCAGGCTGCCCAGCAGAGCCAGGCCGGCCACCGCCTGGATCAGCAGCGGCGGCGAGGCCGCGATGAAGGCGGCGGCGAAACCGGCGAACAGGCCGATCACCAGATAGGAGGCACCGGAGGCGACGCTGGCGATGTAGCGCTTGGAGGATCCCTTGGCCGATGCAGAGAACGAGCAGGCCCGAGGCCGCCTCGGCCGGGCTGGCGCCGACCCCCGCCAGGGCCCTGCAGCACAATGGTAAAGGCGCTGGCGAAGCCGACGACGGCCGCCAAAACGCCCGCGGAGATCGGCTGCGCGATGGAGCCGGTCGAAGATGTCGCGACGGCCATGGAATTCCCTATTCGTCCAATTGGTTCATCTACGCTGGCGGCGCGCAGAATAGGTGCTGCCGCGGTCACGGCCAAGGCCGGGAACCTTTCCCGGACTGCGGCATCAAATGTGTCAGTACAAAGGGACTTGGCATGAGCCTGCGCGCCGTCGACTACGAACAGCTTGACGATCTCGATCTCGCGGCGCGGGCGGCCAACCGCGATGCGGCCGCGATCCGCCTGATCACGACGCGGAACAACCAGCGCCTCTATCGCGCCGCCTGGAGCATCCTGCGCAACCGTGCCGATGCCGAAGATGCGGTGCAGGACGCCTATATCAAGGCGTTTGCCACGGGGGCGCCGTTCACCGGCAAATCCAGCCTGTCCACCTGGCTGACTCGCATCGCCGTCAACGAAGCACTGCAGCGGGTGCGCGCGGCCTCGCGCCGCCGGCGCACGCTCGAAGCGCAGGACGTGACGGTCCTCGAAACCTACCGGGAAAATTTCATGAGCGGGAACCCTCGATCGCAGACGCCGGAAACGCAGCTCGCGCGCCGGCAAATCGCCAGGATTCTGGAGACGGCGGTGTCGCAGCTTTCCGAAATCTTCCGCACCGTGTTCGTGCTGCGGGAGATCGAAGGGCTTTCGGTGGAGGAGACCGCCGAGATTCTCGACATCCTGCCGCAGACGGTGAAGACGCGCCATCTGCGCGCGCGGCGCAAGCTGATGCAGGCGCTGGATCCGGAGATCCGCACGGTGCTGACGGAGTCGTTCCAATTCGCCGGAGTCGATTGCGAGCGGTTGACGGCCCGCACGCTCGCTGCACTTGGAGTCGAAACGGGGCTTGAGCTTGACACAAACGGAGGAGACCAGAGCCATGAATAACGCGAACCTGCCGATCGCCTCGCGGCGCGGCGTGATCCTCGGCACCGGCCGGACTCTGACGGCCGCCGGCGTCGCGGTGCTACTGGGCACCGGGACGGCCGTCATCGGCGCGCGGTCGGCAAAGGCCGACGCCAAGCAGGATGTGGAGATCCTGAACGCGGCCATCGGCCTGGAGCATGAGGGCATCGCCGCCTATCAGATCGCGGCCGAAAGCGGCCTGCTGCAGCCCGCTGTCCTGGAGGTCGGTGTCACCTTCCAGGGCCATCACAAGCTGCACCGGGACGAATTGATTAAAGCGGTGACGGCGCTCGGCGGCGCGCCGGCCGAGGCCAAGAAGTTGGATCAATATGCCGCCGATCTGAAGGCTTCGACGCTGAAGGACCAGGAGGGCGTTCTGCGCCTGGCGCTCGGCCTGGAGCGCGGCGCGGCGAACGCCTATCTCAGCCTCATTCCGTCGCTGGGGACAGACATCCACCAGGTGGCGGCGCGCATGGCCGGCGACGAGGCCTTTCATGTGGCGATCCTAGCCAATGCGCTGGGCGAGCCGATTCCGAAGGAAGGCCTGATGTTCGGCGCCTAATTGCCGGAACCCGAGAACGGCGGCACCAGAATCTTGACCTGCTCCCTCCACGCGGTTCTGGCGCTTGCCGTTTTTGGGCTGGGCTTTGCGACATCGTCTCCAGCATCGCCCGACCAACTCCCCCTGTTCGACGGCGATGCAGTGCGCGGCGCACAGCTCTATAAGCGGGTGTGTGCCGCCTGCCATTCCTTCGACGCCAACCGAGTCGGGCCGATGCATCGCGGCGTCGTCGGCCGCCCGGTCGCCTCGGTGGACGGGTTTCGCTACAGCAAGGCGCTGGCGGCGCAGAGTTTCATCTGGGACGAGGCCACCCTGGATAAATGGCTGGAGAATCCGCCCGCCCTGGTGCCCGGCACCGCCATGGGCATTCGCGTCCGATCGGCTGAGGACCGGGCCGATATCATCGCCTATTTGCGGCAAGAGGCAGGGAAGCCGGCGCCATGAAGTGCGGTTCGAAATAAAGGCTAAATGTTTCAATCTAGTCCGATCCGTTCTTCATGTCCCTGCGCGGCCAATTCGGACTTGCAAAAGCGGTGCCGTCCGGCTATTTACGCGCCACTCTTATTAAAACCGCACGCGGGTACGCGGTCGGCCGGGGAGACATCCCGCCGCCTGCTCCGGTGTCCTCAAGGGCTTCATGCCAAGGAGGATCACTTCCCGCGGAGGCCTAACCGGAAAAGGACTGCACGATGGCGCTGCCAACCTTCACCATGCGCCAGCTCATGGAAGCTGGCGTTCATTTCGGACATCACACTCGCCGCTGGAACCCGAAGATGGCGCCGTACCTCTTCGGCGTGCGCAACGGCGTCCATATCATTGATCTCGAGCAGACAGTGCCGCTGCTGTTCCGGGCGCTGGAGACCGTGCGCGACGTCGTCGCCGGCGGCGGCCGCGTGCTGTTCGTCGGCACCAAGCGCCAGGCCAGCGACAAGATCGCCGACGCGGCCAAGCGCTGCGGCCAATACTACGTCAATCACCGCTGGCTCGGCGGCATGCTGACGAACTGGAAGACCATCTCCAACTCGATCAAGCGCCTCAAGAACATCGAAGAGCAGCTCGCCCAGGGCGCCCAGGGCTTGACCAAGAAGGAACAGCTCAATCTGACTCGCGAACGCGACAAGCTGGAGCGTGCGCTCGGCGGCATCAAGGAGATGGGCGGGCAGCCCGATGTGCTGTTCGTCATCGACACCAACAAGGAGCAGATCGCCATCGCCGAGGCGAAGACGCTGAACATTCCGGTGATCGCCGTGCTCGACAGCAATTGCGATCCCACGGGCATCACCCACGCCATCCCCGGTAACGACGACGCCATCCGCGCCATCGCCACCTATTGCGACCTGATCAGCGACGCCGTGCTCGATGGCCTGCAGCGCGAGATGATCGCCTCGGGCGCCGATGTCGGCGAGGCCGAACAGGCGCCGGTCGAGTCGCTGCCGCCCGAACCCACGCCCGCGCCCGCGGCGACTGCCTGATCACCTGATTGCGGCGTCCCGGCAACGGGGCGCCGCAGCCACTGAGTTCGATGCTGTAACTCTAGAGATTGAAGGGAACGACGATGGCCGAGATCACCTCGGATCTCGTGAAGAAATTGCGCGAGATGACCGGCGCCGGCATGATGGATTGCAAAAAGGCGCTGGGCGAAACCGGCGGCAAGCTGGACGAGGCCGTCGACTATCTGCGCAAGAAGGGCATCGCCAAGGCGGGCTCGAAGTCAGGCCGCGTCGCTGCACAGGGTCTGGTGACGGTGGCGGTCGAGAATGGCCGCGGCGCCGTCGTCGAGGTCAATTCGGAGACCGACTTCGTCGCCCGGAATGAAAAGTTCCAGGACTTCGTCAAGGGCGTTTCGCAGCTGGCTCTGAAGAGCGGCAGCGTCGAGGAACTCGCCAAGAAGCCGTTCCCTGGCGGCAGCGGCAGTGTGGCGGACAAGCTGACCGACCTGATCGCCACCATTGGCGAGAATATGTCGCTGCGCCGCATGGCGGCCGTGAGCGCCAATCCCGGCGTGGTCGCCGCCTATGTGCATAGCGCGCTGGTGCCCAATATGGGCAAGATCGGCGTGCTGGTGGCGCTCGAATCGAGCGGCGACCAGGCGAAGCTGGCGGCCGTCGGCAAGCAACTCGCCATGCATATCGCCTTCGCCAATCCCCAGGCGGTGACCCAGGACGCCGTGCCGGCCGCGGCGGTGGAACGCGAGAAGGCGGTGCTGGCGGAGACCGCCAAGGCCTCCGGCAAGCCGGATCCGGTGATCGCGAAGATGGTCGAGGGCGGGCTGCGCAAGTATTTCGAGGACATCGTGCTGCTGGAACAAACCTTCGCCATCGACGGCAAGAGCAAGGTGAAGGACGTGGTGGAGACGGCCGCCAAAGAGGTCGGCGCGCCGGTCAAGGTTGCCGGATTCGTGCGCATGGCCCTGGGCGAGGGCGTCGAGACGGCCGGCGAGGCCCAGTAAACGCCAGGGGCGAATCGGTCGCTTTTGCCGGGGGACTTGCCACAACTTCGCCCCAAGGGGATTTTAAGCTCGGCTGTCTCCGGGGACATGCCGGCCGCAACCCATAGTGGCCGGCGGGGCAAGTTGTGTATGATTGCGTCCGGCCGGCGCTTGAGTCGGCAAAACGGGCGGGGGTAGACATGGCGGATCGGGTGGCAGAGAGAAATGTGGTGCCGCTGAAAGCGCTGTACCGCCGGGTCCTGCTGAAACTCTCCGGCGAGGCCCTGATGGGCTCGCGGGAGTACGGTCTGGAGCAGGAGACCGTGGACCGCATCGCCCGCGAGGTGCAGGCGGTCAACCAGATGGGCGTGGAAGTCTGCATGGTGATCGGCGGCGGAAACATCTTCCGCGGCGTGGCCGGCGCTTCCCAGGGTATGCAGCGGGCCACTGCCGACTATATGGGCATGCTGGCGACCGTCATGAACGCGCTCGCCGTACAGAACGCGCTCGAACAGCTCGATGTGGCGACGCGGGTGCAATCGGCGATCACCATGACGTCGGTTTGCGAGCCCTATATCCGACGCCGGGCGCTGCGGCATATGGAGAAGGGGCGGGTGGTGATCTTCGCCGCCGGCACCGGCAATCCATTTTTCACGACCGATACGGCGGCGGCGCTGCGGGCCTCGGAAATGGGCTGCGACGTGCTGCTGAAGGGTACCAAAGTGGACGGCGTCTACAGCGCCGATCCGAGGAAAGATCCCAAGGCCGACCGCTACGAGCGGCTGACCTACCTCGAGGTTCTGGCGCGCGACCTCAAGGTAATGGATGCGGCGGCGATCTCGCTGGCGCGCGAAAACAACATCCCCATCCTGGTGTTTTCCATCACCCAGGCCGGCGCGTTCAGCGAGGCGATCTGCGGCAAGGGGAAATTCACGATAATCACGCAATAGGGGCGGCCATGGCGATCGAGGCGGATAAAAATGAACTGAAGCGCCGCATGGACGGGGCGATCGACGCGCTGAAGCGGGAATTCGCGGGACTGCGCACCGGGCGCGCCTCGCCTCATCTCTTGGACACGGTGGTGGTGAAGGCCTACGACAGCGAGTTGCCGATCGCTCAGGTAGGTACTGTCGGAGTGCCGGAGCCGCGCATGATCACCGTCCAGGTGTGGGATCGCGGTCTGGTCTCGGCGGTAGAGAAAGCGATCCGCGACGCCGGTCTCGGACTTAATCCCTCATCGGACGGTCAATTGGTGCGCGTGCCACTGCCGCAGTTGAGCCAGGAGCGCCGGGCCGAGTTGACAAAAGTCGCGCATAAATACACCGAGTCCGCGCGGGTCGCCGTGCGCAATGTCCGCCGCGATGGCATGGAAGCGCTGAAGAAAATGGAGAAGGATCATAAGATCTCCGAAGACGAACATCGCACCCGCTCGGACGAAGTGCAGAAGATGACTGACCAGCACATCAAGCTCGTGGACGATATGCTGGCGCAAAAAGAAAAAGAGATCATGCAGGTCTAGCTTGGCAGAAGCGCTCGCATCATCGGGCGGCGCCACGCCGCCGGTACATGTTGCCATCATCATGGACGGAAACGGCCGATGGGCGCGGTCGCGCGGCCTGCCGCGCACCATCGGGCATCAGCGCGGCGCCGAAGCGGTGCGCCGGGCGGTAACCGGCGCCGCCGAACTCGGCATTTCCTACCTCACGCTGTTCGGGTTCTCGTCGGAGAACTGGAAGCGTCCGCTCAGCGAAATTGACGATCTAATGGCGCTGCTGCGGCTCTATATCCGCGGCGAGATCGACGAACTCGACAGCAACGGCGTGCGCATCCGTGTCATCGGCGACCGGCAGAAGCTGGCGCCGGATATCGTGCAGCTGATCGAGCAGGCCGAGCTGCGCACCCGCGGCAACCGCCGGCTCAACCTGACGGTAGCGCTCAGCTATGGCGGGCGGGCGGAGATCGCCCAGGCGGCGGCCCGCATCGCCGGCGATATCCAGGCCGGCACGCTGGCGCCCGGAGACGTCAATGAGGTGCTGTTCGGCCGCTATCTCCTGACCGCCGATCTGCCGGATCCCGACTTCGTCATCCGCACCAGCGGCGAGAAGCGCATCAGCAATTTCCTGCTCTGGCAATCCGCCTACGCCGAGCTGATCTTCCTCGACCGGCTCTGGCCGGACTTCACCAAAGAGGACCTGACGGCGGCAATTCAAGAGTATCAACAGCGTGACCGGCGGTATGGCGGCACACGCTAGTGCGCTGGGCAAGCGCGTTCTATCCGCACTCGTTCTCATTCCGGTTGCCCTCGCGGCGATCGTGTATGGCGAGCCCTACCTGATCCTTCTGGTTGCGGTCGTGGGCGGCGTGCTCGCTTGGGAATGGGCGCGGCTGTGCGGCCACGGCCATCTGGGTTTCGCCGGCCTTTTGCTCATCATTATGGTGCTGGTTGCAATTGCGCTGACCATCTTCATGCGGGGCACGGCCAGCATCTGGGCGCTGATTGCTGGCGCCGCCCTGGTGACAGCCCTCGGTAAATTCGAGCATGACGGCCGGCCCTACTGGCTGGGGATTGGCACCTTCTATGTCGGACTGCCCTGTCTGGCGATCCTCTGGCTCCGGGGACGGCCCGAGGGGGGCCTGGAAACATTGCTGTGGCTTTTCGC
>Ga0184612_10001302_pt1 | contig 12009 bp, 9 predicted proteins | sample PLM3_60_coex_FD_133163 | JGI IMG/M metagenome (GOLD analysis project Ga0184612, IMG submission 133163) | Groundwater sediment microbial communities from an aquifer in East River, Colorado, USA - PLM3_60_coex | ecosystem: Environmental > Terrestrial > Soil > Riparian zone | place: USA: East...
CCTGGTCGAGGCGCTCGCGCAGCGAGAGGGCATTACCTTCTGGCAGGCGCTGCGGCGCGCTGCCGACGCGCCCGGCATCGTGTCGCGGTCGGTGCGGGCGGTCGAGTCCTTCGTCGCGCTGGTCGACGACCTGCGGGCCGTCGTCGCCGACGGAGCACCGCCGGCCGGCGTACTGGAGGCGGTCCTGGACCGTACCGGATACCTCGCCGAACTGGCCGCATCAGACGACCCGCAGGACGAGACGCGTGCCGACAACCTCCGTGAGCTGGTGGCCGTGGCTGGTGAGTTCGAGGCGTCGCAGGCCGAGGTAGCGGACGGTGGCACGCTCACCGCGTTCCTCGAGCAGGTCAGCCTGGTCGCCGACGCCGACGACATCCCCGAGGGTGAGGACCACGGCGGCGTTGTGACGCTGATGACGCTGCACACGGCCAAGGGGCTGGAGTTCCCCGTGGTGTTCCTCACCGGCCTGGAGGACGGCGTCTTCCCCCATCAGCGGTCGCTCTCCGAGCCGCGTGAGCTCGAGGAGGAACGCCGGCTCGCCTACGTCGGCATCACCCGGGCCCGCGAGCGGCTCTACCTGTCGCGGGCGACTGTGCGCAGCGCGTGGGGCGCTCCCAGTCACAACCCGCCGTCACGATTCCTGGACGAGATTCCGGCCGAGCTGCTCGACTGGCGTCGCACCGCGGCCGACCAGACCCGGTGGTCCTCGGCAGCTGGGTCCAACGGATACGGCGGCGGCGCGCGCCGCTCCGGAAGCGGTGCGGGCAGGCCAGACCGCGCGGTGCCTATCCTGTCGGCCGGAGACCGGGTCACGCACGACGCCTTCGGGCTCGGTACTGTCGTCGCCACCTCGGGTGTGGGCGAGCACGCACAGGCGACTGTCGACTTCGGTCCCTCCGGCCTGAAGACCCTGCTTCTGCGGTACGCACCCGTCGAGAAGCTCTGAGCAACTCGGTCCGCCCGGCGTGATGCGGCGGCCGTGCCGGGCCGGGGCTTCCGTCTGCCCGCACGCCGCGATGCCTGGGATCCTGCCGTTACCAGGCTTCTGGGTCCGTTACCAGGTGCCGAGACCTGGTAACGGACCCAGAGGCCCACTTAACGTGATCATTTGCGTCACGTGCCGCGGCCCGGCGGTGCGCCGCACCGCCGCCACCTCGGCGTAGTGACCGAGCAGGTCATCGACGACCGCAGACCATGACCGCTCCAGCACCGACGCCCGCGCGGCACGCGCCATCCGCACCCTGGCCGCCGGGTTCGTGACGAGCAACGCGACCGCCCGACGAAGGTGCCTGTCGTCGTCGAGCCCGACGACGTAGCCCGTTCCACCCGGGTCGATCAGGTCGAGGGGACCGCCGCTCGCGGGTGCGACGACCGGAACACCCGACGCGAGGGCCTCCTGCACGGTCTGACAGAAAGTCTCGTCCGGCCCGGTGTGTACGAAGATGTCCATTGAGGCGTACGCGCGCGACAGGTCCTCGCCGGTGCGGAAGCCGAGGAATGCGGCCTCGGGGAGCGACCGGCGCAGCCCGGCCTCCGACGGGCCGCTGCCGATCACGACCAGCCGGATGCCCGGCATGCTCCGCAGCGCTATCAGCCGGCGGACCTGCTTCTCGGCCGCGAGCCGCCCGACATATCCGACCAGGACCTCGCCCCTCGGGGCGAGGCGTCGCCGGAGCTCGTCGTCGCGGTGTCGAGGGTGGAACCGGTCCAGATCGACCCCGCGTCCCCACCGAGCGAGTCGCGGGAACCCCCGCGCCGCCAACTGCTGGATGGTCGCGCTCGACGGGGCCAGCGTCCGGTCGGCGTGCTCGTGGATCCGACGGAGCCAGGCCCACACGACGTCGTCGCCGATCGCTCGCCACAACCGGTACCCGCGGGCGAACCCGGCCAGGTCGGTCTGGAACACCGCGACGCTGGGAATGCCGAGTCTCTCCGCAGCGCGCACACCGACGGCGCCGAGGACGGTCGGCGACGCCAGGTGGACGACGTCGGGACGGAAGCGACGCAGCGCGGCCTCGATCCGGCGGCGCGTGGCCAGGCCGACCGGGAAGTCGGTGTAGCCGGGAAGGCTCACCGACGGGACCGTCTCGACGGGGAGACCTGCGTACTCGGACGGCCCGGGCGCCGGAGCCACCACCATGACGTCGTGTCCGCGGGCGCCGAGCTCGTCGACCACCCGGCACACGGAGTTGGTCACGCCGTTGACGCGGGGCAGGAACGACTCGGTGATGATCGCGACCCGCATGAGGCCAGGGTGTGCCGGACGGGTGAGCGGTCGCCGATGTCGACGTTAACGGCGCGTATCGATGCGGCGTCCAGTACCACCACGTCAAAAACCCCTCGGCCGGACCGTCGTCTCATCATCCGAGACGTTGGGGTACCGCTTCCGAGACACGAGCGTCAAGATCGTGCCCCGTCCCGTGATCGAGTGGCAAGGAGAGATGCGGTGGCCACGACCGCCCGGGTGCTGCTCGTCGGCAAGCGAGCGCGTGTCCTCGACCGGCTCGCGGATGCCCTACGCAACGAGGGGATGCACGTGCGCGAGGACACCGACTTCGAGCACGCCCGCACGCATATCGACGGCAGCACCGTCGACGTCCTCGCGCTCGGTCGGGCGGTGACCGGAGCCCGTCGGGAAGGGCTGGTCTCGTCGTTGAAGGCGAAGAACCCTTCGTTGAAGGTGGTCGACGGGCTCGCCCCGATCACGCCGCTGCTGGTAGCCCAGATCCAGGAGGCGGTCACCGATCCTGGTGAGGCGGCACGGGTCGTTTCGGGAGCGGGGATTCTGCCGGGTGACGACCGCGTGGTGCTGACCCTGCGGCGCCCGGCAACCGTCGCCATTGTCCTGCACCGGCTCGACGCGCTCTACCGCGCGCACGAGCAGCGCATCTACGACGGGCCGCTCGGCCGCGGGCGGCACACCTTCCCGACGCGCGCCAAGTCCGCCCGGCGCGCCAAGTCCGCCCGGGGTGAGCGCTTCCTCGTGGTGCGGGCAGACGGCCAGACGACGGTCCACCCGGTCGCCTGACGGTCACTGCCGTGCGGGTGAGACCAGCGGCCAACGCCTCCACCCGGCTGGCCGTGGGAAAGGCCACGCAGCCCCGACGTCTCCCGCTCACTACCGTGTGAGCCATGACCGACGACCGCGCCCATACCGAGTCCGGCCTGCCCTTCGCGCCGGTCTACGGGCCGGAGGTGCTCGACGGGTGGGATCCCGACGAGCGCCTCGGCCGTCCCGGCGAGTACCCGTTCACGCGCGGCGTCTACCCGACGATGTACACCGGCCGACCGTGGACGATGCGTCAGTACGCCGGCTTCGGGACCGCTGCGGAGTCCAACCGGCGCTACCACCAGCTCGTCGCCGCCGGTACTGGCGGCCTCTCCGTCGCCTTCGACCTCCCCACGCAGATGGGCTACGACTCCGACGCACCCGTCGCTCACGGGGAGGTCGGCAAGGTCGGCGTGGCGATCGACTCGATCGAGGACATGCAGACGCTGTTCGACGGCATCCCGCTGAACCGGGTCTCGACGTCGATGACGATCAACGCCCCTGCTGCCCTCCTGCTCCTGCTCTACCAGCTCGTCGGCGAGGAGCAGGGTGTGCCCGGCGCGAAGCTGACCGGCACCACCCAGAACGACGTGCTCAAGGAGTACATCGCCCGCGGCACCTACATCTACCCGCCGGCGTCGTCACTTCGGCTGATCAGCGACATCTTCGCCTACTGCCGCCGGGAGCTGCCGCGCTGGAACACGATATCGATCTCCGGCTACCACATGGCCGAGGCCGGGGCGACGCCCGTGCAAGAGGTCGCGTTCACACTGGCCAACGCGCGCGAGTACGTCCGGGCAGCCCTGTCCGCCGGGCTCGACATCGACGAGTTCGCGCCGCGGCTGTCCTTCTTCTTCGTCTCCCGGACGACGCTCCTCGAGGAGGTGGCGAAGTTCCGGGCGGCCCGGCGGATCTGGGCCCGGGTCATGCGTGACGAGTTCGGCGCCGACTCCAGATCGCAGATGCTGCGCTTCCACACCCAGACCGCAGGCGTGCAGCTCACAGCCCAGCAGCCCGAGGTCAACCTGGTCCGGGTGGCGGTCCAGGGGCTGGCGGCCGTCCTCGGTGGGACCCAGTCGCTGCACACCAACTCCTACGACGAGGCCATCGGCCTGCCGACCGAGAAGGCGGCCCGGCTCGCCTTGCGGACTCAGCAGGTGCTCGCGTACGAGACCGACGTCACCCGCACCGTCGACCCATTCGGGGGGTCGTATGTCGTCGAGTCCCTGACCGACGCGCTCGAGGCTGCGGTCCTCGACCTGATGGCCCAGGTCGAGGACCTCGGCGGGGCGGTCCATGCGATCGAGCGGGGGTTCCAGAAGAGCGAGATCGAGCGCTCCGCATACGCGATCGCCCTCGAGATCGAGTCCGGTGAGCGCACCGTCGTCGGCGTCAACCGGTTCACGACGGACGATGAGGAGCCCTACGAACCGATGCGTGTGGACCCGGCCATCGAGGAGGCACAGGTGCAGCGCCTGGCCAAGCTCCGCGCCGATCGGTCCGGCGACGACGTGGCCCGCGCGCTCGACGCACTGCGAGCCGCGGCGTCAGGCTCGGCCAACGTGCTGGACCCGATGCGGGACGCGCTGGCGGCGCGGGCAACGGTCGGCGAGGTGTGCGACGCGCTGCGCGATGTCTGGGGCGTCTACGAGCCGCCCGGCGCGTTCTGACCCCAATGGGCGGAAGAGGGGCGTGGGTCGCGCGGCTCGGGGGTTTCGACCTGGTTTGCCGGACCAGGCGCCGGCTGGGCGGGCCCAGCTAGGTCACAGGTCGGCATCGGGCATGCGCTCTGCACGGGTCGGGCTACGTGGGCCTATAGTCTTGCGGCCCAGATCTGTACAACCCCCCGGGGCCTGGAGGGCACGTGAACAAGACATTCCGACTCGCCGCACTGGTCGGCGGGGTGGCGCTTGTCGCCGCCGCCTGTGGCGAGGAACCCGACGAGACCGCCGGCGGCGACGAGACGACTGGGGGCACCAGCGACTTCCAGACCTGCATGGTCTCCGACGAGGGCGGCGTCAACGACAAGTCGTTCAACGAGTCGGCCTACCTGGGCCTGACGGACGCGTTCGACGAGGGCGTGACCGCGGAGCCCAAGTTCGCCGAATCGCAGTCCGAGGCCGACTATGCACCTAACGTCCAGGCGATGGTGTCCGACGACTGCGGACTGATCGTCACTGTGGGCTTCCTGCTCGCCCAGGCAACCCAGGAGGCGGCCGAGGCCAGCCCGGACGAGCGGTTCGCCATCGTCGACTTCCTGTACACCGACCCGACCACCTTCGCACCGGTGACGATCGAGAACGTCAAGCCGCTGGTCTTCAACACCCACGAGGCGGCGTTCCTCGCCGGCTACCTTGCCGCGGGCATGAGCGAGACCGGCAAGGTCGGCACGTGGGGCGGGCTGAAGATCCCGACCGTGACGATCTTCATGGACGGCTTCGCCGACGGTGTGGCCAATTACAACGAGGCGAAGGGCACCAACGTCGAGGTCCTCGGCTGGGACAAGGCCACCCAGGAGGGCCAGTTCGTCGGTGACTTCGCCAACACCGGCGTGGCCAGGCAGATCAGCGACAACCTGATCCAGCAGGGCGCCGACATCCTGCTCCCGGTGGCGGGGCCGATCGGTGAGAGCGCCGCGGTCGCCGCCGAGGAGACCGGCAACGTCAGCATCATCTGGGTGGACGCGGACGGGTTCGAGACCCTTCCCGCCTACGGGCCGCTCATCCTCACCAGCGTGCTGAAGGGGATCGCAGTCGCCGTCCAGGAGGCCGCGACCGAGACTGCCGCCGACAGCTTCTCGGCTGACCCGTTCATCGGCACGCTCGAGAACGACGGCGTTGGCCTTGCTCCGTACCACGACTTCGAGGAAACGGTGCCGCAGGAGCTCAAGGACGAGGTCGAGCAGCTCAAAGAGCAGATCATCTCTGGCGAGCTCACGGTGGAGTCCGACGCGTCCTTCTAGGCCCGCAGCCAGACCGGTAGTTTGCGTGCCGGGGCGGACGGTTTCCCGTCCTCCCCGGCGCGCGGACGTTACGGTACTTCTTGCCCACGAAACCTGACGGCGGGGTCGCACCCGCGGCGAGTGGCGACGTTCGCGCCCGGAGGAGGCGGTCAGCCGGTGAAGCTGGAGCTGCGCGGTATCACGAAGCGGTTCGGCGGCCTGGTGGCCAACGACCAGATCGACCTCGTCGTCGAGCCCGGCGAGATCCACGGTCTGCTCGGTGAGAACGGGGCCGGCAAGAGCACGCTGATGAACGTGCTCTACGGCCTCTACGACCCCGACGACGGGCAGATCCTGGTCGACGACCAGAAGGTCGACTTCGACGGCCCCGGCGACGCGATGGCGGCGGGGATCGGGATGGTCCATCAGCACTTCATGCTGGTTCCGGTCTTCACCGTGGCCGAGAACGTCATGCTTGGGCAGGAGCACGTCCGTCGCGCCGGCTTCCTCGACCTGGAGGCTGCGCGCCGTCAGGTAAGCGAGATATCGCAGCGCTACGGGTTCCATGTGGACCCCGACGCCTTCGTGGAGGACCTGCCGGTCGGCGTGCAGCAGCGGGTCGAGATCATCAAGGCGCTGGTCCGGAAGGCCAAAGTGCTGATCCTGGACGAGCCGACGGCGGTCCTCACCCCGCAGGAAACCGACGAGCTGATCGGGATCATGCGCCAGCTCAAGTCCGGTGGAACCTCGATCGTCTTCATCACCCACAAGCTGCGCGAGGTGCGCGCGGTAGCGGACCGGATCACCGTGCTGCGGCGCGGGCAGGTGGTCGGCCAGGCCGCGCCGACCGCATCGGAGACCGAGCTCGCCTCGATGATGGTCGGCAGGGCGGTTTTGCTGAGGGTCGACAAGGGACCTGCCACGCCCGGCGAAGCCACCTTCGTCGTCGAGAACCTGACCGTCGCCGACGAGCGCGCTCACCTGGCCGTCGACGACGTCTCCTTCGAGGTCAGGACCGGCGAGATCCTCGCGGTGGCCGGCGTCCAGGGCAACGGGCAGACAGAACTGGCCGAGGCGATCATGGGGCTTCGGCCGGCGATCTCCGGATCAGTCCGACTGCACGGCGCCGAGCTGATCGGCCGGGATGTACGCCACGTCCTGGGCGCGGGTGTCGGGTTTGTGCCCGAGGACCGCACGGTGGACGGTCTGGTGTCGAGCTTCACGGTCGCCGAGAACCTCGTCCTCGACCTGTACGACCGGCCGCCGTTCGGCAGCGGCCTGTCGCTCAGGCTCGGCGAGCTGCGCGCGAATGCGGAGCAGCGTGTCGAGGAGTTCGACATCCGCACCACCAGCACCGAGTCGAAGGCCGAGACACTGTCCGGCGGCAACCAGCAGAAGGTCGTGGTTGCCCGGGAGTTGTCACGGCCGCTGAAGCTTCTCCTTGCCTCCCAGCCGACCCGGGGCCTGGACGTGGGTTCGATCGAGTTCGTCCACAAGCGCGTGGTCCGTGAGCGTGACCAGGGAACTCCAGTGATCATTGTGTCGACGGAGCTGGACGAGATCAGTGCCCTCGCCGACCGGATCGCGGTCATGTATCGCGGCCGGCTGGTGGGCATCGTCGACGGCGGGACGAACCGCGACGTACTCGGGCTGATGATGGCCGGCATCCCGGTCGACGAGGCCGTGGCGCAGGCGCAAGCTCGCCCGACCGTGGTCGAGCATCTCGACGACGGATCAGCCACGACGGCGGGGCAGGACGGAGTGCCGACATGAGCGACGAGCGTCAGCCTCCCGCGAGCAACGAGCCGGACGGTACCGCCCACCCGGCCGAGCGCTCGCCAGGAGCCGTCCAGCCGTCGCCGGACGATACGTCGGAGGTCTGGTCCCGGCGGCTGGTGCGTGAGCTGACCGGCGGAACGGCATTGCTCACCATCCTGTCCGTCGTGCTCGCCCTGGCCATCGGTGGCATCCTGATCGCTATCTCGGACCCGGACGTCCAGGACGCCTGGTCCTACTTCTTCTCGCAGCCCGGTGACACGTTCAGCGCTGCCTGGGACTCCGTGAGCAGTGCTTACAGCGCGATGTTCAGCGGCGCCATCGTCGACTTCAACGAGTACAACATCGGTCGCGCGCTGCGGCCGCTGGGAGAGACCCTGACGAACGCGACCCCTCTGATCGCCGCCGGTCTCTCGGTGGCGCTCGCGTTCCGGGCGGGGCTGTTCAACATCGGCGCGGAGGGGCAGATCATCTTCGGCGCCATCCTGGCGGCTTACGTCGGCTTCGCCTGGGACCTTCCGGTCGGCATCCACCTCGTCCTCGGCGTCCTCGCCGGAATGCTCGGTGGCGCGATCTGGGGCGGCATTGTGGGCGTACTCAAGGCGCGGACCGGCGCCCATGAGGTGATCACGACGATCATGCTGAACTACGTCGCCCGGTTCCTCCTCCTCTACCTGCTCACGACCTCGCTGTTCCAACGGCCCGGCGCGTCCAACCCGATCAGCCCGCCGATCGTCGAGAGTGCCCAGCTGCCTCGCCTGCTCGGCAGCGGCTCGCGGCTGCACCTGGGGTTCGTGGTCGTGCTGCTCGCCGCTCTCTTCGTCTGGTGGCTCCTGTCGCGCAGCACGGCGGGGTTCCAGTTCCGGGCGGTCGGCGCGAACCCGCATGCGGCACGTACGGCCGGCATGTCCGTCGAGCGGTCCTACACCAGCGTGATGCTCATCGCCGGAGCGCTTGCCGGGCTGGCCGGTGTCTCGCAGGTGCTCGGCACCGAACGCGTCCTGACGACGGGCATCTCCTCCGGTTTCGGTTTCGACGCGATCACGGTCGCCCTGCTGGGCCGGGCATCGCCGTGGGGCACGGTCGCCGCCGGTTTGCTGTTCGGCGCCCTACGGGCGGGTGGCGTGACGATGCAGGCCGGCACCGGAACGCCGATCGACATCGTGCTGGTCGTCCAGTCGCTGATCGTGCTGTTCATCGCCGCCCCGCCACTGGTCCGGGCGATCTTCCGGATCAGGGTCGCCGGGGTGGAGAGCCCGGTGAGCGACCTGCAGAAGGGGTGGAACGCATGAGCGTTGGGACGACGACGCCGCTCGTGACGGCACCCATGGGCGCCGTCACGACCCGGAGCTGGAGGGCCCCGATCGCGTTCACCTTCTTCGGCGTGGTTGCCTTCGTAGCGTTCGGGCTCTTCGGTGAGGCAGGTGAACGCAGCACCTTCGGGATCTCGACCTCGTCGGACTTCGTGCAGATCGACCCGATCTCCGTTCCGTCCCGCGCCGTCGGGCTGATCCTGTCCATTCTCTGCCTGGCCATCGCCGCCTACTCGTTCGTCCTGGTTCGGCGCGGGCGTGCGGTGCCCGTGTGGCTGACCGTCACGTTCAGCGTCGCGTTCGTCCTGGCGTTCCTCACCTGGTCGGTCGCGGGTGCGCAGATCTCGCTGACGAGCCTCTTGTCGGGCACGCTTGCCCTATCCGTCCCGATCGTGTTCGGCGCCATGTCGGGCGTGCTGTGCGAGCGCTCCGGCGTCATCAACATCGCCATCGAGGGCCAACTGCTCGCCGGCGCCTTTCTCTCCGCCGTGGTGGCCAGCCTGACCGACAGCCATGTCGCCGGGCTCGTGGCCGCTGTCGTGGCCGGGCTGTTGGTCGCCATCGTGCTGGCGGTCTTCACGGTCCGCTACTTCGTCAACCAGATCATCGTGGGCGTCGTGCTCAACGTGCTCGTCCTCGGTTTGACGAACTTCCTCTACGGGCGCCTCCTCGCCCCGGAAGGGGCGACGTGGAACAGCCCGGGCCGGCTGTCCCGGATCAAGATCCCGGTGCTCGGGGACATCCCGGTGATCGGGCCCGTCCTGTTCAATCAGACGATCATCGTCTACCTCATGTATGCGGTCGTGATCGCGATCCACATTGCGCTCTTCAGCACCCGCTGGGGGCTGCGCGTCCGCGCCGTGGGTGAGCACCCACAGGCGGCCGACACGCTGGGGATCAGGGTCAACGCCATCCGGTTCCGCAACGTGTTGCTCGGCGGCATGGTTGCCGGGCTGGGCGGTGCATTCTTCACACTTGGCAACGTGGGCTCTTTCAGCAAGGAGATGTCGGCCGGGCAGGGGTTCATCGCGCTGGCCGCCATGATCTTCGGCCGCTGGAGCCCGTTCGGAGCCCTCGGCGCAGCTCTGCTGTTCGGCTTCGCCAACACGCTGCAGAGCGTGCTCGGCATCATCGGCACGCCGATCCCGAGCGAGTTCATGCTGATGGCGCCGTACCTTGCGACGATCTTCGCCGTAGCCGGTCTGGTCGGACGGGTGCGCGCCCCGGCGGCCGACGGCGAGCCGTACGTGAAGTCGTGAGCGCCGGAACGGTGCAGCGAGACGCGGAGCGCGACAGTTGAGCGTCGACTGGGATGCCCTGCGGGCGGCGGCCGCGGAGGTCGTCCAGCGTGCGTACGCCCCGTACTCGCGGTTCCCGGTCGGTGCAGCCGCCCTGGTCGACGACGGCCGCGTCATAGTCGGGTGCAACGTCGAGAACGCGGTATACGGAGTCGGGCTCTGCGCTGAATGCGGCGTGGTGTCATCGCTGCACGCGGGTGGAGGGGGGCGGCTGGTCGCGTTCACCTGCGTCGGTGGTCACGGGCAGCGGCTGATGCCGTGTGGCCGGTGTCGGCAGCTGCTGTGGGAGCACGGCGGGCCGGACCTGCTCGTCGACACGCCCGAGGGCGTCCTGACCATGCGCGACGTGCTGCCGCAGGCCTTCGACGCCGAGGACCTGAAGACGTGAGCGACGGCGGTGGTCGGCCACCACAGGTGCGGGACGGGCTTCCGCGCAGCGTGAGCCTCGTCGCACTGGTCATGCTCGTCGTCGGAGTCGTCGCTCTTGCCGCCGGCACGATCGGTGTCGCGGATCCCGATACAGGCGGAGCGCTGGCGAGCATGGTGGTGGTGGCCGCAGGGGCAGTGCTGGTACTCGTCGGCTGGCGACTTCGTATGGGCGAGCGGTGGGCCTACCTGGCCGCCGTGGTTGTGCTTGGCCTCCTTCTCGTCGGCTGGGTCGTGCGGGCCATCGTCGAGCGAGAGTCCTGGTTCATCGGCCAGCTGCTCGGCCCTGGGCTGGGGCTCTGGGCGCTTCTCCGCCCCGAGGCGCGCGAGCATTTCGGGCGGTGAAGCCGCGACGGCAAAGCCGCCGAGCACGCCGCCGCCGAACGAGGTTGTTCGCCGGCGGCTGAGTGGTTGGCCGCGGTCCCCCTGGTCGGGGAGGATCGAGGGCGTGACCGAGCGATTCGACACCGTCGACGTGATCCGAACCAAACGCGACGGCGGTGAGCTCGCCGACGAGCAGATTGACTGGGTGGTCGACGCATACACCCGCGGTGCGGTCGCGGACGAGCAGATGTCGGCGCTGGCGATGGCGATCCTTCTCCGCGGCATGTCGAGGAGCGAGGTCGCGCGCTGGACGGCAGCGATGGTCGCGAGTGGCTCGCGCATGGACTGGTCGGCCGTCGATCGGCCGACTACCGACAAACACTCCACCGGCGGCGTCGGCGACAAGATCACTCTGCCGCTCGCGCCGACGGTCGCGGCGTGCGGCGCGGCCGTGCCGCAGCTCTCCGGCCGCGGGCTCGGGCACACCGGCGGGACGCTGGACAAGCTCGAGTCGATCTCCGGCTGGCGGGCATCTCTGTCCCGTGACGAGATGCTCGCGCAGCTTCGATCAGTGGGCGCGGTCGTGTGCGCGGCGGGCGACGATCTGGCGCCTGCCGACAAGAAGCTGTACGCGCTACGCGATGTCACCGGGACGGTCGAGGCGATTCCGCTGATCGCGTCCTCGATCATGAGCAAGAAGATCGCGGAAGGCACCGGCGCGCTCGTCCTCGACGTCAAGGTGGGCTCCGGCGCGTTCATGAAGGACGTGGAGTCGGCTGAGGAACTGGCCCGGGCCATGGTCGACCTGGGCACCGACGCGGGCGTGCGCACCGTCGCGCTGCTGACGAACATGCAGACCCCGCTCGGGCTGACCGCAGGAAA
>Ga0184612_10001303_pt1 | contig 12005 bp, 8 predicted proteins | sample PLM3_60_coex_FD_133163 | JGI IMG/M metagenome (GOLD analysis project Ga0184612, IMG submission 133163) | Groundwater sediment microbial communities from an aquifer in East River, Colorado, USA - PLM3_60_coex | ecosystem: Environmental > Terrestrial > Soil > Riparian zone | place: USA: East...
CCACCACTAATGTACGCAGTCGCGACCAGACCTCCTCTGCTCACCTCATCTCTCCAGCACCTGATTGCACGGGCCGTGCTCGGCGGCGGCTTTACCGATCGGCCTGGCGGGCTCTATCGGCCGGACGCCACAGCCTGGGCCATTCTCGCACTGAAATGCAGCGATGCCGGAGGCGATCTCCTCGATCCTGCCCGGTCGCGCCTTGCGAAGGACCAAGGAGAGGATGGACGAATCGGCATCTCAGTGGATCACCCGGAGGCCTTCTGGCCGACTCCGTTGGCCATTCTCGCTTGGCTGGGTTCACCGCATCACCGCGAGGCTCAAGCGCAGGCCGTTGAGTTTCTGCTACGTACCACAGGCCGGCATTGGCAGAAGAGTTCTAACGACCCCCTTGGCCACAACACATTGCTCAAGGGATGGCCTTGGATTAGCGACACACATTCCTGGATCGAACCAACCGCATTGGCAATCCTTGCACTAACTGCCGTTGGACATAGCGGCCATGCGAGAGTCATGGAGGCCATTCGAATGTTGCTCGATCGTCAATTACCTCATGGTGGATGGAACACGGGGAACACAACGGTATTCGGCCGAGAACTGTACCCAGCTCCAGAAACTACGGGCGCCGCGCTCCATGCGCTGGCCGGCCGAGTTCCTCGTGAACAGGCCCAAGGCAGTTTGGACTATCTCATTGGTAAGCTTGGAAGCCTGCGAACCCCTATCGCACTTGGCTGGAGCCTCCTGGGACTCGGGTCATGGGGAGCCCTTCCAACCAGCGCGCCGACACTTGTTGCTGAGAGCCTTGAAAAACAAAAACGATATGGGGCCTATGATACGGCATCTCTCTGTCTGTTGATCCTCTCCCTCCTTACCCCAGGCGGACTCGCAAAACTCGGCAAAGACGACTCGATACCTGTACACGATGCTGCTGTAAGAGAAAGGTAAGCGGGGATGGCGCAATCCGATCTCTCGAATCGCCAGGGTCAGGAATGGACACGGCGGGATTTCATGAAGGCGCTCGCTGGCGGAGTTGTCTTGGCGTCCGGCATCTCGTTAGTGCAGAGACTGACCCAACCTCGCTTGCATGCCGAGACCTTCATTGCCAAGGTTTCTAGCTACCAATTGGACCTCGCAGCCGTGATCGGTCAAGGGCTCTTTGAGTTGGGCGTCACCCCGGAGGAAATCAAGGGGAAACGCATTTTACTGAAACCGAATCTTGTGGAGACAAGCTCCGGCGTTATCCACATCAACACTCACCCGCTGGTTGTCCGCGGCGCGGTGGAGGCATTTTTGCGGTGGGGGGCTGCTAAAGTCATCGTGGCAGAAGGACCTGGACATCGGCGGGATACGCTGGCGGTTCTCGAAGAGTCGGGTTTGGCTGAGGTGCTTCACGAAGATCGCATTCCCTTTCTCGACTTGAACTATATCACCGGATACACGCTTGAGAATGCTGGTCGCTGGTCCCGTTTGCGTACCCTCACATTCCCCGCCCTTTTCCAAGAAGTAGATTGGATCGTCTCGGTGGCGAAGCTCAAGACACACCACTGGGCAGGCGTGACCCTGTCCATGAAAAATCTGTTCGGCGTGATGCCGGGAATCTACTATGGTTGGCCGAAGAACGTCTTACATCATGCCGGCATTGACAACTCGATCCTGGACATCAACGCCACGCTCCGTCCTCACTTCGCTATCGTGGATGGCATTATCGGTATGGAGGGAGACGGGCCCATCATGGGCACGCCTCGATACGCCGGCGTGTTGGTGATGGGGCGCAATCTCCCCGCCGTCGACGCCACCTGTGCGCGCATCATGGGCGTGAATCCTCATAAGGTCCGCTATCTGACCCAGGCTGACGACTGGCTCGGTCCCATTTCCGAGTCCCACATCGAGCAGCGAGGCGAACCGATCGTCTCTGTGCGGACGAATTTCGCCTTGGTGGAGAAGATTCCGGCGCAGAAGGGGATCCGTCTCCTCTAGTGATGTGGCTATGACATGAGTGGGCACCGTCGGGGATTTCTGGCAGCTTCTACCACCTAATCAGATGGTGTCACGTGCTGGGATTTTCTTCACTACTGACAAAGTGGCCGGCTGAAGCCACCAAGGATGGCTCCGAACCTTCGGGGCATCCAGTAGGCAACAGCGCGATCGAATACTGGCCGACTATCGATGGACTGAGGGGAATCGCCATACTGCTGGTCGCCTGGTATCACGCGCCATTCCTTTTCCGGGATAGCACGGGTTTTCCCCAGGAGATTTTCCAGGGGATTTTGCAAAGGATATTCTGGGGAATGAGCACAGCCGGCTGGGTAGGCGTCGATTTATTTTTTGTGGTCAGTGGCTTTCTGATCACGTCCATTCTGCTCCGGAGTCAAGAAGCGAAACGCTCGTTGCAGGTCTTTTGGTATCGAAGAGGCCTTCGAATTCTCCCGCTGGCTGTGCTCTATCTCGTCGTGTTGAAACTCAATACCGCTTTCGGTGACCCTCTAGGAATCCTCCAAGACTTTGACGGATGGTTAGCCTATCTTTTCTATTTTGGGAATGTGCACATCGCGCTCAACGGCTGGCAGCCGATTGTCGTCATGATTCTCTGGAGTCTGGCCGTAGAGGAGCAGTTTTATGTGTTCTGGCCCGTACTGGTTCATTACCTCAGTAGAAGAAAGTTGTTCCTACTCAGCCTTAGTGTTATTGCGCTTTCGCCGCTCGCCAGAAGTCTCGTGTATCCTGCCTCTGGCTACCCTGCAGTGTACGTCCTCACTATCTGCCATCTGGATGCGCTCGCCTCAGGAGCGGTGCTCGCGTTGTTGCTCAGTAACCAGTCGTGGAAGCCGCACACGATCAGCTCTTGCAGGAAGCTTGCGCCTTTCGCATCGGTCGTTCTCCTCACCACCTTTCTTGTCCCCTTTAGCCCATCGTTTCCTCACACGCGACCGCTCATGTTCACCCTGTTCGGATACACATGGATTGCCATAGCCCTTGCCATCATGGTGGGAGCAGGCATTGAGTGCCAAGGATGGACTCGCTCCCTACTCAGCAACAGCGCCCTGATGTTTATTGGAAAACGGTGCTATGGGTTTTACCTGTGGCATGCCTTGGTGGCGGGGGTCGCCAAGAAACTTGTCGACACCTTATCGCTGGACATTGGCTTTTATGGGCAACTCTCGCTCTGGCTGGTCGGCCTGCTGGTTGTTGCGACCGTTTCATGGTCTTTCTTTGAACGCCCGATTCTCAATCTGAGACGCCTTGTTCCTTATACCATCCCTCCCCAAGCTTTCCCGGCTTCTCTGGACACCTCACTGGCCAAATCCGATCTCAGACATCTCCATGCGGCAGATCGCTGACCCCGACCGACTCAGTCCGCCACAACTTTGCGCTGTCGGTGCCATCCCTGAAAGTGGGAAAAGGGGACAACAGAAGGCCTTGTGGCTCCGCTGCAGGAAACCATGACGCTTCCCTTCCCGCGTCAGTTAGGAACAAGGTCAGTATGCTCATGGACCAATTAGAGCTTTGGCATATTGACGACGACAGAATGACGCCCTATAGTGGGGACGAGTTTAGATCTTGTATGAAGGACGCTCTAAAGTTGGACTACATCGCGCTCCTCCTCTCTAGCAGCTTGCTTCTGCTTGGTCCTGCCTTGGCAGAGACAAGCCCTGATAAGGATATGTACGGTCATTACTTGTCTCTGCAACAACTCCAGGTGGATCTGCTGCAACGGTCTCCGGAGCAGCAACAACGACTTCAACCACAGGTGCGCAATGCCGAACGACAGGCCTGCGCAAGGCTGAGACAAGAGCAGCGTGAAGGAATGTCCTCGGGAAACTATCGACGACAAGGCGGTGATCAATTCGTAGCGTTTGTGGCACAGTTCGACCAATATTGCAAAACCCTGCAGTCACAATGAGAAGCACAAATATTATCTCCCGCGTCTCTCTGCTTCTGCCCTAAACTCCTTCTTCGTCCTAACCCCGTGATGTCAAATTTGCATCCCCAAGGGAGGGCAATATTGAATTGTTTCCTTCTGCAATCCAGTCAACGTGCGCCAGGTTTTTTAAAATGCTCACTTACGCGCACCCCGAGAAACAGCACACTTCACAAGGGAACAGGTGTTATGGATTAGGGGTTGCCACCAAAAGTCTCAGGACTAGATGTGATTGTCAAATTCTTCCTGGCCTGGCAAGAGGGTTTGCCTGAGTTGAGACAGCTATGATTTAATGCGCCAGTTTTTCGTGACACACTTGGCTTCCAGAAGACAACCTAATATTAGGCCTTTGGGACAGGACCAGTATGTCATACTCCCACAATCCCCGTCCCTACCTGCTGGATGTTCCTCGAAGGATGTGTGAGTCCGTTGTCTCTTTTTTTGGAACACACTGAGTATCACCGCAATGACGGCACTCATGCATATTAGCTTCCTGTTGCTTATCCCTATCGTCCTTGTTGATTTTGTTCTGGCCACGCCTGCCTCGAGCGAGTCAGGGTCATCAAACAAATCAAGTGAAGAAGACATCCGACAGATTGATGAACTGTCCGCGCTATGGAGCTTCTACAAGCAAAGATATATCGTGAGTGGACGTGTCGTTAGCCTGGATGAACAAAGGCTGACGACGTCCGAGGGGCAAGGCTATGCCATGCTCCGTGCGGTCTGGTCCAACGATCGTCAGACGTTCACGACCGTTTGGACTTGGACCAAACAGACTCTTCAGGTGCGCCCCGACAAACTCTTTGCATGGAAGTGGAAGGGGAAAGTTCTTTCGTCGAATTCGGCCACAGATGCGGATACCGACATTGCCTTAGCCCTGATTCTCGCCTCGCGGCGGTTTTCTGAACCGTCTTTCGAGCAAGAGGCGCTCGCGATTCTTGATTCAATCTGGACGGCGGAGATTCTGCATATCGGCTCTCGCTCCTACGTGACGGCGGGAAACTGGGCGGTCGATGAAGAATACCCGACGATTCACGTCGCGTACTTGGCCCCCTACGCCTATGAAGTCTTTGCGAGCGTTGATACGAGGCATCCCTGGAAACGCTTGGTCGAGAGTTCGTACCAGATTCTGAGTTGGATCTACTTCCAGCAGCGGCTTCCGCTTCCACCCGAAATTGTCTTCATCAACAAACACACTCGGCAACTCTCCCTCCAGCATCCTCAGACCGGAGCATCCACCTCATTCGGTTACGATGCCTTCCCTCTGTTCTGGCGAGTGGCGCTCGACGCGAACTGGTTCCAACGACCCAAGACCGAGCTCCGGCGTGCCATGCTCAGGTTCTTTCAGCGCGAGTGGCACACCCGCAAGAAGCTGTTTGATCATTACTCGCTCAGTGGCCAACCGCTTTCCCAACTGGAAGGGTTCCCTCTGTATGCCACCGTGCACGCGTTGGCATGGCAGGAGGAGCACGATCTGGCTCGGCTCATCGGCGAAACGAAGTTGGGAATACTCCGCGCCAAGGCCCTCGCCGGGAAGGACACGCCTTACTACCTCCATAACTGGCTCTGGTTCGGTCGCGCGTTCGAACTCCAACTCCTTCGAACGTTCGACGAGTTCTTGGGATTCCTGCGCCCGTTCGACTTCAAAGGCTTTTCCGTCCACTTCCCGTGGGCACTGGTTGCCGTGACGATCGGCCTGTTCTTTGTCGCTCAGTACCACCCCATCTTGAAACTGGCGTTCCTGGGCTGCGGGTTCTATTTATGTGCCCGCTATCTGGTGTGGCGGTTTACCCATACGCTGAATTTTCTCGAAGTACCAGGCCCCTTCATCAGCATTTCGTTATGGACTGCGGAACTCTATGCCTTTTCCACGGTCCTGCTGCTCTTTCTACAGGTAGGATTGGGAGGAAGGCGGAAGCCGCAATCCACTCCACAAGTCCCGGCGGGCTTTGCCCCCTCTGTGGACATTTTCATTCCCATTTATTCGGAGTCCTGTGACATCTTGGAAAAGACTCTGATCAGTGCCCGCGCGATTGAGTACGCGAACACACGTCTCTATGTCTTGGATGATGGTCATCGCCCAGAGGTCGCGCAGCTCTCCGCGCACTACGGTGCGAGCTACATCAAAGGCCCACGCAAGCATGCCAAGGCCGGCAACCTCAATCACGCGTTGACCCAGACCAGCGGCGAGTTGATCGCCGTGTTTGATACGGACCACATCCCGGTGACCACCTTTTTGAGAGAAACGGTGCCGTTTTTTGCCGACCCCAAGCTCGGGTTCGTGCAAACACCCCACCATTTTTACAATCAGGACATTTTCCAGCGTGCGTTCGGAGCCAGCCACCAGATTCCGAATGAGCAGGACCTATTCAACCATGCCATTCAGGGAGGCAGACAATTCTGGAACGGTTCTTTTTTCGTGGGCAGCGGTGCGGTCTTCAGGCGCTCCGCCATCGCTGGGATCAATGGGTTCAACCTGATGAGCATCACGGAAGACATTCACACCAGCCAGCATCTCCATGCAGCAGGATGGCGCTCGGCATTTGTGGACAAAGACCTGGCCGTGGGGCTCACGGCGGAGAACCTTTCTTCTTACATCCTCCAGCGACGACGCTGGACGCTCGGCTGCCTGCAGATCTTCTTTAAGGACAACCCGCTGTTCTGTCGGGGTCTGACCCTCCGGCAGCGGCTCGGTTACTTCGCCTCTCTGTACTACTTTTTCTTTCCTGCCGCTCGAGTAATTTTCTGGATCACGCCGCTCTATTTCCTGCTGTTCCATCTCCATCCAATTTTCTCCGAGGTCTCGGTGCTGGTCGCCTATCTGCTCCCATTCATCGTCATGCTCCCTCTGATCTCATACGCACTATTGCCCGGGTGGCCTCGGCTACTCTGGGCCTCCGTGTATGAGACAACCGTCAGTTTTCCGCTATTTCGCTCTATGTTCGATTTGTTGCTTCCGAAACGACTGGGCTTCAAGGTCACGCCTAAAGGGCTGACTTCGAATCGCCGCACCTTCGACCGGAACTCATCCAAGGGCTTGGTCCTTGCCACTGCGCTTACCCTGGTCGCCATCGTCAAAGGGCTGGCGGAGTTCTTTTATTTCGGTATTGAAAAGGATGCCTACTTCTTTAACTTGAGTTGGGCGTCGTTCAACCTGCTGTTCTTGCTGGCCGGCTTGCTGATCGCTTGGGAGAAGCCCCAGCGACGAGCCGAGGAGCGGATCAGGAAGTCCGTTCTGTTCGAGTTAAGAAGCGACGGCTTTTGCCTGAAGGGAGAAACCCGTGACCTGAGCCTTTCCGGCGTGTCATTCCTCTCTGCCAGCCATGAGATCATTCCCACAGATGTGGACATCACAGTTCACGACCGATACCCGGTGACCTGCCAGTGCAAGGCGATCTATCATGAGCGGCTGTCTCCCCGCCTGTCGCAATGTGGGCTGGCCTTTGTCAACCTGAGCGAGGACAACCGCTGCAAACTGATCCTTACTCTGTTTAGTGATCCTGAGACTTGGCATGAACCACATGCAGACCGAGTACGCAGCAATCTCCTGATGGCTCTGCATCTTTTTCGCGGCCTTGTCCACTGCCTTCGCCCGGAGAAACGACGCACCAGCAGATGAGAGAACATGAATAAAACAAGAGCGCTGATTAAGGTGCTGATGGTTCTGACAGGACTGTTTGCCAGCACGAGTGCATGGGCAGAGGGATTCACAGAGTCCTGGTACATGTCCCGCGGACGGGCCAATATGGACATCGGCAACTACAAGGCGGCCATCGAGGCGTTTGAAAAAGTGGTCGAGCGGAATCCGGACAATCGGGAGGCGATGCGGAGCCTGGGCCTTGCCTATGAGAAGCAAGGATTGAAGGACAAAGCTATCGAGCAGTTCGATCGGTATCTCAACAAGTACGAGGATGATCCAGAGATCGCCTTCAAACAGGCGCTGGCACTGGAATGGTCGCGCTATGCCCACCGCGAGAAAGATGTCTTGAAATACTACCGAATGGGGCTCAAGCAGAAAGACGATCCCGGGATGCGCTTAAGGTATGCGGCGCATCTGGCTCGATACAAAGAGACGAGCCCCGAGGCGATCACGCAGTTTGAAAAAGTGCTCGCGAAGGACCCGCGCAGCGTGGAGGCGCACCGCGGCCTGGCCAAAGCCTACGCATGGCTTGGAAACAACGACCAGGCGTTGTATCACACCAACCTGGCGCTCCAGTACGCCAAGCGAGAACCCGGCGACATGACCACGCTCCGAGCCGAGATGATGAGGGGGCGTGAACCGACGCTGGAAGGGACTCTTGGAGTGCTCATCCAGCCCGAGAAACCCTTCGAGCTGTACGGAGTCCGCCTGGGCTCTCGCGGGAAAATGGACCTCACGCCATTTACGACGTCCACTCTGGAAGCCGGGTTCGAGCGCTTCTGGGATTCGTCAGAAGGCGCGTTGGGCGGGTATATTTCGCTCGGCACCCAGGTTCGCTTCAATCCGACGAACCGTTTGAACGGGATCTTGGAATACCACGGTGTGACGGAAGCCGATGGGCTCGCGTTCAAATTCGAATACATACACGAGAGCGGTTCATTTTCGATTCGCCCGGGGTTCAAGCGGGAATTCAAGTACGACTCGTTCACGGCGTTCATCGGGTCTCGAGCGTCAGGCCAACTTATCGGCGTCGCCCGCTCGCATCAGTTCTACACGACGGTGAACGTCAGCTCGGACCAAGTACAGGTCGAGGTGACGCCCTTTGTCGGCTGGGTATCCGCCGAATCCCTCAGCAAGAACGAACAGGCTGGGCTCGATATGAAAATGAGTTTCCCGCTCCAGCGCGGCGAGGCCTGGGACGTGTCGGCCGAGTATCTCCTTTACCTCACGCATTACGGATCCGATCAGTCCGGCTTCAGCCCGAGCACGGTCGAGCCGCTCCCCGGCGGGTATTTCAGCCCGCGGGTCTTCTTGAACCAGATTCCGCGGGTCTCCTTCGTGCACACGGGGGAGAACAAGAACGAGTTTTACTTCGCGGCGGGCCCGGCTGTGCAGTACATTGATGAGACCCAAAAGGCTGGCGTAATTCGGATCGGCGGCGATGCGCATGCTTCCTACACGGCGCAATTGCCGAGGCGGCTCCTTCTCAAAACGCTCGCGGACTTCACCCAGATCGCCGGCGTCTATATGCGCTTCCAATTCACGAGTCTGCTCGTCTACACGTTTTAGCCCCTGCGGGAGCCACCAGCAGGCCGGATGCCTCACTTTCCTGCCGGCGCCTTGACCTTGGGTGCCGCTCCAATGCTGTCCAGCCCAGCCTGGGCGCAGGCATCGTCTAAATGAGCACCTGGGGCGCCACCGACCCCGATCCCGCCGACGACCTCGCCTCCAATCTCAATCGGCAGACCACCGCCCAGGATCAGGATTCTGTCGTTCATCTCCCGCAGCGCTTGGAGCGTCGGCATCTTATTAATCAGCTCAGCCAGCTCACTGGTTGGCCGCCGGAGGCTGGCCGCGGTATAGGCCTTCTTGCTACTGCTGTCTGTCGTGTGAGGACCTGCTCCGTCTTCCCGCATCAGCACCTTCAGGACCCCGGCGCGGTCCACCACCGACGCGCTGACGCGATAGCCATCCTGTTTACACTTTTCGACCGCGACAGCCGCAGCTTTAGTCGCCAGAGACAGCGGCAGCGCCGCTTCGCGGGGCAATTCCTCCGCCACTGCTACGGCATTGATGCACATGAGAATAGGCACGAGAATCATCCAACGAGCACGCACGAACTTCATCCAGTCCTCCTTCCATTGTCAGAGCTTGGTCAGGGTTCCGGTTGCGTGCGAGTAGTATCAGCGGGGTAGGATGATGTCAAGTGGCGTGCGCGGGGAAACGCTTGCTGGACAACCTAGTGGAAATTCGGCAGGAGTTGATGCTTTGGGAGAGTTCTTAGCTCAGGAAGAAAGCGCCGGAGAGAGCGGGGTGCTTAGCTCCAGGTGATGTGGTCCTGGTTCATGAGATAGTCAATCAGTTCGATGCTGTCGCGCATGGCTAGCTGTGCGTGCTCGGACAGAGGCAGAATCGCCCCGACAGGTCTTCCTGGTTCCAGGTCTTCCAGGGAAGGAATCCCTTCCGGGCCGACTTTTTCATGCTCTGGGCGGTAGCTAGCCATCCTGCTCTACCCTTATTGGTCTCCGTCAGCTTTGAGAGTTCATTATCAAGTGTAGCAAGTCTTGCGCCAGATGCAAATCCGATGCTTGTATCATACCACACGGATTTCACCTCTCGTCGAGTCTGCGGGTAACATGCTGATTTGTATGAACAAGTCTTGACGCCATCAACGAGACCCGTCAACTGGAGCCAAAGCGCCGAGGTAGGCAAACCCTCCCACTCTGGTTAGAGGGGTATCAGATCGGAGTCGGAAATCGTCATGGCTGGGGTCCACAAATCGAGGGTCAACCGTGAGGTCCGAATCCGCTTTCAGCTCTGGTGCCGGCACATTCGGAGAACCGGCTCGGAGGTAGTTGGCATCACCATTGAAGACCGCGTTGTATGAAATATTCGCTGTACTCGAGGCTCCAACCACAAACCCGACCTTGTTCAATCCGACGATATTGCCGGACACGTCGCTTCGCGAGCTACCTAGTAAGGCCACCCCGCCGCCGTTTTTGACGATGGTATTACTGAGCAGTACGGCGCGCGCGCTGTCCGTGACCACGACCCCCTCAAACAGGCTCCGAGTGATCACGTTCCGTTCCAATCGCACATCCGACTTGCCTGCCACCGTGACCCCATGGTCGTTATCGTGAATAAAGTTGCCGACCAGCAGGGCCTGGGAATCAGCCAACTGGATACCGGTGGTTTCGCTCCCACCGATCACGCAGTTTTCGATTCGGACATCCTGGACCTGTTGCCCGAACAGCATTCCGTTGATATGGACTTCGCGGAGCGCCAATGCACGCCCATTGAAGATCCCCATCGCGAGGCCGCCACGTTCCTGGACCGTCAATCCGCTGATCTCCACCTCCGTCGCCCCGTAGGGCCACTTCCCGATGTGAAACGCCCCGACCCGGTTGCGCCCTAGGATCTTCACCTTGTCCGCCCCATCTCCGATCAGCTTGAGCCGATGCTTGCTGTGGATGGTGACATCCTCCGGATACTCGCCTGCCTTAATCCGGATCGTGTCACCAGAGCCGGCATGGTCAATCGCCTCCTGGATAGACCGGTATTGCCCTGTGCCATCAAGCGCTACCACCAGGACGCGAGACTCCCGAATCATTGGCGATTTGACGGTCTCATCGGCATAACCCTTTGCCCCACAGCAAAGTAGGAAGACCACCACAGCTCCGAGGCAGGCGGCCCGATGAGAGAGAAAAGTGGCCATGACAGCGTGATACAGGGAAGCCTGGCGACAAGTCAAGCAAGCAATGAGACCTGATTGGTCAGTGGTCATTCGATGGAAATTGTCCGACCGATTGGACGCTGACCATTGACCATTCACCATTCACACATGCTATGCTCCGGCATGATCTTGGTCGGACTCACCGGAGGGCTCGCCACCGGGAAGAGCACCGTCGCGCGCATGTTTCAAGACTGCGGGGCGATGCTGATCGACGCCGACCTGCTGGCCCGCCTTGTAGTCGAACCGGATAAGCCGGCCTGGAGAGAGATTGTCAACGCCTTTGGAAGACAGATTCTTCAGCCAGACCGAACTCTCGACCGAGCTGTGCTCGCAGCAATCGTCTTTCGAACCCGGGCCAGGCTTCGGCAACTCGGCGCAATCATCCATCCACGGGTGGCCCGCGAGCAGGCTCGCCTGACCCGAGAGCTCGTCCAGAAGCACCCCCACGCGGTCATTCTCTACGACGCCCCTGTGCTGATCGAAGCCGGCGCACATCAACGCATGGACCGCGTTATCGTGGTCACCGCCGACCGCCAGACCCAAATCGCACGGCTCCGGCACCGCAATCACCTCACACGCGCCGAAGCGCTCCGACGCATTCGGACTCAGATGCCCCTCGCCAGGAAGGTCAAGCTGGCCGACTTCGTCGTCAATGGCACCTTGCCCCCCGAACAACTTCGTCGTGAAGTCGCACGGATTTACGCGGAGCTGCG
>Ga0184612_10001304_pt1 | contig 11984 bp, 10 predicted proteins | sample PLM3_60_coex_FD_133163 | JGI IMG/M metagenome (GOLD analysis project Ga0184612, IMG submission 133163) | Groundwater sediment microbial communities from an aquifer in East River, Colorado, USA - PLM3_60_coex | ecosystem: Environmental > Terrestrial > Soil > Riparian zone | place: USA: East...
CGGTCGGCCCGGTCGGCCCGGTCGATCCGGTCGGCCCGGTCACCGCGGTCGATCCGGTCACCGCGGTCGGCTCGCTCGGCACGATCCTCGCGTGGATCGGGCGGACCACCGGCGCGCGACGCCCGGCGCGGCCCGCGTTCCACCGGGGCCTCGCCTTCGGCGTCACGAACCTCCGCTCGTACCTCCGTCCGCGGCGAATCGCCGCGCGCGGCGACGTTGCCGCGTTGGTCGGTTCCGCCACCGGCGCTACGTTTCTCGGCTCCGCCGAGGGTGCCACGGGTAGCTTCCTCCGCCCGCGCCCGAGGCACCCGGCTGTCGGCCTGGTTCTCCTCGATCGCGGCGATGAGGTCACCTTTGCGCATCTTGGCGGTGCCGGAGATGCCGAGCGACGAGGCCATCGTCTGCAGCTCGTTGAGCAGCATCCCGTTGAGACCGCCTCCGGTACGCCGACGGCGGTTACCCGCCGTTGAGTCCGGGGTGCTGGGGACTTCCGACGTGACGTCGGTGGTGTCGCTCAATGGATTCCTTCCCTCGATAGGCCGGAGCGGCCCGGGTGTTCATCGTCGGGGGCCGGGCAGCCCGCGGGTACACCCGCTTCGCGCGAACGTCGCGGGAGTCTTGACACAGCCGAAGCGCCCGATCTGCGGTGGGCATGCCCCGCCGGGCGACCGGAACGGACTGCGACCGTGAGACGCGTGCGTTGCGGTTTATCTCCTCGCGGAGGGCCGCTTTGGCAGGAGTGTCACGAGGTTGCAGCCAGCGCGCCAGGCGGAGTTCTGTCTCCGCTGTCTTTTTGGATGTTGACTGCGGTCGCGTGTTGACGGCTGGTGTCGCTGTTCAGCGTAATCAACTCGGAGGACCTGCGGCAACAGGGTCGCCCTCGGCGTGTCTGGAAATCAGGATACGCGCTCCCGTCGAGGACACCGACAGGGACCTGGCAAACCAGCCATCTGGAACCTCGGGCGCTTCACCGACTACGAGTGCCAAGACGCTAGGTCCCGCCCCGCTGACGAATGCGGGAACGCCCTCTTGCCGTAACGACGTCAACAGCGCGGCGGTCTCCGGCATTCCCGCAGCGCGGTAATCCTGGTGCAATCGGTCCTGCGTCGCCTCGAACAGCAGCGACGGTTCGGCTGTGAGCGCATGCACGAGCAGGGCCGCCCGAGCGGCGTTGAATGCGGCGTCGGCATGGGGCACGGTCGTCGGTAGAGCCGCCCGTGCCTGCGCGGTCAGCCCTCGCGTTGTCGGAATAAAGACCATCGGGCGTACGCCGGGCGCGGTCTCCAACCGCACCGCGCGCGCGCCCCGATTCTCCGTCCAGGCGATGGTGAACCCACCGAGGAGGCACGGGGCGACATTGTCTGGATGGCCCTCGATCCGCGCGGCTAAGCGCAGCACGGCCGCGTCGTTGAGGCCGGCTGCGGGTGCAAGAACAAGGGCGCGGGCGAGCAAGATTCCCGCGACGATCGCGGCCGAGGAGGAGCCGAGGCCCCGTGCGTGCGGGATACGGTTGTGACAGGTGAGCAGCAACCCGGGCGGACGGCCCCCGCCGAGCACATCAAAGATCCGCAACATTGTGGCCACAATGAGATGATCTTCGCCCGACGGCACCTCACCTTCGCCCTCGCCGGTGACGTCGACATGCACCCCGCCGTCGGTGATCTGCGCGGTGACCTCGTCCTCGAGCGTCAGCGCCAGCCCGAGCGCGTCGTAGCCGGGGCCGAGGTTCGCGCTCGTGGCGGGCACGGCCACCCGGACTGCCTCGGTCTCAAACCGCATGGGCGTCATGCTATGCGCGGCCAGCTAGGCGGGGCTTGGCGGCGGCGTTACGACGCGTCGGTGTCAGGACCTTCGACGATCGCCGAGTCCTTACCCCCACCGCCGTAGCGCCCCACGGCCCGCAGAGCGCGCCGCAGGGCGTACTCGATTTGGGCGTTCACGCTGCGCAGGTCGTCCGCGGCCCACCGGGCCACCGCGTCGTAGACCTCCGGGTCCAGGCGTAGCAGGAGCTTTTTCCGCTCAGCCATGTCGGGCGGATCACCCGTAGAGCGTGCCGGTGTTCACCACGGGCTGGGCCGCCCGGTCGCCACAGAGCACGACCAGCAGGTTGGAGACCATCTGCGCCTTACGCTCCTCGTCGAGGTCCACGACCGACTGCTCGCGCAGCATCTCGAGAGCGTTGCTGACCATCCCGACCGCGCCTTCTACGATCTTGAATCGGGCCGCGACGATGGCGCTGGCCTGCTGTCGGGCGAGCATCGCCTGGGCGATCTCGGAGGCGTAGGCGAGGTGGGTGACCCGCGACTCGAGCACTTCAACACCGGCCATTTCGACGCGTTCACTCAGCTCGGTGGTGAGCTCCTGGCTGACCACCGCGCTGTCGCGCAGGCTGGCCCGACCCGAGTCGTGCGCCTCGTAGGGGTAGCTCGTCGCGAGGTGGCGTACCGCCGTCTCGGCCTGAACCGCCACGTACTGGATGTGGTCGTCGACTGCGAACATCGCCTTGGCCGAGTCGACCACGCGGTACACGACGACCGCGGCGATCTCGACCGGGTTCCCGTCGGCGTCGGAGACCTTGAGCCGGGCGGTCTCGAAGTTACGTACGCGCAGGGAGATCCGCTTCTTCGTGGTGAACGGGATGGTCCAGTGGAAGCCAGCTCGCTTGATCGAACCGACATACCGGCCGAAGAACTGGATGACCCGAGCCTCGTTCGGGTTGAGGATCACGAGGCCCGACGCCATGAGCACCAACAGAACGGACGCGGCGGAGATGCCGATGGCGGCTCGCGCCTCCGCCTGCTCCGACGTAAGACCCGCCAGGTCCAGCCCCCACCAGACCAACGCTCCCGCGCCGGCCAGCAGGACCACGAGCATCAGGAAACCTGGTCCTCGGAACGCCCGCCTCTCCATCGAAACTCCTTTGCTATCGAGATGATATCCCTACGATATCACGCTGGGTCAACATCGGTGAGCCTCAAGACGTGGATCGAGCGCTCACTGGGCTGGCGAAGCGACGTCTGACGGCCGGACATCGGCCCGCATCAGCCGGCGGGTCGCGACGCGCCAGCCGACGCCGTACAACAGGGTCAGCGAACCGCAGATGGCTACCAGCACGCGAGGGTCTACGAGATCGACGAGTGCGCCGGCGAAGAGGAGGCTCACCGAGATGGCCAGCGTCGCGATCATCATGTCGGTCGCGAAGACCCGGCCGCGCAACGAGTCGGGCACTTCGATCTGCAACGCGTAGTTCGACATGACCCAGTTCCCGCCGCCAGCGACGTGGGCTAACGTCACGAACCCCAGGGCCATCCCGAACCAGGGACTTGCGGCCACGCCCAGGTACGCCAGGCCATAGATCGACATCGAGATAGCCAGTCCCGGCATGAGCCAGGATCGGTGCCCCAAGACGCGCCGGAAGAGCAACGGGCCGATGAGTGCACCAAGCCCACGAGCGGCGAACAGAAGCCCGGTCCCGATCGACCCGATAGGGAACACCACGGTGGCCAGAATCGGGAAGACGGCGAGAACCCCGTTTCCGAGCCCGACGGCCGACTTCACGGTGACGAGCGACAGCACGCGGGGGTTCCGGCGGATGTAGCCGAGCGCCTCTGCGATCGCGTGGAGCGGGCGGGCGGGGCTGGTGGCGCCGTCTCGTTCAGCCTGCATCGGACGGCGCACCCGCCACACGAGGCCGGCGGCCAGCATCAGGCAGACCACAGTAATGGCGAAACACACGTACGGGTTGAAGATGGCCGACACGACGCCGCCGAGAGACGCGCCGACGACGAGCATGGTGCCCCACGCGCTGCCGCCGAGAGCGTTCGCCGCGGGCAGGTCGGCGGGGTCGACGACGTTGGGCAGAGCCGCGCTGGCGGCGGGCGTGTAGAACGCCTTGGCTGCGGCGGCGAGGCCGATCGCGACGGGTCCGAGCCACGCCACGTCCGGCGAGCGAACCGCGAAGAGCAGGCCGATCGCGGCGATCGCGGCGATATTCGCGACGATCAGTATCTTGCGCCGGTCGAGCCTGTCCGCCACGGTGCCGGCGAACGGCAACACCAGCGCGATGACCGCGGTGTCGGCGGCCAGTGCCAGCGCCCCGGGCAGCCCACTGCCGGTGAGCTGCTGAAGCAGCGTCACCAGCGGAATCAGGGCGAACCAGTCACCGCCGAATATGACGAGCTCGGCCAGGAACAGGTACCGGAAGTCCCGGTTTCGGGTAAGGACCGAGAGAACAGGCGCCACGTACGCGTACGCTACCCCGCGCCACATCGCGGCTAGCGCCCCCGGAGCGTCGATCTAGGGCGTAGTCGCGTGATTAGAGATCAACTCACCCGACTTGGCCCTAGATCACGTGGGTCAGCCGGAGGGTTGGGCGGGGGCTAGGCGAGGTCCAGGGCCCGGGCAGCGGCCAGTGCGTCGTTGGGGATGCTCACCGGAGGTGGGGCGGTGGAGATGGCCCACTCCGGATCCTTGAGACCGTTTCCGGTCACCGTGCAGACCACGGTGGAACCGTGCGGCACGAGGCCGTCCGCCGCCGCCGCCAGAAGTCCGGCGACGCTCGCCGCGCTTGCCAGTTCGACGAACACGCCGACCTGGCGGGCGAGGAGCCGGTACGCCGACAGGATCTCGCGGTCGGTCACGGCCCGGATCGCCCCACCGGATGCGTCCCGTGCATCGATCGCCTTGGTCCACGAGGCCGGGTTGCCGATCCGGATCGCGGTGGCGATTGTTGTAGGCTCCCGGACCACCTGTCCGGATACGATCGGCGCCGCACCGCTCGCCTGGAAGCCCAGCATCCGAGGACGCTTCGTGGCGTTGCCCGCCTCATGGTCCTCGACGTATCCCATCCAGTACGCCGTGATGTTGCCCGCGTTGCCCACCGGTAGGCAGTGCACGTCGGGCGCGTCGCCGAGCGCCTCCACGATCTCGAAGGCCGCGGTCTTCTGTCCATGCAGCCGGTGGACGTTCACCGAATTGACCAACGCCACGGGGTAGTCGAGGGCGATCTTTGAGGCGAGCGACAGACAGTCGTCGAAGTTGCCGGCCACCTGCAGCGGCCGCGCCCCGTGCACGAGGGCCTGGGCCATCTTGCCCGTCGCGATCTTGCCGGCGGGGATGAGCACCGCGCAGGTCAGCCCCGCACGGGCCGCGTAGGCCGCCGCCGACGCCGAGGTGTTTCCGGTCGAGGCACAGATGATCGCCTTGGCCCCGGCCTCCACCGCCTTGGAGACGGCGAGCGTCATGCCTCTGTCCTTAAAGGACCCGGTCGGGTTGGCCCCCTCGACCTTCAAGTAGACGTCACACTCTGTTCGGTCCGCGAGCGCGGGTGCGGAGAGCAAGGGGGTGTTGCCCTCGTGCAGCGTGATGACTGGTGTGGCGTCGGTCACCGGCAACCGATCGCGGTAAGCCTCAATGAGCCCACGCCACCACATCGTTACTCCCCTTCCACCCGCATGACGCTCGCGACCTCGCGGACAATGTCTAGTGCCCGCAGGTCGTCGACGGTCGCGGACAGGGCCGCGTCGGTCGCGGTATGGGTCACGACCACGAGTGTGGCGTCATCGCCGCGCCCCTCCTGGCGTACGGTCTGGATGCTCACATCGTGTTTGGCGAATACTCCCGCTACGGAGGCGAGTACACCCGCGCGGTCGGCCACGTCCAGCGACACGTGGTAGCGGGTCACCACCTCGCCCATCGGCTGGATACGCAGATCCGCGTAGGTCGACTCGGTGGCGGCGCGGACTCCGGCCAGCCGGTTGCGAGCGACGGCGACGATGTCTCCGATGACCGCGCTCGCCGTCGGGGAGCCACCCGCACCCCGGCCGTAGAACATGAGTTGTCCGGCGGCCTGTGCCTCCACGAAGACCGCGTTGAAGGCGTCGCCGACGCTGGCCAGCGGATGCGACCGCGGAATCATCGCCGGGTGCACCCGCACCGACACCGCACCGTCCACACAGGATGCGATACACAGCAGCTTAATCGTGCAGCCCATCGCTTTTGCGGATGACACATCGCCGGCGGTGACCTCGGTGATGCCCTCCCGGTAGACGTTGGAGGCCCGGACGCGAGTGTGGAACGCCAGCGACGCGAGGATGGCGGCCTTCGCGGCTGCGTCGAACCCCTCCACGTCCGCGGACGGGTCCGCCTCGGCGTACCCCAACGCCGTAGCCTCCTCCAACGCGTCGTGGAAGCTCGCCCCCGACGAGTCCATACTGGACAGGATGAAGTTCGTCGTACCGTTCACGATGCCCGTGACCCGCTTGATGCGGTCGCCGTGCAGCGATTCGCGCAGCGCGCGCAGCAGCGGGATCGCCCCGGCGACCGAGGCCTCGTAGTAAAGGTCGGCGTTGCCCTCGGCAGCCGCGTCGTGCAGCGCCGCCCCGTCCTCGGCGAGCAGGGCCTTGTTCGCTGTCACGACGCTCTTGCCCGCGTGCAGGGCCTCGACGAGCCACGTCCGCGCGGGTTCGATGCCGCCCACAACCTCGACCACGATATCGATATCGTCGCGCTTGACCAGGCCGAGAGCGTCCGTCGTGAACAGCGCCGGGTCGACGGACCCTCGGGTGCGCCCCGGCCGGCGCACGGCTATGCCCGCCAGCTCCAGCGGCGCCCCGATCCGGGCGTAGAGATCCTCCGCCTGCTCGTGCAACAGGCGCAGCACTTCGCCGCCGACGACCCCGCAGCCGAGCAGCGCCACCCGTACCCGTGCGCTCACCGTCTACCCCACATCCAGAGCGAGGAGGTCGTTCTCGGTCTCCCGCCGCACGATTACTCTCGCAACGCCGTCCGTAATCGCGATGACCGGCGGTCGGGGGACGTGGTTGTAGTTGCTGGCCATGCTGCGGCAGTACGCACCTGTCCCGGGGACCGCAATAAGGTCTCCAGGCTGCACGTCGGCGGGCAAGAATTCATCCTTCACCACGACGTCCCCGGCCTCGCAATGCTTTCCCACCACGCGGGCGAGCATGGGCTCCGCCGCGCTGGCCCGGCCGGCGAGCGTGGCCGAGAAGGTTGCGTCATAGAGGGCAGTGCGAATGTTGTCACTCATCCCGCCGTCGATGCTGACGTACGTCCTGATGCCATCGACATCTTCGACCGTGCCGACCTCGTAGAGGGTGAACATCGCCGGTCCGACGAGCGCACGTCCGGGTTCGACGGACAGATGCGGCACGGGGAGCTGCCGGCCCGCACACTCCTGCTCCACAATCTTGAGTATGCGACTCGCGAGATCGCCCGGCGTCGATGGATCGTCCTGAGACGTGTACGCGATGCCGAAGCCGCCGCCGAGATCGAGCTCGGGCAGGTCCACGCTGTGTTCGGTCCGCACCGCATCCTGCAACGAGAGCACCCGACGGGCGGAGACCTCGAAGCCCGAAGTGTCGAAGATCTGCGAACCGATGTGCGAATGGAGGCCGGCGAGCTCGAGCACGCCCTCGCGGAGGATCTGGGCCGCCGCGTCGAAGGCGGCGCCGCTCGCGAGCGAGAAGCCGAATTTCTGATCCTCATGGGCGGTAGCGATGAACTCGTGCGTGTGTGCCTCGACGCCGACGGTCACCCGGACCATGACGCGCTGTCGTACGCCGCGGTGACGCGCCAATTCGGTGAGTCGCTCGAGCTCGTCGAACGAGTCCACGACGATCCAGCCCACGCCCGCGTCGAGGGCCCGAGACAACTCGGCCACGGACTTGTTGTTGCCATGCATCTTGATCCGCTCCGCCGGCATACCCGCGGCGAGGGCGACGGCCAGCTCGCCACCCGTGCACACGTCGAGGTTCAGGCCCTCCTCAGCGACAATCCGAATGACCGCCTTTGCGCAGAAGGCTTTCGCCGCATAGAAGACGGCGGCGCCGGCGAAGGCGTCCCGAAAGTCGCGGCAACGGGCACGGAAGTCCGCCTCATCAAGGATGTACGCAGGAGTGCCGAACTCCGCGGCGAGGTCGCGGACGTCGACTCCGCCGACGTGCAGCGCGCCGTCGTCACCGCGAACCACCCCGTGTGGCCAGAGGCTGGGCATGAGCGCGTTGACATCGGCAGGCGTGCGCAGCCATGCCGGTCCGCGTGCACCCATGTCTCCGTGTAGCGCACCGGCCTCATGCGCACGCATGCTTACATCCTTTCGGGCGCGGAAACACCCAGCAGGGCGAGTCCGTTGGCGAGCACCACCCGCGACGCTTCGACCAGCCACAGCCTCGCGTGGGTCAGGTCGGTCGCGGGATCGCCGCTCTGTGGGAGCACCCGGCAAGCGTCGTAGAAGCGGTGGTACGTGCCCGCGAGATCCTCGAGATAGCGGGCGACCCGGTGCGGCTCCCGTAGCTCGGCGGCGGTGGCCACCACGGCGGGGAACTCGCCGAGCGCCTTGAGAAGGTCGTTCTCGCGCTCATGGGACAACAGTCCCGGATCGAAGTCGTCGCCCCGCTCGACACCGAGCTCCGCCGCGTTGCGCAGGAGCGACGCGATGCGGGCGTGAGCGTACTGGACATAGTAGACGGGGTTGTCGGCGGTGGCGCGCGTCCACAACTCGAGATCGATGTCGATGGGCGAGTCGACCGAGTAGCGCGCGAGGGCGTACCGCGCGGCATCGACGCCAATCGCATCGACGAGATCTATAAGTGTGAGTACGGTGCCGGCGCGCTTGCTCATGCGCATCGGCTGCCCGTCCCGTACCAAATTGACCATCTGGCCAATCAGGATCTCGAGCGTACGGTCGGGGTCGTCCCCGAAACACGCTGCCATCGCTCGCATCCGGCCGACGTAGCCGTGGTGGTCGGCGCCCAGCATGATCACGACGCGGTCGAAGCCGCGCTCACGCTTGTCCAGGTAGTATGCGCAGTCGCCGGCGAAGTAGGTCCAGTCGCCGTCGCGCTTGCGCAGGACGCGGTCCTTGTCGTCGCCGAAGTCGGTCGTCCGTAGGCAGGCCGCACCGTCGGACTCGAAGACGTGGCCCACCTCCCGCAGCCGAGCCAATGCCGCGTCGAGCTCGCCCCGCGAGTGGAGGTCCTTCTCGTTGAAGTAGACGTCGAACGCCACACCGAACTCGGCGAGGGAGGACTTGATCTCGTCGAACATCAGGGCCACGCCCTCGACCCGGAAGAGCTCCTGGGCCGTATCACCGGGCAGGCCCGGCGCGTCCGGATGTTTGGCCACGATCGTCGAAGCGATATCGGCTATGTACTGACCCGCGTACCCGTCCTCTGGAGGCGGCTCTCCCCGCGCCGCGGCGAGCAGTGACCGGGCGAAGCGGTCGATCTGCGATCCGGCGTCGTTGAAGTAGTACTCGGTGGTGATGTCGGCCCCGTCGGTACGCAGGAGTCGGGACAGCGCGTCCCCGACGGCAGCCCAGCGCACCGCGCCGATGTGGACCGGACCGGTGGGGTTGGCTGAGACGAACTCGAGGTTGATGTGCTGACCGGCCAGGCGGGCGCTCTGCCCATACCGCTTGCCCGCCATCACGACGGTGCGTGCCATCTCGCCGGACGCGGCGGAGTCGAGCCTGATGTTCAGGAAGCCGGGCCCGGCGATCTCCACCGACTTGATGCCCTTGACCTGTCCGAGCTTCTCGGCGAGTGCGGCGGCGAGGTCCCTCGGGGGTACGCCAACCCGCTTGGACAGTTGCAGGGCGATGGTGGAGGCGTAGTCGCCGTGCTCGGGATTGCGGGGGCGCTCGACGGTCGTGCTCTCCGGCAGCGGAGCGAGATCTAGCTCACGCTCCACGAAGGCGGAGCGCGCGGCGTCCAGTACGGCAGCGGCCAGGTCGGCGGGAGTCACTGAGCAATGCTAGCGGGGTAGACTCGTGGACTTGGCGGCGGTCCGACGTCGGTTGTCACAATCCGGGACGGCTGGTACGGCTGCCTGCCCAATTGGGCTATCCCCTGATGACCGACTGCTAACCGACCGTGACGAGGCCCCATGAGCATGAGTACCGGCGACGTCCGCCGTCCCTCCGTCAACAAGCTGTCGGCCAAGGCCGTCGCCGCCGACGGGCCTAAGCCCGAGAGCGACGACCTTGACGCCGATGAAGCCGATGTCGATGTAGCCGACGCCGCTTCGCCGACGCCCAAGCCGAAGGCCGCGCAGCCGAAGACCTCGGCGCCGAGGACCGCTGCCAAGAGCTCTGGTTCGCGACCGGGTGGCCGGCCGCCGGCTGGCCGGGGTCCCGCGAAGAGCGGCGGCGGCAAGGGACGCAAGCCGGTCACACCGGTCAAGGTCAGCCAGGGTCGCAACTGGGGGCCGATCGCGATGTTCGCCGGCGCGGGGCTTGTCGCGGTCCTCATCGTCGGCTTCGGCGCGTTCCAGCTGATCAAGCAGGCGAACCAGCCAAGCTGGCAGGAGCGCGCGGCCGGGATCGATGGCATCAGCAACTACCTCACGTCGAACCCGGACTGGTTCGTCTACGACCCGGGCGTGGGCAACCACAAGACCGGCGTCCTTACCTACCCCAGCAGCCCACCCGTTGGTGGGGTCCACAACCCCTACTGGCAGGACTGCATGGGCGACGTCTACCCGGCGGAGATCCCCAAGGAGCAGGCCGTGCACAGCATGGAGCACGGTGCGGTATGGATTGCCTACCACCCGGATCTGCCGAAGGACCAGGTCGACGAGCTCGCCGGTAAGGTCAGGGACCGCGAATTCATGTTGATGAGCCCCTACCCGGGCCTGGACAAGCCGATCTCGGTGCAGGCATGGGGATACCAGCTCAAGGTCGACAACGCACATGACGGCCGGATCGACGAATTCATCGACGCGCTGCGCAAGAATGCCACGCAAGAGCCGCAGTCCACATGCAGCGGCGGCATCACCGACACCGGCAAGACCCCGCTGGACCTGGTGCCCCCGGCCCAGCCCGGCGGCTGATCGCGGGTGGCACAGTTCGCGACGCCACGGCGTTTGAAGATCGCCGGTGGCGTGCTCGGCGCGGTATTGCTGGTGCTCATCGGGTACGCCGCGGGGTGGTTCACCCCGCGTCTATCCACGCCGGGTGAGTCCTCCCCGGAGGCTGGCTTCGCCCGCGACATGTCCGCGCACCACGCTCAGGCCGTGGAGATGGGCATGATCGCGTACCAGAAGGCGTCGCAGCCGGAGATCCGCACGCTCGGCGGGGACATCGCGCTCACCCAGCAGGGCCAGATCGGTGTCATGCAGACCTGGCTCAAGGACTGGGGCCTGGGTCCCAATAGCTCCGTGCCGCCGATGGCCTGGATGCCCGCTGGCGACCAGGCGGTGAAGGGCAACCTCATGCCTGGCATGGCGACCCGCGAGGAGATCGCGAAGCTACGTGCCGCCACCGGCAAGGATGTGGACGTGCTGTTTCTGCAGTACATGCTGCGGCACCATCTCGGCGGCGTACACATGGCTCAGGAGGTCCTCAAGCTTGACCCGGAGCCGGAGGTCAGAGAGCTGGCCGAGACGATGATCCGCAACCAGAGCGGCGAGATCCAGGTAATGCGGACCCTGCTGGGCACGCTCGGTGCGACCCCACTGAACTAGCCCCCCAAGATCCCGCCGATCATGACCTGGAGCTCATGATCGAGGCGTTTTCGTGACGCCCACATCATGATCGAGGCGATCATTGGCTACGCCTGACCACGACCGCCGGCCGGCGATCATTCTCCAGATACCCAAGCGGCGGGTAGAAGTCCACGACGTCAACGTCTGGTCGGCTCGGCGGCTGGCTCGCGGACCCTCGACGCCTGCGATGGACGCCGCGGTGGGCTCGGCCGCGTCGCACGATCAACAGCAGCGCCCCGCTGGTGACCAGGGTGGTGCCCAGGATCAGCATCCCGCCGATGTCCTGGCCGGTCGACGCGAGCGCTTCGCCCGCAGCGGCGGGAACCGCTGCTCTCTGCGGCACGGCGTTCTGAGCGGCTGTTGGCCGAAGTGTGTCGGCATCTCCGGTGGTCCAGCCTTCGAGGGCTGGTGCAACCGACGGACCGCTTCCCGCGGACTCCGCGATCGGGACGGACTGCCCGGCGCCGGCAGCCGGCTTC
>Ga0184612_10001305_pt1 | contig 11977 bp, 10 predicted proteins | sample PLM3_60_coex_FD_133163 | JGI IMG/M metagenome (GOLD analysis project Ga0184612, IMG submission 133163) | Groundwater sediment microbial communities from an aquifer in East River, Colorado, USA - PLM3_60_coex | ecosystem: Environmental > Terrestrial > Soil > Riparian zone | place: USA: East...
CACCCATTCGGGCCGGGGATGCCGCTGCGGCTCGGCGGCGTCGAGATCGCCGGGGCGCCGGCCCTCGCCGGGCATTCCGATGGCGACGTGGTGCTCCACGCGCTCGCCGACGCCCTGCTCGGCGCGGCCGCGCTGGGCGATCTCGGCCGGCTCTTCCCGGCCGACGCGCGCACGCCGCGAGGGATCGCCAGCACCGTGCTCGTCGAGGACGTTCGTCGCCGGGTCGAGGCCGCCGGGTGGAGGCCGACCTCGGTCGATCTGACGGTCATCGCCGCCAGGCCACGCCTCGGTGCCCACCTCGAATCGATGCGCGACGCGATCGCGAGGCTCCTTGGTCTCGATCCGGCCGCCGTCAACGTCAAGGCCTCCACCGGGAACCTGGACGGATCCGAGGGTGCCGGGCGATCCATCTCGGCACTGGTCGTCGCGACCGTCGAGGCCGTCCGATGAGCCTCCGCCTGCACGACACGCTGTCGGGCGAGACCCGGCCGTTCGTTCCCCTTCGCGCCGATCGGGTCGGGATCTACTCGTGCGGGCCGACGGTCTACGGCCCCGCCCACATCGGCAACTTCCGCTCGTTCCTGTTCGCCGACCTGCTCGTCCGCCATCTGCGCTGGCGCGGGTTCCCAGTCACGTGGGTCATGAACATCACCGACATCGACGACAAGATCATCAGGGGCGCCGCCGCGACCGGCGAGACCACCGACGCCGTCGCCGAGCGCTATCTCGCGGCGTTCCTGGCCGATGCCGCGGCACTGCGCATGACGACCCCCGACGTCCTGCCGCGCGCCACCCACCACATCGACGAGATGGCGACGCTCATCTCGACCCTCCTCGAACGCGGCCACGCCTACCGCACCGACAACGGGTCGATCTTCTTCCGGATCTCGTCCTGGCCCGCCTACGGCCGGCTCGCGCGACTCGACCCCGACGGGCTGCGAGTGGGGGAACGGGTCGAGGCCGATGAGTACGGCAAGGACGATGTCCGCGACTTCGCGCTGTGGAAAGGTCCGAAGCCCGGCGAGCCGTCGTGGGACACGGCCATCGGACCCGGCAGGCCTGGCTGGCATATCGAGTGCTCGGCGATGAGCATGGCCCACCTGGGTTCGTCGTTCGATATCCACACGGGTGGGGTCGACCTCATCTTCCCCCACCACGAGGACGAGATCGCCCAGAGCGAAGCGGCGACAGGCGAGACATTCGTCGGGACGTGGCTGCACTGCGCCCACCTCCAGATGGGTGGGGCGAAGATGGCGAAGCGGACCGGCAACATCGCCCAGGTCGGTGAGCTGCTGGCGTCCGGCGTCTCGGCGCGCGCCCTGCGACTCGCGTTGATCTCGGTCCATTACCGGGCCGGCCTGAACCATTCCGACGAATCGCTCGCCGCGTCGGCGGCGGCGCTCGAGCGCCTCGATGCGGCCGTGTCGGCACTCGGCGCGTACGCGGAGGAGGCGCCCGACGACCCGACGCTCCCCGCGGCGCTCGAGGCTGCCAGGGAGACGTTCGGTGCGGCGCTCGACGACGACCTCAATGTCTCCGCCGGCCTGGCTGCCGTCTTCGACCTCGTCCGCGACCTCAATCGCCGCGTCGAGAAGCGCGTGCTTTCGACCGTCGATGCCGCCCTGGCGCGCGAGGTCCTGCACGACCTCGATCGCGTGCTCGGCATCCTGCCCGAGGCCGTCGACGAGCTCGAACCGGATGTCGCTACGCTGCTCGCGGCACGCGCTGCGGCCCGCGCGGCACGCGACTTCGCCGCCTCCGACCGACTGCGCGACGAGCTGGCAGATCACGGCGTGACCGTCGAGGACACGCGCGACGGGCAGCGCTGGCGCCGGACCGTGGAGGCGGGGCGTGGCTGACCGACCTCATCCGAACGGCAAGGGCGGCAAGGGTGGCAAGGGTGGCAAACCCGGCCGTCGTGGTAGCGGGCACGGCGACCCGGGGGTGCCCGGCCACGGCCGACCGGGGCACGACACCCGCGGATCGCGGGGACTCGGACCCGGGGGGCCAGCTGGCGGGCGCCCGCGCGATCCTGCCGAACACGCCGATCGAGGCGCCCGGGGCCGACCCGGTCAACGACCCACCGGCGGACGCCCGCCCGGTCGCGCTCACGAGCGCGGCATCCCCGATGGTCCAGGGCACGACGAGATGGGTGGCCGGTTCGAACCGGATCGCGGCCCGTGGCGCCCACCGTCCGGACCGCGACCCGGCGGCCCGGGCCGCGCGCCGGGACGAGGCTTCGGTCGTGGTCCGGGCGGGGGCCCGGATCGGGGTCCCTGGCGACCACCGTACGAGGATCGGCCGCCGGATCGACGGGGTCCCGCGGGCCCACACGGTCCGGATCCCGAGCGACCGCCGCCGGGCCGCGCCGGACCGCCACGGCCGGGCTGGGGACCGCCGCGCCCGTTCGAACCCCGCGGTCGGTCCGGAGCTCCGGCGTCGCGCGGCGATCGCCCGCCGGGCGGGCACCCTGCCGGGCGCCCGCCGTTCCGGGGTTCCGCGCCGGGCCCCCGTCCTTGGCCCCCCGCGCCGTTCGAACCGAGGCCCTGGCCGCGCCCAGCGCCATCGCTCCCGGCCCCGGACCTGTTGGGACCCGACGAGGAGCTCGTCGCGGGCCGTCGCCCGGTCGAGGAGGTCTTCGCCGCCGGACGCGACGCGCATCGGCTGCTCGTCGTCCCGCAGCGGCGCAACGCGCTCGAGCAGCTCGTGCTGCACGCGACCCGGCTGCGCATCCCGATCGTCGAGGTCGAGGGCGGATCGCTGACGGCGCTCGCCGGCTTCGATGGCCATCAAGGCGTCGCGCTCGTCGTCCAGCCCCGCCGATTCGCCACGCTGGACGACGTACTCGCCAGGGCCGCCGATCGCGGCGAGCCCCCGTTCGTGCTCGTCCTCGATTCGCTCGAGGATCCCCAGAATGTCGGCACGCTCCTGCGCAGCGCGGAAGCGGCCGGGGTCCACGGCATCGTCTTCCCGACGCGGCGCCAGGCACCCCTGAGTCCGGCGGCCGTCAAGGCTTCGGCGGGCGCCGTCGAGCACCTGCTGCTGTGTCCGGTGGACGATCTCCCGGGCGCCCTGGCCGACCTCCACGGACACGGTCTGCGGGTCGCCGGTTCGGAGGCGGACGCGCCACTGACCGCACGCCAGACCGACCTGCGCGGGCCCCTCGCGATCGTCGTCGGCAGTGAGGGCCAGGGCCTCGGTCCGGCCGTGCGCCGACGCTGCGACGTCTTCATGCGAATCCCGATGCGGGGCGCCATCGGGTCGCTCAACGCCGCCGTCGCGGGCTCGTTGCTGTTGTTCGAAGCGGTCGCCCAGCGCGACCCCGACGGGCGCGGGGCGGCCGGAGCCCCGGCCCGAGAGGGGCGGCGCGAGCTCGATGCCGGCGCTGTCGCGGCCGTCGAGCCATCCCCGGACGAGGCGGTGTCGTCCCATGTGCCGACCGAGGGGACCACAGAAGAACCGGCACCCGACGTCGAGATCGACCTGCTGCCGGGTGGCCCGCCGACGCCCGACGCCCCGAAGCCGAAGAAGCCGCGGGCTCCCCGCGCGCCACGCACCCCCCGCGCTTGACCCATCCGACCGGCCGGCCCTATCATTCCCCGGCGCCGATGGGGTCATCTGCGGTATGACCCTGCGCGTCGCGCCGACGTAGCTCAATTGGTAGAGCAGCGGTTTTGTAAACCGCAGGTTCCGGGTTCGAGTCCCGTCGTCGGCTCCATAGCGAACATGATCCGGTAGCGGGTTCACCATGAGACCGCAGTCTCCGCCCGGTGCCGCTGCCACAGTGGGTAGGTTGAGCAGGTGGTGAGCTCCGCTGGCTGTAGACCAGCCGCCTTCGGCTGTGGGGGTTCGATTCCCTCCCTGCCCACCAACATTCTCGCGATCGGTCCCGGGCCCACATAGCTCAGCTGGCAGAGCACTTCCTTGGTAAGGAAGAGGTCATCGGTTCGAGTCCGATTGTGGGCTCCACGCCCAGGCGGCTACCGCCCCCTGCAATCGAAATGAAGCGGCGAAGCCGCGCCTAGTCAAGGAGTGAAACGGTCTCGTGGCCAAGAAGAAGTTCGAGCGCACCAAGCCGCACGTCAATATCGGCACGATCGGCCACATCGACCATGGCAAGACGAGCCTGACCGCGGCGATCACCAAGTACCTCGCCATGAAGGGCGGGGCGGAGTACCGCGCCTTCGACTCGATCGACAACGCGCCCGAGGAGCGCGAGCGCGGGATCACCATCGCGATCGCCCACGTCGAGTACGAGACCGCCGCCCGGCACTACGCCCACGTCGACTGCCCGGGGCACGCCGACTACATCAAGAACATGATCACCGGCGCGGCCCAGATGGACGGCGCCATCCTGGTCGTGGCCGCGACCGACGGGCCGATGCCCCAGACCCGCGAGCACATCCTGCTGGCCCGCCAGGTCGAGGTGCCCTACATCGTGGTCTTCCTCAACAAGGTCGACATGGTCGACGACGAGGAGCTGTTGGACCTCGTCGAGCTCGAGGTCCGCGAGCTCTTGACCAAGTACAAGTTCCCGGGCGACGACATCCCGGTCGTGCGCGGCAGCGCGCTGAAGGCGCTCGAGGCCGGCGACGACACGGCCGACCCCGCGTACGCCCCGATCCAGGCCCTGATGGACGCGGTCGATTCGTACATCCCGACCCCCGAGCGGGCGGTCGACAAGCCGTTCCTGATGCCGGTCGAGGACGTCTTCGGGATCAAGGGCCGGGGGACCGTGGCGACCGGCCGCATCGAGCGCGGCATCGTGCGCGTCGGCGACGAGGTCGAGCTGGTCGGGGTCAAGCCGACGCGCAAGATCGTGGTCACCGGCGTCGAGATGTTCAAGAAGCTGCTCGACGAGGGCCGCGCCGGCGACAACGTCGGCTGCCTCATCCGCGGCATCGAGCGCGACGAGATCGAGCGCGGCCAGGTGCTGGCCAAGAGTGGCTCGGTCAAGCCGCATACCAAGTTCACCGCCCAGGTCTACGTCCTGACCAAGGAGGAGGGCGGCCGCCACACCCCCTTCTACAACGGCTACCGCCCGCAGTTCTACCTGCGCACGACCGACGTGACCGGGGCCATCGGGCTGCCCGACGGGGCCGAGATGATCATGCCCGGCGACAACGTCGAGATGAGCGTCGAGCTCATCACCCCGATCGCCATCGAGATCGGCCAGCGCTTCGCCATCCGCGAGGGTGGCCGGACCGTCGGCGCCGGCGCCATCGTCAGCATCGTCGAGTAGGACCGACATGGCCCGAGTCGAAGCCCGTCCCACGATCCAGCTCGCCTGCACCGAGTGCAAGGAGCGGACGTACACCACGCGCAAGAACAAGAAGAACGATCCGAACCGGCTCGAACTGCAGAAATACTGTCCGCGCTGCCGACGGCATACACTTCACCGCGAGGCGAAGTAGGCGGGCGAACCCGCAGGGGTGTAGCTCAATTGGCAGAGCACTGGTCTCCAAAACCAGCGGTTGTAGGTTCGAGTCCTATCGCCCCTGCCACTTCACTTCCGTAGCCCTGAGAGAAGAACGACTGACGTGACCCGCATCCGCCGCTATTTCGACGAGGTCTGGTCCGAGCTCCGCAAGGTCTCGTGGCCAACCCGCGAGCAGGTCCGCAACCTGACGGTCCTGGTCTTCGCGATCAGCCTCGTGGTCGGCATCTACATCACGATCCTGGATGCCTTCTTCCAGAACGTGATCGCGTTGCTCGTGGGCTAGAGGCTGATGATGACCGAAACCACCACGGAGACGACGAAGGCGCCCGAGAAGCGCTGGTACGTCATCCACACCTACTCGGGCTACGAGAACAAGGTCAAGGCCAATCTCGAACACCGAATCGAGTCGATGGGCATGGAGGACAAGATCTTCCAGGTCCTCGTCCCGATGGAGGACGAGATCGAGATCCGCCAGGGCCAGCGCCACACGGTCCAGAAGAAGGTCTATCCGGGCTATGTCCTGGTCGAGATGATCCTGGACCCCGACAGCTGGTTCGTCGTCCGCAACACCCCGGGCGTGACCAGCTTCGTCGGCGGCGCCAACATCCCGGGCGTCCGGAGCGAGCCCATCCCGCTCGACGAGAACGAAGTCAAGCAGATCCTGCGGCACATGGGCGTCGAGACGCCGAAGTACCGCGTCGCGTTCACCAAGGGCCAGAGCGTCCGGGTCACCGACGGGCCGTTCGCCGAGTTCATCGGCACGGTCGACGAGGTCAACCCCGAACGTAACAAGGTCAAGGTGCTGGTGAGCATCTTCGGCCGCGAGACGCCGGTCGAGCTGGACTTCCTGCAAGTCGAAAAGCTCTAGAAAGGAACCCTGACTTCCCGTGGCCAAGAAGATCCGCATCGTCCTGACCCTGCAGCTGCCGGCCGGCAAGGCCACGCCTGCGCCGCCCGTCGGCACCGCTCTCGGTCCGCACGGCATCAACATCGTCGAGTTCACCAAGTCCTACAACGAGAAGACGGCCGACAAAGCGGGCCAGATCATCCCCGCCCAGATCACGATCTTCGAGGATCGCTCGTTCACGTTCATCCTCAAGACCCCTCCCGCCGCCGATCTGCTGCGCAAGGCCGCAGGCATCGAGAAGGGTTCGATGACGGCCCGGCGCGAGATGGTCGGCAGGGTGACCCGCGACCAGGTCCGCGAGATCGCCGGCATCAAGATGACCGACCTGAACGCCAACGACGTCGACGCGGCGATGCGCCAGATCGAGGGCACGGCCCGGAGCATGGGAATCGAAGTCGTCGGATAGCCGACGGTTGGGCGGCGCATCCGCGCGTTGCTCGCTCCGCCGGTCGCTCGCGCACCTTTGGGTGCGCTCGCTCCCTTGCTCACTCGCGCCTTCGGCTCATCCACCCCACCGTCGGCTATAGTTCCAGACCGCGCTGCCTGACCCCGGGTCGCGATCGCAACGGTGGCATGGGGGAGGTCGGGTCGATCCGACCGACAGGAGGAACCGCACATGGCCAAGCACGGCAAGAAGTACCGCGAAGCAGCGAAGCTCGTCGACCGCGACCGGGTCTACCCGCCCCTCGACAGCGTCGAGCTCGTCAAGGCGACGTCGGTGGTCGCATTCGACGCGACGATCGAGGCGCACCTCCGACTGGGCGTTGACCCGCGCCACGCCGACCAGATGGTCCGCGGCACCGTCGTCCTCCCGCACGGCACCGGCAAGATCGTGCGTGTCGCGGTCTTCGCCCAGGGCGAGAAGGCGCAGGAGGCCCTGCGTGCAGGCGCCGACGAAGTCGGCGGCGACGACCTCGTGAAGAAGATCGAGGCCGGCTGGCTCGAGTTCGACGTCGCCATCGCGACGCCCGACTCGATGGGCATGGTCGGCAAGCTCGGCAAGATCCTCGGCCGACGCGGCCTGATGCCGAACCCGAAGGCCGGGACGATCACGTTCGACGTCGAGCGTGCCGTCAAGGAGGTCAAGGGCGGCCGGGTCGAGTTCCGCGTCGACAAGACGGCCATCGTCCACGCGCCCGTCGGCAAGAGCAGCTTCGAGGCGAACGCGCTGCTCGACAACCTCGCGGCGCTCGTCGATGCCATCAATCGAGCCAAGCCGGCAGGCGCGAAGGGCCAGTACCTGCGGTCCCTCACGATCGCGAGCACGATGGGCCCGGGCATCCGGGTCGACGTGCCCGGCGTCCTCGCGGCCGCGGTCGCGTAACCTACTCGTAGACACGGCCGGCGTTCGCCGGTCACCACACGCGGTGGCGGCCGAGAGGCGCGTCACCTGACCATACAGACGGACCCGCCGCAGACAGCCTGCGCCCGCGGACCGCCCCGAGCCCGCCCGGGCTCTCGACGGTCGGGGCTTGATCCGTCGGACCGGACCGGAGACGCCCCGAGAGGGTCGCCACCGGGGACGCCGACGAGCACGCCGAGGCAGACCGGTGCCGCTCCACCCTTGGGTGGGCAGCGCCCCTGCGAGCAGGGGTCGACCTTCGGACCGAAGGCGACCAGGGACGTCGCAGGGGCCGCCCGATCGCCGGATCGGGCCCCCACCGCGCACGCCGGCCGCGTGCCAAGGACAGGAGTGGACCCATGCCCACGGAGGCCAAACGGGAGACCGTCGCCGAGCTGCGCGAGGAACTCGCCAATGCCCGGACGATGATCGTCTCCGAGTACCGCGGCCTCAAGGTGAAGGAGATCGCCGAGATCCGCCGCGCCCTGCGCAAGCAGGACGTGACGTATCGGGTGGTCAAGAATCGGCTGATGCGCATCGCCGCCGACGATTCGGTCGGTGCCGCCTTGAACCCCCTGCTGATCGGGCCGACCGCGATCGCGTTCGGGACCGACGAGGCCGGGACGGCGAAGGCCGTTCTCGATGCCACCCGGCCGTACGCCCGCGTCGTCCGCATCACCGGCGGCGTCCTCGGCGACCGGGCGATCGGCGCCGACGACGTCACGCGGCTGGCGGCCCTACCGCCCCGCGAGGTCCTGCTGGCCAAGCTGGCCGGCGGGATGCAGGCGCCGGTAGGCACGCTCGCCGGCCTGCTCTCGGCTCCGCTGCGCAACCTGGGCTATGCCCTGCAGCAGCTCGCCGACCAGAAGGCGCACACCAACGCTTAGACAACCTCACCTGAGAACGCACGAACCACACGACACGAAGGAGATTTCCCGATGGCAGTCCTCACCCAGGACGACCTGCTCGAAGCGATCGACAAGATGACCGTGCTCGAGCTGTCCGAGTTCATCAAGCGATTCGAGGAGCGCTACGGCGTAACCGCCGCGGCCCCCGCCGCGGTCGCCGCGGCCCCGGCCGCCGGTGGCGGAGCCGCCGAAACGGCGGCCGCCCCCGAGGAGCAGACCGAGTTCAGCGCGACCCTGACCGAGATCGGGCCGAACAAGATCCCGGTCATCAAGGTCGTCCGCGAGCTGACCGGCCTCGGCCTCAAGGAGGCCAAGGACCTGGTCGACGCCTCGCCCAAGGCCGTCAAGGAAGGCGTCACCAAGGACGAAGCTGAGAAGATCAAGGCTGCTCTCGAGGAACAGGGGGCGAAAGTCGAGATCAAGTAACGGCGTGCTGGCACCCTCGACGGGGTGCCGGCACACGCGCACCGAGGGCGGAGGCGACGCTCCTGCGCGCCATCCGCCCGAGGTTTGCGCTCGCGAACGTGCTCGCATGGCGCCTTCGGCTGCATCCGCCCGAGCGCCGGCTTCGCAAAACCCTGACTTCAGGCCGGGTTAACCCGTCGGTCGGCCCCTTTACCACGAATCGGGGGGGTTTGACAAGATGCGAAATCGCGGTATCCTACTCCTTCTGTGAGCGCGGCCTCTCTTTTCCCTTCCTACCTCCGTCAAGGAGTGGTGCTTCATGCTGTCTGCTGAGTCTTCGACTCGCGCCCGGACCCCTTCCGGTCGGATCTCGTACGCCCGTATCGACCGCAAGGTCGACGGCATCAGCTACGAGAAGTTCGAGATCCCCAACCTGATCGAACTCCAGCTCGATTCGTTCGCCTGGTTCGTCGACAAGGGTCTGCGCGAACTGTTCGATGAGATCAGCCCTATCAAGGACTTCACCGGCAAGGTCATGGAACTCCAGTTCCTCGACTACGAGTTCGGGGCACCCAAGTACTCCGAGGAGGAGTGCCGGACGAAGGACCTGACGTTCAGCAAGCCGCTGTACGTCAACGTCGAGCTGCTCATCAAGGAGACCGGCGAGATCCAGCGCCAGCGCGTCTACATGGGCGACTACCCGTGGATGACCGACCAGGGCACGTTCGTCATCAACGGCGCGGAGCGCGTCGTCGTCAGCCAGCTCGTCCGCTCGCCCGGCGTCTACTACAGCGAGACCGAGGACCCGGCGTCGGGGCGGATGCTGTTCAGCGCGAAGGTCATCCCGAACCGCGGCGCCTGGCTCGAGTTCGAGACGAACAACAAGGACCAGCTGTGGGTCAAGGTCGATCGCAAGCGCAAGATCGCCGCGACCACCCTACTGCGCGCGGTCGGCTACGAGCAGAACGACGAGATCGTCGCGCTGTTCACTGGCGTCGACGTGGACCCCGACCACCAGTTCGTCAGCGGGACGCTCGACAAGGACCTGACGCGGACCCAGGCCGAGGCCCTCATCGAGGTCTACAAGAAGCTGCGCCCGGGTGATCCGCCCACCGGCGACAACGCCCGCCAGCTCGTCGAGAGCCTCTTCTTCAACTTCCGCCGCTACGACCTCGGGCGGGTCGGGCGCTACAAGTTCAACAAGAAGCTCGATCCGGTCGCCGCGCGCCTCGGCGTCGAGCTCCCGCGCGAAGGCCGGACGATCACCCGCGAGGACATCGCGGCGATCGTCGGTCATCTCATCGAGTGCAACCGCGGGCTGCATCCCAAGGATGACATCGACCACCTCGGCAACCGGCGGATCCGGGCGAACGGCGAGCTGATCCAGAACGCCTTCCGCATCGGCCTGCTGCGCATGGAGCGTGTCGTCCGCGAGCGGATGACGATCCAGGAGCTGGACAAGGCGACCCCGAACGCGCTCATCAACATCCGGCCGGTCGTGGCCGCGATGAAGGAATTCTTTGGTGGCAGCCAGCTGAGCCAGTTCATGGACCAGACCAACCCCCTGGCCGAGCTGACGAGCAAGCGTCGCCTGTCGGCCCTTGGACCGGGCGGCCTGTCGCGCGAACGTGCCGGCTTCGACGTCCGCGACGTGCACCACAGCCACTACGGCCGGATCTGCCCGATCGAGACGCCGGAAGGCCCGAACATCGGCCTCATCGGCTCGCTCGCGACCTACGGGCGGATCAACAGCTACGGCTTCATCGAGACCCCGTATCGCAAGGTGAAGCGGACCGTCGCGTACGACGAGCCCGGGCTCTCCGGGTACCAGGCGGGCTCGGACCTCGTGGCCAAGGGCGGCGAGGTCGTGCTCAAGGCCGGGCAGCCGTTCAATGCGGCCGCGATCGCCGAGCTGAAGAAGCAGAAGGCCCGGGCCTTCCCGATCCGTCCGATCGTCACCGACGAGATCCACTACATGCCGGCCGACGAAGAGGAGGAGCACGTCGTCGCGCAGGCCAACGCGCCGCTCGACGACGAGGGCCACTTCACGGCCGAGCGCATCCCGTCGCGCTATCGCGACACCTTCCCGGAGGCGCGCGCCGGCCAGATCGAGTACATGGACGTCTCGCCCAAGCAGGTCGTCTCGGTCGCGACCGCGCTCATCCCGTTCCTCGAGCACGACGACGCCAACCGCGCGCTCATGGGCTCGAACATGCAGCGCCAGGCGGTGCCGCTCCTCGAGCCGGAGTCCCCCATCGTCGGGACCGGCATGGAAGAGCGGGCCGCCCGCGACTCGGGCCAGGTCCTCGTCGCGCGCCGCGCCGGGCTCGTGACGAGCGTCACCGCCGAGCGAATCCACATCGAGACCGACGCCGGCGAGCTCGACGTCTACAAGCTCCTCAAGTTCGTCCGGAGCAACCAGGGCACGTGCATCAACCAGCGTCCGATCGTGGACGTGGGGGCCCGCGTGGCCGACGGCCAGCCGATCGCCGACTCGAGCTCCACCCAGCTCGGCGAGCTCGCGCTCGGGCGGAACATCCTCGTCGCCTTCATGAGCTGGGAAGGCGGCAACTACGAGGACGCCATCGTCATCAGCGATCGCCTCGTCCGTGACGACCTCTTCACGAGCATCCACATCGAGAAGCACGAGATGGAGTCGCGCGACACCAAGCTCGGGCCCGAGGAGATCACCCGCGACATCCCCAACGTCGGCGAGGAGTCCCTGAAGGACCTCGACGAGGAGGGCATCGTCTACATCGGCGCCGAGGTTCGGCCCGGCGACATCCTCGTCGGCAAGATCACGCCCAAGGGCGAGACCGAGCTGACCGCCGAGGAGCGCCTGCTGCGCGCGATCTTCGGCGAGAAGGCGCGCGAGGTGAAGGACAGCTCGCTGCGCCTGCCCCACGGCGAGCGCGGCAAGGTCGTCGAGGTCCGCGAGTTCCGTCGCGAGCTCAACGACGACCTGCAGCCGGGCG
>Ga0184612_10001306_pt1 | contig 11971 bp, 14 predicted proteins | sample PLM3_60_coex_FD_133163 | JGI IMG/M metagenome (GOLD analysis project Ga0184612, IMG submission 133163) | Groundwater sediment microbial communities from an aquifer in East River, Colorado, USA - PLM3_60_coex | ecosystem: Environmental > Terrestrial > Soil > Riparian zone | place: USA: East...
GGTTTGCTGTTCACCTCAACAAAACCGCTGTGGTTTTTAACCATACCATAAACCATGGCGAGGCCGAGGCCTGTTCCCTCTCCGATTTTTTTCGTCGTGAAAAACGGCTCGAAAATACGGTTCTGAATGCAATCATCCATACCTATTCCCGAGTCCGCGACCTCGACAGATACATATGGCATTCGCTGAGCCGCAACATTTTTTATATTCGCACCGTCGACCACCTTGGTTGTCAGTATGAGCTTGCCGCCGTCTGGCATCGCATCGCGAGCATTCACGCATAGATTCAACAGCACTTGGGTGATTTGATTCGCATCGGCCAATACAGCGGGCAGTTTGGCGCGAAGTTCTAACGAAACGTCGATGGTTTTTGGCAACGTTGATCTGAGCAAGTTGGCGAGCGAAGCGACCATCTCGTTAACATCGGCGGGCGCTAGATGCGATTCTGTCTTGCGTGCCAATGTCAACAACTGGCGCACCACCGATGCGCCGCGTGTAACGGCTTCGTCGATAATTTTCAAATCGCGGGCGATTTCTCCGTCGGCTGGTGAGCGTTGCCCGATGGTGGAGGCATAGCTTCTGATGATATTGAGAATATTATTGAAATCGTGAGCGATGCCGCCGGCCAGGGTGCCCATGCTTTCCATTTTTTGCGCCTGGCGAAGCTGCGCTTCGAGGTTTTTCTGCTCTTCCAAATCTTTTATGCGAGCCATATGGGCCCGTTCGAGCTGCGCGGTGCGTTCCTGAACTCGTCCTTCAAGCTCTTCGTTAGCTTTGGCCAGATCGTTCCTAGCTTGGCGCAAAGCCGCTTCGGTCTGTTTGCGCTCGGTTATGTCGCGGGCGATTTTGGAAGCGCCGGTAATATTGCCTTTGGCGTCTCTAATGGGAGATACGGTCAGTGATATGTCGACCAAGCTTCCGTCCTTGCGGACGCGCACAGTCTCGTAATGATCCACCCGGTCACCGTGCCGGATGCGCTCGAGAATGCCGGGCTCCTCGTCGTGACGATCCGACGGGATCAAGATCATAACGGGCTTTCCGATGATTTCCTGCGCCGTGTAACCGAAGAGCCGTTGCGCACTTTGGTTCCAACTGGTGATGATGCCGTTCAGGTCTTTGCTGATGATGGCGTCATCCGCGGATTCGATGATCGCCGCCAACCGGCGGCTGATTTCCTCCGCTTTCTCCGCTTCGGTTACATCTTGGAAGACGTTGATCGTACCGCTGAGATGGCCAGCCGAACCATACAACGGATTGACGTCTACATGAGTTAAAATCCTCGAGCCATCCGGTCGTTCCATCGTCACTTGTTGATTGCGAGCCGGCTTGCCCGTTTCCACCGCCGCTGCCATCGGCGTTTCGGCGTGAGGCAATGGCGAACCGCCCGGCCGCCAGAGCCTGAAGGAGCCGCAGAATTTTTCCTCGTTATCGTTGGTCCGCGGCTCGCGGCCCCATAGTTCGGCTGCGCGCCGATTAAAATATGTGATGCGCCCTTCCTCGTCGCAGCGGTAAACGCCGGCCGGCATCAGCGATAAAATATTGTCGATTTCCTTTTTGGACACCTCCGCTCTCAACAAGGCGATCCGCTTCTCGATCAATTCGTCGCTTTCTTTTTGCGCGGCGCGGGTTCGTTCCAATACGGAAATCATCCATTTCACTTTGGCGCCGCTGGATTCGCCGTCGAGAATCAACGGCGCCTCGTAAAACCAGTTGGGGTAAACGTGATCTCCTAAAATGGCCAAAGGATGAGTGCGGAAGGCTGCCAATATCACTTCCGGCGAAAGGCGGCTGAGATTGTATTGACAAGCAATTCTACCACCCATACCCGGAACAAAGATGTTATTGAGGGTGGCCTCCCAGTGTTCAAGATCGGACGCATTGATATCAGGACCCAGAGCCCAGGTCATTTCGACGGCAAATCGGCTGCCTTTGAAACCGGACTTGGCAGCTTCATCGATAATGCGCTTAACCTGAAGAGACTTCTTTTTGGAAGACAATCGGCCCGGCTGACGCCATTCTTGCCGGGTCCAAAGTTTTAGCGCGCCACGATTCGATTCTTCGCCGACATTAATGCCGCTCTGTTCGAGCCGCTGCGAAAGCTCATCGACTGTTTGATCGTCGGCGATGTAGATAAACTGTTCATCTCTGGAGAGCCCATCCTGGATGAATGGAACCAGAGCCGGCATCTGTTCGGCAGGCTCCTTCTCATAGAAAAGGCACAAATGATTGCCGTCTTTTAGATTTAGTATTTGTTGTGTGAGCTCAGAATCCAATTTGCACTCCGGAGCAGATCCTAATCATTGGCGAATGGAGTAGAATCAAAAGTTCTTGCTTTGCTAAGCCTATATTTTTTCGCCTTCATGTCAATCGAGTTCGCGGCGTGCGAGGTCATTTTTTTTGAATCGTTATTTCCTTCTCTCTCGTTCCGGACTTTGACGCGCGCCGATTGTCGGTAAAAGCCGACATCGACGACGCGAGGACGGGATGGTGAAGGCCGCGATTGCCGGCTCGACACCCGGTTCCGCAAAGCCGCAGTCACTCGACAAAACGAAGGCGAAGGTCGGCAAGAATTTGCGCGCCAGGGGGCTTTCCTTCGTCGGTATCCGGTTCATCGCAGGCCTTGCATTTTCCCGCACGGGACACTATGTCTCGGTATCACTAAGCATATGAGACGCAGCAACTGGCTACTCGCAACATTCTTCCTCTGGGGCTGTGCCAAAGTTCTCTCGGTACAAGAAATTCCTCAGATTGTTCTCGGCGAAGCGACTTTTTTTCCGACCATCGAAGCCCACACCGACGCATCCATCGTGGGCGGGAATCGCGTCGAAGTCCTGCTCAACGGCGATGAAACTTTCCCAGCAATGCTGCGCGACGTAAAAAGCGCGAAATCGACGATCACTTTCGCTCAGTATCTTTATGAAGACGGTTCTATAGCGCGCGACTTGGCCGCGGCTTTCGCCGAACGCTGCCGCGCGGGTGTTAGCGCGCATATTCTCCTCGACAGTCACGGCTCGGGCAATGCGCCTGCCAAAATCATCGCATTGATGCGGGATGCTGGCTGCCAGGTGGAATACTTCCGCAGAATTGACGCGCAAGGAATTATTTTTCCGTGGAAATTGCTGCGCTACAATTATCGGAGCCACCGGCGCATCCTGGTAATTGACGGCCGAATCGGTTTTACCGGCGGGTACGGGATCAGCGAAGCGTGGACGGGAGATGGCCGCACGCCGGAACATTGGCGCGACACCAACGCGCGAATCGAGGGACCGGTGGTTAAATTCCTGCAAGCCGCCTTTGCTGAAAGTTGGTTGGAGACGACGGGCGCTGCAATCGGCGGTGACGGCTATTTTCCACGCCTCGAGCCGCGCGGAAATACGCCCGGACAAATCGTCAAAAGCTCTCCCGCGGGCGGAAGCTTTCAGAACTACATGCTGTTCCTGCTTTCCATCGGCTCGGCAAGACAATCGATTCTGATTACCAATCCGTATTTCATCCCGGACGATGTGATGACCGAGGCGTTACTAAAAGCCGCAACCCGCGGCGTGCGAGTCGTCGTACTGGTACCCGGAGAAAGCGATAGTCACCTTACTTACAGTACCAGCCGCGGTCGCTACGGTCCCCTACTACGCGGAGGCGTGCAGATATTCGAGTACAAGGCGTCCCTCATGCACGCCAAAACCATGGTAGTGGACGGCGTTTGGGCGACTATCGGCAGCACCAACTTTGATAATCGGTCTTTTGCTCTCAATAAGGAGCTGAACTTGACGGTGTATGACAGGAGTATAGCTCTCCGCCTCGAGGAAATATTTCAACAAGATCTAAAATACTCCAAGCAAATATCCTACGAGGACTGGCAGTCACGGGGAATTTTCGAACGGCTTTTCGAGCTTTTTGCTTTCCCTGTTAAAGAACAACTGTGATTGGATCATTCGTGCAATCCGCATATCCCGTTCACGGGTCTTTCCGCGATGAATGTATCGCGCCTACCTTGAGCAACGCTACGCGATGGTTGTGCAAGCGTAATCAGAACTGCCCTTTGTTCCGGTTCGAGCCAGATTCCAAAACACTTCTTTAACGCACGCGCCTCCGGTGGCTCGGTACAGGGGACGGTGGAGCGTCTGTAAAGATTCTAAAGAAGTTGGTGGGCCCACCTGGACTCGAACCCCTCCGAGAAAAAAGTAAGTAACGTGCTTAATGCGTAGAAGTTATTGAGAGAAAAAAGAAAATCGCCTTTCAATGAGTGAGTCACGCTTCCCTAAAAGTCCCGCTTGTTATCCATCAATTCCCGGAAAAACCGAAACGGTTTCGGGTTTTAAAAAAGTCGATGGGTATAGGGGCCCCCTTTTCGCTCCCCCCTATCGATCATGGGAAGTTTCACGAATGCTAACGCCAACATTTCGAAACGATTTGAATCGAACCAATGAGCATTGAAGACCAAGACGAGTTAACGCGCCGGCAAAAGCAGATCATTCCTTTCTTGTTGTCGAAGTCGGTAACGGACGCTTGCAAGGAAGCGCGAGTCGGCCGGAAAACGCTCTATGACTGGCTAAAGCAGGAAGGGTTCAGGAACGAGCTTGAGCGCTGCCGAGACGAGCTTTTCTCTAGCGCCATGGACAGACTCAAGGCGAACACAGAAAAAGCCCTGGATAAGATCATTACCCTGATGGACAGCGGTGAAAAAGACGATGTCCAAGTGCGTTGTGCGCAAACTCTGCTTGAATACGCCTGGAAGCTAAAACAGACCGAGGATCTTGAGAAACGAATCGAGCATTTGGAGCAGTCGCTAAGATGAGCAGCGAGACAGAACGAAGGATCAAGGCGCTCGAAAAGCGAATGTTCGGAGTAGCAAAGCCCTGCGCCGAACATTCGTCAATGCGGATTCTACAGGATCCGACAGATGAGCAAATTGAGACCGTACTCGCAGAGCTCGAAAACTGTCCTACCTGTCGCGGGACGCCGATCGTCGTCGCGGTGCCGAATTTTGCGCGGCTTAGGGAAAGGACGCGGTAGGCCGACTTACAATGAGCACGGAGTTTGAACGGCGGATTAAAGCCTTAGAAAAAAAGATCGCCCCATCGGTTACTTGCCGACACCCGATATCGGTGCTTATCAATCCGAGTGAAGAGGAAATAGACGCGATGCTCGAAACACTGGCGGCTTGCCCGAACTGTTCAATCCCGAGGGTAGGAACGCCTTCAATGTTGATTGTCAGATTCGATCGGAGGGCGGTCGATCCGTTGGTTTCAAAGCCGGTCACGGAGAAGGACGAGCCGGCCTATGACGATAGTGAGATAAGCCACGACAATCGCCAGTGCAATATTTACGGCACGACCAAGTGGACTCAGTAGTACAGCAAGAAAAGTCGTTACCGTTGCTGCAGCGAGCAGATAAAGTGTTAAACGTAGCCAGCTGACGAAGACGAATGAGGCGGGCGGCCCTGCTAGATTTTTCTTGTGCCTTGAATTCACCTTCCCAAATCTGGTTGCCCGGAAACATCAGCCGGGATGTCCGGTGCCGTTACCATTATCGAAATACTCTGCGTCTTCGTTGCGTCTTCTAAGTCTTTGCGGGTTGCGAAATCTTCTCGTTATACGGGATTGTGTAACGCGTGTATGAGTTCTACACAACTACCGCTGAATCTCGAAGAGAGTCCATGTGGACGAATGGACGCGTGGATGTCTGTCGAAGAGAAGCGCAGACAGTCTTCCGCGCAAGGGCGGGTAGGAGATCAATAAACAGTCGTGGCGCCGAAGTGGAGCGAAGCGAAGCCCGGAGAGTGGAGAGTAACGCAAGCGCGACGGCTCACCGCCGATGACCGGGATTCGGCGCGAGCGTTCCGAGGGCGCGCAGAGTCGTTCGCAATACGGCACAGATCCGATGAGCGGGCCTCCGAGCGTTGCGCCCGAGAATTGGCCCGCGCGCCCGCACGGTTGATTGCGGTGGGGCGGTGTTGGTGTTGGCGGCGGTGTGGTGGTCACGAGCGAGCGCTCGGCGCGGCCTTAGCGAGCGGTTCGGACGGGTGGGAGAACTAGCGACGCGGGTCGTTGGGTGTCCGGTAGGGGTGGGATTGGTAAAGAGCCCTCGTCTCGCCCCTGAGCGTCTCCAGTGAAATCAGTCGGCAACCTTATTCGCCCGAAGGGCATGGGGAAAGAGTGGGAGGCTAGAGGTTTGGAGAGCGCCGGGCGAGAAGGGGGCGGCGGCGCGACGGGCTCAGAGGCGGGGCGGGTGCTGTGTTGGCTGGGCAGTGTGCTCGATCTTATCTCCAGCGAGCTTGTGGCCCCCGTAGACGGTGTTTTTCGCTTTCATGCTTTCCGTATCCACCAAATGCCCCAGCCTATCACCACTGGAAGAATACCTCAGATAAGATAATCAATTAAGAAATCTTCATTTCTAAATCTTCCATATCTTACTAATCCGGGGCAACCCATGCGCGTACCATTGATTTCTATTATGAGTAATACGATCAGCCAGACCGCTGAGATTACAAGCCATATCCGCACCCTTTTGGTCATCGGGATACGCCCCTTCGATTAAACATCCCAACCAATTTTTTATTATTTCGTTTTAGGCGTTGGATTCCTGGTCAACAAAAGCTCTATCACGTCCAACTTTTCCATTTTGGCGTAGGTTAATCGAACGGAGTAAGTCGGACCGAGATCCTTCTTTGCCTCCGACTCCATTGACCGCTTCAAATCATCCGTCATTGGCGGCAACGCACCCATGGGAAAATAGTTTCCAACAATGACCATTTCCGGCTTATCGCGATCGTTCCGATACATCGGTTGAACAGACATCCCGTAGCCATTCGCCGGGTTAAACGCCGCAACCATCGTTCCTGTTTCGTGTTTGCTTAATCTAACCTCCCATCCCGGAGCAAAGAACTTCGGAGCATTTTTTTCCCATTCAGACCTAATTAAGCCGAACACAAAATCCGCATCCTTTTTACTTATTATGGTCTCTTGCGCGGCTTGTAACTCGATCCCTATACCCAAGAACACGAGCGCAAGGACTACCGGGTAAGTTAAGTTTTTCAAAATAGCTTTGACCAATTTACTGAACTTTGAAGATCGCAAAATTCCGCCTCCGCATTAATTGAGAACTACCCTGTCACCGGTTAAGTCGTCAACCGAAACTTGCTTTCGCTGAGAACTTGGGGGGTCAGACCCCGATGACTTTCCCTCTCCTGGCTTGGTAGGAGAACGGAAAACAGAGCTTCAATACACCGAGGCTGGAGTCTCGCCCATCTTGATATTTTATCAATTGTGACGTATCGTTCCTTCACGATGATGATGCGACTCGGTTGAGGATCGTTCCCTTGTCTGATCCGACGAATTACAAATGGGGGCAGCAGAGAATCAAGAAGCTCTGGAGCGATGGCAAAACCGAAATTGGTCCTCACGCGCGATTGCGGATGAGCCAGAGGGAGATCGACATCCTCGATATCCAAAACGTCATCCGCTATGGCCGGATCGTCGAACATTCCAGGCCACAGCATCTGTGGCGCTATGCGATCCTCGGCAAGGCCGTCGACGGCGCCGCGATGAAAGTTGTCGTCGAGATCAACGGGAGTCTCATCATCGTAACGGTGATCTAGGTTCGAATAAACGGTGGCTGGCTACCACCGAGGGAGAAGACCATCATGGAAAGAACCAAATGCGAGGTTTGCGGCGAGGCTATGGTGACAAAGAAGGTAACGATTGCAGAGCCCTATCGTTATGAAATGAGCGGGCTTGATAACGTGTTTCTCGCCGGCATCGAAGTCGGCCGGTGCAGTAAATGCGACGCGCGGGTTCCGGTGATCCCCAAGATCGAGCAGTTGCACAAGGCGATCGCCAAGTATCTGGTCTTCAAAAAGGATCTGCTCAGCGGCAAAGAGATCAGGTTTTTGCGCAAGAACGCGGGGCTGGCCGCCAATCAATTTGCGGCGTTGCTCGGTCTCAATCCGTCCCATCTTTCAAGAGTGGAAAACGGCAAAACGGGAAATCTCGGCGCCGCTACCGATAAGCTTGCCAGGGCGGTGAGTATCGCCGCCAGCGATGGCGAAGACGTGCGTGGCGTTCTGTTGGACATCGCCTATCGCATCATGGGAAAGAAAGCGGTCTTCGCCGTCAAGAAGGATCGCTGGGAGAAGTTAGCGGCGTAGCGCTGACAAACCGCATTTAAGGCGCCATGCCGAATAAGATCGACGAGACTTATCAGGTCGCCTATCAAGCCGCTATCACCCGCGGACTTGACCCCTTGGCGGCGAAGGTCGAAGCCCTGGATGCCGTCGCGGCCACGCCGGAAGGCAAGGCTTGTATCGAGACCGTCGAGAAAGTTTTCGATGAACTTACCAAAGCTGACCCCTATTTATTGATGACAGATGAGACCCGCCGCAAAGCTCAAGCATTGTTGAAAGAGGCGTATATTAAGAAAGTTATCGGTGAAATTACCGAAGCTAACCCGGGGTATTTGATCACAGATGAAACTTACCGCGAAGCTGAAGCATCGTTGAACAAGAAGATTTCTGGCTTACGCGGCATGCATTCCACGGTTTTAAAAGATAAAGAGCAACGCCGTTGGGTCAACTGTGGGAAAACGTCTGTGTTTACACCACCGATAGATAATCAACAAGCAACGGAGCTGCGGCACGGATGGGTGGAAAGGGTGCTCGACCTGTTGGCCAAGCAAAAACCCTTCGACGCAGACCAATTGGCGGACGAATGGAATGATATTACGCTGTCGGAACAGAAATGGGAGGAGAATCGGCGGCAACATCGGGAGTACATGATCACCCTGCTCAAAGTCGCCGCCCCGGGCGTGCTCATTGCCTGGATAGCCGCGGTCATCTGGGGCCCACGGCCCGAGTTTATTTTTCTCATCCCGTCCGCGGTGCCAGTTGTGCTAATCTATGGCTGGCTGACAGACAAATTCAAAAAGAGACAGAATCGCCGCAACGAAGCATAGAAGCTCTCTCTGACGGGGCCTGCTTTGGCCAGCGAAAAGCCGGTGCCCTCCTGCCCGGCCCCAAGCTACCAGCAAGAACAGTGAGAACCGCAGTGGATAAGGCACGATGAAGGTAGCTCCAATAATCAAAAGAGACCCCAGCCCATACCTTTTCGGTAGTGCATCTTGGTTGGTACACACTCGTACCTCGTCAACGGAAGTTCATCCGGACCGTATAAGAGTGGTGGTGAATCTTCGCGAGCAGACGTTTTTATTCCTATTTTCTGTTCTCTTTCACGAATCCAAATACTTTGCTTCCGCTTCTTATACCAGTCGCACATGAACTCCCACTGGTAGAAATCAACGAATTCCCAGGTTCTTTCTTTTTTGATTATCGAATCGCGCAAAAACTGAGGCGTTATTTTGGTAGTGCACGCCCGTGGATTTTTTCAAAGTATTCACGTGGAACAATGATCGATTCGTTTAGACGTTTATCAAGAAGTATTCGGACTATAGAATCTTTCATGGCTTTCATTGAAAATTCTTTATTGCCGAACTTTTTGGAAAAGCGTGTGAAAGTTTTTCGAGCCCACTCTCCTGGATTTCTGGAACCGTCATCGTTCGGCAACACATCGTTGAACGCATGAACCACGGCTTCGCCAATTGCGTCCCAATCAGGCCGTCTTTTACCAACGGTTTTATATAATACTTTTGCGCCGGCGATCGAAATAAATACGGCGATGACAAAGTGAACATCAATCGGTCTGCCCCCCTTAAGCAAACCCTCAAGAAACTCAGCGTATCGGCTGAGCGCCGCAGAAACGTCCTTGCGACGTGCAAAGAAGATGTCAACATTAGGATAAAGGAAGTCAATGTCCCGCTTGACTTGTCGAATACGTGCCGCCATCGATTTTAATCTCCTGGTAGACTGCTTGTTTTGTCTTTTGTGGCCAGCCATCGAGTCGTAGTATTCACGGCCAGCGGCAGCCATTCGTTCCAATCGAAGATTGAACAAGCCGGACATATCCTCCCCTTTTTTTAGCGTCATTGTTTCCGTGACTTTCTTCGCCTCATCCTAGATATATACAACAAAATTGTTTTTGTAGGGAGGAATTCATGAACGTTGAGCTAAGAATTGCAATTATTAAAAGGTGCGGCAGTCAGATTATTGCGTCTATGCGATCCGGCATTAGAGAGAGTGAACTCTCACGGATTGTGCGCGGGCACCGGGCGCCGACTAAACAGGAACGAGTGAAATTAAGAAAACTTCTTGGCCACGATTACTTCGCTCAAGAAATGGATGGCCCTAGAGCGGCATAAAAAAGCCCACGGCGGCGACCAAACCAAACCGTGGGCAAGAGGAATCGGACTGATGGAAGCAATTATATCTGAAGAAGCCGAAAGTCAAATTTCAGAGTTTGGATGGGGGGAACATCCAGAATTTACAACCTACTCAGACCAGAGGCTCAATTTAGCACAAGCCCTGATTGATGAAGATATTCGAGCGGCTCGTGAGCAAGGGGACGAACTGGAAGCTATCTATTATGAGCAGCGAATGCGCATGCTGCAGGCGGAACGAAAGCGCCGGAATGGGGCCCCGAATTCGTTTCTTCTCCTATAGGGAATAAAGCCTGTGCAATAAACTTTCCGCTTCAAACCTGGGCCTCCTTCGTAGGCACAGACTTTGCCGAGCTACCTTACACAATAGAGAGGCTTGCCCCGGACACTGGCCTAATTGCCTTCCATGGCCGGGGGAAGGACGGCAAGACCACGTTTCTAATTCACGCCTGCCGAGCTATAGCCAACGGCGAAGCCTTCCTAGACAAGGCCACCCGGCAGAAGCCGGTTGTCTATCTCAATTATGAAATGGGTTTCTCCTACCTGCAGCAACTTCTTAGCGCCGGGGGGTTATGCCCCGAGGAAGCCTACATCCTTAACCGACCAGAGCCAGTGTTACAGATGGCGACGTTAGAAGCCTTGATGCAAGGCGTAAATAAGCCAGGCGTTATGGTTATCGACTCATTCCGCGGCGCTTTCAGACTTCAAGGGGACGCTGAAAACTCATCCGGTGGTGCAGGCCTCATCTTACGAAATCTTCAAGACTTAGCGGTTAAAATGAAATGGCTACTAATCGTCATTCACCATCGAAACCGATCGGCGAAGGACGGGACAGACGCCATAAGCGGTACATCGGATTGGATCGCGGCGCCGGATGTTATCTGGACGTGGTCAAGACCGGATAAGAGCAAGCCCGGGACCTTACACGTTGAAGGAAGAATGCCGCCTGTCGACCCCTTAGCAGTTCAGTTGAGCCCGGAAGCTTGCGTTTTCATGGGGACGCTAGAGCAAAGCCAAGAAGAGAGCGATAGAGCGGCAATCCTTGCCGGGGTAACTGAAGAGGGACAAACGGCGGCAGACATCGCGGAAGCTATCCAGCGGCCGGCAAGTTCAGTCCGTAAACGGCTCGAGTCCTTACATGCCGGGGGGTTGGTAAACCGGGAAGGGAGGGTAAGCGCGGCGCCCCTTATCTCTACTCAAAAATTAATTGCGCACAGAATATTCCCTTAGGAGAAGAAACGAAATCTCCCCGCGCAAATGGTGGCCTGGTGGACGAAGCGCGTCGTATCTTCGGCGGCGGGACGGTGAAGCAATGACGCGAAAATAGTGGCGGCGCGATGAGTGACTGAGAAGGCGGAGGATTAAAACAAACGGGGACCAGTCAATGCTACGCGCTAAAAAAACGAGGGCCGCGCAAGCGGCAAGGTGTAAAAAAGCATCGCCCTGGGAATGTGGGTGACAACCGAATACCTAACGATTGCTGAGCTGGCGGCGCGGCTAAAGCTACGGCCGAAAACCGTTAAAAACAAAATGGCGTCGGGCATCTTCCGGCGCGGTGTTCATTACTTCTCGCCGGTCGGACTTGGCCCGCGCTTCAAGTGGTCTGCCGTGGTCGAGTGGTTGGAACAAAGCCAGGAAGCGCCAACCGAGAATGATGACGATTCAGTCCCGATGCCGCGCAGTTATCGCTTGAAAGCATCTTTTACAC
>Ga0184612_10001307_pt1 | contig 11971 bp, 10 predicted proteins | sample PLM3_60_coex_FD_133163 | JGI IMG/M metagenome (GOLD analysis project Ga0184612, IMG submission 133163) | Groundwater sediment microbial communities from an aquifer in East River, Colorado, USA - PLM3_60_coex | ecosystem: Environmental > Terrestrial > Soil > Riparian zone | place: USA: East...
GCGCCGATCCCAACAACGCGCTGGCGCGCTCGAGCAGGGCCCGCTCTTCGGCGAGCGTCGCGCCGCAGGTGGCGCACTGCGCGAGATGACCTTCGAGTGCCGTCCGCTCGTTGGGGGGCAGCTCGCCGTCGATGTACGCGTGCAGCGTCCCCTCATCCACGTGCGACATGCTGTCCTCCTTCCAGTCCGGCGTCATAGGCTTCTACCAGTCTGCGGCGCGCGCGCGCCAATGTGGTTCCAATCGCGCCGCGCGACAGCCCGGTCTGCGCGGCGATTTCGTCGTACGACATGCCCGCGTCCCACAACAGCAGCGCCTCCCGGTCCCGCGGTGTGAGCTGGTCCAATGCCGCGCGGACGCGCGTACGCTGGGTATCCGCATCGATCTCGTCTTCCGGCGTACTGGGCACGGCGTCCGGCTCACTCTTGAGCAGCGTGAGGTGTCGCTTTTCCCGCGCGGCTTTTCGGGCCTCATCACGCGCCATATTCGCCGCCACGACGAACAACCATCCTCGCGTATTCTCCGGGCGATGGACGAGCGCTCGCGCAAACGCCTCCTGCGCGAGATCCTCCGCACGCTCGGCGTCCCATACCTTGCGGTACAGGAAGCGCACGAGCGCGGGATAGGTGTTGCGATACACGTCGGCGATGTCGTCGGGCATACTCTAAGTGCGGCGTGTCGCGTGAAGCGTGCGGCGTGTTCCAGGTACGCCGCACGCCACACGCCGCACGTGCTTATCCGCGAAACTCCCTGACCAGTCGTTCCAGCTCACCCGGACTCCAGTGCGTTTTTCCACTCGCATCAATCTTGATGCTTGCGCGCCGCCCGGCCACCAGCACACGCTCGAGCGCCGCCGCCTCGCGCAGATCTGGGAGCGCTTTCAGCAGGGCGAAGTAGGCCTCGCTGTAGGGAGCGATGCTCACCACCCGCAGCGAGTCGCCGTGACCGAGGTCGGTCCACGTACTGTCACGCATGATGAACAGCCGGCCACCGACCCGCTGCGTAGGATTGATGCCCGAGCGCGCGCGTGGCCCATCGAACCCGGTCGTCTTACTGACTGGCACCCCGTCCACCTGGACGAACACCTCTTCCAGCCGGACCGCATCTCTCATCGAGCGCTCCTGTGCCGCGCGGCCAACGGCATTCGCGCCGGCTTGGTCCGCGGGCGCAGCGGCCGGAGCCTGCAGCTGGCGACTTTCAGCCGCACCGCGAAGAGCGACCGTGGGCTCCTGGACGAGATACGACGTGTACTCCGTTAGGATCCCATACCGCAGGGCGAGCTGCTTCAGCGCGTCCATCAGCTCGCGCGTTTGCCCGCGCAACCTGATTTCCCGCGATAGCGCACCCGCCTTGCGCGCGGCCCACAATTGCTCGATGTAACGCGCGCCATCGTTGTCGCGATCAGCGAAGGTCGTGGTGAACTCTTCTTGACGACCGTTTCGGCGACCACGCACCGTCACGGACTGCTCCCGGCCCCCCGCTCCCCGATACCTCCCAAACACCACCATCTCGTCGCCGGCGAAGAGGTCGGGGAGGCTACCGGGCTGAACGTCGTACAGCTCGACGCCGGAGCCGGAGATCGTCACGTCCGTGAGGACAGGGCTCGCGACTTTTGCCGCCAAAGAACCCACCGCGCGTTCGATGTTCTCGCCAGGGCGGACGTACTCGGTCGTGCCCCGAGCCCGCTCGGTGAGCCGATCGAGAAGATACGTATTCACGTCGTCGCCGATGCCGAATGAGAAGACGCGGAAGCGGCCGCGCCCCTGCTCGGCGCGCTCCGCGATTCGCTCCGGGTCGGTCTCGCCGGTGCTCGCCTGGCCGTCGGTCAGAAATACGACGACGCCGAGCGCTTGCTCCGCGGGCGCTTGGGAAAACGCTTCGGCGAGTGCGCCAGCGATGTTCGTGCCACCCTCGGCTTCGAGGCTGCGGATCCAGGCGATGGCGTCGCGGCGTCCATCCGTCGTCGCGCTCGTCCATCCCTCTGCATGGCGGCGCACGCCGCCGGAGAACGCGATCACCCGGAACCGGTCGCCTTCACGCAGGGTGCCGAGGAGCTGAATGAGCGCGCTCCTGGCTTGCTGGATCTTTTCGCCCGACATCGAGCCCGAGACATCTATCACGGCAACGACGTCGCGCCGTAGCGCCGCGGCGTCAGCGGCCGCTCCTGGTGCGAGCAATAGCATGAAGTAGCCATCTTCGCCTGCGGGGTGATGGGGAACCAGAGACAAACCAATGAGCCCCCGCGCGAGCGGGAGGAGTAGCTCGAAATCACCGCCGGCAGCGCCATCGCCGAGGGCCACCTCGAGGCGGTTGTCGCGCCGCGTGACGTGCACCTGATGCGTCGGCGAGTAGGGGTCGCCGAAGCGCGCGGCACTGTCCACCTCCAGCCGAAAGCTGCGCGGTGCACCGTGGCGATTGCGATCGCCGAGGTAGCGGAAACGCCACGCGTCGCCCGCGCGATCGAGGAGCTGAGTGTACTTGAGGGTGATCTTTCTGGTCTCGCCTGGGCCGATGGGGAAGACCCGCGCGCGGATCAGTCCCTGGCCGGCCAATTCGATCAGGGCCGGATCGCGCTTCTGGCGAACGATCGCTTCATAGATGGCGCGGGCCTGCGCGGCGTCCATCGCTTCGCCGCGCATTTCCTGATCGCCCTGCCAGAGGGAGTAGCTCGAGAACACCGCCTCCCCGGGCAGCGGGAAGTGATACATCCCCTCGTCCATCACGGGACCATTGTTGCGGAACCATTCTTCGACGGTGACACGGGCCACGCGTCCCGAGACGCTGACCTGCACGGCACTGCGAAGACGCTCGATTCGCCCGGTGATATTCGTCGGAGGGACGGGGCGAATGGGATCGACCCAGCCCTGGGCGAGGAGCGGCGAGGAAAGCGTGCCGACGAGGAGGGCGGCGACTCCGAGCACGCGGTGCGTCGTCTGCATAGGTATACCTGGTTAGGGACGCCATGAGAGACGGGCGGCCTCCCAGATGTTGCACAGACGCGCGCTAAGTCAGCCTACCGCACACTGATTAGGCCCGGATTCGAGCACTTCTGCATCTGCATCAGAGAGGTCGGCAAGGCCCAGGTTGGCTTCTTTGATCGTCCGATAGGCGTCCGGAAAGCTGGTCTGATGATCGGCGATCCACTTCAGGAACACCGCTTCATCCTGAATCGAGGCAGCCGCGTTGGTGGCCGCGATCACATCAAAGCGCGCGGCGATGGCTCGATCGGCCCGGCGTTCCCCTTCGCCCGCGTAGTGGGCGGGCAGCACGACGAAGTCTCCCGGCCACGTGCGGCGCACGCGCTCCAGGCTTTGCCACAGGAGTTTGGCCCACGATTCGGAGCGGCCGGCCAGATCGGGGCGGCCAATCGACTGCACAAACAGGAAGTCGCCGGTGAGCGCGAGACCGTCGTCGGCGAGGAGCGCGATGCTGCCGAGCGTGTGGCCGGGCACGTGCGCGGCCCGTAGCGTGGCGTGGCCGAAGGCGATCGTATCGCCGTCGCGAAGCGGCTGAAAGCCGAGCGTTCCCGGTCTCTTGTCGTAAGGGGATACGGCGTCGTCAGGATGAAGGAAGTAGGGAACCTGCCAGCGCGCTGCGGCCGCGCGCGCGCCACTCAGGTAGTCAGCGTGAATGTGCGTGTCCACCACCGCCGCGGGGGTAGCCCCCAGCTCGCCGAGTAACGCGTCGTAACGCTCGACATGCCGGCCCGGATCCACAACGACGGCGTCGCCGTCGCTCACCAGGACATAACTGAGCGCGCCTTTGCCGACGCGGTCGAGTTGCACGACGTGGGAGAGCGACGGTGTCGGCGAGAGGCGCCGCGCGACATAGACACCCTCCCACGCCGCCATGCCGCCGATGACTGAATAAGCCTTGTAGCCGCGCTCTCGCAGAAACGCCGTCGCCTGCTTGCTCGAATTGCCGTGGCCGCAGACGACCGCGATCGGGCGCGTTGCGTCGAGGTGCAACTCCTTCACGTCGGGGAGGGCAAAGATCTTGGAATTCGGATATGCGTGGAAGTCGAGCTCGGATCCGATGGCGATGTGACCGCGTTCGACCTTCTCGGGGGCGCGCACGTCGAGCACCTGCAGCGATTCCCCGCGGTCGAGGCGCTCGGCGAGCTCCTGCGGTGGAATCTGTGGCAGCGAGGCGTCCGGCATAGGGTGTTAGTGTCGTCGCGGCCAGCCCAAAATGCAACGGCCCCCGTTGCCGGGGGCCGTTCGTACTGCCCACTTCGACATTTTACCGCAACGGCATCGTAAGGCCGAAGAGCACGGAGAACGTGTTCGCCGCAGCGCCGAGATCGGTGTTCGCGGGGAACGTGAGGTAATTCAACTCGACCCGGCCGCCCAGATTCGACGTCAAGTTGAACCGGTTGCCCCACGCGAGTGTGCCACCGAAGACGCTGGCCGAAGGACCCGTAATCGGATTGAGGTGCGCCAACTGGCCGCCGAACGCGCCGTACCAGCCGTGGGTAACGGCGTAGTTAAGGCGCAGGCCCAGCGCCACACCCATTGCGGAACCGGTCCCTTGGTCAATGCTGGCGAGATCCAGCCCCGGCTCGAGCGCGATCTTCCGGCCGATCGGGAAAATGGCGAACAGTACCGGCGGTCCAGGCGCATAGATACCCAGACTGCCAAGCGAGCCACCGACGCCGGGTGCGGACAGGAATACCGCATCGGTTCCGCCGACGAGGTGGACCCGAGTGTAGCCGCCGGTCACGCCAACAGCGCGCGACCACACGCTGTTCGAGGCGGCGCGCGCGCCGCGAGCCGGAGCGGCAGCCCGGCCACTCAGCGGCGACGATACGCCAACGAGTACCGAGTACGCGTTGGAGGGACCGATGTTGTCGGAATTCTTGGTCGAGACCCACTGGGCCTCGATCCGTCCATTCAGTCTCGGCGTGAGCCGCAGACGATAACCGAGCCCGAGCTGGACGCCGAGCTGCGTGCCGTTTGTGCCGCCGGTCTCGATGTAGTTGAACACACCGCCCGCCGCGCCATAGGCCTTGGGCGTGATCGCGTAGTTGATGCGCGCGCCGATGCGGGTGGCAGTGGCACCGCCGGTGACCGCGAATTGTGAGAACCCGAACGTGGGTTCTACGGCGACTTTGTTGCTCCAGGGAATGATCGCGTAGAGCGAGCCGTATGTGAGCAGGGGCGCGACCGTCGAAACGCCGGGAAGCATGATGAACGAAGCGGCGTCATCAGCGCCGGTCCCTGATGGTTTGCTTTTCGTGTAGCCGGCCTGAATACCGATCTCCGGCTGCCAGGCGCGTTGCGCCTGCACGCTCGTCGTCACACCCGCTACCAGCGCGAGCATTGCGAACGTTGTACGCACGGTGTTCCTCCAAGAGGTAAGGGTCCCAAAAAAGGCGCCCCAATATTGAAGAAAGGACTCAAAATGCAATGTCTTGGAGGACTCCCGTTTTGCGGACCCCCGTCTATATTCACCGCATATTGTGAAACAGTTCACAAGCGACACCCCCTCCGGAGGATTCCAGCAATGCGCTTCGCTTTGCTAACGACCGTCGTCGTCGTCGGCGCGCTCGCCTGTGGGAAGAAAGGCGACCAGACCCAGACCGCGCCCCCGGCGGCTCCCGCCGGCGCCGCGGCAGCGACCGGTCCTGTCGTCGAGGTCAAGATGACTGGCAACGGCAGCACGCGCGCGGCCTATGAGCCGAGCACGCTCAAGATTGCGCCCGGCACGATCGTGCGTTTCATCAACGTCTCGGGCGGTCCCCACAACATCGCGTTCTGGCAGGATTCCGTTCCGGCGGGTGGCGCGGCTGCGCTCAACGCCAACATGCAGAACACCGTGGACAATCTCTCCGGACCGTTCCTCACGAACGCAAACGAGAGCTATGACGTGTCGTTCGCCAACGCGCCGACCGGCACGTACAAGGGCTTCTGCACGCCGCACCAGACGCTGGGTATGAAGATCGCCATCACCGTCGAGTAATGGAGCGGCAGAGCTTCGACGATGCAGCCAAGCGGCCCCGGCAGACGCCGGGGCCGCTTTCCTGTGGCGAGATTCGGCGCAGATTATGAGACAATGAGGGCAGTCCTCGTACTCATCGACGGCGCCCGAGCCGATGTGCTGCGTGAGCTGCTGGGCCGCGGGGAGCTGCCGCATCTCGCGCGCTGGGTGATCGAGCCCGGGGGCTTCGCGGTCGGCACCACGGTCTTTCCGTCGACGACCGGCGTCGCGTACATCCCGTTGCTCTTTGGCCGCTATCCCGGCAGCGTCGACATTCCCGGCATTCGCTGGCTCGATCGCCGCGGCGCCGCCGGGACCAGCGGCTGGCGCGCGCAATGGCATGCCGCGCGGAGCTACTGCGGGATTCAGGGCGGGTGGCTTAATCGGGACATCACGCCCGCGCCGTCGCTGTTCGATCTCGTTCCGCAGAGCATGGCGATCTGCACGCCGCTGACGCGCGGACTGGGGCCCGGCGCTAATCGCATCCCCACGCGGCGCATGATCCTGGGAGCGGCGGCTCACTATGTCGGCATCTATCCGACGCTGGATCGGGCCGTGGCTCGCGCGTGGCTCGACGCGGCCCTTGAGCCGTGGCGGTTCCTGTTCGTCGTGTTCCCCGGGGTTGACGGCATCTCCCACCTCAAGGATCCACACCACCCGGCGGTCTTGGAGAGCTACCGGCTCGTGGATCGTGCGCTCGGCGCCTTCGTCGCGCGCGTCAAGCAAAAAAGGGGAGAACTCCCGGCGCTGTTCGTCGTTTCGGACCACGGGATGACGGTCATGCGAGAGCATTGCGATCCGGCGGTCCTGCTCGAGCGGGAGGGGATCCCCACGCTGCGACATCCCGTCCATGTCTGGAGGCGCGACGCCCGGGTGGCGACGATGGTGTCGGGCAACGCCAGCGTGCAGCTCTATTTCGAGCCACGCTCGGGACGTGACCGCCCCCGCACCGAGTCCGAAATCCCTGGCGCAATCCTGGATCGCCTGCTCGCGCTGCCCGCGGTCCGGCTCGCTGGCTGTCGTGACGATTCAGGCGGTGTGATAGTCCGAACCAAGAATGCCCGGGCGTTGTTAACGGAGACGTCCGGAATGGTTTGCTACACCCCCCAGCAGGGCGATCCGCTTGGCCTCGGCGGGTACGTAGAGCTGGATGACCGTGAAATGCTGTCGCGCACCAGGGAGACGGAGTTGCCCGACGCCCCACGCCAGCTGCTGCAGCTCTTCCAATCGCCGCGAGCCGGGGATCTGGTCCTCGCCGCGGCACCGGGATTCGACTTCCGCGGGCCGTGGGAAGTCCCGGAGCACCGGGCGGGCCACGGGAGTCTCATTGCGGAACACATGGAGGTGCCAATCGCGGCCAGCGTGGCTCTTCCGGACGCTCCCGTGCGTACAGTAGATGTGATGCCGACGATTTTGGAGCGCCTCGGAGTCGCCGTCCCACCAGGCAGCGCTTTCGATGGCGTCCCGTTCTCTAAACTCGCTGCTACAACGCAACCGCAGATTCGGTGAGGGGACTCCTAGTGTCTCCACTTGTGCTCGTGGTCTTGGCCGCGCTCCGCCTGGCCGTCGCCGGGTACACCGTGAGCGCGGTGCCCGCACCTCGCCCAGGCTCCGCGACGTGGCGTGACTGGAGCGGATTGGAGCGGACCATAATCACGGCCAATCCCAAACGCGACGAGCTGCTGCTCGAGCTGCCACCGGTGGACCTGCCGCCGAGCGCGGTCGTGGACCAGCCGGCATCGGTTGGGGAGTTTCCGGTGAGCGGTTTCATTTATGCATTGCATGCGGAAATCGTGGATGAGACTGGGCGCCGGCTGCCCAGCGGGCTGCTGCACCACATGAATGTGATGGATCCAACCGAGCGTGAGTTGTTCCTCCCCATTTCGCGGCGCATCCTCGCGTCCGGCATGGAGACGGGGGAAATCCGGTTTCCGTGGCTGCTGTTTGGCACGCGTGTTCGATCAGGTCAGACCATTCTTGCGAACGCCATGGTCCATAATCCCACTCCGGTGGCGTATCGCGGCGTCCGGGTCCGGTTGGTGCTGAGCTATGTGCCCGACCGTCGGCCGTGGCCGTTCTTTTCCGTGCTCCCGTGGCAGCTCGACGTCGCCTTTCCCGTCGGAGACAAGTCGTTTGACCTGCCGCCCGGACGCAGCGAGCGCTCGTACGAAGGAAGTCCGGCGGTCGGCGGCAAGCTCCTCGTGATCGGCGGGCACATGCACGAGTATGGCCGCGCGATCGAGTTCTGGGACGCGACGACGGGAAAGATGCTCTGGCAAGGAGAGCCGGCGCCGGCGCGGCCGGGCCAGCCTAGCGCCGTTCCGGTGGCCACGCTCTACCGCCTGTCCGGCATCGGCCTGCGCATCACGCCGGCACACCGCTATCGCGTCCGCGTGGTTTATGAGAATCCCACCGGTAACACGATTGCCGGCGGCGGCATGGGCGTGGTGGGGGGACTGTTCATGCCCGATCGGAACGCTGTGTGGCCCACGACGGACCCAAACGACTCCCTATATCAGCAGGACCTGCGGCACTTCATGGGACCGGTCGGGAAGCCGGCGGTCACCCCGATGTCTCAGATGCACTCACACGTCGGACGCTAGACGCGGCGGCCGCCCGCCGAGGCTCTGCTGCTTCGGCGGTTTGCATGATGCCGAGCATCAGCGCGGCCACCATCAGTCCCGCCAACGCGTCCACGGCGTAGTGGAATTGCCCGTACACGACGGCCAGAATCAGACCAGCGGTGAAGGGGAGTAGGACGAGTCCCAGCGGGCGCCAATAGCGCAGCGCCATACCTGTCGCCACCACCGACGCGGCGACGTGCGACGACGGGAACGCGGCGCCCCACGAGTCCCCACGATCGAGCAGCCAGGCAGCGAAACGCGCGGGCCATACGTCCGTGGCGAGGTTGTTCGCGCCGTCGAACGCGTAGCGCGGCCCGGCAACGGGAAAAAAGAGGAAGGCGATATAGCACAGATAGAACGTCACCATGACGGCGAAGATCGTATGGCGCGAAGCGTCACGCCGCCCGGCCATCCAGAGTGCGAACGGCGACGCGAAAAGGATCGGATAGTACGCGAGGTAGCAGGCGTGCAGCACCCACGACACCAGCAGATTCGGAGACTCCCGGATCCAGCGATACGAGATCTGCGAGCCGAACACCCACGTTTCGAGCCGCTGAATCAGGAGATCGTTCTGGAAACCGGCGCTGAGCGTGAGCACCCCGATTTCGCCATAGAGCGCCGGCAGTAGCAGCATCGGATACCAGTCGCCGAGAAAGTGCCCCACCGGTCCCGCGTTGCGGGCTCGAGGGGCGAGCAGGACCAGAGCGATGACCAGCGCATGGGCGCTCAACAGCCACGGCCATCCGGGGATGCCTTCGCCGGAGAAAGAGTAGAGGACGGCGCCGGTCGCGATCGCGATGTGTGTCACCGTCGCGATATCGACCGCGTTGAAGCCGCGCCAGAGCGTCTTCAGAGCCATCCCACCTCCCGGTACCAGTTCGCGGCGCGGCGCATCCCGTCGTCGAGAGCGACGTGTGCGCGCCAGCCGGTATCGCGTGTCAGGGCATCGCTCCGGCAGGTCCAGGCCGGAGCGAGGTATTCATTGCCCTTATCGGCCGACAGCAAGCTGGCGCGCCCGGCTATATGCGCAAGGGTGCCGGCTGCCCACAACACCCCGCGCGCTACGAGCGCAGGCACGGGCAAGATTCGCGGCGGGCGGCCCCTCCCCAATGCCTGGCCTGCGGCGAGGACGAGCCCGCGGCTCGTCGTCACCGTGGGATGAGCGGCGAAATACACGTGCCCCACCGTGGCCGGCGACGTCGCCGCCGCGATCAACGACTGCGCCAAATCTTCTGCATGAATGACCGATAGTTCTTGCGATCCGTCACCGAAGACCGGCACGACGCCCCGCTGGGCGAGCTGGAAGATCTTGAGGGTGCCCCGATCCCACTCGCCGTACACCACTGGCGGCCGGACGATCGTCCATGGCAAGGACGCAGGCATGGCGCGGACCAGCACCTCAGCCGCGAGCTTGGATCGCCCATAGTCGGTGACCGGCGCGGGCGCCCGGGTTTCGTCGATCGGATGGCCGGGTGTGGTGGGGCCTGCCACGGCGAGCGAAGAGACGACGAGCACTCGGCGCGCGCCGCCGCCCGAGGCGGCCTCGAGCACATTGGCCGTGCCGTCGCGGTTGGAGGCCATGAACTCCGCCGCATTGCGGGCCGCGATCTTGCCGGCGACGTGATAGACGACGTCGGCGCCGGCGCAGCCCTCGCGCAGCGCGGCTTCGTTCGCCAGGTCGCCGCGCACCAGACGAACGTCAGGGCCCAGCTGCTCCGCGAGCGCCGGCCGCCGCACCAGAGCGGTGATGGTGTCGCCGCGCGCACGCAACGCCTTGACCAGGTGCGCACCGACAAAGCCGGTGCCCCCGGTCACGAAGACGTTCACAGCGGCTTGTCGTAGACGCGGAAGGTTTTCGAGACGCGGAAGCCGAGCTGGGTCGCCGCCTTCTTCATGAGCTCGTTGTCCTCGAGGATCCAGCCCGCTTCGCCACTCGGCATACCGTGTTTGACAGAATGCTCCCAGACTTTCTGATACAGGAGCGCGTCCACGCCACGCCCGCGGAATTCCGGTATGACGCCGAGCAGGAGAATCCGAGCGCGATGAATTTTCCGGGAATGCCACAAGACCTTGAGGATCCCAGGAAACATCCGCCCCGAGCGGTTGTGCAGCAGCGCGAGATTAAAATCGGGAAGCCCGATGCCGAATCCTATCATTTTCCCTGCCAACTCGGCGAAGACGACGAGGTCCGGCACGACGATCGGCTTGAGTTGCTTGGCGAGGTGATCCATCTCTGCCTCGGTCAGCGGCACGAAGCCCCAGTTCTTCTCCCAGGCGTCGTTGTAGAGCGCCTTGATCAATTCGACTTCGCTGTCGAACCGCTTCATATCGAGGGTGCGGAGCTTGATCCTGGAGCGCTCCGCGACGCGGCGCGCCAGCCGGACGAAACGTTCCGGCGCTACTTCGGTACCCCCGCCATCGTACGCCAGCAGGTCTTTGGCTTTGCTGAAGCCGTACCGTTCGTGCAGCCCGCGATAATAGGGAAAGTTGTAGGGCATCATCAGCGACGGCGGCGTACCGTTGGTCTCGATCAACAGGCCGCATTCGTCGTTGACCGATGGGCTCATCGGTCCGCGCATCGTGTCGAAGCCCCGCGGTTTGAGCCACGCCGCCGCCGTATCGAACAGCGCATTGGCCACGCTTTGGTCGTCCACGGACTCGAAGAATCCGTAGAATCCGACGCGGTCATTGTGCTCGCGATTGTGCATGTCGTTCTTGATGGCGCCGATTCTGCCCACGATCCTACCATTCACGCGCGCGAGAAAGTACTGAGCTTCGGCATGCTGGAAGAACGGATTCTTGGCGGGACTGAGCAGCGTGCGCACATCACGGCGCAGCTGTGGCACCCACAATGGATCGTCGCGGTAGTGGTCGTACGGGAAGGCGATGAAGCGATCGAGACCACGCCCGTCGGAGACGGGCGCGATCTCCACTGCGGTCAGATGACCCCCAGCTCTTTTCCGAGGCGGCCGAACACCTCGAGAGCGAGGTCGATCTGGTCGGCCGTGTGGGTCGCCATCAGGCTGGTGCGCAGGCGGCACTGCGAGGGCGGCACCGCGGGCGGCACCACCGGGTTCGTGAACACGCCGGCGTCGAACAGCTTGCGCCAGAAGAGGAACGTCTTCTCGAGCGGGCCGATCAGCACGGGGATGATGGGCGTCTCCGTCGGACCGATATCAAAGCCGAGGGCGCGCATGCCTTCCTGCAGCCGGCGCGTGTTGCGCCAGAGCTGTTCGCGCCGTTCCGGCTCGCGCTGCATCACGTGCAGCGCGGCGAGCACGCCGGCCGTGTTGGCGGGCGGCAGGGCGGCGGTGAAGATCAGGGGACGCGAGTGATGGCGCAGATAGTGGATGACGCTCTCCGACCCCGC
>Ga0184612_10001309_pt1 | contig 11967 bp, 7 predicted proteins | sample PLM3_60_coex_FD_133163 | JGI IMG/M metagenome (GOLD analysis project Ga0184612, IMG submission 133163) | Groundwater sediment microbial communities from an aquifer in East River, Colorado, USA - PLM3_60_coex | ecosystem: Environmental > Terrestrial > Soil > Riparian zone | place: USA: East...
CGCGGCGCTCGGCATCAACGTCCGGCGTATCCGCCTGCTCGTCGTCGTCGCCGCATCGCTCGGGACCGCGGCGGCCGTCTCGGTCTCGGGTCTGATCGCCTTCGTCGGCATCATCGTCCCGCACACCGTCCGGCTCGTCGCCGGCTCGGGGCACCGAGTGCTGCTCCCGCTGTCTTTGCTTTTCGGTGGCGCATTCCTCGTGCTCGCCGATCTCGCCGCGCGGACAATCGTGGCACCAGGCGAGCTACCCATCGGAGTCATCACCGCCTTCTTCGGCGCCCCGTTCTTTGCTCTGGTCCTGCACACATCACGGAGGTACCTGCGATGAGCGCGACGGCGCTCGCCGTGCACGACCTCGTTGTCCAGGCGGCCGGGGCGAAGCTGCTCGATGGCCTGTCCTTGCGGGTGGAGGCGGGGGAGTGGCTGGCCGTCATCGGACCAAACGGTGCCGGCAAGTCCACCATGTGTCGGGCTCTTGTCGGGCTCGTGGAGCCCGCCGCGGGCTCAATCGAGCTGTGCGGCCGCCAGGTGCCCGCCCGCCGGATCGGTCGCGGCAGACGGGTGCGTGTGGCCGGAGTGTCCCGGCGAGACCGAGCGCGGCTTGTCGCCTACGTACCGCAGACGCCTGTTGTGCCCGCGGGCTTCACCGTCGCCGACTACGTCCTGCTCGGTCGTACTCCTTACGTCCGCTCGCTGGGTACCGACTCCGTGAGCGACCGCGTGGCGATGGACCAAGCGATCAGGCGGCTCGGCCTCGAGCGGTTCGCCGGACGGGACATCGCCACGCTGTCCGGTGGCGAGCGGCAGCGCGTCCTCCTGGCACGTGCGCTCGCCCAGGCCGCTCCGATCCTGTTGCTCGACGAGCCAACCACCGCGCTTGACCTCGGCGCGCAGCAGGAGGTCCTCGAGCTCATCGACACGCTCAGGCATGAGGTCGGGCTCGCCGTGGTGACCACACTGCACGACTTGACTCTCGCCGGGCAGTACTCCGACCGGCTCGTGCTCATCGATGCCGGGCGTGCGGTCGCCGCTGGTCCGCCCGAGTCCGTCCTCACCGAGGAGAACATCGAGCGCTTCTACGGCGCCAGGATGAAGGTGGTCTATGAGCACGGCCGGCCCGTGGTCCTACCGCTGCGGGGTCCGGTGCCGGTGCGAACAACCGACGCCGAAGCCGGCTGATCAGGGTCCGGTTTGATCTCCTCCCGCGCGGGCACCCTCCCCCGCGCTTAGGGAGGAAGACTAATGACAACCGTTCTGATCGTGATTGCTGCCGTCATCGTCGTGGCCATCGTGGTATTGGCCGTCTTCACCATGCAACGACGGCGGCACCTCAAAGAACAATTCGGGCCGGAGTACGACCGGCTCGTCGACTCCACGGGTGGCCGCCGGGCGGCCGAATCCGAGCTGCGCGAGCGCGAGCGGCGGCACGACTCGCTCGACGTACGCCCACTCGACCCGGCCACGCGCGACAGATACGTGGTGGCGTGGGTCCGCGTACAGGAGCGGTTCGTCGACGACCCGCGTTCCGCGGTCTCCGATGCCGGCCAGCTCCTCACGGCCGTGATGACCGACCGTGGCTACCCGGCCGACGAAGATGACGAGCAGCGAATCGCTGACCTGTCCGTCGAGCACAGCCGCACGCTCAACCGCTACCGCAGCGCCCACCAGGTCAGCGCGCGCGCCGGTCAGGACGGCGCGTCGACCGAGGAGCTACGCAATGCGATGGTCGACTACCGGGCGCTCTTCCATGAGCTCTTGGAGGTCGACGAGAATCCTGAGACGCGCAACGCGTACCAGGCTGCAGGGCCGGTGGAGTCGGCGGCGTCCGAGGCAGACGACGAGGCGGCCGATCGGCAGGCCGGGGAGCGCCGACGGGCGACGACCGATGAGGCGCAGGAGAACGTGGCGGACTCCGAGCGAGGCAGGGACTCCAGGACCACGAGCGACGACCAAACCCGGGGGGTCTGACGTGAGCACGGAGCAGAACCCTCGGGACCGCTTGTTCGATCCGGACTCGGACACTGCTGATGTCAGAGATCGCGAGGATGGTCCGGAGCCGGTGGATGAGACCGAGGACACGATCCGCGATCCGGCCGCGCACCGGCCTCTGGCCGCTGATCCGGGCCAGCGGGCCTCAGACGCGATCGCCGAGGAGGGAGCGGCGGCACCGGAGGACTGGGCCGACGACCACTGGGTCAAGGACAACAACAGTGACGACTCCGCCGACGGTGACCGCGGGGGTCAGGAGCCGGTCGTCAGGGACAGCTTTGGCCCTCCTGGTGACGAGGAGGCGGCCCGCTTCTCCGACAGCCCGGACGACATGACCGCAGTACCAAGCCCTGCGGCTCGTGACGATGCCATCGATACGGTCGATGAGCCGGGCGGCATGGACGAAAGCGAGCGGGGCGATGGCGACCGCGGGGCGGGCGATCTGGATCGGCAGTCCCCGCGATCCGCGACGGCTCTCGCCGAGACGTCCGACATGAGCGGCGAGGCTGTCGACGAGCGCTTGGCCCGTGCCGACGAGGGTGTCGATCGGACGGCGGCTGATGGCAGTCGCGCTGATGCTGCTGAACGCGCCGACATGCGGGCTGCGATGCCGGCTGCCGCCGCCCTACCAGGCGATCAGCCGTCCGACGAAGCGCCGGGCGGCGGAGAGACACCCGACGTGGAGGATGGTGGGGCGTTGCTGCCAAGCGCGGAGACGTACCGACTGAGGATCCGCTGGCGTGAGGTCCAGCTGGGGTTCGTCGACGATCCTCGCCAGGCAGTCGACGACGCGGCTGAGCTGGTCTCACTCGCTGTCGACCGGGTGGCGTCGCTACTCCGGGATCAGGTTGGCGCCCTGAACGATGACGGGCCCAGGGGGGACGCGGACGGCGGTGAGCCGGACACCGAACGACTCCGAATTCTGATGCGGCGCTACCACGCGCTGCTCGACCGGATGCTCGCGGTATAGGAGGCCAGACAGGCCACGCGGGGCATGACGTTGTGCCGGCGTCGTCCCCCTGGTCGGCTCGCAGAAGGAGTGGGACCCCGGCACCACTGGACCCGCTGGCGTGCCTCTGCGCAGATCGGACGACAGGCGATGGCCCCGGACTTCGACCGGACGATCTTCCGACCGAGGAAGTCCATGCCGTGCCGGTCCCGGCTGCACCGCGATGGCTTCTCGCTCGCATTTGGCTGGGCGCGGCTTGGGTTGCCGAGCGACTATCCGCGCAGGCGCAGGCCGCGTGGGGTTGCGTGAAAGCCGGCTGCTTCCAAAGCCCGGCCAAGGGGCGAGGTCAGAATGCCTTCTCCGTCGGCGCGTTCGACCGTCAGCTTGCCCAGCGCTCCGTCCCTGACCGCGAGCGCCAGACCATCGACCGCGGGCTGGAGGACCGCGTGGTCGTCGCTCCAGGTCAACAGCGTGCGGCCACCTCGCTCGACGTACAGTGCGAGCCGCCCATCGACGAGGACGACCAGCGCGCCTGCCTTCCGGCCCGGCTTGTGACCGCTTGCCACCTCGCCGGGTCGCTCCGGCCAGGGAAGGGCCGCGCCGTAGGGATTGGCCGGATCGGTCGCCGCCAGCACGAGTGCATCGTCCCCGGTCCGGCTCGACGCTCCCGGTGGAGGCTCCTCGGCCTTGGCACTGCCCGCCAGCAGCCGGAGACGGTCCACCGCGCCAGGCATCGCGAATTGAGCGGCGCCGAGACCCTCGACGAAGTAGCCGCGTCGCGCCCGCCCGGCCTCCTCGAAAGCCGTGAGCACACGGTAAATCGCGGCGAAACCGCCGGCCGGCCGTTCGGCCACCACGGAACCTCTGGTGAGCACGCCATAACGGTCGAGCAGCGTCTCGGCGAGAGCGTGTGCTCTCCGGGTGGGATCCGCATCGCGCTCGGGCAGAAGTGACCACCGCCCTGCTAGGGCAGGTGGGCCGGCCCGGCTCGGCATCGGTGCGCGCCCGACGCTCGGTCGCCCGTAGCGTGAATATCTGCCTCGCGGAACCGGTCGCCGCACCGAATGTGCCGGCCGACCGCTCGCAACCAGTGTCCGCACGGGGCCGAGCGTGTCGTTGGTCAGTCGCCCGGACCAGACGAGATCCCAGATCGCGGTTGCCAGTGCCTTGTCCTCCAGCGAGCCGATTCGATCGGAGACCTGCCTGAAGAACAGGGCTCGCCCGTCGCCGAGTGCAGCCAGTATCTGGGAGTGCAGCGGGGTGAGCGAGAGATCCTCACTCGGTGGCGGCAGCAACAAAGGGGCGAGCTCTGCCGGATAGAGCGAGATCCAGCCGTCGTCACCGGGGAGCGCACCCTGGCCGGACCAGACGACCTCACCTGCGGCACACAGCTCGTCCAGCAGCGGCGGGGCATAGTCGACGACTCGTGCGGGCAGCACGAGCCGCTCCAGGCCCGAGGCTGGGATCGGTGCGCCGGCGAGCTGCTCCACTGCGCGCAGTACGCCGTCAACGCCACGCAAGCCCTGTCCACGAATGCTCTGCCAGACCGGCAGGAACCGGCCGAGTGCCGTCGCGGGGACGGGCTCGGCCTCCTTGCGCAGCGCGGCGAGCGAGGCACGGCGGATCCGGCGGAGCACCTCTGGGTCGCACCACTCGGTCCCAGAGCCGCCTGGCCGGAATGCGCCCTCGACCGCGCGACCGACCGCCGCCAGCCGGCGTAGCGTGTCGCTGACAACAGCAACACCGAGACCCAGCTGGTCCGCCGCTGCGGCTGCGCTGAACGGACCATGAGTACGGGCATAGCGCGAAACCAGGTCACCGAGCGGATCGCGCACCGGCTCGAGGAAGGCCTCGGGGATGCCAACAGGGAGCGGGACACCGAGCGCATCGCGAAGGCGACCGGAGTCCTCTATCGCCGACCACTGGTCCTGACCACCGATCCGTACCGGGATCGCTCGGCGGGCGGCAGCCAGCTCGTCAAGCCATTGCTGGGCGTGGCTGTGTTTCCCGTCGGGCTCGCAGCGGTCAGCGAGCTCGCGCGTGCCGAGCGGGCCGAGAAGCCGCAGCAGATCAGCGACCTCCTCTGCAGTCCGGGCCCGGCGGCCGGGAGTCAGTCGCTGCAGCTCGGCCTCGATCTGGTCGAGCACCCGTGGATCGAGCAGCTCGCGAAGCTCTGCCTGGCCGAGCAGCTCGGCCAGCAGTCCGGTGTCGAGCGCAAGTGCTTGTGCCCGGCGCTCGGCCAGCGGCGAGTCGCCCTCGTACATGTACTCCGCGACGTAGCCCATCAGCAGGGACCGCGCGAACGGCGACGGCGCCGCGGTCTCCACCTCGACGAAGCGCACTCGCCGCGCCTGCAGGTCGCGCATGATCTGCACGAGGCCAGGGACATCGAAGACGTCTTGCAGGCACTCGCGCATGGTCTCGAGGACGATGGGGAACTGCGGATATCGGCTTGCGACTGCCAACAGTTGCGCCGAGCGTTGCCGTTGCTGCCACAGCGGGCTGCGCTTGCCGGGCTGCCGGCGTGGGAGCAGCAGCGCGCGGGCGGCGCACTCCCTGAAGCGTGCAGCGAACAATGCCGAGCCAGCCACCTCGGCCGTCACGAGCTGCTCAACCTCCTCCGGCTCGAAGGAGGCGAGATCAGGAGGCGGCCGCTCCTCGGTGTCGGGCAACCGCAGGATGATCCCGTCGTCCGAGTGCATGGCCGCCACCTCGACACCGAAGCGTTCCCGCAATCGACCGGCGATCGCTAGCGCCCAGGGCGCATGAACTTGTGCACCGAACGGTGAGTGAACGGCGACTCGCCAGTCGCCGAGCTCGTCCCTGAAGCGCTCCACCACGATGGTCCGGTCGTCCGGCACATGACCGGTTGCCTGGCGCTGTTCATCGAGATAGGCGAGCAGGTTGTCGGTCGCCCACTGGTCGAGCCCAGCGCGGGTGATGCGCTCCCGCGCCTGTTCGGGCGAGAGCCGGCCGACCTCACGCAGGAACGCGCCGATGGCGCGGCCGAGTTCCACCGGGCGACCGACTGCGTCGCCCTTCCAGAACGGCAGCCGACCCGGCAGTCCAGGCGCCGGAGATACGAGGACCCGATCATGCGTGATGTCCTCAATCCGCCAGCTCGTCGACCCGAGCGTGAAGATGTCGCCGACCCGGGATTCGTACACCATCTCCTCGTCGAGTTCCCCGACCCTGCTGGCTCGCTCTCCGACCAGGAAAACCCCGAAGAGCCCCCGATCAGGGATGGTGCCTCCACTTGTCACGGCGAGCCGCTGGGCGCCCGGGCGGGCGGTGAGCATGCCGGTCACGCGGTCCCAGACCAGGCGCGGGCGCAGCTCGGCGAACTCGTCGCTCGGGTAGCGGCCGGCGAGCATGTCGAGTACTGCCTCGAAAGCGCTCTGCGGCAGTGTTGCGAAGGACGCCGCCTTGCGAACGAGCGCGAGCAGCTCATCCGCCTGCCAGTCATCCATCGCGGTCATCGCCACGACCTGCTGCGCCAACACGTCGAGTGGATTCCGCGGATAACTGATCTCCTCGATCTGTCCAGCGGTCATCCGCTCGGCCACCACGGCGGTTTGAACGAGGTCGCCGCGGTACTTCGGGAACACGATCCCGCGCGAGACTGCTCCGACCTGATGCCCGGCGCGGCCGACCCGCTGCATGCCGGCGGCGACGGAGGGCGGCGACTCGACCTGAACGACGAGATCGACCGCGCCCATGTCGATTCCGAGTTCGAGGCTGCTCGTGGCGACCACTGCGGGGATTCGGCCGGTCTTGAGCTCGTCCTCTATCCGGGCGCGCTGCTCTTTGCTGACCGAGCCGTGATGTGCGCGGGCCAGCACCTGCGGGGCGCCGCGACTGGTGCCCGCTTGTGCCATCGTCTGCGCCGTAGCGATACCTGCCGGCGGCAGCCGCCGGTCTGCCGGCCCCGCTGGGCGGACACCGTCGCCCTCGGCGCCCGGGTCTCGTACCGCGGTGCCGCCGCGATCAGTTGGGTCGCCGCTCCCACCCCTGGTATCCCCGCGGAGACGGTCGCCGCCGTACGCGTCTTCACCGCTGCCACCGCTGGTGGCCGCCGGCTCCCCGGCGGCCCACTCGTACGCAATCTCGTTGAGGCGTGCGGTGAGCCGCTCGGCGAGCCGCCGCGAGTTGGCGAAGACGATCGTGGAGCGGTTTGCCTTCACGAGATCGGCTATGCGTTCCTCAACATGCGGCCATATGGACGCGTTTCGCGTCGAGTCCGCCGCCTCGGCGGACTCGACGGTGAGCGGGTCAGGCAGTGGGGCAGGCTGGCTGCCCGCCGGCGCAGTCGTCGCAGCTGGACTTCGAGAATCGCCCAACTCGGTCAGGTCGGGCACCGGCACCACGACCTGAAGGTCGATGGTCTTCTCCGCGGGCGGCTGGACGACCGTGACCGGCCGGGTGCCGCCGAGGAATCTCGCCACCTCAGCGGCCGGGCGGACGGTCGCCGACAGCCCGATGCGCTGAGCGGGTTGATCCAGCAGTGCGTCGAGGCGTTCGAGAGTCAGCGCAAGATGCGCGCCGCGTTTGGTTGCGGCGACGGCATGAACCTCATCGACGATCACCGTTTCGACGCCGACGAGCTGATCTCTGGCTCTCGACGTCAGGATGAGGAAGAGGGACTCGGGGGTGGTGATGAGGATGTCGGGCGGCCGGGTGCCGAACTTGCGTCGCTCCTCTGCAGGCGTATCTCCCGTCCGCATCGCCACCTCGATCTGCGGCTGTGGAAGCCCGAGGCGGGCAGCGGTGTGCTGCATGCCGGTCAGCGGCGCCCGGAGATTTCGCTCGATGTCGACAGCGAGCGCCTTGAGCGGCGAGACGTAGACGACGCGGCAACGACGTTGCCGGTCTTGTGGTCGCGGGCTCGACGCCAGCCGGTCGAGCGACCACAGAAATGCCGCCAGTGTCTTGCCGGAGCCGGTCGGGGCCACGACGAGCGTGTTCTCACCCTTGCTGATCGCCGACCACGCCCCGAGCTGCGCCGCGGTGGGCGTGGCAAAGGCTCCCTCGAACCACGCGCTCGTGGCGGGGGAGAACTGGTCCGCCGGGAAGAGCCGAGCGGCTTGGTCGTCGACCATGTGCCCATCCTCGCTCACCGGTCCGACAGTTCCGCTACCGTACGAGATCCAGGGCCGCTGCTCCTAGATCGATCTGCGGGTCGAGCCGGCCACCACCAGCTACGACGATCGGTCAACCACGCCGTCCCGACCAGGTCAGGTGGTGCCACGTCCCGCTGGCGTCCCGTACCGATCCCGAGGGTCCTTCGACCGGCCTGGAAAGCCTCCGAATCTTGGGAACAAAACGGGCGGCGGCAGCGTCATATTGTCGGCGGGGTCGGCGGTATCCATGGCGACGTTGTGGGCCGCAAATGATCGCGATGACCCCGCCGCCACCCCAGGTAAGCTGATCCGGTTCGCATGGCGTCCGCCGTTAATCCGGCGGACGTTCCGTGTGCCAGCCCCCTCGTTCCGTCTTGTATTCGTGTTGGAGTTCCCGTGGCAGGTAAGCAGTCCAAGACCGCACGCGCCTCAGTACGTGCCGCGTCCAGTGGCGGCGCCGGCGCCCTTCAGGCCCTTGGCGACATCAAATACCTCCTCCCGCTCAATCACGGGAGGAATGCGTACGTTCGCAACATCGTGGTGGGACGGACCTTGAATCTTCGCACCGACTCCGAAGCGTTCGCGGAGGAGATCCGCAGCCTCAGTGAGGCCGGGCATGGTGCCAAGATCAGAGCGGAGATCGAGTCGCTGACCGTCGTCCACCCCGGCGACAACTGGGATTTGACCCTGAAGCGCCTGGTGGAGGCCGGGGCGCTGGGCTGAGGCCCGCAATTCTCTTTCGCGCCTCTTTCGCGTACGACGGCCCGGAGGCATCATGACCGGGCCGTCGTCGCTCTCTTCGTGAACTGGAGTGGATCTCATGCGCCACACCGAGTTCTGGGAGCGGATGCGTGAACAGTTCGGCGACAGCTACGCCGACTCCTTCGCTCGCGACTTCGTGATCGCCGAACTCGGCGGTCGTACCGTCTATGAAGCGATCGCGGACGGCGAGGACGTCAAAGACATCTGGCGCGCGGTGTGCGACGCGCTTGAGCTGCCGCCATCCGCTCGCTAGCGCCTTGCGCTGGCCGCCTCGGCGGGCCGCCGCGTGGTGCCGCGCTGCTTTCCGTTCCGGGCCTGATCACCAATGCGTGGCGTCCGGCTCTCGCCGCGAGGAGTGACTTCCGGGCCTTCGCATTTGCTCGAGAGCTCGGATCCACCTCGCTTCGGACTCCCTCGGCCGTTGCGTAGGTGATCGTGTACGCCCCGGCGGGCGTGTCGTCTTCGTCTCGAACATGTGTTCGGCTACTGTCCACAGAGTCGAGAAAGACGCCGAGTTATCCACCGGCGCGTGTCGGCAGCACCAAACTGTCGGGGCGAGGCCGTAGCGTCGGCGCCGATGAGACGCACACGACGACCCAGCACAGGGATGGCACCCATGGCACCCATGGCAGCTCCAGCAGATCGCAGCAAGGCGCTAGAAGCCGCGCTCGCTCAGATCGATCGGCAGTTCGGCAAGGGCTCCGTCATGCGCCTCGGCGATGAGGGGAGGGCTCCGGTCGAGGTGATCCCGACCGGCTCCATCGCTCTCGACGTCGCGCTCGGCATCGGTGGTCTGCCGCGCGGCCGGGTCGTCGAGATCTATGGCCCCGAGGCATCTGGCAAGACCTCGCTGGCACTGCACGCCGTCGCCAACGCGCAGCGCGCCGGCGGCACAGCCGCGTTCATCGACGCTGAGCACGCACTCGATCCCGAGTATTCGAAGAATCTCGGCGTTGACACCGATGCGCTCCTGGTGTCTCAGCCCGACACCGGTGAGCAGGCCCTGGAGATCGCCGACATGCTCATTCGGTCGGGTGCGGTCGACGTGGTCGTCATCGATTCAGTGGCCGCACTCGTGCCCCGCGCCGAGATCGAGGGCGAGATGGGCGACAGTCATGTCGGGCTCCAGGCCCGCCTCATGAGCCAAGCCCTCCGCAAGCTCACCGGCGCCATTAGCGCAAGCCGGACAACCGCCATCTTCATCAACCAGCTCCGCGAGAAGGTCGGTGTGATGTTCGGATGTGGATCTTACTATACGAAGATCACGTTGGCGGATGGTACTCAGGAGATGATCGGCAAGATCGTCAATCAGAAGATGCCGGTGGAAGTCCTGTCTTACGACAGGGAGCTCGACCGGATCGTTCCCAAACGAGTGGTCGACTGGTTCAACAACGGAAAGGCCGAGGAGTTCCTACACTTCAAGGTCGAGCGAGCCGGTGGCGGAGCAGGCCGAGGTCGCGCATCGATGGCCCTCACCCGTAACCATCTTGTACGCACGCCTGGAGGGTGGCGCGAGGCGGGGGGCCTTCGCGTGGGCGACCGCGTCATGCTGGCGCAGTCACACAGACTTAGCCCCACTCAGTGGCAGGTCATTCTGGGCGGCGTCATGGGTGATGGGAATCTATCCAAGCCCGTCCGCGCCGACGACGAGAGCGCCAGGTTTCGTATGGGACACGGTGTAAAGCAGGCGGCTTACCTCGATTGGAAGGCATCGCTGCTGGGCAACATCCCGCACAGCCGGACCGTCAATGCAAAAGGTGCGACCTTTGCCGACTTCACCCCTCTTCCCGAGCTAAGCGAGCTAAGGGCAGCGGTCTACCCCGGTGATGGTAAGAAGCACTTGAGCTGGGATTACCTCAAGGCATTGACGCCATTGTCGCTGGCGATCTGGTACATGGATGACGCATCGTTCGCTATTCGATCGTTGGGTAGGCAAACTCGGACGAGAGGGTTGACCGGCCGTGCGGAGATCGGCGTCGAGGCCATGAGTCTAGAGTCACGAGATCGCCTAGCTAAGCACCTGCTCGATCACTTTGGACTCAATTGCAAGGTCACTCTACGTGGGTTGCGACAGAAGGCTGTTCTTCAGTTCACAACTGCCGCGACAGCAAAGCTACATGAACTCATCGCGCCCTTCGTCCACCCATCGATGGACTATAAGCTCCTCGAGCGCTTCCGCGGACGGTTCGCCATGGAGCCAGAATTCACAGAGCCAGTCCTAAAGCCTGTTCCCGCACGTGTGCTCGATATACAGGTGAGGTCTGATTACCAAAACATGAACAGGTTCGACATCGAGGTCGAAGGTAGCCACAACTACCTCGCCGATGGCGTAATCGTCCACAACAGTCCGGAGACGACTACGGGTGGTCGGGCGCTGAAGTTCTATTCATCCGTGCGCCTCGATGTGCGACGGATCGAGACGCTCAAGGACGGGTCTGATCCCGTCGGCAACCGGGTGCGGATCAAGGTCGTCAAGAACAAGATGGCGCCTCCGTTCCGGCAGTGCGACGTGGATTTGCTGTTCGGGCAGGGGATCAGCCGTGAAGGCGGGCTCATCGACATCGGAGTCGAGCACGATCTGGTTCGCAAGTCGGGTGCTTGGTACACCTACGAGGGCGATCAACTCGGTCAGGGAAAGGAAAATGCGCGCGCGTTCCTCCGCGACAACCCTGACCTGGCGGACGAGATCGAGAAGAAGATCAAGGAGAGACTCGGCATCGGTGCCACGCTCGACGCCGACATGTCCGCCGCTGACGGGGCTCCAGTCGTTCCCGAGGGCTTCTGACCGTGCAGCAGGACATCCCACGGCGTCCGTCGGGGGAGGCGGAGTACGAGCGGGCGCGCGAGATCTGTTTGCGCCAGCTCTCGTACTCCGCGCGCACCCGGGCGCAGCTCGCTACGGCGATGCGTCGGCGCGGCATTGAGGATGAGATCGCCGCGGACACCCTCAGCCGCTTCGAGACCGTCGGCCTCGTCGACGACGAAGCGTTCGCCGCCGCCTGGGTGGACAGCCGACACCGGGGCAGGGGTGTCGGGCCGCGAAAGCTGGCGCACGAGCTCAGGAGCCGTGGAGTTGATCAGAAGCTCACTGCCGAGAGCCTCGGCACGATCACGCCGGAGGAAGAGAGAGCCACCGCCCGAGCCCTC
>Ga0184612_10001310_pt1 | contig 11964 bp, 11 predicted proteins | sample PLM3_60_coex_FD_133163 | JGI IMG/M metagenome (GOLD analysis project Ga0184612, IMG submission 133163) | Groundwater sediment microbial communities from an aquifer in East River, Colorado, USA - PLM3_60_coex | ecosystem: Environmental > Terrestrial > Soil > Riparian zone | place: USA: East...
ACGCCCGACGAGACGTTCGACGAGCCGATCGACGCCGAGCAGATGTGGGAGAACTACCGCGTGTTCCTGGAAGCCGTCCTGCCCGTGGCGGAGGAGGTCGGCGTCCGCCTTGCTGTCCACCCGGACGATCCGCCCACAGATATTCCGCTCGGCGGGATCAACCGGATCCTGTCCAGCCCTGAGGGACTCGAACGGGCATACGAGCTATCGGGCGGGAGCCCGGCATGGGGCCTGGACCTGTGCCTGGGCACGGTCTCGGAGATGGCCGGCGAGCGTAGCGTCAACCGGGTCATCGACTTCTTCGGACCGAAGGGCCGCATCTTCTACATTCACTTCCGGGACGTGCAGGGGGTGGTGCCGCGCTTCCAGGAGTCGTTCCTGGGGGAGGGCAACTACGATCCCGCGGCGGTCCTGCGCCGGCTCGCCGGCGTGGGCTTCGACGGATTCATCATCGACGACCACGTGCCGGCGATGGTCGGCGACGAGGACACCTGGGCGGACACCGCGACCGCGGCCTACTGCAGCCGTGGGCGGGCATATGCGATCGGCTACCTGCAGGGCCTGCTGAAGGCGCTCGACGGTACGTCCGCATGAGCGCGGGGGGCGCCGGGGAATCGGAGGCCGGGAAGCAGCGTGCATCGGGGGACTGGAGCGGCCGGGCCGCAGTGGTGACGGGCGGGTCGCAGGGCATCGGCCGCGCCGTCGCTGAGCTGCTGGCGTCCCGCGGTGCCGCGGTGGGGGTGTGCGGGCTGGAGGCCGATCGGGTCGCGGAGACCGTGAGCGCGATCCGCGATCGCGGCGGCGAGGCGCTCTCGGTTGCCGCCAACGTCACGGACCGGCGCTCGATCGCTGCGGCAGTCGCCGCCACCGTCGAGCGCTACGGCCGGCTCGACACGCTCGTGACGTCCGCCGGCATCCAGCGTTACGGAACGGTCGTCGACACCGACGAGGCAACCTGGGACGAGGTCTTCGCGGTCAACGTGAAGGGCGTCTATCTCGCCGCGCAGGCCGCCCTGCCGCACTTGCGCGCGAGCGGCAACGGTTCGATCGTCGTCGTGTCGTCCGTTCAGGCCCACGTCACCCAGAGCGCCGTCGCAGCGTACGCGGCCAGTAAGGGAGCGCTGGACGCGCTGGTGCGGGCGATGGCGATCGATGAGGCGAGCACCGGCGTCCGGGTGAATGCCGTCTGCCCCGGCTCGGTGGACACGCCGATGCTCCGAGCGTCGGCGCGGCAGTTCAGCGACGGCACCGACGAGGGCGTCGATGGGTTGGTCGCCGACTGGGGCCGGGTGCACCCGCTGGGTCGGGTGGCACAGCCCCGCGAGGTCGCCGAAGTCATCTGCTTTCTGGCCGGCCCCGGTGCGAGCTTCGTGACCGGCGAGGACATCCGGGTGGACGGCGGCCTACTGGCGAGCATCGCGGTCGTCCTGCCCGAATGATCGCGTGAGCCTGTGACGCTCATACGCGGATCGCCCGCGATCTGACGAGAATCGTCACGTCGACCAGTATGCTGGCTTGCCAGGCCGGCGCGCCGTGCGCCTGCCGGCGAACGCTGCGGAGGGACTCGATGGGTGACACGGAGAGCAATCCGCTGGCCGGTGAGGCCAGCGGCGTCGACGCCGCCCCGGCGGAGGAGCCGATCGACCCGGTCAAGGCTGCCGAGGCCGACGCCTGGCTCGCGCAGTTCCGGGCCGACAACGCGGCGCAGGTCATGCGGCATAACTACGAGGCGGCGGAGGACGCCCAGGCCGAAGCACGAGCCGAAGCCGCGAAGCGCGACTACGAGCTGCAGAAAGCCAAGGAGCTCGACGCGGGCGCGACGCAGATGCGTGCCGAGGCCGCCGAGTACGAGCAGAAGGCCCAACAGGACCCGTCGCGACACGACGAGTACCAAGCCAAGATTCAATTCGACCGCCACAAGGCCGATGCCGCAGACTCCCTCGCGGCCGAGTCTCGGGCCGACGCGGCCGCTGCCGACGAGGCGGCCAAGCGTCAGGAGGCCGAGGCTCAGGAGCTGCACAAGATCTTCCAGGAGCACGAAAGCGACTACCAGGCCATGCAGGAGCAGGCGACGGCGGCGCAGCGGATCGCCACGAACGAAGCGCGCCTCCCGCATCCGGGCGACCCGGCCCCGGGCGACGCACCAGTCGTCGAACCAGGCGGCCAAGGCACGGAAGGGGAGCACCCGGCGCAGTGACGGTGGTCGGGCACCGGAGAGATTCCGCGGTCAAGATTCAGGCGACGAGTAGTCAACTGTCACTTATCGAGACGTTGCACTAACAGCATCCGGGCAAGATGCCGGCAGGTCGCGTCCTCGCGGCCGCTTCGGACATCGCCTCATGAGCTCAGAAGCGTCGGCATCTCGTTTCGGCTTCGACGAACAGGCAGCCCGCCGGTCCGGGATCTGGATCCTCGCGATCGCGGTGGTCCTCCTCGGCGCGGCATTCGGCGCCGGTGCGCTCAATCCGCTGGTCCCCGGTCTGGCCACGACCGAGGGCCTCTACATGCGGATCGCCGTGGTAGCGATCGCGCTGCTGGTGGCATCGGCCTTCGCCCTGGGATCGCTTTTTGGTGACGCGTTTGCAGGTGCCATGTGGTTGGCCGGTCCGCGCATTCCGGGCATCGCGGTGCTGGCCATCGTTCTGGTCTATCTGGCCCCTGCCGAGCTCCATGTGGATCGGGTCGCCGCGGTAGGGATCGGGACCTATCTGGCCGGGGTCCTCTGGCTGATCTTCGGCGTCGCGTTCCGCTTCACCGCGCGGTCGAACAGCGCGCACCCGCGGCCCTATGGCGACCTCGTCGAACGTATCGCCGAGCTGCGTGACCGTGCATCAGGTTTGAAGCCGTCAGCGGGGATCGACCCCGGGGAGATCACGGAGATCCTTGCCCAGCTCGACCGGGCGAACGGCCTGCTCCACCAGTCCGTCGATCCACTCGTGCCTCGCGCCGGCGTCGGATGGGCCGCCGGGACGGCCTACTTCGTCGTCTGGCGCGCCGTGCATGCCGCGGAAGAGGCGCTGCTGGAGTTCGGGTCGGAGGATGCCGTGATCGGCGAGGCCCTGCACGACGATCTCCGTCTGTCCAACTCCACGATCGACAACAGCATGGTCCTTCGTCGGGCGCTCCGAAATGCAGTCGTGGAAATCGACGAGGACGCTCCCCGGCGATACTTCCCGAACCTCGAAGGTGTACCGGATGCGAAGCCTCGCCGCAGCCCGAAACCGCAATCGCCGCGAACTGCGCTGCGAGAGGTCCGATACGCCATCAACGAGTACCGGGATACGACGCGGGACGGCCTGGCCCAGGCGCGCAACCGTCTCCTGAGGACGATCCTCGTCGCCGGCGTGGTCGCCTACCTCCTGGTTGCGGTCGCGATCCTGGCCGGCGTCGATCAGCACAGCCTCCAGTCCGCCGCAGCCTTCTTCCTCGTGGGGGCGCTCGTCGGCCTGTTCAACCGACTCCGGATCGAGGCGAGCTCGAACCGCGCGATCGACGACTTCGGGTTGTTCGAGGCCCGACTCCTCCACACACCGCTCATCTCGGGGCTGGCCGCCGTTGGCGGCGTCTTCCTCATCGCGATCGCACCGCTGGCGACCGGGATCATGGCGGAGAGCGCGGGCGCCACCGCGCTGCCCAAGATGACCGAGGTCTTCGACGTCGCCGAGAATCAGATCGGCCTGCTGGTGGCGGCCCTCTTTGGACTGACGCCCAACTCGATCATCGGCAGCCTCCAGACGCAGACCGACCGGCTCAAGCACGATCTGACGATGAGCTCTGCGGTCTCCTCCGACGATCGGCGACCGCTGGCGACTTCTTGATCACCCCCCAACGGGATCTCAGAGCTCGAAGACGTCACCGTCGTTCGGAATGAGCACCTCGCCATCGAACGCGGCTGACGCCTGCTCCCGAATCGCGTCCTCGAACCCGGCGGTCTCGGGCGGAAGGTGGACGAGGGCCAACGCCCGAACACCGGCCCTCGCGGCTACCTGGCCGGCATCCCGCGGGGTGGAGTGGTCCGGCGTATTCGTCCCCGCCTGTCGGAGCCCGCTGAACGTCGCGTCGTGGACGAGGAGGTCCGCGCCTGTGGCCAGTTCCGCGATCACCGTGCTCGGTCCGGTGTCGCCGCTGAAGACCACGGCGCCTCCCGGCATGTCGAACCGGTAGGCGACCGCCGGCACGTTGTGGGTCGCCGGAGCGCTCCCGACCGAGATGGCGCCGATGCGCTCCTTGGCGATGCGCACGGCCGTCGAATGCGGGTGGAATGACAGGAACCCTCGGAGTCGGTCCCGATGATCCGGGAAAACGGCGAGCGTCACCCGCCGTACGGCGGACACGGCAGCTGACGGACCGTGGATCGTGAGCACCTGCTGATCGCCCGAATCCCAGCGCGCGTTGTTGAGCATCGGCAGGCCGAGCAGGTGGTCGCCGTGCTGATGAGTGACGAAGACGTGCTCTATGGACCCTCGATCGAGGCCGCATTCGTCCAGGTGGTCGAGGACGCCGGGCCCGCCGTCGATCAGCCAGAGACGGGAATCGATCCCGGCGGATAGCGCGAAGGCGGCGTTCCTCCGGGTTCGCGACGTAACCGACGCTGAGGTACCGAGGAACCAGACGCGGGGCCGAGGATCGATTGACACGAGGATCTCTCCAGCGCCGCAGTGGTCAGGGCAACGAAAGGCCGATTGGGCCGAGAGTACAATGCCGGGGCGTTGATCCTGACCGGGACGGCGCTTGGAGGAGGATGAGATGTTCCGATCGTCGATTTCTTGGCGCGTGCTCGGCGCGGTCTGTCTGGCGATCGTGATCGGGGCGTGCTCGTCTACGCCGGGAGGATCCGGCGGAGGCGCCACTGGCACGATCTCGGTGTATTCCGCGCTCAACGAATCGACCAACAACGCCTTCATCGAGGCATTCCAGAAGGCGTATCCGAACATCAAGGTCGACATCCTGCCGCTAGCTGCAGCCGGAGAGCTGCAAACCCGTATTCGGACCGAGAAGAGTGCGCCGAAGGCGGACATCTTCATTGGCGGATCGAGCGAGTTCCACGACCCGCTCGGCACGGAAGGGCTCCTGGTTCCGTACCAGTCCCCGAACGCCAAGGACGTTGACGCGAAGTTCAAGGATGCGGCCGGCAACTGGACGGGCTGGTACATCGGAATCTTCGGGATCGCGCTGAACAAGGACCGGTTTGCCAAGGAGGCAGCGGGCAAGGCCAAGCCCACGACCTGGGACGATCTCCTCGACGCCTCGTACAAGGGCAAGATCGACGTGCCCGACCCGGTGAAGACCGGCGGTGGCTACATCTTCCTTGCCACCCAGGTGTTCAGGTTCGGTGGCGACGAGGCGAAGGCCCTCGACTACATGAAGAAGCTAAACGTGAACGTCGGCCAGTACGTCGGAACGTCACCGCAGGGCATCGAGCTGGTCAGCCAGGGGCAGTTCCTCATGGGACCCAACTGGGGCCACGACATCCTGACGGCGGCAAAGAAGGGCGCCCCGATCGAGTTCGTCGCCCCATCCGACACGGCCAATGAGGTCGGTGCGATCAGCATCATCAAGGGCGGGCCGAATACCGAGGCCGCCAAGTCCTTCGTCGATTGGGTCCTGACCAAGGAGGCTGGCGCATTGAACGTGAGCCTTTCGAATCGGCTCTCCGTTCGAACAGACGTGCCGCCGGCGGCGGGCGCGCCCACCCTCGATCAGGTCAAGCTCGTCGCTTACGACAGGGCCTGGGCAACGGCGAACAAGGATCGACTGATCAAGGCGTGGCAGGCCGCGATCGGGCAGTAGCCTGGTCGCCTGCCGGTCGGGCACTGGACTCAGGCTGAATTCCGGCCTGGGAGGTAGCCGGATGTCGGCACCACGTTTGCCGGGAGCATGAGGGCCTTCCGGCGCGAGCCGCGCCTGGGAATACTCGTTGTCCTCCTCGTGGCCCTCATGGCCATCTTCATCGTCGTTCCGCAGGTTGCGGTCATCGTGACACCCGGGCCTTCCGGGTATGTGAACTTCTTCCGTGAGGGCCCCAACTGGCTCCTCGCGGCCCGGAACAGTCTCGTCGTGATGGTCCTGAGCACCACGACTGCCGTGGCTCTCGGGTTCTGCTACGCCTACGCCATCGTCTACAGCCAGATGCGATGGAAGCCGTTCTTCCGTCTGATCGCGATCCTGCCCATGCTGTCGCCGCCGTTCGTGGTCGCCGCGAGCTACATCCTGCTGTTCGGTCCGCGAGGGCTCATCACGTACGGGGTGTTCGGGACCAGTCCGAACATCCTCGGGCTGTTCGGGTTGTGGGGCGTTCAGACCATCGCCTTCTTCCCGTACGCGTATCAGCTCATTGCCGACGTCCTCTCCCGCTCCGACCCACGGCTCGAACAGGCAGCGCGCAACCTTGGAGCTGGCCCCTTCGAAGTGTTCCGGACGGTGACGTTGCCGCTGGCTCGGCCCGGCCTCGTCGGGGCGATCCTGCTGGTCGCGATCTACGTCCTGGAGGACTTCGGGAATCCGGCGCTGATCGCGGGTCAGTACACGGTTCTGCCGACCCTCGCGTATGGGCTCATCAGCGGCTTTGGCGATCTCGCGGGCGCAGCCGTCGTCAGCACGATCCTGCTGCTGTTCGCGCTCACCCTGTATGTCACCCGGAGCCGGCTGGTGGGCCGGGGCAGTGTCGTCACCGTGGGCGGTCGAGGATCGTCGATCCCGCGCCCGCCGGTGCCCCGCAGCGTGACCTGGGCGTCCTTCGGCATCTGTCTCGTGCTGGCCGGTCTCATCATCATGGTCTACGGCGTCCTCGTTCTGAGCGCCTTCGTGTCCGCCTATCCGTTCGATTTCTCATTGACGCTCAAGCACTTCGGGTACGTTGGTGCGCACGTGACGTCGCTGCGCAACAGCCTCACGTTCGCGGTCATCGCCTCCGTCGTCTGCTCGTTCTTTGCAGTCCTGCTGGCATACACCGTCCAGCGCAAGGAGTGGACCGGGCGGCGGATCGTCGCGTTCCTGGCGATCGCGCCCGCGGCAATCCCCGGAATCTTCTTCGGGATCGGATACGCGACGGCATTCAATCAGGCCTGGCTCAGCTGGCTCGACAGGGGAGCCCTCATCACGATCAGCATGATCGCGTGGAACATCCCGGTCGGTTACCAGGCCGCGACGGCGAGCCTGCAGCAGATCGACCGCTCCATCGACGAAGCCGCCACGAGCATGGGCGCGTCGAGCCTCCAGGCGTTTCGACACGTGCTCTTCCCGATCCTGAGAGGTGCGTTTGCGACCGGCATGATCACCGCGTTCGTTCGGGCGATCACGACCCTGTCTGTCGTGATCTTCCTCTTCACGCCGTCGACCGTCGTGACGACGATCACGATCTTCCAATTGGTCAACGACTTCAACTGGGGTGGAGCGACCGCCTTCACCGTCTCGGTGATCGGCATGGCGATCGCGGTCGTCATCCTGATGTCGCGGCTCACAGGGCGACGCGTCCGGGTCGAGGTGGCCAGTGTCTGATCCCGAGATTCACGTCAGGCTGAGTCATGTCTCCAAGCGGTTCGGTGACGAGCTCGCAGTCAAGGATGTGTCGCTGGACGTGCCCCGCGGAAGCTTCACCACCCTCCTCGGGCCGTCGGGCTGCGGCAAAACCACGACGCTCCGCCTGATTGCCGGTTTCTACGAGGCCGACGAAGGTGACATCTATATCGGCGATCGGCGCGTCAATGACGTGCCGGTCCACAAGCGCCGAACAGCGATGGTCTTCCAGGACTACGCGCTCTTCCCGCATATGACGGTTGCCGACAATGTCAGCTATGGGCTTCGGCTCGCCCACCTCCCAAAGCCACAGATCAAGGACAAGACGGACGCCACCCTCGAGTTCCTGGGTCTGACGGGTCGTGAGGCCCGGTTCCCGAACCAGCTGTCCGGAGGCCAGCAGCAGCGCGTGGCGCTCGCGCGGGCCCTGGTCATGTCGCCCGAGGCCCTGCTCCTCGATGAGCCTCTCTCCAACCTGGACGCGAAGCTGCGGGTCGCGATCCGTGCCGAGTTGATCGGGATTCAGCGCCAGCTGGGCATCACCACGATCTACGTCACTCATGATCAGGAAGAGGCGCTCGCCATGAGCGACTGGATCGCCGTGATGAACAGGGGCGAGGTGGTCCAATGGGGCAGGCCGTGGGAGCTCTATTACCACCCGGCGACCCCGTTTCTGGCCGACTTCCTGGGCACTGTGAACCTGGTCCGGGCGCCCGTCGTCGAGGCTCACGAGGGCCGTCTCCGGATCCGCCTTCCAGGGACGGTGGCCGGGTCGGGCGCCGTCGACGTTGCGACCACCGGCCGTCACGAAGGCGCAGAGGCGCTTCTCTGCATCCGTCCCGAGACCCTCCGGCTCCTCGACGAGCACCACGAGCAGCTGCCATCAGACGCCGTCGTCCTGGCCGGCGAGGTCACCATGCGGACTTTTCTCGGTCAGCTGATGCGATACACGGTGCGGATCGCCGGGCAGGACTGGCTGGTCGACCAGCCCGACCCTGGCGGCGCGGTCGTCCTCGATGGATCCGTCCACGTGGCCGTCAACCCGCTCAGGATCCACGTCATCACGGCCGACGGGAGTCCGCTACCGGAGACCGATCTCATCGACGGCGTCGCGTCCGAGAGTTCAGATGCCGCGAGCACTTCGCCGCGCCGTGCCTGACAACGACGAGGCGTTGGCGCGTTGGCTGCGGCTCGGGAACGAGGTCGATCCGTCGACCATTCGCGTCGTCCTCGTCGATATCGACGGAGTGTTGACGCCCGGCGAGGGAGCCACCGCCGAGCCCGAGCTCCTCGCCCGGGTCGCGTCATGGAACGATGCCGCGGCGGTCGATCCGGCGATGCCGGCCATCAGCCTCTGCAGCGGCCGGCAGGAGCCCTACGTGGAGCTACTGGCGCAGCTGACCCACGCGTTCCTGCCGTGCCTGTTCGAGCATGGGGCGGGGATGCTGGACCCGCGGGGCTTTCGATTCACGTTCAACCCGGCACTCGGGCCCTCGCCCTGGCGCGCCGTCGCCGCGATGCGGGCAGCCCTCGACGGCCTGGTGTCGTCCGGCCGCGCCTTCGTCCAGCCTGGTAAAGAGGCGACGCTGACCCTCTACCCAATCGCCCCGATGACGGTCGGCGAGCTCGCTGCGGCAGCAGAAGACGCCGCCGCGCCGGCTGGCAGTACCTTTCGGGTGACGCCGAACATCCGCGCGGTCGAGCTGCGACCACCGGGCATCGACAAGGGTGCGGGGGCGCGCTGGCTGGCCGAGCATCTGGGCATCCCCCTCCGGTCCTTTGCCGGGGTGGGCGATGCAGATGACGATCTGACGTTCCTGCGGGTGGTGGGCTATTCGGCCGCGCCCGCCAATGCGTCATCGTCGGTCCGCTCGACGGCGCGGTACGTCGCCACCCGACCGTTCGGAGAAGGCCTCATGGAGATCCTCCAGCACCTGGTCGACGTGAACCGCCGAGTGGGCACGGCGTCCATGTGAGGGTTCTGCCCGAAACAGGGCTTGCCGACGGACCCTATTCGCTGGGGCTATGCGGTGTCTTGGAGCGTCGCGTCATTAGGGACGTTCGGGCGGACGAACGGGTCGCCGGAGACGGAGTGGACGGGCTTAAGATCACGACCATCGCTGGAGGACTGAAGTCATGCCGTTCTATCTGACGCGGTTCAGCTACACGCCCGAAACATGGGCCCGGCTCATCAAGAAGCCGGAGGATCGGCGGGTTGCCGCACAGACGTACATCGAGTCGGTCGGCGGCAAGCTTCACGGCTTCTGGTACGCGTTCGGAGACCACGACGGCTACAGCCTGTGGGAGGCGCCCGACAACGTGTCGATGGCCGCCGTCGCGCTGGCGATCGGCGCGGGCGGAGCACTCAGCTCGTTCCAGACAACCGTGCTCCTGACAGTTGAGGAGACGCTGGCGGCGCTCGAGAAGGCACAACCCATCAAGTACAAGCGGCCCGGCAGCTAGGGTCGAGGCCAATCGCCCAAGGCATCGGTCGGACCGGCGATTGGCCTCACGGCCCCTCCCGGTACTAGCGGTGCCGGAGCAAACCAGGTCCCCCGGCCGTCTCCGTCGGTGATGAGAACGGTCTTCGTCGTCCTGGTCGTTCTTTCCGTTTCAGCAGCTGGCCTCGCATGTGCGCCTGTGAATACCGGCAGCTCGCCTGTAGCCAGCAGCTCGCCTGCAGCCAGCAGGTCGCCGGTACGCAGCAGCCGGCCGGCACTCGGCAGCAACGGACCCGTAGCTGGTCCCAACGACCTTGTCCTTCGAATCGAGCGCGTCGGCGCCTCCCGCACACCCGGGCGCGCGCTCGCGGAGTTGCCGCCCTTCTCGCTCTACGGCGACGGACGCATCATTTCCCCCGGCCTGGAACCCGATCTGTACCCGCGTCCAGCGCTGCCGAGCCTCGAAGTCGGCCGGCTGCGGCCGGCGGGCTTGGAGCAGGTTCTCCAGGCGGCGCGTTCAGCAGGCCTGGTCGGGCCGGATCGAGTGCTTCCCCGCCCGCTGCACGAGGTCGCCGACTCGCCATCGATTGTCTTTCGTTTGTGGACCGAAGGCGGCTTCCATACGACGACCGCGCCGTCGCTCGTGGACGCCCCGCCCAACACGCCCGAGCGTCAGGCCCTGCTCACCCTCCACGAAAAGCTCGTGGTCGACCGATGGTCATGGTTGGGGCATGGGCTGGAGCCCGGAGGCGGGCCGTACGCCTGGGACCGGTTGCGGGTCGTCGCGGTTCCGGACGACCCTTCGTCGGCGCCTGTCCCGGAGCGGACCCGTGTCATCGACTGGCCAGCCACGACCCTGCTCCAACGGTTCGGCGAAGCGGTTCCAGAGGAGGGGCCTGGCGTACGGTGCGGCGTGCTCGCCGGCGCCGATCTCGCGACGCTCCGCCCGGCACTCGCGGCGTCCCATGAACTGACGTTCTGGCGATCGGGAGGCTTGACATTCCGGCTGCTGCTCCGCCCTTTGCTGCCGGACGAGTCAATCTGCACTAGCTGACGGGCAACGGCGTCTTGAACTGAGCCACCGAGTGGATATTGCCCGCCGGGTCGGAGAACCAGGCGATTTCACGGTCTGGGCCTCGGACGATGCCTTTGTCATCGGCGCCGAACTCGTCGTATCGCAGGAAGCGAACACCGCCGGCGATGAGCTGATCAACGGCCCGATCGATGTCTGCCACCACGAAGTTGAGCAGCGTGTAGGAGGCGGGAATGTGGTCGGGCTTGGGGTAGATCAGGGTGTCATTGCCGCCGGAGAGGTGAAGCAACAGAGCGCCGGAGTCTTCGGAAAACGTCAAGCCGAGCGTCTCGCCGTAGAACGTCTGAGCCTTCGGGACATCGTCGACGGAGAAACTGGTCAGCACCTTGATGTACTCGAACATCGCTGTCTCCCGAGTGGGTATCCGCAACGCATCCGTGCAGCCGGCGCGCTCAGGTGTTTGAAGAAACGCTGACGACCCTAGCGGCATGCAGACGCGATGTCTTCGGGGAGATTGCTGATTCTCCTGTTCGCCGAAGACTCGGTAGTTCTACCTAGATGCCCTACACGAGGTGGCGGCGATACGCCAGAGAGGTGGCCGCGGAACGGCTCGAGACCCCCAGCTTGGCGAGGACGTTGCTCACGTGCGTGTCCACGGTGCGTACCGCCACCACCAGCTCGTCGGCGATTGCTCGGTTTGTCAGCCCGATTGCGAGCAGGCGAAGCACGTCCAGCTCGCGATGTGTCAGCCCGTACGTCGACAGCACGGGGGCCTTGGCGAAGGTCGATCCAGCGTGAGCAAGGTCCGGCTTTGCCCCGAGTCGGGTGAAGATCCGGCGAGCCACGCTGACCTCGAGCGCCGCGGTGTCCTCATCACCGAGCATCCGGCAGCAGCGCGCGATGAGCATTCGGGCACAACCTTCTTCGTAGGTCAGGGCGAAGAGGCGCCACACCCGGCATGACTGGCGCAACGCC
>Ga0184612_10001312_pt1 | contig 11954 bp, 15 predicted proteins | sample PLM3_60_coex_FD_133163 | JGI IMG/M metagenome (GOLD analysis project Ga0184612, IMG submission 133163) | Groundwater sediment microbial communities from an aquifer in East River, Colorado, USA - PLM3_60_coex | ecosystem: Environmental > Terrestrial > Soil > Riparian zone | place: USA: East...
CATGCCAGGATCTGGTCGGGTGCCAAAGATCCTATTGGGGAGCTGAGACGTTTCAAAACTGACCCCAAGTGCACCGTGCTGGTCATCAACAGCAAATCCGGCTCCAGCTCCCTCAATTTACAGGGGGCCAACTATATTGTATTCTTTGAACAGCCTGACAGTCCTATTGATCGTCAACAGGCAGTCAGGCGTGTGTGGCGTCCTGGCCAATACAAGCGAGTCTTTGTCTACGACCTCTTTATGAGGGGCACTTATGACCGACGTATATTCAACTCGAATAAGGCAGGTGAGGATCTTCTCAAACAACTGCTGAGGGGCGAATAATGGTAGCCTGGACAGATGAAATAGTGACTGAGATAAGGCACCTCGCAGCACAGGGCCTGTCAGCAAGTAACATAGGCAACGAACTAGGGATCACACGCAATGCGGTGATTGGCAAGATGCGTAGATTGAAGATACCTTTACTGGGCGATTCCCAGGGCGGCCGCAGGGCTGGTGACCAGCGCCCGCGTCGGAAGCGAGCCACGCTCAAGGTGCCAGTGTCTGAGGCCGAACCGAAGCCGCTGCCCACAAACGTGACATTAATGGAACTGGTGCCAGAAGGATGCCGCTGGCCCATGGGTGACCCAGGCACCCCTGAATTCGCATACTGCGGAAATCGGAGAGCGCAGATCAACTTGCCCTATTGTGAGGGGCACTGCCGCATGGCTTACAGACCAGATGGGCGCAGCAGATGAAGATGCTATTTTGGTGCTGGTGGGAGCAACTGAAATGGTGGTGGATATGGACACGTCCCATGCAGAACGTCAAGATCAAGTTTGTGCAGGATGGCTGTGTGCACATGACTGATCAGGAGTGGGATGACTGGCTCGACAGGCTGCCTGTGGGAGAATTCCTGTGCCTCGTGTGCATTGGTGAGCCTGATGAAGAAGAGACAGAAATGGTTGTTATCGAAACGTGGCAGCCCCAACCCAACAAGGACTGAAATGGACATCATTGTGGACATGGATCAGGTCACCATCAACGGCACCGTGGTAAAGCGCCCCGACAGGATCAGCCGTTCTGACTGGCTATGGTTTTGGGGGGAAGCACGCAATAGGTGGACCGACTAGTGGATTGGGTAGCACTACTTGACGATCATCATATTCCATATGTTACCCGAGGCCCCAACACCAAAAAGGGTGAGGTTTCGGTCAAGTGCCCCTATTGTGGTGAGGATGATCCGTCAGAACATCTGGGGATCAACCTCACAGCCGAGAACTGGGGATGTCACCGCAGCGCTGAGCACCGAGGGCACAGCCCCAGCCGGTTGATTGCCGCCCTGCTAGGCTGCTCAAGTGCCCAAGCCAAGCTCATAGCAGCCCAGTACAGCAAGGCTGACCCTGAAACCTTTGATCAGGCCGTGGCTGTGCTGACTGGCATCAGTGAGCCCTTAAAGGCCGCCAAAGGGCATTCTGAATTAACCTTGCCTGATGACTTCAGGGCCATCAAACGTAAAGGCACCACTGCACGTTTTTGGAACTACCTTGAAAGCCGGGGCTTTGATGACGTGGCTGATCTGTGCTTTCAGTATGATCTCAAATGCGCCCTGACTGGTGATTACAAGGATCGCATCATCATCCCTTTTTATGAGCGCAACAAGCTCATTGGGTGGACAGGCAGGGCCATTCAAACCCCCATCAACGCCCCCCGCTACCTGAGCTCGTCCGGGGCGGTAAAACATACCGTGTTCAATGCTGATGCCCTGCGTGACGGGGGGAAGCTTCTGTTCATAGTTGAGGGGCCGTTTGACGCCCTGAAACTAGATTACTATGGGGAACCATCGGGGTCTCGTGCCACCTGTGTCTTTGGTACCAGCATGTCAATCGATCAACTTGGGCTGCTTAGTCGATTGCGGCACCGCTTCAAAAAGGTGGTTATCCTGTTTGATACAGATGCCATTGAAGCGTCCTTCTCGGCAGTTGACTGGCTGCACGCCTCTAATGTAGTGGTTGGTCAATTGCCTGATGGCGTAAAGGACCCAGGCGAACTTCTATCTGATGGCATAGACGATTTGATCAACACCTATCGGTAATCAGTAGCACGATAATGCAACCAATCAGAGGACTAACCCTGTTTGGCCGCTCCAATGAGAGGAACCGTTGGCTGATTGCGACGTGGCATAATCCGCGCTCAATAACTTGGCGTTGGCTGCTCAGCTTCAGCTGGGTACCAGAACAGCGCCGGTTCATTTTCCACAGGTTTAAATCAAACACTGGCATCAACTTTGATGTCAACATTCCATTTGTTGGATGGTTTGCTTTCAGGACGCAGCGTTCCATGTTTAGGCACAAAAGTTGGAGGCCAAAGCAAAAATAGCGCTTGCTTCTTTCAATTTTACCCTAGTATCATTCTGCCGGCAGGTTGAGGGCTTCAGTGATTTGGGCGGCAAAGGGTTACGACCAAGAGGCCCTGGACGCGTTGTGCCGTCAGGCCCCCGACCTGTGTGAACAGCCAATGTGGTGTAATCCCAACTGTGTGTGGGTCCAGTTTGGCGTTATTGTAGCCGTCTGCGTACTCCTGCTCCTGCTGCTGGCCTACTTGGTCAAGCGAAGGATCTAATTAGAAGCCAAAGGGTCTGGGTCATGACGCGAAAAGCCCGCGTGCGTGGAAAGCTGTGCTGGTCACCAAGCTGGGAAGGCCCCATTCAGGGCTGGGCCGTCAACTTCATCAAGGCAAATAAGTGGCGCTGCGACCGAGTACATGACAAAGATGATCTGTTGCAGGACGCCTATCTGACTTACCTGAGAATTGTGGAAACCTACCCACGTGTCATTGAGCCGAAGCACTTTATGGCACTGTTCAAAGCTGCCATGTGGAACGCCATGCATGATCGGGCACGCTACAAGCGCAGAAAGCGCGTCATGCATGAAGACACACCCAAAGATGTGAGTGAGTTCTGCGAGGGTCGTATAGGTGAACTGACGAACTACGGATACATCAACGTGCTGCTGGCTGAAGCCCCTGAGGAACTGCATATGGCGTTGGCATTGCTTGAGAACAACCCTGAGGCATTGCGCGAGCAGGTTACTGAGGGTCGGCAACGGGAGAACCTCAACATGCGGCTGCGCCGCATCCTGGGACTTGATGACGTTGACGTGGTCGGCACTCTCAAGTCCCTTCTGTCACAGGGGTAAGTATGCGTTTCTATTTGGATACAGAGTTTAATGGACACGGTGGTGACCTGATCTCAATGGCCCTTGTGCCAATCGAGGGGGATCCTTTCTATGCTGCCCGCGAGTTCAGCGGCCCCCTTGAGGAATGGGTTGCTGATAACGTAATGCCCAAACTAGGTACTCGGCTGCTCCGCAAAGAGCTATTCAGGGCGGTGTTCCATGCCTGGGCCACCCTGAATAAGGACCCTGAGATCATTTGTGATTGGCATGCTGATGCCGAGCACTTTTGCCGAATGCTGGCAGGGCCAGACTTTGGCAGCAGCCTTGACTTTGGCTGCACGATCAAGATCATCAAAACCCCACCAGGGGAACCGGTGTCTGAGACGCCACACAATGCGCTGGCTGATGCCCGCGCCCTGATGCAATGGTACGAAGTTCAACTCCAAGAAAGAGGGTAACATGTCTGAAGTTTCGGTCATAGAGCAGGAGCTGCTGGACGCCACCAAGTACAAAGGCAAAAAGGGCGCCAGCCGCGAGAACTATTTGGCAGGTCTGGTCCAAGCCGTTGAGAAAATGGATGAGGATGACTTTGACAACCTCAGTGATGCCGCTGCTGTCTGGTACAACGACGCGGTCGCGGCCATGAATGACAAGGACCCCCCACCTGAGTTTGCGGACGCCAGTGAGGAGGCTGATGATGAAAGCTCTGACGAGGATGAGGATGCGAGCGCCGACGGCGACGATGACACTGACGCTGATGGCGCAGCTGATGATGAAGAAGCCGAGGATTCTGGAGCAGCAGCTGATGATGATGAAGATGAGGAAGGCGTTGACAGTGATGAAGAGGAAGCACCACCCAAAAAGGCCAAGACGAAAGTCGTCAAGCCGGCCAAGAAGGATAGCGAACCAAGTGCTTACGCCAAGGCCAAGGCCAACAAGCCCAAGACCGATGCGTCCCGCTACGCCCACATCACGGGTGAAAAGGACCGTTTTGGGGTCGTGAAGGGCACCAAGACCTCTGAGGCAGTAGCCATGTTTGCCCGCCCGCAGGGTGCCACGGCTGCCCAGATCATGGAAGCTCTTGGGGGCCGCTTCTACAACATCACCAGGACGCTGGCTGCGAACGGCCACCACGTTGAGAAAATGGAAGGTGGCGTCCTGAGGATCACGCACAAAGACGACTACGGCAAGAAGGTGAAGGCTGGCGGCAAGAAGGGCAAGTAATGTGCTCTACCGCCACCGCGACAAAGTCAGCGGGAAGGTCCCTCTCAGCTACACCCGGCTGAGAGGGTTGCTAACTTATAATAAGATTACCGGAATTTTCACGTGGCTTGTAGATAGACCGGGAGGGGTCAAAGCTGGGGCCGTGGCTGGCTACCATCGAAAAGACGGGTACATTGGAATTGGCATAGACGGGCAACGTTACCTAGCACATGTGCTTGCTTGGTTCTATCACTACAAAGGCTGGCCAATAAAGGAGTTGGACCATAAAAATAGGATTGGATCAGACAATTGGATCAAAAACTTGCGGCTTGCAAAACGCGGAAAGAACGCACACAATGCATTAACGAAGAGAGAGAACCCAAAACTTCCTCGGGGCGTGTACAAAAGAAAGTCAAAAATTGGATTGTATTCAGCAGCCATTCAAAAGGATGGGAAAAGTAAATTTCTAGGTAATTACCGATCGGCAGACGAAGCTCATGTTGCGTATATCAAAGCTTCACTAGAACTTTATGGGAAATTTTCCCCATACTGGGGGCCTCTCTGGGGCCAGTTAAATGCTTTATAGACACAGGGATAAGACGAGTGGCAAAGTGCTGCACCGCAGCCGCCCGCTGCTGATCAAACCCCAGGACGGCTATGCCCGTCCTGGGCCTGGGCGGGCATGGTTTGCCACCACCACCACCGTCTGGCGTGTTGACGAACTGATCCGGCGCTCAGTGCGTGACTGGCGCCGTTTGACAGAGGAGACAGGGCACAGTGGCGAACGCACCGGGACAATGCGAGTGGACCACGATTCGGTCTACACCGGAACTCATTCCGTTTTTCCTGCCCCCCTCATGGAATGGATACTGTTACGTTACGGTGGACACCCAGGCGGGAAAATACTCGACGCTTTTGCCGGAGGGCCACCTCGCGCTGTCGTATCCTCGATCATGGGAATGGAGTATCACGGAATTGAAATAAGGCAAAAGCAGATCGATGAAACTCTTAGCGTAGTCAAAAATCTCGGCCTCAAAAACGTTCAACTACATCTTGCTGACGGTCGTTTCTTTGATGCTTCTCTCGGCCAGTTTGATGTGGCCATCACCTGCCCGCCCTACTATGATCTTGAGGTCTACAGCGATCAGCCTGATGACCTGAGCAATTTAGGGAGTTACTGGGAATTCAACGCGGGCATGTTCTTCAGTGCCCTCTCCCACCGCAAGGTCATGAAGCCGGGCGCGTTTGTCTGCATAGTGGTTGGGCCTTTCAGGAATAAGAAAACCGGCGAATTGATTGATTTCCCAGGACACACAATTGCCAATTTCAGGGAAGCTGGTTTCATCTATTGGCAGGACGTTATACTGTCCAAGAACTTTGGCTCAGCAGCAAAAAGATCGACCAATGCGTGGCGCGGGCACAAGCTCGTTCCGATACACGAGCATCTCCTAGTGTTTAGGACACCTCAATGAATAGATCAGAACTTGTCAGTACACTGGAGCTGGTGGGGCGGGCGCTGGCAGACCAGCCCATGGTCCCCATCTTCACCTGTTTCTGCTTCACTGGCACCCACGTTACCGCATACAACGATGCTATTGGTATTGTAGCTCCGTGCAAGACCAAGGAAGCGTTTGCGGTCAATGGCGGTACGCTGCTGGGGCTGCTCAAGAACAGCCTAGCTAAAGAGGTAGAGTTTACGCTTGAAGAGCATGACTGCATCATCAAGGCTGGGCGCAGCACCTTCAGGCTGCCGTGGTTCAAGCAGGACGAATTCCTGTTTGAGGAGCCACAAGACAAGTGGCACGTCAACATGGCCATCAACGAGGAATTCCTGTGGGGCCTGTCAGCTTGCCTGCTAACGGCATCCAAGGACAACACCCAGAATGCATTGATGGGTGTATGCCTCAACGGCGTGCAACATACATTGTATTCGTGTGATGGGGACGCAGTGACCCGCTACCGACTCAGCAAGAGCCAGAAGTCCGCCGTGGTGGCCATGATGCCCAGTGCCTTTGCTGAGGCAGTGCTGAAGGTTGCCGAGGCCATAGGCAAAGAAGAAAGTGATGACGAACTGTGTGTAAGCCTGGAATGGGCCAGGGCTGAGATACACAATCACGTGGTCTATGGCCGCTTGATTGAGAATAAGACGCCATTTGACCACGCCAAAGAAATAAAGGATACCATCAAAGGTGAGCCTCAATTCATGGCTGTGCCCAAAGGGCTGGGTCATGCCCTCTCCAGGGCACGTGTGGTAGCTGATCCTGAGAGCAAACCCACCCGACTCACGGTGCAGGAGGGGCGGCTCAAGCTGCTAACCGAAAGCTCCATGGGCATTGTCAGGGACAGCCTTCAGTTTGGGGATTACCCTGAGGTGCGGGCCAACGTCAATGCTGAGTTCGTACAGCGAGCCATTGGATTATGCGACGAAATGGCAATTTTGGGGGGCTGCACCGTATATAAAAAGGGGGACGTGCTGTTCCAGCTGCTGGGCAATATGTCTGACTGACAATGAACTACACCAAAGCAAAATATGATTTCGGCAAGATAAGATACAGTGCCACTGTGCAAAGAGGCATTGCCTTCAAATTCACCTTAGAGGAATGGATACAATGGTGGGTAGACGAACTAGGTCCTGATTGGCAATTGAGGAGAGGGCGCGGCAAGGGCAAATACGTCATGGCTCGTTTTGAAGACAAGGGGGCTTATGAATTAGGAAATGTGAAATGTATTCTACATGGAGATAATATTTCGGAAGGAATTAGAGGTGAAAAGCACTACAACTGCAAATTTACTGATGCTGTCGTTCTTGCAATCTTCCACTCGGAAGAAAAGTACAAAGTGATTGCAGCAAAATATGGGGTTAGCTGGGGTAGGATCAGTCGCATCAAGAACAAGACAAGCCACGTACACTTAACTAAGGATTTGCCGTTCAAAAAGCGGAAGTACGGCGGCCCCGGTGACCGCTTTGAGAAGCTGGGCAATATGGAATGACAATAATGATCATCAACTCCCACACCGCCATGATCAAGTCCGGGGTAGCACGGATGACGCTCACATTTACCACCGACAAAAATTTGGTCACTACCCACGAGTACGGTCGTGCGCTGGTGAAGCGCGTCAGTGTGGTGGCAGATAAGACTGAGGCTACAGAACTGCTTATGTGGCTGGCCAATAACTTGGGTTACAGTGCTGCGCCGATCAAGCATGACTGATGGGATTTTTTTTCACCAAGCAAAAGCCACGTGGCGCCCCTAGCAAGCCCATTGGTGCGTTTTCAGGGGTCAGGGCACCCACGCCCCGCAGTGCCCAGCAAAACCTACCCACGCTTCACCGCTTGGGCTGCAAAGCATGCCCGCTGAACACTGCTGATATAATCACGCCAAAAATGAAGCCCGACCTGGGGCCGGATGGTGGGATTTACTTCCTGGCTGAGGCACCGGGGCGTGATGAAGACGAGGTGTCTGGTCGTCCCCTGACCGGCCCCTCAGGCAGCCTGTTGCGCGAGTGCATTCCTGAGGGTGGTGAAGATGATTGCTCCTTCGACAATGTAGTGAATTGCTTTCCTGGGGATACAATGATAACCCCAGTTGGAGGTGTAACAAAGATTTTCAAGCGATGGTATGCTGGACCGTTAATAGTCATCAAGACCGTGGGTGGTAACACTCTCTCCGGTACCCCTAATCACCCAGCATTGACACCTTCTGGGAAAACCCCCTTCAAAAGCCTTAAAGAGGGATCGAAGATATTCCGCCGATCCCAAAGTAATGGGGTGACGCTGGGTGACCCAAATGTAGAGGACGTGCCAATCACATTTGAGCAGGCTTTTAATTCTCTTTCTGAGACGAGCATCAGTCAGAGGGTTATTGGCAGCAGTATGGATTTCCACGGCGACGGGTCCAGCAACAAAATCAATATTCTTGTGCCCCCAAGCAAATTGAGGAATCAGGTTCAACCCAATACGTTTTGCAATCTTGGCAAAAATCCTTTCATCAGGACTGATAAGGTCGGGAACCTTTTCAAAATAAACAGCCCTGCCACGACGCATGCTGTTAATGTGTGCAACAGTGGGCTTCCAAGCACGCTTTTTACCAACGTTGAAGCGTGCCCTGAATTGTTTCTCACTGGCCTGACCGACCCAGGCGAGGCTGGCTTTGGAAGTAGTTCTGATACTAACACCCTTCTTTCTAAGATACCTTCTGACAGCGTTGGGGCCAACGCTATATCTGGCAGCAAGGCATTCAGCACTTTTCCCTTTAAGGTACAAATTGATCACGTCAGTTCCGTCGAGCAGGTAGCTTTTGCTGGTCATGTGTACAACCTTGAAACTGAAGATGGTTGGTATATAGCAAACGGGATGTGTGTTGGCAACTGCCGTCCACCGCAGAATCGCACGCCGGTTTGGCAAGAAATAGAATGTTGCAGACCCAGACGCTGGAAGTGGATTGAAGAAGCCAAACCCAAGCTGATTGTGGGCCTGGGCGCCGTGCCACTGCACTGGATGCTGGGCTCAACCGATCTGGCCGGCATGCGTGGCCGGCTGTTCGCCGTAAAAGTGGGCAACCACAGCTGCTGGTTCCTGCCCACCTACCATCCCTCTTTTATCTTGAGGACAGCCTATGACAAAAAGAAGCCACTCAACTCCCGTTTGGGCCATTGTTTTAGGATGGACATTGATCGGGCTTTCAGTGCTCTCCCCTCTCTTGCCTACCCCAGTATTGATAGTCCTGGTGATATCCATAGTGATATACATTCTTTTGATGGTAACGCCACCGAGCAGTTTGCACAACTTATGGAGTTGCTTGAGAAAGCCAAAAAGACCCCCGTCAAATCCATAGACCTGGAGACCAAAGGTCTGCGCCCCTACTCAGCTGGCGCGGCCATCATGACCGCCGCCATCAGCTTCGGCAGCACCAATTTCTCGTTTGCGATAGATCACCCAAAAGCCAAGTGGCAGGTCATTCAGCGGGGCAAGATACTCGCTGAATTCGAAAAGCTGCTCAAGGACGACACCATAAAGATCGCCCACAATGCTCCCTTTGAGCTTGAGTGGTTGATCTGGCTATTCGGACCTGAAGTGGTCAATCACGCTGCCTGGGAAGACACCCAGATGCAAGCCCACTTCCTGGATGAGAGGCGCGGCAAGGCTCACGGAGGTGACAACGAAGGGCGCCGGGCTGCCTATCAGGCACTTGATTTCCTGTGCAAACAGCACTTCGGCATCACCTACAAACATCTGTTCAAACTCAATAAAAAGGACATGTCAAAGTCTGATCTTGGTGAAACGCTGACCTACAACGGGGTGGACACCAAATACACGCTGCGCCTGTTTCATGCCCAAACCCGCTTGCTTGAAAGACAGGGTCTGAGCGATGCCTACTATGACGCACTACCTCGGCAGCCCACTGTAGCGCTGATGCAATGGCTGGGTATAGACGTTGATCAGAAGGAACGTCAGCGTTGCCACGATAAGCTAAAGCCTGAGATTGAGGCCGCTCAAGCCGAGGTAGCTGGCCTGAAGGTGGTCAAGGCGTTTGTGGCTGATCATAAGGAATTCAATCCATTCTCGGATAAGGACGCGGTTCGCATCTTCAAGGACTACCTAAAACGCCCCGAGGTGACCATTCAAGATGAAAGCGGCGGGACGCGCTATTCAACCAACAAGAACATTCTTGATCAGATAGACCACCCCCTGGCGGGCCTGATTATCAAGCTGCGCAACCGCAACAAGCTCAAAAGCACCTACGTGGACAGCCTGGAGCTGGGGAAGGGGAGAGCAATATTCCCTGATGGGAAGATCCACACCAACTTCAACACCACATTTGCTGAAACGGGCCGTACCAGCAGTGACGAACCAAACATGCAAAACTTCCCTGAGCGCAACGACAAGTGGGTGCGGAAGCAAATAGTGGCCCCACCCAAGCATGTGCTCTTGGCCTTTGACTATGGCCAGCTTGAAGCGTGCACCGCTGCCATGGAATCCAAGGACAAGGTGCTAGTCAAGGCATTGTGGGAGGACTATGACATCCATATGGAGTGGGCACAGCGGGTAGCCGCCGCCTACCCTGCCATTATTGGTGGCAAGGGCCAGATGAAGGACCCTAAAGTCATGGGGAAATTCAGGTCCAGGATCAAGAACAAATTTGTGTTCCCAGCCATATTCGGCGCTCACCCGCTGTCAATTGCCGGCTACCTGGGCATGCCTGAAGACATTATTGACGATCAGGTAGCTGACTTCTGGGAGCAGTTTCATGGCCTGAAGTCGTGGCAAGACAAGACCATGAAGGGGTACTACAAAAATGGCTACGTCACCACCTACGTGGGGCGACGACACCGCTACCCCCTCAGCTCCAACCAAGCCATCAATCACCCTATCCAAGGGCTGGCGTGTGAGATCGTCTGTGACGCCATGGTGCGGCTGTCGGCTGAGGCTATGGACACCGGCAATTGGCACATACACCCTCGTTTGAACATTCACGATGATCTATCATTCATTGTGCCTGACAACGATGCTGATTTGGAAGTTGCTATCGACAGAATCTATAGGACGATGCTCACACCGCCGTACAAATGTGTTAACGTCCCCCTCAGCGTCAAAGCATCGGTAGGCACCAATTGGCTAGACATGGACGAAATAGGCAAGTTCTGGTCCCACAAGGACTTAGGATGACTCCCCGTGTGCGGGGCATCCTCGCTAGGTATGTTGATCAGGTGCCTATCAGCAAAATAGTTGAGGAGTTCAGGGTCTCCCGCATTCAGGTATTGCGTTACGCCCGACTGGCGGGCTTGCCCAAACGCCCTAAGGGGTTTGATCCTGAGATCAGGGGCAAAGCAATGGAACTATATGAGCGGGGCACCCCCTTGAAGATCATTCGGGCCAAGCTCGGCGTTAGTGAAGCGTACATTAGCAAGACCGCTGCTGCTGCCGGTTTGCGGCTGCGTCGCACTTTCCGCAAAAGGTAAGCATGACAAGTCTCCCTGAGAAATACCGGCCTGCCAAGTTTGCCGACGTGGTAGGTCAAGATGACGTAGTGCGCAGCCTTGCTCGCGTAGTCAAGGACAAGCGCGCCAAGGTGTTTCTGTTCACCGGGCCGTCAGGCTGCGGCAAGACCACCCTGGCACGCATCTTGGCCAATGAGTTCGCGGGGGGCAAAGCCACCGCAGCCAACATTGAAGAGGTGCCAGCTGCCGATCACACCGGAGTGGACGACATGCGGGCCGTGGCTGGGCGAGCCATTTACCGCGCCGTAGGTGCCAGTCCGGTCAAGGCCATCATCATTGACGAAGCGCACCGCCTGTCAGGCAATGCCTGGGATGTGTTGCTCAAGCCCATTGAGGAGCCACCCAAGCACGTGTACTGGATGTTCGCCACCACCAACCCAGGTAAGATCCCCAAAACCATCATCACGAGGTGCCTGCGCTATGACCTTAAGCCGGTTAGTGAGACACTTATTGTGGGACTGCTGGAAGCTGTGGCTGAGGCCGAAGGGCTGGACGTTGCTGAAGAAGTCCTGGAAGCGATAGCCGAAGGGGCTAGTGGTAGCCCACGGCAGGCACTGACCTATCTTGAAGCGTGCATCTATGCTGAAAGTGCCGGCG
>Ga0184612_10001313_pt1 | contig 11954 bp, 7 predicted proteins | sample PLM3_60_coex_FD_133163 | JGI IMG/M metagenome (GOLD analysis project Ga0184612, IMG submission 133163) | Groundwater sediment microbial communities from an aquifer in East River, Colorado, USA - PLM3_60_coex | ecosystem: Environmental > Terrestrial > Soil > Riparian zone | place: USA: East...
CCTGGGTGGTTCGGAGGTTTACCTCAACGGCGTGCCCGTAAAATCGGGAAGGATTGCGGTGCTCGCAGTCGGTAGTATGTTGCGTTGGGAAAAGGACGAGCCCGTGTATTATGGCGATATCCTTAACAAGTTTAAAAAGTTTGGAAAGTATCCGAGGCTTTCATTTGAGGGCAAGAATTTAAGCTTCAAGTTCAAGAACGGAAAACTGGGTCTAAGGGAAGTAAACCTATCGGAGGAATCGGGGAACCTAATTGCGCTCATGGGTGGAAGTGGTGCAGGAAAATCGACGCTGCTTCACGTGCTCAATGGATCTGACGGACCATCCCAAGGATATGTGATGATCAACGGGATCGATATCCACAAAGAGCCTCAGCGCGTTGAAGGGGTGATAGGTTTTGTTCCACAGGATGACCTTCTCATCGAAGACCTCACGGTGTATCAAAACTTATACTTTGCCGCTAAGCTTTGTTTCAGTGATAAAAGTGAGTCCGAGATCGACACGCTTGTTACGAAGGTGCTGGAGGACCTGGGTTTGGCTGAGACAAAAGACTTGAAGGTTGGCTCGCCATTGCGAAAAACTATCAGCGGTGGACAAAGAAAGCGTCTTAACATAGGATTGGAATTATTGCGAGAGCCAGCGGTCTTGTTTTGTGATGAACCTACCAGTGGTTTGTCCTCCCGCGATTCTGAAAATATCATCGATTTATTAAAGGAACTCAGCTTAAAGGGTAAACTCGTTTTTGCGGTCATACACCAGCCTTCATCCGACATTTTCAAGATGTTCGACAAACTTTTGATTTTGGATTATGGCGGGTATCAAATCTACTACGGCAACCCTGTGGATGCCATCGTGTACTTCAAACGCAGCATAAACCTGGTGAACAGTGAAGAAGGGGAGTGTCATGAGTGTGGCAATGTGAACCCTGAGCAGATATTTAATATTATCGAGACAAAAGTGATCAATGAATACGGTCACTTTACGAATGAGCGGAAGATATCGTCGGAACAGTGGAACTCGATTTTTAGAAAAAATTATAAACCCTTTTCCGTAGAAAAATCCGCGGAAGTTCCGCACTCAACGCTCAATATCCCAACCCGGCTGAAGCAGGCTCACCTTTTTTCGATGCGTGATATACAGGCGAAGATTCACAACCGCCAGTACATGATCATAAATCTGCTGGAGGCACCGGTGCTCGCATTCATCCTCGCCTTCATTGTGCGCTATTACAACGCCGATGACGAACTCATATCCGGTTATGTATTCAGTAAGAATCTGAATATTCCCGCATATCTTTTTATGAGCGTAATTGTAGCGCTCTTTATGGGACTTACCGTTAGTGCCGAAGAGATCATTCGCGATCGAAAAATTCTTAAACGCGAAGCATTCCTGCACTTGAGCCGAAGTAGTTATGTGCTGTCAAAAATATCAATACTTTTTATCCTGTCGATGATTCAAACGTTGACGTTTGTTTTTGTAGGCAACTATATCCTCGAAATAAAGGGGATGTTCTTCCACCATTGGTTTATTCTGTTTACGGCAGCCTGTTTCGCTAATATGCTCGGATTGAATATTTCATCGGCATTTAATTCGGCCGTTACTATTTACATTCTTATCCCTTTGTTGCTTATTCCCCAGCTGATACTTAGTGGAGTTGTAGTGAAATTTGACAAGCTTAATCCTGCTATAGGAAATACTGCAACGGTACCGGTAGTTGGCGATCTGATGGCGTCAAGGTGGGCGTTTGAGGCGGCCATGGTTACGCAGTTTAAGGACAATCTGTTCGAGCGTGAATTTTATTTGCACGATAAAATAATGGCTAACTCGGACTATATGAAGATCTATTTTATCCCGGAAGTAGAAACGAGACTGCAGTACTGCCTGAATAATTTCAAATCGCCAAATCCAGAGATCAAAGAGCGTGTAAGAGAGGACCTGCGGCTCATCAAGCGGGAAGTGTCTGGCGAACTGGAGGAAACCGACCAGAAACTTGATGCTATTGAAAAATTGACTCCCGAACAATTTGATTCATCCACATTCGATGCTATAACCCATTATCTGGAAACCCTTAAAAAGGTCTATGTAAATCGTTACAATGCCGTAGATAAGCAAAAGGAAAAAAAGATATTCGATTACACCAGTACTCCGGAGAAGCAGGCACAGTTCAATCTCTTTCGCGAAAGTTATCATAACGAGGCAATCACGGAATTGGTTAAAAATCTCACGGAAACTCACCGGATCGTAGAACAGGATGGAAAACTCGTGCAAAAAATTTATCCTATCTACAAGGATCCGGACCCTGATCATCCGATTGATTTTGATGCCCAGTTTTATATGCCGGCCAAGCACTTTTTAAATCAGAATATTGACACATTTTACTTTAATACCGGCGTAATATGGTCGATGTCACTTGCTTTAGCGCTGGCTCTTTACTTTGATCTGCTTCGTAAGATTATTGATGGCATTGGAAATCTCTCAAATCCCTTGTACAAAAAGTAGAGTAACATAATGTTTTTTATTTTATCAAAGACCTTGAATTTTCTGGCCATGCCATTTACGTTGGTATGTATTCTGTTCGTTCTTTCCGCGGTCTTTAAAAATCAGCGGTGGAAGAAACGGTTTTTTTGGACGGCTTTAGGGTTGCTGCTGTTTTTTTCGAATGATTTTATCGCCAACGAATTTATGCGCTCATGGGAGATAAGGACAACGGCATTTAGCGACATTCAGCCCCATGAGCTGGGAATCGTGCTTACCGGCGCGACGGTTCCTCTAATCAAGCCAAATGACCGCGTTTATTTTCAGCGGGGTGCCGACAGGGTCACCCACACCGTTCAGTTATACAAGCTTGGGCTGATAAAAAAAATACTGATAAGTGGTGGTGTCGGTACGCTTAAGACTCCGGATGAGCCAGAGGCCGATAAATTTAAGAAGGCTATGATCATGATGGGTGTAGGGGAAGGGGATATCTTCATCGAGAATGAAACACGCAATACTTACGAGTCGGCCGTTGTGGTAAAGGACATTCTGGATTCACTAAATTTTAAGGCTGCAGACTGCTTACTTATTACGAGTGCGTTTCACATGAGAAGATCCCTCGCATGTTACCGAAAGGCGGGATTGAATATCGAGCCGTTCAGTACAGATTTTTACGCGCATCCACGTTTTTTTTATCCCGACGGGTTGATAATTCCCAGTCTCGACGCAATGATTTTATGGCATAAGCTGTTAAAGGAATGGATTGGATTTATAGCATATAAAATGGCAGGATACATTTAACCGATGATAGAGATGAAACACGTAATTATTTTTTTCATTCTGATAATATGGGCTTGTTCAACTTCGGAGAAAAAGCAAGAAGGAAGCTCAATGTCCGAAGCAGGAGCGGCGCTGGACGCGAAAACTTTTAAAGAAAAGTTAGCATCAGAACCAAATGCCGTACTATTGGATGTACGAACACCTGGTGAAGTAGCCGAAGGGGTTATCCCCGGTGCTGTGATGATTGATTTCAGTGCGCCTGATTTTCAAGAAAAAATTTCTACTCTCGATAAAGAGAAATCCTACTTCGTCTATTGCAAGGGAGGAGGGAGGAGTTCTAAAACTGTGGATCAAATGAAAACTGTTGGGTTTACGAAACTGTATAATCTCGAAGGGGGATACGATGCATGGGTAGGAAGTGGTTTTGAGACGGTGATACCATAGATCATCTTGCGCAATAAAAAAGCCGCTTCGTTTTGAAGCGGCTTCGAAATTTCAAATCTTATATTTTCTAAGGTATAGGGAGCCCCGTTGCGCCGTATCTTGACATATTCACCAGCGGAACCGTGGAAGTGAATTTTGTATTAATCGCAGTGATGAAAATATTTGCGATGAATGCATATCCGCGAGAGTTTGGATGAACGCCGTCCTCCGAATAAATGCCCGTTGGAGGATTGATATTCGGCGTGAGAAATACGTTATCAATGATGGCTCCTTTTGCCGTTACAAAGGCAGACAATCCAGCGTTAACGTCCGCCAATGCGAGGCGGGCGGCGTTAGCATCAACGGTCGTTTGGATGGACGTGTTGAATGATACGCGTGCTGCATTTATGGCGTCCCTTTCTGCCGGTACAATTGCGTATTGATCCACAATGGGTTCAGTAAGTCCCCTTATGCCAAATGCGCCAGGAGTGCCCAATATGGATCCTGTTGATAAGGGGAATATGTCAGTAGGAGTTGATTGACGCGTTAACTCAAAAGGGGCAAGCTGCGCGCGTTGTGTAGCATTAATGGCCCCGGCTCCTTGCAGACCATCAAAGTAGGGACCGAGATCCGTGAGCGTTTCGTCTTCCAACAGTATTTTGTTCTTGCAACTATCGAGATAAGCTACTTTACGAGAGGCAATTTGCGCGGCGAGGTCATCGGAAATGCCAAACAATGCCTTGTTTGCAATCAGTCCATCGAGCGCGGCGTTGTATCCGGCGAAGCCAGTATTGAGTGCACCTGCTGTGGCAGCATCAAGGGGTATCGCATTGTACGCGACGGATGTAAAATGTGGCATTACAAAAATATCCGGGAAATTGCCTACGACACCCTTAAGGTTTGCATTTGAACCCAGCAGGGCTCCTATGGCTGCGCCGTACTGCCCGTTGAAAGCGGGGCCAGTAGTTAATGGTGCTTTTGTCGGATCAGCACCAAAGGCGGCATGGAGGAAGAAATCATCCAGTCCCAACCAGAACATAAAAAACGTTCCACCTGCCGCTGCGGCGTCACCTATAATCGTAGAGCTTCCTCCGGGGAAGGCCAGTCTTCCATAAAAGGGGCTAAAACGGGGGTCAGATCCAGCTCCAGCCCAGGCACCGGTTTGTGGGATCAAAGCCTGTCCCAAAACAATTGCCGGGACACCGAAATTATTGAGGGCTGTTTTGCTGCCTGCATACATGAATAAAGGATTTGACGGGCTTGGAACGGCCTCCGTAACGCCGGGGGCATACGCTTGTGGTGTAGGTTTTGGAGAAGGAAGTTTTGTTACACAGTCAATACTGTTGCCATACTGCAAAAGGAGTCTGCCTAATATGGGTTTGGTTTGGTCAGTCAAAAACGGCTGGGTTATAAATAGATTCCAACCTAAAGAAGCGTTGATGGCTGCCTGGTTAAAGGTGGCAGTCCCGCCTGCACACGCCAATTGTTTATTAATGATGAATGGCAGTGAATTGTTTTGTCCATCAGTGAATAACGCGCCTCCCTGAACCCCGGCGACAAATGAATTACCAATTGCTACAAATTTGGTAAAGTTCGCGTTGCCTGATACTCCCGGCACACATTCGGCAAGATTGGTCGTATCGGGAACTGGATCGGTGGTATCGATGAGTTCCTGCTCACAGGCAGCAAAAAACAACAGCACTAAAAGCGCAAAGGATCTATAGTTTAACTTTTTCATAATGTCTTCTGTTTGGTGCATTTTTAATTGAGGAATTCATCAAACGTGAGAGAGATGTAATATTGCTGTCCGATGAATGGAGAACCCAGGTTCGTCCTGTAGTCTGCGCCACCGATGTTTGTACCGCCAACCTTGAGGATCGTTTTAATCGGACTGATTTTGTAGCTGACTTGTGCATCCACTAAACCATATTCAGGCACCTGCCAGGTTCCATAGCTGGATTGCCATTCGAAATGATCCTGCCAGCGGAAGTTGACAAAGAAGCCTAAATTTTTAGCGATTTTTCTATTGGCGAGCCCTACAGAAAATTTGCTTTTCGGCGTATTGAAGTTTGCCCTGAAGTTTGGTCCCTCATTGGCTTCGTAGTTTGCATAGTTATAATTTCCGATAAGAACGAAGCTTCTGGGAAGATTGTACATGATGCCAACGCCAACCCCATACGATTTAACATCCTCTTTGGAATTTGTGTAAGGTGAAAACAACGTCCCCGCAGGAAGATCATTTCCCTGATGCTTGGTAGGTAATTTACTGGCAACAATCTCGCCGCTGATAAAGTTGGTATACGTGGTATAATATCCATTCAGGTCAACCATTAGCGTGGATGCAATAACCCCTTTATATCCGAGCTCAAATGCCTTTAATTGTTCAGGTTGCACATAATCGAAGTCAACCGTTTCGAGCAGTGCCGCATTTCCCCCAGTGGTGGAGCCGTCCGCATTTAGGAATCCTCCAGATGCCCGATAGGCATTGAGAGATGTCTGAGTGTAAGCGCCTCCGTTGTGAATACCATATCGTGCAGCATTAGCTTCTGTACTTCCCACCAGAATTCCACTTGATGAAGGAAAGTATATAAACTGTGCCTGAGTATCCGGATTTCTGAAACCAGTCTGGAATGATGCCCGTATGTTGTTACTCTGATTGAATGTGTAAACAGCGGATACTCTTGGAGTGACTTGTCCATCAAAATTTTCATTCTTATCGTAGCGAATAGACCCGGTGATTTTCAACGATTCGCCTATAGCTTTTGCGAGTTGTGTATACACACCATACTCGTTTACCTTAATTCGTTGAAAATCGGTGCCATCCTCCGGATCTTCATTAAAAATAGTTCCATCGGAGAAAAGATCATACTGACGAATGTTTCCACCCACCTGGATTTCCATCCAATCGATAAGGTTCATGAAGTTGTAATTGAATTCGGCGTGCTTCAACATAGAGTTATCATAAAATGATGCTCCAGGAGGCTTGCGTTGGAAAAACTGACTACGGACGGTGTTGATAGTCTCACTAAAGCCTGGTTCACCAACTTTAGGAATATTGCGATCGGCGTATAATCTCGCATAGTCGTGATTTCCGGCAATGACTACTCCATCATAGGTCGGGTCTTCTTTGTAGCCTTGCATTGCCTTGATATAGTCAGGCGCCCACTGTGCAGCTGTGGGGCTAAAGGTTTCATTGGCATAGGCACCGAGTGCGCTCAGGTTATATGACTTCCCGGCATCAGTTGCAGAGATATACCCTCGCACAAAATAATTCTTCCCACGCATTTCAAGTTTATGAAATTGTTGATTGAAGTCGCGTAACACATATTTTTCCGTGCCCTGGTAAATAGAGCTTCCACCGCCATACCGGTAGTTATAGAGTATCTCAATTTTTTTGTTTATCCTGTAATGTAATGCAATGTCGCCTTTGATGGTCTCCGCGTCGCGACTCTCCAGCAAATCCTCTTCCTTAAAACCCGTTCTCGTGATAATGCCGACCGTTGGCACTGGAGTGGGTATTTGAACCTCGTCTCCGTATAGATTCAGACCGTCGAAATTCTTTGATAGGCTAAGATCTTCGGTTGATTCGGGATTGAGCCTGTCTGTTTTGTAGTCATTGCCTGTCCAGTCAGTAGCCTTCATGTAGCTGAAATTTACCTTGAACGCGAACTTATCACGAAAGGCCTTGGCGTACCGTACGGTATATTGGCCCAATGGATGAGTTCCGCCGGCATCTGAACTTGTAACTCCTTGTTTAATCTGCGCGCTGAGCCCCTGGTATTCAAACGGGCTCTTGCTTTGCATGATCAGAATTCCATTAAACGCGTTGGGTCCATAAAGCGCAGAGGCGGCACCAGGTATTAATTCCATACTCTCAGCGTCCAATTCACCTAAACCCATAATTGTACCTGTGGGAAAATTAAGAAGCGGAGCCTGTGTATCCATTCCGTCTACCCACTGAACAAATCTCACGTTGGCAATGGTTGCAAACCCGCGTGTGTTCACCGAAGTCATGTTCAAACTTCCATTATTCGTCGATACGCCTTTCATGTTTGCCAGGGCATCATAAAAGTCAGGCGCTGGCTGGTTCTTGATGGCCAATAAATCGTACTTTTCAATGGTGACGGGTGATTCCAGTATACTCTGTTCGACACGCGATGCGGACACCACCACCTCATTACCCAGCATGGCTTGCTCCAGGAGCTGTATATCCAGACCCGTGGTGTTGGCGTCCGTTATAGTGATCTCTTGAGTAGCATAACTTATAAAAGAAAAGACGAGGGTAAGGGGAGGGGAGTCCTTGACCTTCAAACTGAACCCTCCGGAAGTACCGGTGATCGTTCCTAAAACGGTTCCTTTTACTACAATATTTACTCCGGCTAAAGGTTCGCCGGTCCCTCCGTCTGTTACTTGTCCGGAGATGGTGGTTTGAGCGACACTAACGGTGGCCAAAAACAGCACTAGAACTGACGCGGCCATTGAATTTTTGACTAAATTCTTCATACAGGCTTATGTTGGGTAAGTTAAAAAACACGAAGCCAGGAAGTCACAATTTGTTATGCATACCGAGCTTCTTGACTCGAAAAGTACATAAATTTAGGAATAAACAAACGTTTGAAGAGGGTATTAAGTAACGCTTTTCGGTCTTTTAATAAAACTAATCCTTCAGCGTTTTCAGGTGGTTGACCAGGTCGCTGCACAGCTCGTTAATTTTCGAAGCCATGTATTCATCACCCGTTGCAGACAGGGCGCTTTGTGCTAAGCCCCCGATACAATCAATATAAAAACGCCTCATGTCATTGACAGGCATATCCTTGGCCCAGAGGTCAATACGCAGGGTATTTTTCTGCGTGTGGTCCCAGAGGGATACGCTAATCGCTTTTGTTTCGGATAAGCCTGGGTCGGGTTTGTCGGTTGCCTCCCAAAGTATTTTGTCGGGAATATTATTCTGGTCGAGCTCTACAGTAAAATTGATATTGGATGTTTTCATACTGGGCGCAAGTTAGTACCGCAGCCAATTTTCCTCTTCCTTTTTTAAATTTTTTTGCCCTGTACTTTGAGGCCTATTTTGCTGTGGACTTATCTGACACTCAATGAAATAAAAAAATTCATGGACCCCGGATTTCTTAGCGCACCTGAATTCACCACCTCTTTAGGGTCGCGACCCATCAGGATTTTCTTGACGGGAGTTTCGGTCTTCTTGCCACTGATTGTGTAAGGGATTTCAGGAACAGCAATGATCTCATCTGGCACATGGCGCGGACTATAATCAGTACGCAACGCCTGGTTGATTTTGTTTTTTATTTCATCGGTCAATTCAACTCCATCCTGCATCAAAACAAACAGCGGCATCCAAAACTTTCCTCCCCGCTTTTCGATACAAATGATGAGACTGTCTTTCACTTCCTTTACTTTGTCAACCGCGCGATATATTTCGCTTGTGCCGATCCGAACGCCACCGCGGTTTAACGTAGCATCGGACCTTCCATAAATGATCACACCACCGTGTTTTGTAACCTCGATCCAGTCACCGTGACGCCACACGCCGGGAAACATTTCAAAGTAACTCTCCGTGTAGCGTTTATTCTCAACGTCGTTCCAAAAGTAAATAGGCATCGAAGGCATTGGTTTGGTGATCACCATTTCACCCACTTCTCCTACGACCGGTTTACCTAGGTCATTAAAGGCTTCCAATTTGCATCCTAGAGCGCGACATTGAATTTCTCCCGAGTACACAGGCCAGGTTGGATTGCCACCAACGAAAGCGCTGGCAACGTCTGTGCCCCCGCTCATGGAGGTGAGCCATAGGTCCTGCTTCACTTCGCGGTAGATCCATTCAAAACCCTCGGGAGGCAGGGTGCTACCAGTTGATCCTATGGAAACAAGCGAAGAGAGATCAAATTCTGCCGATGGTTTAATTCCATCTTTCAAATTAGCGAGAATATAGCCGGCACTTGTCCCGAAATGTTGAATGCCCGCGTCCTGGACAAATTTCCAGAGTGCGCCTAGATCGGGATAACCGGGACTTCCGTCAAATAGGACCATCGTTGAGCCCGTTAACAGGCTTCCTTGTATGTAGTTCCACATCATCCAGCCCGTCGTGGTGTACCAAAAGCAGCGTTCGCCTGGTTTATAGTTATTGTGAAATGTTCCGTACTTCAACTGTTCTAACAAAATTCCTCCCTGAGAATGAACGATGGCCTTTGGAAGGCCAGTAGTGCCTGACGAATAGACGATCCAAATTGGAAAATTGAATGGAACCCGAACGAATTTGAGAGGGTGCCCTTTTTGGGTTATAATTTCGTCCCACTTGACTACTGCACTCGAATAACCTGTCTTTTTTACGTCCTTCTCAGATATTAGAATAACAGTTTGTACGGTCGGTAGCGCCTTAACTAAGTCCCGTACCGTTTCTGATTTGTCGAAGTCCTTGCCACCATAAGTATACTTGTCGACGGCGATCAATACTTTGGGTTCAATCTGTGCAAAACGTTCAATCACCGCGGGCGTACCGAAGTCTGGAGAACAACTGGACCACACTGCACCCAATGAGTTTGCGGCAAGAAATGCGACGGTCGCTTCCGGAATACAAGGTAGATAAGCCGCCACGCGATCTCCCTGAACGATGCCATGGGTCATTAAATACATTTGCAGGGAGGCAACCTTATCTTCCAGCTCGCTCCAGCTAATTTCTTTTATTCTGTCCCGTTCGGATTTGAAGATGATCGCCCCTTGACTGTTGTTTTTTTTGCGAAAAACGTGTTCGGCATAACTGAGATTTACGCCCTCAAACCACCGGGTTTCCGGCATAGCTTTACCGTTGGTAACCGGCGTGGGATCTCCGTCGTAAAGTATGTTGAAGTATGAAAAAAGAGTTAACCAAAAATCCTCAAGGTGATTTACCGACCAATCCCAAAGGAGGTCATAACTTACAAATGAGAGGTTCTTTTTATCATTTAGCCATTGAATGTAATCACTCAGATTTGCCTTTTGGATGAATTCGCTGGTAGGAGTCCAAAGCTTCATATGATTATTATAAAGTCTTCAGTATGTTCAGCGCCTCAATGTGGTCGAGATTAAGTTGTTTCTTGAGTTCTTCAAGGTCGTTAAACCGAATGTCCCTTCGTATAAGCTTATGAAAGTAAACTGTGAGCGACTCGCCATAGATGTCCTTGTTAAAATCAAAAATATTAACTTCTATGTTTCGTTTCAGGCCCTGAACCGTTGGCCGGTTGCCAATGTATAACATTCCTTTATAATCACGATGCTCATAGTGAACGGTAACGGCATAAATTGCGTCGGCAGGAATCAATTTAAACGCAGTATCTATCTCGAGATTGGCCGTGGGGTATCCCAGCATTCTGCCGAGCTTATCACCCATGACGACCCTGCCTGTAATGCTATATGGATTACCCAGGAAGTGCGTTGCCGTTTCAATGTCACCTTCATCCAGAGCCTTTCTGATTTTTGTCGAGCTAACTCCGATATGATCAACGTCCTGGCGCGGGATTTCCTCCACCTCAAAACCGTATTTTGGTGCATTGAGCTTTAGTTGTTCAAAGCTTCCTTCACGGTTTTTTCCAAAATGGTGATCATGGCCGATAACAAGTTTTTTGGTTCCAATAGTCTGGACAATAATTTTTGTGATGAATTCTTCGGAAGAGAGCTGTGAAAATTCTTTGGTGAACGGAATCCGTACCAGGTGTTGAATACCCTGCTCTTTAAGGCGTTCGGCCTTTTCTTCAAATGTATTCAATAGTTTGAGCGATACATCCTCCGGGTGAAGGACAAGACGCGGATGGGGCCAGAATGTTAGCACGACCGTTTCCCCGTTATTTTTCTCAGCCGCTTCCCGCAATCGCGATAATATCTTTTGATGTCCGACATGCACACCATCAAATGTGCCACTGGTTACCACAGCGTAATTCAATCGGGCAAAATCTTCTATGCCGTGGTAAATTTTCATAATTCGTGGTCTACAGGCTGATAACGTTTTAAAATTAAATCAAGTGCACCGTACTTCGAGACGTAAACATAAAATTTTAACGTCAACTATTCTACTTGATCGACAGTCAGCGCATTAGTGATATTGAATGTTCCAATTCGGGTTCGACGAAGCTCGGACAGGTATGCGCCAACCTGAAGAACATTGCCAAAGTCACGCGCGATGCTTCGGATGTATGTGCCCTTAGAGCACACGATGCGAAATTCTACTTCTGGTAAATTGACTGTCGTTATGTCAAATCGTTGAATATTAACTTCCCTTGGTTTGAGTTCG
>Ga0184612_10001314_pt1 | contig 11953 bp, 12 predicted proteins | sample PLM3_60_coex_FD_133163 | JGI IMG/M metagenome (GOLD analysis project Ga0184612, IMG submission 133163) | Groundwater sediment microbial communities from an aquifer in East River, Colorado, USA - PLM3_60_coex | ecosystem: Environmental > Terrestrial > Soil > Riparian zone | place: USA: East...
CTTCCGGTCCCATCATCCGCACGTAGGCCCACGAGATCGGCAGGACCGACGCCGACCCGAACGGCGCGGCCGACACCGGTCCGACACCGGTCGACGGGCCCGCCTCGGGCAGCAGTGGGTGGTTGGGCAGGAACGGGGCGAGGTGCTGGCGGACGCCAACCGGTCCCACGCCGGGACCGCCACCGCCGTGCGGGATACAGAAGGTCTTGTGCAGGTTCAGGTGGCTGACGTCGGCGCCGAACTCGCCGGGCTTGGCCAGCCCGACGAGTGCGTTGAGGTTGGCCCCGTCGACATACACCTGGCCGCCGGCGTCGTGCACGAGTCGGCAGATCTCGGTGATGCCCTCCTCGTAGACGCCGTGTGTCGACGGATAGGTCACCATGATCGCCGCGAGCCGCTCGCCGTGAGTCTCGATCTTGCTTCGCAGGTCGGCCAGGTCGACCGTGCCGTCGGTTGCGGCGCCCACCACCACGACCCGCATCCCCGCCATGACGGCCGACGCCGCGTTGGTGCCGTGGGCACTGGACGGGATGAGACAGACGTCACGCCCGTGGCCGCCCCGGGAGCGGTGGTATGCGCGGATCGCCAACAGACCAGCCAGCTCGCCCTGAGAACCGGCGTTGGGCTGCAGGGAGACGGCGTCGTAACCGGTGATCGTGGCCAGCCACTGCTCGAGCTGGCGCACCAGCTCGAGATAACCCTGCACCTGCTCGACCGGCGCGAACGGATGGATACCGGCGAAGCCGGGCCACGTGATGGGCTCCATCTCCGTGGCTGCGTTCAGCTTCATCGTGCACGAGCCCAGTGGGATCATGCCCCGATCCAGCGCGTAGTCCTTGTCCGAAAGCCGACGCAGGTAGCGCAGCATCGACGTCTCGGACCGGTGTGTGGAGAACACCGGGTGGGTGAGGTACGGGCTGGTGCGGCGCAGCGCGTCGGGAATGACCGTGGTGGCCTCGGCAGGCTCGCCGCCCGACGTTCCGAACGCCTTCCAAACCAGCTCCAGGTGGGCGGTCGTCGTCACCTCGTCGCAGGCGATCCGGACGTGATCGGCATCGGCGAGCCCGAGGTTGACACGGAGCTCGGCGGCTGCCGCGACGACGGCCTCCGCGCGGCCAGGCACCCGCGCGAGGACGGTGTCGAAGAACGCTTCGTGCACGACCTCGACTCCGCCCGAGCGCAGCCCCGCTGCCAGCGTGACGGCCTGCCGGTGGACCCGCGAGGCGATCTCACGCAGGCCCTCCGGTCCGTGCCACACCGCGTACATCGAGGCCACGACGGCGAGGAGCACCTGCGCGGTGCAGATGTTGGAGGTCGCCTTCTCTCGGCGGATGTGCTGTTCACGGGTCTGCAACGCCAGCCGGTAGGCCTGCACGCCGTCGGCGTCGACCGACACCCCGACCAGCCGACCGGGAAGGCCACGCTCGAGCCCGGCCCGGACGGCAATGTAGCCCGCATGCGGGCCGCCGTATCCCAGCGGCACACCGAACCGCTGCGACGTGCCCACCGCGACGTCGGCGCCCTGCTCGCCCGGCGGTGTGAGCAGGGTCAGCGCCAACAGGTCGGCAGCGACGGCCACCAGCGCGCCCCGTTCGTGTGCGGTGTCGATCACCCGCCGCAGGTCGCGGAGCCGGCCGGATGCGCCGGGGTACTGCACGAGCACGCCGAACAGATCGCCCTCCGGAAGCCCGCCGGTGAGGTCGGCGACCTCGACCGCGATACCGAGCGGCTCGGCGCGCGTCCGCACGACGGCGATGGTCTGGGGCAGGCAGTCGGCGTCGACGATCAACCGCTCCGAGCCGCCGCGCACCGACCTCCGCATGAGCGTCATCGCCTCGGCGGCCGCCGTGGCCTCGTCGAGCAGGCTCGCGTTGGCGGTCGTGAGCCCGGTGAGGTCGGCGACCATCGTCTGGAAGTTCAGCAGGGCCTCGAGCCGGCCTTGCGAGATCTCGGGCTGGTAGGGCGTGTAAGCCGTGTACCACGCCGGGCTCTCGAGCACCCGGCGGACCACGACCGCCGGCGTCACGGTGTCGTAGTACCCGAGCCCGATCATCTGGACCTGGCGCTGGTTGCGGCGGGACAGGCCGCGCAGCTCCTCGAGGGCACCGCTCTCGGTGGCCGCCGCCGGCAGGTCGAGCGTCCCGAGCGTACGGATGCCGCCCGGGACGGCAGCCGCGGTGAGAGCCGCGAGCGTCGGATGGCCGACCGTCTCGAGCATCCGGGCGATCTCGGTGTCACGCGGACCGATGTGGCGGCCGGCGAAAGGGGCAGCAGTGCTGACCCCGGTCAGGGTGGACGGGTCGGACATTTAGGGCTCCTCGACGGCACGCGGCGACAGGCTCCCCCTCTGTTGCGTCGCCCGCGGCGGTACTCCAGAGTGGCCTCGCCCGGGCGGTCCGCGCTGCCTGAGAGGTTCCGGGGATGTTGCCCCTTCGGCGCTCCGCGCCGGCTTGCGCGAAGTCTCTCCCGGCCGGGGTCGACGGCTGCGTTCAGCCTACCCCGGTACGGGGGCGTCTCATGCGCCGGCGACTCGGGTGCGGCGGCGGACCGCGAGCTCGTCGGCAGGGTGCTCGCCCGGCTCCTCGCCCGGCCGCTCCCCCGGCATCTCGATCAGCGTGGCTTCGACCTCGCGCCAGACCCGTCCGACCGCGATGCCGAACACGCCTTGCCCGCCCTGGACGAGGTCGACGACCTCATCGGCCGACGTGCACTCGTAGACGCTCGCGCCGTCGCTCATCAGCGTGATGCCGGCGAGGTCCTCGACACCACGGTCTCGAAGGTGCCGAACGGCCTGGCGAATCTGCTGCAGCGAGACACCCGTGTCCAGCAGCCGCTTGACGATCTTGAGGACCAGGATGTCGCGGAAGGAGTACAGCCGCTGGGTGCCCGAGCCGGACGCCGGCCGGACGGTCGCCTCGACCAGGCCGGTCCTGGCCCAGTAGTCCAGCTGCCGGTACGTGATGCCGGCAGCGGCGCAGGCCGTCGGGCCTCGGTAGCCGACATCGTCGGGAATCGGGCCGACCATGCCCTCGAAGAGCAGGCCCTGCCGGCCGGCCTCCGCGACGGCGTCGCCCGACGGTGCACCGACCGGGCCCTTGCCGCCCGTCGTCTCTCCGCTCACGTCGACCCTCCGTCCGTCCAACCGACACCCGTGACGCTAGGCGTGGGCCCGACCAGGGTCAACGCAACACGCGGGGCCGACCTCGACCTCGACTTCAACTCGAGAGTTGCGATTGATCACAGCCGGCCTGGCCAGCCCAGTCAGCTGGCGAAGTCCTCGGGGGAAACCTGGTCGAGGAACTCGCGGAACTTCTCGACCTCGTTCTCCTGCTCGTCGTCGGACGCGTCGGCGATGACGATCCCCACCTCGTCGAGCAGAGGCTCGGCCGCGAAGATGGGGGTGCCGGTCCGCAGTGCCAGAGCGATGGAGTCCGACGGGCGCGAGCTGACCCGGATGCCGCCGGAGAAGACGAGCTCGGCGTAGTACGTGCTGTCGCGGATCTCGGTGATCCTGACCTGCTCCAGCTGTGCACCGACCGCCTCGAGCACGTCCTTGAACAGGTCGTGCGTCATCGGTCGCGCTGGAGTCACGCCCTGTTGTGCGAAGGCGATGGCGGTCGCCTCCACCGCACCGATCCAGATGGGGAGGTAGCGCTCGCCGTCGACCTCGCGGAGCAGGACGATCGGCTGGTTGGACGGCATCTCCACTCGGACGCCGACCACGTCGAGCTCGCGCACGACTTCAACCCTACGCCAGTGTCCGAAGGCGGCGAACACGAACGCCGCGGCCTGGCATGCGAAGCCGTCACCGCGTTCGCACGCGCCGCAGCTGACCGTCCACCAGGGCGGCGTGCAGGCGCGAGGTCAGCCGGGCGATCTCGTGCGCCGCTTCCTCGCCGCGGCCGCGTGCCTCGGCGGCCCGCTGGCGCAGCATCGGGGCCACGACCTGCTCGATCAATCCCACTTCGCGCTCGACGGCGCTGCGGATCGTCCGCAGGTGCCGAGGTTCGAGGCCGTAGGCCGCCAGCTCCCCGGCCGTCCGCGCCACGACCAGGGCATCGGCATCGAAGGTGGAACCGCGCGGCGCGATCAGGCCGTAGGACTCGAGATCTGTCAGCAGCTCGTCGGAGATGCCGGCTGCCTCCGCGAGCGAAGAGCGCGAGAGCCTGACCTGGCCGGGTTCCCCGGGGACCGACGCGATGCCGTAGGGCATGCTCGGACGGCCGCCGCGCGCCGTCAGCTCCATCCCCTCGTCGAGCTGGTCGAGTTGTTCCTTGATCACCCGCAGGGGCAGGTAGTGGTCGCGCTGGACCGTGAGCACATAGCGCAGCCGGGCGACGTCGTCGTGGCTGAAGCGGCGGTATCCCGACGGCGCGCGCTGCGGCTCGACGAGGCCCTCGGACTCCAGGAAGCGGATCTTGGAGATCGTCACGCCCGGGAAATCCGGACGTAGCTGTTCCAGAACCTCCCCGATGTTGAAGGTCTGGCGCGCCGGCAGCGCCGAACTCACCTCGGCCCGCCGCCGAACCCGTGCTGGCTCGAGTAGTAGACGAGGCGGTACTTGCCCACCTGGACCTCGTCGCCGTTGGTCAGGAGCACCTCTTCGATCCGGTCGCGGTTCACGTATGTGCCGTTGAGACTGCCCACATCGCTCACGACGAATCCCTCGTCGGTGCGGCGGAACTCCGCATGCCGCCGGGAGACGGTCACGTCGTCGAGGAAGATGTCGGAGTCGGGGTGCCGCCCGGCGCTCACGGTGTCGGTGTCCAGCAGGAACCGGCTACCTGCGTTGGGCCCTCTGAGCACGACGAGCAGCGCGCTCCCGGCCGGCAGGGCGTCGACCGCTGCCTGGTCGGCCGGTCCGAGATCGCCGACCTCTTCGCGGGCCAGCTCTTCCCGGTCGACCTCGTCGCGGGCGATCGCGAGCGTGCTCGTCGAGTCGGTGGCCGGTTCGCCGGCCGGCGCCGGTGTCAGTCGGGCTCCGCACCGGGAGCAGAAGTTGGCGTCCGCTGGGTTCTCTTGCCCGCACTGCGTGCAGAACGGCATCGGCTCTCGGCCTCCCGCCGCGTGGTCCGCGGCTCGACGGAGGTGACGGATCGCCCGGTCGGGATGGACCCTCGATCGCCACCTGAGGGTTTGGTCCTTGGAAACCTAGGGCCGTACGAGCCGGAGGGTCAACTTGACGTCGAGGGCTCAGCTCTCGACCTGGGCGCGATACTCCTCCGCGGCCAGCAGGTCGTCGAGATCGGTCGGGTCGGTGGGGACGATCTCGATCATCCAGCCGACACCGTATGGGTCCGCGTTGACCTGCTCGGGTGCGGAGCCGAGCTTCTCGTTACGAGCCACGACCTGCCCGGTCACCGGCGCAAAGAGATCGCTGACGCTCTTCGTCGACTCCAGCTCGCCGCACGGCGCTCCTGCGACCACTTCGTCGCCGACCTCGGGCAGCTGCACGTAGACGATGTCACCCAGCTGCTCCTGGGCGAAATGGGTGATGCCGACGCGCACACTGCCCTCGGCGTCCCCCGGACTCCGCACCCACTCGTGCTCTGATGTGTATCTGAGGTCGTCGGGGTACACGGACCGCCTCCTCGCGCATCAGCCGGCGTCGTCGTCCGGGGCCGGGCTAGCGTACTCGTGCGGCGCGGCCTCGTGCAGCGCGTCGACCGTCAGTGCGTCCTCCTGGCTCACGGTCGCCCGGCCGCCCTTGTCGGTGATGCGCGAGACGACGCCCTGCGGGAACTGCATGGCACTCGCCAGCGTCTCCGGTTCGCCGATCGCGGTGAACCGGTACGGCGGACGCAGCTCGACGCCGTCGACCTCGACGCCGTCACCGCTGTCGAGGAAGTACGAGCTCGCGACGACGCGGACCTGCGTGTCGCCGGCGCCGGCCACCTCGATCGCCTCGGCGCCCGCGTCACGCATCTCCTGCACGGCCGACAGCAGTGTCAGTGCGTCGACGCCGACGTCAGGATCCGTGACGGTGACGATGATGCCCGGGCCGCTGGCCGCCGCCGTGCCCGCCAGGACGGCGAGCTGCTGGGCGCGCGTGGTCGCCTGCTCGAGCGCCGCCTGGTCGCTGTCGGCACCGGAGATGAGGTCACGACGGTCGGCTTCGAGCTCGGCGATCTGGCTCTCGAGCCGGTCGCCGCGCTCGGTCAGGCCGTCGAGGATCTGGACCAGGTCGGCTCGACGCGCACGCGTGAGCAGGTCGTCGTCGTCGGCCTGGATCTGCAGCGCCGCCGCAAAGCCCAGCAGGCCCACGAGCGAACCGACCGCGACCTGGCCGAGGTCGGGCTTGGCCCGCAGTGCCCGCATGAGGCGGCTCAGGCCGCTCGGTGCGGTGGGCACGAACGGGACCGGTGGGTCCGCCTCCCGCAACGACGCGTACTCATGCCGAGACGGCGGCGGCTCAGGACCGCCCGTCGTGACCTCCGGCTCCTTCTCAGGCGCGGGATGCGCGGCACGCTCGCGCTCCGGCGCGACGGGGCCGGACGTGGGAGGAGGCGTGGGCTCAGGCACGGAACAGATGCCGCCTAATCGTCGCGACGTTCGTGAAGATTCGGATGCCGAGCACGACGATCACTGCCGTGGAGAGCTGCGCTCCGACACCGAGCTGGTCGCCGAGGAACACGATGAACGCCGCGATGAGGACGTTGGCGACGAACGACACGACGAACACCTTGTCGTTGAAGACACCGTCCATCACGGCGCGTAGGCCACCGAAGACAGCGTCGAGCGCTGCGACAACCGCGATCGGGAGGTATGGCTGGAGCCCCAATGGCACCTCGACGTCGAGCAGCACGCCGGCGCCGATGCCGAGCAGCAGGCCGATGGCCGGTATCACGACTCCTCCTCTGGCTGGGCGACGCGGAGCACGGCGCTGGCTCCGGCCATGTTCAGCGACTTCTCGGTACGGATGTCGAACTGGATCCCGCTGCCTTCGGACACGGCCAGCAGCCAGTCGCCGCCGGGGCCTTCCAGGAAGCGGCTGGCCAGCGTCCGCGAGTCACCGATGGCCTGCACCTCGTAGGGAGGGTTGAGCGGCCGGAAGTTGACCAAGATCACGTCGTTGGCCGACCGGACGGCGGTCAGGGCGGTGACCCGCTGGCCGTTCACGCTGATGGCCTCCGCTCCGGCCGCCCACAGACCGTTGACCACCTGCTGGATGTCGATGTCGAGCACGGTGCTCGTAGAACCCTGGCTGCTGGCATCGGCGTCGTCGACGTGCACGACGACACCCGGCCCCTGGACGGGTGCCGCGCCGGTCGAGCCTTGCATCACCTCCATCGAGTCGCGCAGCTCCCGGCCCGCTGCCAGGTCGTCCAGCTGATCGGCCTCGATCACCACGATGTCGCTCTGAACGGCTGCCAGGGTGCGCTCGAGGTCGTCGGCGTGGGCGTTCTCGCGCTCGATCCGCTCGACGAGCGACTGGCGCTCCGCGGAAACGACGACCCGGTCGTTACGCACCTGGACCGCCGCGATGCTCAGCAGCAGCCCGAATGCGAGCATGCCGCCCATCAACGCGGCAGACATCCGCGGTGCGCCTCCCGACGACTCCGGGCCCCCTGCGGCCCGGCGCCGCTCGGCGGCATCCTGGTAGCCCTCGTCGAGCGGGTGGGCGAACAGATCCGTGATCAACGACATCGACGCGTCCGGCCGTTCGATCGACCGGACGCGCCTGATCTGCCGCGTCACCACGGCCTTATCGTCGCATGACGCGATGGTCTTGCCGACAGTGGCGCGGCCGATACTACGCGGTCGTTACGTGGTGCGCAGCAGGCGGCGGACCTGCTCGACGTAGAGCAGCAGAGCCCACCAGTAGAGCCCCACGCCCCAGATCGCAAACGCCCACCCGAAGACCTGCGCAAGCAGCGCCAACGTGCCCTCGCCGTCACCGAGAAGCAGCAGCGGCAATGCGTACAGCAGGCAGAACGTCGCGGCCTTTCCCAAGAAGTGCACGGGCAGAACGGTGAGGCCGCGGCGGCGCAACGCCGGGACGAGTGCGATCAGCAAGACGTCGCGCGCGACGAGCAGCACCGCGAACCACAGCGGAATGATCTCCCGCAGCGTCAGGGCGACGACCGTCGACAGGACGTACAGCCGGTCGGCCAGCGGGTCGAGCAGCTGGCCCAAGCGGCTGATCTGGTTCCAGCGCCGGGCCAGCTTGCCGTCGAGGTAGTCCGTGAAGGCCGACACGGCCAGCACGACGAACGCCCAGCCGTCGGCCTCGGGCCCGAGCACGAGCCACAGGAACAGCGGGACACCGAGCAGCCGGAGGAACGAGAGCAGGTTGGGAACGGTCAGCACCCGGTCGGTCTGGACCTCGGTCTCCTGAACCTCCATCCGGTGTGCCTCCTCAGACCCCGCCACGGGCGCTCTCGGCAAGCGACACTAGCCGACCTCGCGCACCACGTCCGTCGCGGGCTTGTCGTCGCGCAGACCCTGGTAGGAGGGATGGCGGAGCGTGCCGGAACCGGTCCACTCCGAGAACTCGACGTCGCACACGAGCTTCGGCTCCACGAATACCGCGTCCTTCTGCGGCTGACGGCCGGTGAACGGGCTCTCGTCGGTCCGAAGCGGCTCCAGCTTCTCGCGGAGCAACCGTAGCGCCGTGGCGTCGAAGCCGGTGCCGACCTTGCCGGCGTAGCGCAGACGCGGTTCGCCGTCGTCGTCGGCGTAGTAACCGATGAGCAGTGCGCCCAACTCGCCCTCGCGGCGCCCCTGGCCCGCGACCCAGCCACCGATCACCATCTCCTGCCGCCGGACGTTCTTGACCTTCAGCCAGTCCGGGCTGCGCCGGCCGGGCTGATACGTGCTCGCCAGGCGCTTGGCGACGATGCCCTCGAGGCCCCGTTCCCTGCTGGCGGCGAGGAAGGCCCTGCCCTCACCGCGCTGGTACGCCGGGACCTGCCAGCTCGGGCCGCTGAGATCGAGCCCCTCGAGCTCGCTTCGCCGCTCCTGGTACGGCCTGCCGAGCAGCGAGCGCCCGTCGACGTAGAGCAGGTCGAAGATCACATAGGTCACCGGCGTGTCCTGACGCCGCCTGCGGATCTCGGACTCCGATTTCACGTGCATGCGCGGCTGCAAGCGCTGGAAGCTGGGCCGGCCATCGGGGTCGAAGGCGACCAGCTCGCCGTCCAGCACGACGTGCCGCGCACCGAGGTCGCGGGCCAGCGGACCGACCTCCGGGTACTGCGTCGTGATGTCGCGAAGATTCCGGCTGACCAGGCGCAAGCGGCCCGGCTCACCGTATGCGATGGCCCGGACCCCGTCCCATTTGATCTCGTAGCCCCAGCCGCCGTCGCCACGCGGAAGCGTGGACAACGTGGCCGCCATGGGCACCAGATCCTCGGGGACGGGGTCACGGCCGGCGTCGGGTGGGTCCATGCGGTGGATCAGCCAGTCTGAGTCTCGGGTCTGGAAGAGGGCGTACCGCCCATGGACCCGCTCGCCGTCGAAGCGCAGCACCACCTTGTCTGCGGTGAACTTCTCGGCCTCATAGGTGCCGGTGTCCCAGACCGTCATCTTCCCGCCGCCGTACTGCCCGGCCGGGATGTCGCCCTCGAACGCGAGGTATTCCAGCGGGTGGTCCTCGGTGTGGACGGCCAACCGGTTCTCGTCCGGTGTGTCCGGGAAGCCACGAGGAAGTGCCCACGACACGAGTACGCCGTCCCGTTCGACGCGCAGGTCCCAGTGCAGCCTGCGGGCGTGGTGTTCCTGGACGACGAACCGGTTGCCCGCGGCCTTCGCGCTCGCCGCACGCTTCTTCGGACGACGGGCAGCCCCGCTCGGTTCTGGTGTCTTGTCGAAGATGCGCTTGTCGCGGTACTCCCCCAGGCGCTTGTTCCTGCGGGCCATGTGTGCCACCTCATCCGTTCGCCGTGCCGCGTCCGGCTCTCGTATATCCATCATCTCGCCGCGCGGCGCAGCCGTCCGGTGTCCGGCGTGGTCCGGCAGAGTGGTGCCCATGGCAGAGACTCTTCATGTCATCCCGGGTGACGAGATCGGGGCCGAGGTCGCAGACGTGGCGGGCGTCGACGTGGCTGATCTCGTGCCGTGGCGCGATGTGCTCCACGACGGCCCGGTGCCGGCCTGGCTCCCACCGGACGAGCTCGCCAGGGTTCGCGCAGCCCATCTGGCTACCCGCGGCTGGACGCCGGAGGCTGCCGCCCTGAAGGTGCTCACGGAACGCGACGATCGGGTGGCGTCGCATCCGGATGATGCGCCAGTCGTCCTCTGGTTCGAGCAGGACCTCTACTGCGCGCTCCAGCTTGCTCAGGTCTCCGACCGGCTGGCCGGACGCTCCGGTCCGGTCTGGCTCGTCGACGTCCCGCAGTCCGAGCCGCGAGGGCTGTCGCCGGCATACGAACAGCGCATTGTGCACGAGCCGAACCGGCACGCGTTCGCGGCACTGCGATCCGACGATCCGCGGGCGTGGTTGGACGTGCCGGCGTTCGGCCGACTGGTCGAGGAGCTGCCCGACGTCGCGTCAGGTCTGTCGCGCCTGGAGCGGGAGATCCTGGAGGCGCTGCGGCCGGGACCTCTGCCGACGTCTGAGCTGTTTGCCCAAGTGTCCGCGCTGGAGCAGCCGCCGTGGATCGCCGACGCGCCGCTGTGGGCAGTGGCCGACGACCTCGCTCCACTGGTTGGGCGTGCGGTCGACGGGACCTATGCCATCACCCGCGATGGCGTCGACGTGCTGCGTGGCCGGGCCGACCGGCCGCGAGTGTCCAGATGGCTTGGCGGAGTCGAGCTCGGCCCTGGCCGCCCAGACTGGCGTTACGACTCGAATCGCCGCCTGGTCGTTGTGGTCGGCCCCGCCTGATCGGCTTAACCGCCTGCCCGAATTGCCGTGTCCGAAACCCGCCAGCGCCACGTCTCCTCCGCCGTCACGATGGATGAGGCGGCACAGGAGGGAGATGGACGTGGTATCGACAGAGCGCCGCTTTCGCTTCGGCGTAGTCGGCGAGTCCGTCCAGTCCGTGAAGGACCTGGCCGACGAGGCACGCCTCGCGGAAGAGCTCGGCTACTCGACGTTGCTCCTGCGCGACCATTTCGTGCGCGAGCCGTTCGGCGACCAGCTCGCGCCGCTGGTCGCTCTCACGGCGGCTGCCGCTGCCACCAGCACGCTCCGCGTCGGGACGCTCGTCCTCGACAACGACTACCGGCATCCCGTGATGCTGGCCAAGGAGGCCGCGACGCTCGACGTGGTGTCGGATGGAAGGCTCGAGCTCGGAATCGGCGCCGGCTGGCTGCGCGATGAGTACGCGAGCGCAGGCCTGTCTTTCGACGGCGGTGGCGTGCGGGTGAGCCGCCTCGAGGAGTCCCTCGCCGTGCTCAAAGGTCTGTGGTCCGGTTCGCCAGTGACGTTCTCCGGCGACCACTACACCGTGACCGATCTGGTGAGCTTTCCGCGGCCCGTTCAGCGCCCGCACCCGCCTCTCCTCGTCGGGGCAGGGAGCAGGCGCATGCTCGGGATCGCCGGCCGGGAAGCCGACATCGTCGGCATCCTGCCGAAGGCGCTGCCGAACGGGACGATCTCGGAGGACCTGTCGGAACGTGCGCCGGAGGCCACGGCGCAGAAGATCGCCTGGATTCGTGAGGGCGCCGCGGACCGGTTCGACCAGGTCGAGCTGAGCATGATGATCTCGCCGGTGCTCGAGGACGACCACGAGGCCGCGGCATTGCGGTTCGCTGCGCAGCGGGGATGGCACGGCATCGACGCGGCCCAGGTGCTCGGGATGCCGTCGGTGTTCGTAGGGTCGGTTGGCCGCATCGTCAACGACATGCTGGCGCGACACGATTCCTACGGAATCTCGTACTACGTCGTCTCCGACCGTGCCATGGAGACGTTCGCGCCCGTGGTGGAGCGCCTGACCGGCCGCTGAATGCCGGTCGGCTGATTCTGTCGTGGGTGGTCGAGGGCCAGCAGGCTCGATGCGTCGCCCAC
>Ga0184612_10001315_pt1 | contig 11951 bp, 7 predicted proteins | sample PLM3_60_coex_FD_133163 | JGI IMG/M metagenome (GOLD analysis project Ga0184612, IMG submission 133163) | Groundwater sediment microbial communities from an aquifer in East River, Colorado, USA - PLM3_60_coex | ecosystem: Environmental > Terrestrial > Soil > Riparian zone | place: USA: East...
GTAAGAGCTCACCAGCGGGCCGGGTGACCGGTCCGGCTCGGCAAGCCCCACCCGGAGCTAGGCCAAGCAGGGAGCGTTCGAGGGCGGCCCGCCCGAGCTCCCGGGTAGGCCGCACGAGGGCTTCGGCCCCGGGGCCCCGCGAGGGGCTCAGACAGATGGCCGCCGCCGGCCTTCGGGCCGGCACAGGATCCGGCGTACAGGCCGACTCCTCCGCTCCATCCATCGAGGAACGCTAGCAAGCTTGCTCGGTGGAGCCGAGCGAAGACCGGGCGCCCTCGAGGGCCGAGCTCGATGCGGCGAGGGGACGAACCATCCCGGACGTCTTAGCGCCGAACCTGGACGTGGTGTTCGTTGGGATCAACCCCGGGCTGTGGTCGGGCGCCGTCGGTCATCACTTCGCGCGACCGGGCAACCGCTTCTGGAAGGCGCTGCACCGCTCGGGCTTCACCGACAGGATCGTCTCGCCGTTCGAGGACGCCGGCCTGCTACGAAGCGGCATCGGGCTCACCAACCTGGTCGCTCGCGCGACGGCCACGGCCGCCGAGCTGAGCAAGGAGGAGCTGCGAGCGGCGCCGTCGCTCCTGGATCGAAAGCTCGCGCCGCTCCGGCCGAGGATCGTCGCCATGCTGGGGATCGGCGCCTACCGGACGGCATTCGCTCGCCCCGAGGCCTCGCTCGGTCCGCAGGATCGTTGGATCGGCGAGGCGCCGATGTGGGTCGTGCCGAACCCGAGCGGCCTGAACGCGCACCACCAGATCGACGATCTCGCCGCTCGATTCGCGGAGGTTCGGTCGGCGCTCGCTTGAGCCGCGGGTTCAGGCCGGGACGGATCCGAGCGCGCGGCGGAACTGCTCGCCCGCGTGATACGAGCTCCGCACGAGCGGTCCGGCCTCGACGTGCGCGATGCCGAACGACTCGCCGAGCTCCTTCCACCCCGCGAACTCTTCGGGTGGGACCCAGCGGTCCACGGGGAGGTGGTGTTCGCTGGGGCGCAGGTACTGGCCCATCGTCACGATCTCGGAACCCGCTTCGGCAAGGTCGCGGAGCGCCTGCGGGATCTCGTCGGGTCGCTCGCCCATGCCGAGGATCAGGTTCGACTTCGTGATCTGTCCGTGGCGCAGACGCTTCGCGACGCGCAGGACCTCGAGCGTTCGGTCGTAGCCGAACGCCGGTCGGATCCGAGCATGGAGTCGGCGCACGGTCTCGAGGTTGTGCGCGAACACGTCCGGCCCGGCCGCGATGACCGTGGCGATGTCGCGCTCGCCCCCCTTGAAGTCCGTCGGGAGCACCTCGACGCCGCACCCAGGGACCGCCTCGCGGATGGCGCCGATCACCTCGGCCCAGATGCGCGCGCCGCCGTCGGGCAGGTCGTCGCGCGCCACGCCGGTGATGACGACGAACCGCAGACCCATCGCCCGGACGGCGTCCGCGACCCTGCGCGGTTCGTCCTCGTCGACGGGGCCGGGTTTGGCCGTCATGACGTCGCAGAAGCCGCACCTGCGCGTGCAGCGGTCGCCGAGGATCAGGAACGTCGCCTCCCGATCCTCCCAACACTCGGAGATGTTCGGGCACATCGCCTCCTCGCACACGGTGTGCAGCGACCGGTCGCGCATGATGCCTTGGAGCTCGCGGAAGTTCGGACCTCGCTGCAGCCGGACCTTCAACCACTCGGGCTTGCGGTCGACGGGGACGGGGACGCCGTTCGTCGAAACGATCGGCAGATGCAGGCGCCGCCGATAGGGGTTGTGGTCCCGAACCGCCATCGAGGTTCAGTCTAGCCGGAGGTCCTGATCCCGACGGCCCGCTGCTTCTCGAGGTCTCCCCCATTCCCGGTCGCCGTATTCCCCGGGATGCCGGGAAGGAACACGCGGAACGAAGCGCCCCCACCCTCGCGATCCTCGACCCACGCACGTCCACCGTGCAGCTCCGCGAACATCGCCACGAGCGAGAGCCCGATCCCCGTCCCCGGCGAGGGTGAGGACGCTGACGTCGGACCCTGGCGGAACGGCTCGAAGATCACGTGGCGGAGATCGCTCGGAACCCCGGGACCGTCGTCTTCGACGGCGATGACGGCTCCGCCGTCCTGCGACCACACGCGCACCCAGATCCCGACGTCCGGCCCGGTGTGTCGCGCCGCGTTCATCACGAGGTTCTCCACGATCCGCTCGATCTTCGGAGGATCGACCGAGATCACCACGGGCTCCGCCTGGACGAGGATCGAGCGCTCGGCCAAGACGTCGAGGCTCTCGATCGTGCGCTCGACGATCGAGGACAGGTCGGTGGGTCGCACCTTCGGCGTCACGATGCCGCGCGAAAGCCGGTCGACGTCCAGCAGATCCTTCAGCAGTCGGTCGAGCTTGCGGGCGTTCGTCGCCAGCCGTCCCAGCAGGTCCGTCTGCTCCTCTTCCGGGAGCCGATGCCGCTCGAGGGTGAGCGTCAGACCGAGGATCGACGTGAGCGGGCTCCGCAGCTCGTGCGAGACCGCAGCCAGGAAGGTGTTCTTCATCTCGTCGAGCGCTCGGAGCCGATCGGCCGACTCCCGCTCCCGGCGCTCGCTCTCCACGAGCGCTTCGTTGGCGAGTTTCAGCTGGGTGATGTCGTACATCACGCCCTGCCAGAATGCCGGCTGTCCGTCCTGGTCGTGGATGAGCACCGATTCGTCTCGGAGCCACAGCACCCGCCCTTCGCGATGCAGGAACCGGTATTCGGCTCGGTACGGCTCTCCGGTCTCGTCGGCATGATCGGAGAGCGCGAGGACCCGTTCCCGGTCGTCGGGATGGATCTGCCGAACCCACAGCTCCGCGTCGGTCATCCACTCCTGCGGGGTGAACCCGAGCATCGACTCGACCTGCGGGCTGATGTAGGTGGAGGCGACCGGCTCGCGCTCGAGCCCGTCGACATAGGTCAAGGCCGGGATGTGCTCCACGATCGCCCGATAGCGCTCTTCGGCCTGCCGCAACGCGTCCTCGGCCAGGCGGCGCTCGGTGTTGTCCTGTTGCATCCCCTGCCAGAACAGGAGCTCGCCGCTCTCGTTGCGGATCGGCATCGCATCGTCGCGCAGCCACACCCAGCGCTCGTCCTTCGCCCTGACGCGATACTCGGCGTGGAATGGTTCCCCCGAGACCTGCGTCCGGTCCTCTTCCTCCACGAGCGCGTCCAGGTCGTCGGGGTGCACCAGCCCCAGCCACGCGCTCGGGTCCGCGTAACGCTCCTCGGGGGTGTAGCCGAGGATCGCCTCGACCTGCGGGCTGATGAAGCGCAGGTCCCCCTGCCCACCCGGCCCCTCGAGGTACGTGATCATCGGGACGTTCTCGACGACCGAGCGGTAGCGAAGCTCGGACTCCCGCTGCGCCTCCTCCAGCTCCTTCTGGGTCGACAGCTCCACGAAGATCCCCTGCCAGTAGCGCGGCTCACCGTTCTCGTCGCTGATGAGGATCGCGTTGTCGAAGATCCACATCATGCGCCCGTCGGGCCGCATCACCCGGTACTCCATCCCGAACGCCTCGCCCGACTCCACGGCCTCGCGCGTGTTGCGATCGATGTCCGCGAGGTCCTCGGGATGGATGAACCCTCTCCACGAACGCGGTGGGTCGCTCCACCATTCCGGTGGGTTCCCGAACACGTCCTGCACCGAGGGACTGACGAAGAGCAGCGGCCACGCTTCGTCCATCCCCATGCGGTAGACGACGGCGGGCGCCGCCTCCACCAAGGCTCGGTAGCGCTCCTCGGCCTCTCGGAGCTGCTCCTCGGCGTGCTTGCGTTCGGTCACGTCGAACATCACGCCCTGGGAGAAGGCGATCTCGCCGGTGTCGTCCCGAACCGCGGTCGCATGATCGCCCACCCACGTCCACCGGCCGTCCTTGGTGCGAAAGCGGTACTCGACCTCGAACGGCTCTCCCTGCTCGTTGTGCCTGACAACCGCTGCCATGATGCGGTCGAGGTCGTCGGGGTGGATCGCGTCGATCCACAGGTTGGGGTCGGCGATCCATTCCTCCTGGGTGTATCCCCAGATCGCCTCGATCTGTGGGCTGACGAAGAGCGTCGTCGAGAGCTCGTCCACCTCGTCGATATAGGTCGCGGCGGGCAGGTTCTCCACCAACCTCCGGTAGCGCTCCTCCGTCTCCTTGAGCTGTTGTTCCGCCCGCTTGCGGTCGGTCAGATCGCGGATGAACCCGGTGAACAGCGTTCCGCCCGGCATCGGCACCTCGGTGACCGTGAGCTCGACCGGGAACCGCTCGCCGTCCGCGCGGAGCGCCTCAAGCTCGAGGTTCCTTCCCAGGATCGACGTTTCGCCTGTTCTCAGGTACCGGGCGAGCGCGGTTCGGTGTCGGTCTCGGAACTCGGGCGGGATGAGGACTTCCGAGAGTGGCCGCCCGACGACGTCTTCTCTCCGGTGGCCGAACATCCGCTCGGCCGCGGGGTTGAAGTCGACGATCCGGCCTTCGAGGTCCATCGTCACGATGCCCTCCAGCGCCGACGCGAGCACGGCGCTGGTCCGAGCCTCGAGCTCCGCAGCGGCGGCCTGGGCCGCGGCCCGTTCCTGCTCGGCGAGCGACCGCCCGATGGCGGCACCGAGGGTGTCGGCGGCCGCCTTCAGCGCCTCCACCTCCGCGGGCGGCCAGACGCGTTCGGCCAGACAATCGTCGAACCCCAGGAACCCCCACCACTCGTCGCCGACGAACACGGGGGCCACGATCTGCGACAGGACCACTTCTGCCTGCAAGGCAGCGCGTTCGGCCTCCGGGAAGTTCCGCGTGAGACCGTGCAGCTCCATCCCTCCCGAGAGCACGGCCTGCCAGCGGATGAAGCCGTCCGCGTAGGGGAACCCATGGTTGGCGGGGATATCGAGGGATGTGATGTCCGGCGCGAGCCACTCGCAACGGAGCGACATCGCCAGGCGGCCGTCCTCCAGGGTCTCGTTCTCGTAGACGTAGACCCTGCTGGCGGCTGCCGCCGTCCCGATCCGTTCCAGCACCTCGGGCATCGCCGATGACCACTCGTGGCTCTTCAGGAACCGCTCGGCGGCGAACCCGATCGCCTCCAGAACCTCGTCGCGGCGGGAGAGTGCCTCCTCCGCGTGCTTGCGGGCCGTGACGTCGAGCAGCACGCCCTGCCACATCAGCGGCTGGCCGTCGGCGTCGCGCAGGAGCACCGCCTCATCGCGCACCCAGACGACACGCCCCTCCCGGGCCAGGAAACGGTATTCGGCCGAGAAGGGCTCACCCGTCTCGTTGGTCCATCTCGAGAGTTCGACGATGCGGTCGCGGTCGTCGGGGTGCAGGTGATCGACCCAGAACTCCGGATCGCGCATCCGAGCCTCGGCGGGGAAGCCGAACAGCTGCTCGTACTGCGGGCTGATGTAGATCGCGGTGCTGACATCGTCGATCGCGTCGCGGTACACGACCACCGGGAGCTGTTCGACGAGGGCTCGGTAGCTCGTTTCTGCCTCGGTGATCCGGTCCTCGGCGGTCTTGAGCTCGGTGATGTCGAACACGACCCCCTGCCAGTACCGCGGCTTGCCGTCGGGATATCGCAGGAGCATCGAGTGGTTCAGCACCCAGACGACGCGACCATCGCGCGCGACCATGCGATAGCTGCTGTTCCACAGGTCGCCGGAGTCAACCTTCCACTCCGCGACGACTCGATCGTGGTCATCGGGATGCAGGCGCTGTTCCCAGATCGAGGGGTCGTCTTTCAACTCCTCCACCGAATAGCCCAGCACGGACTCGAGCTGCGGGCTGACGTACAAGAGCCGGCCGTCGGGTTCCTCGATGTAGGTGATCGCCGGGGTCTGCTCGACGAGGCTGCGGAACCGTTCCTCGGCTTCGAGCAGACGTTCCTCGGCGAGCTTGCGCTCGGTGATGTCGAACATCACGCCCTGCATCAGCGGATGCTTGTCGTGCCGAGACACCGGTACGGCCTCGTCGCGGACCCACACCTCCCGGCCGTCGCGCGTCCGCATCCGGTACTCGGAAAGCACAGTCCCGTCTGTCTCGCCGGCAGTCTCCCAGTCTCGTAGGACCCGCTGGATATCGTCGGGATGCACGAGGCTCGACCACAGCTTCGGATCGTGCTGGAACTCCTCGGCCGGATAGCCCAGGAGTGCCTCGATCTGTGGGCTGATGTAGGTCGCCGGCACCTCACCGGCGTGCTTCGATGAATCCCATGTGTAGGTGACGGCGGGAACGCGCTCGACGAGGGTTCGGAAGCGGCTCTCGACGCCGCGCCGTGCCTCCGACTCCCTTCGAGCCGAGCGCCACTGCAACGTCGCGAAGGCGGCGAGCGCTACGCAGAGGAGCACGAGCATCGCCAGCGCGTTGCCGAGTTGGGCCTCGAACCGCTGGTCGATCCAGGCATACGCACGATCGAACAGACCGGAGGGCAACCCGAGCCCGGCGAGGCCGAGCACGGCGGCCAAGATCAGCAGCAGATCGCGCAGGGCCGCCGACCTGCCGCGCGAGGGTTCTCGATGCCGGCCCATGGTCGTGTCCTTGTGTTATCGGCCCGTTCGGGGTCGGCCTGAGGCGGAGCCGGGGGAGTCCGAAGGTCGGTGCTCATTCGGCGACGCGGACCGTCTAGAAGCGAGCCAACTCGAGCATGCGAGCGCCCACCATGTCGGCATCGGGCATGAACGCGTGCTCGAGGTTGGTGGCGAAGCCCATCGCAGGCACGTCGGGTCCTCCGATGCGCACGATCGGGCCGTCGAGGTTGAACATCGCCTCCTCGGCGATCGTCGCGGCGATCTCGGCGCCGGCGCCGTAGGTGCGGTTGTCCTCGTAGACCACCATCGCCTTGCCGGTCTTGCGGACCGAGGCCAGGATGGTGTCGACATCGAGCGGACTGATCGTCCGCACGTCGACGACCTCGGCCGAGACCCCGTGCTCGTCCTGGAGCCGGGCGGCGGCCTCTAGACAGACGTGGAGCGTGAGCCCGTATGAAACCGCCGTCAGGTCGCCCCCCTCGCGCTTCACGTCGGCCTTGCCGATCGGTACCTCGAATGGCTCGTCGGGCACCTCTCCCTTGATCAGCCGGTAGGTTCGCTTGTGCTCGAGGAACAAGACCGGATCGGGATCGCGGATCGCGGAACGCAGCATCCCGGCCGCGTCGTACGGCGTCGAGGGCACCACGACCTTCAGACCCGGGATGTGCCCGTAGAAGGCCTCGATCGACTGCGAGTGGTACAGAGCGCCATGCACGCCTCCGCCCCACGGCACGCGCACGACCATCGGGAGACCGAAGTCGCCATTGGTGCGGTACCGCATCCGCGCCACTTCCGAGAGCATCTGGTCGAAGGCCGGGTGGATGAAGTCGGCGAACTCGATCTCGGCGACGGGGAGCAGCCCGTGCAGCGACATCCCCAGCGCCAGTCCGACGATAAGCCCCTCGGCGAGCGGGGTGTCGAGGACGCGCTCCTCTCCGAACTCCTCGAGGAACCCCTGCGTGACTCGGAACACGCCACCTCGAACGGCGATGTCCTCGCCGAGCACGACGATCCGCTCATCGGCCACCATCTCATCGTGGAGCGTGTCGTGGATCGCCGTGACGACGTTCTTCTCGGTCACGTTGCGCTCATGCAGGCTCGTCGGGCTCGAGGAACACGTGCCGGGCGAGCGTCGAGGGATCGGGGTCCGGCGCGTTCCACGCCTGGTCGATCTGCTCGTCGACGCTCGCCTTGGTCTCGGCCCAGACCCCGTCGATCCCGGCCGCGTCCATCAGCCCCTGTTCCTGTAGGAACCCTGCGAACCGGGCGATCGGGTCGCGGCGCTTGGCTTCCTCGACCTCCTCACGGCTGCGGTAGGAGCGGTCGTCGTCGTCCGAGGTGTGGGGGAAGAACCGATAGGTCTTCGCCTCGATCAACGTGGGCCCCTGGCCCGCCCGAGCCCGCTCGACGGCGGTCTTCATCGCCGCGTAGCAGGCGAGCACGTCGTTCCCGTCCACCACCTCGCCCGGGAAGCCGTAGCCGGGTGCACGATCGGCCACGTTCTCGATCGCCATCTGATGAGACTGCTCGACGCTGATGGCGTAGCGGTTGTTCTCGCACACGAAGATCACCGGGAGCCGATGGATGCCGGCGAAGTTCAGAGCCTCGTGCCATGCACCCGCGCTGGTCGCCCCTTCGCCGAACCAGCAGCCGACGACCGCGTCCTCACCCCGGAGTTTGGCCGCGTAGGCGATCCCGGCCGCGTGCGGGATCTGCGTCGCGATCGGGGAGGAGTGGCTGATGATGCCGAGGCGCCGAGAGCCCCAGTGGCTCGGCATCTGGCGTCCGCCTGAGGTCGGGTCGTCCGCCTTCGCGAACAACCCGAGGAAGATCTCGTACGGCGTCATCCCGGCGAGCAGCACCACGGCGACGTCGCGGTAGTAGGGGACCCAGATGTCCTGTCCGCGGCGGAGCGGCCAGGCCGTTCCGACCTGGCACCCCTCGTGTCCCGAAACCGGCACGACGAACGGGGCCTTGCCCTGACGGTTCAGCCGGAATGCGGCCTCGTCGACCAGGCGCGCGGTCACCATCGTCCGATACATGGATCGGAGGTCTTCGGAGGTGAGGCCGAGGGCCTCGTGCGACGGTTCCGTGGTAACTCGGGTCGCCACGACGGCGAGTGTAGCATCGGCCTTCTGACGCTCAGCCGGCCGGTAGGCTACGCGCCGATGTCGGAACGGACCGATCGTGCAGTCGCGCTGATCGAGGAGTTTTCTCAGGGTGCGATGTCGGGTCCCGATGCCCGGCTGTCAGAGCTCGGGATCGATTCCCTCGCCTTCGCCGAGCTTGCGCTCGCCCTGGAGGCCGAGATGGGCGCCGATCTCTCGGACGGTGCTGTCGATGGTTCGAGCCGTGTGAGCGATGTGCTCGCCGCTGCCGAGGCCGGTGCTCGAGAGGAGGGTGACCTGCCTCGCGCGATCGGGGCGTTGCAGTCGTTCTCCGGCCTCGTCGGTGGCTGGGCGCTCCGGTGGTGGTTCGCGATGCGCGTCGAGGGCGCAGCCAACGTCCCGCGCTCGGGATCGGCGATCTTGGCCATGAACCACGAGAGCTCGCTCGACATCCCGCTCAGCGTCGTGGCGTGCCCTCGCGAGATCGTGTTCATGGCCAAGCGCGAGCTGTTCAAGAACGCGTTCGTACGGTGGTGGATCCGCATGCTTGGTGGCTTCCGTGTCGATCGCGATAGCTTCGACCTACGAGCGATCCGGATGGCGCTCTCGGTGCTCGCACGCAAGCAGGTGCTCGGGATGTATCCGGAAGGAACCCGGTCGCCGGGCGAGCTCCTGCCGTTCCTGAACGGCGCGGCGTGGCTCGCGCTTCGGACCGGTGCGTCGATCGTGCCGTGCGCCATCTCGGGAACCGATCGATCGAGCGAGGCTCGGCGGCCTCGCCGGATGCGCGTGCGGGTGTCGTTCGCGCCGCCGATCGCGGTCGGGAAGGTGGACGACCCGCTCGAGAGCCTAGCGAAAGCGCCGGCGATCACGGCGGAGATCCGGGAGGCGATCGAGGCGCGACTCGTTCGCTGAGGCGCTGGAACGGCTCGGGGAACGGAGAGCCCCGTCCATCTGTGTGTACGCCTGGTAGCATACCCCCCTAGGGTACAGGGGCCCCAGCTGGGAGGAGCGCGCCCGTGGCTGGCTACACGATCAAGAAGAAGGACCTCCAAGACCGGCTCCGTCGCATCGAAGGCCAGGTCCGTGGCATCCAGCGGATGGTCGACGAGGATCAGTACTGCATCGATGTCCTCACGCAGGTGAACTCCGTCACCGCCGCCTTGAAGGGCGTCGGGATGGGGCTGCTGGACGGGCACGTCCGTCATTGCGTGAAGGAGAGTATCGAGCTGGGCAGCGGGGACGAGAAGATCGAGGAACTCCTGGCGGCCGTCGGGCGCTTCAACGGGAGGTAGCTGTGGCCGAGACAGCGGTTCAGGAACGGAACGACCTCCGGCTCGACGTCCTCGGCATGACGTGCGGCTCGTGTGCCGTGCGGGTCGAGAAGGCGCTGAACAAACAGCCGGGCGTCGATGCCGCCGTGAACTTCGCGACGGGTGAGGCGCTCGTCCACCTCACCGAGGGGGCGCCGGTGTTCGAGTCGCTCCGCGAGGCCGTGCAGTCCCGCGGCTATGACATCCGCGTCCACGTCGACGAGGCGGCCGAGGAGGCCGCTCGCAGGGAGGAGCGCGTCTGGTTGCGCCGGCTCGTGGTCGCCTGGCCGCTCGCGATCGCAACGATGATCCTGTCCTTCACGGCGATGGATGAGACGTGGGCGCGGTGGACCGCGTTCGCGCTCGCGACGCCGGTGCAGTTCTACTCCGGCTGGCCGTTCCTGAAGGGGGCGGCGATCCGCGCGCGGACCCTTACCGCGAACATGGACACGCTGATCGCCGTCGGGACGCTGACCGCGTACGCCTACTCCGTGTGGGCGCTCGCGGAGGGCGGCGATCTGTACTTCGACACCGCCGCCGTGATCATCGCGTTCATTGCGCTCGGAAGATGGCTCGAGGCGCGCGCGAAGGGACGCGCGTCGCAGGCGATCAAGCGCCTGCTCGAGCTCGGTGCCAAGGAGGCTCGGGTGCTGCGCAACGGCAAGGAGCTGAAGGTCCCGGTCGATTCGGTGCAGCTCGGCTGGACCCTGAAGGTGCTGCCCGGCGAGAAGGTTCCCGTGGACGGTCGTGTGCTCCAGGGAGCGTCCGCGGTCGACGAGTCGATGCTGACGGGCGAATCGGTCCCGGTTGAGAAGGGTCCGGGTGACGACGTCGCGGGCGCTACGGTCAACGTCGACGGCGTGCTCGTGCTCGAGGCCACGCGTGTAGGCGAGGACACGGCGCTGGCCAAGATCGCCCGGCTGGTCGCAGAAGCCCAGGGCTCGAAGGCGCCGATCCAGCGCTTGGCCGATCGCGTCGCCGGGGTGTTCGTGCCGGTCGTGATGGCGATCGCCCTAGTGACCGCGATCGTCTGGTACGCGCTCGAAGGGTCGTTCGAGGCCGCACTGGTTCCGGCGGTGGCCGTCCTGATCATCGCGTGCCCCTGCGCACTCGGTCTCGCGACCCCGGCAGCCCTCATGGTCGGGACCGGTCGCGGCGCGCAGTTGGGCATCCTGATCCGGGGCGCAGAGATCCTCGAGCGCTCGAAGGGCGTGGACACGGTCGTGTTCGACAAGACCGGAACGCTCACCGAGGGCCGGATGCGTCTGGTCGAGGTGTTCGGATGCGCCGAGGCGCTCGAACACGCGGTCGCCGTCGAGGCCGGGAGCGAGCACCCGATCGCGCGGGCGATCGTCGAGGGCGCTCGCGAGCGAGGCGTCGCGATCCCCGAGGTCCGGGACTTCCGAGCGATCCCCGGCCGCGGCGCCCGAGCGAGACACGACGGGCTCGAGGTACTCGTCGGTCGCCGCTCCCTCCTGGAGGAAGAGGGAACGATGATCCCCCCGTCCATCGAGCGCGAGGCCGACCACCTCGAGTCCCAAGGCAACACCGTTGTGTGGGGCGCCTGGGATGGCGTCGCCCAGGCCGTCTATGCGGTGGCGGACACGCTGAAGGACGGCGCGGCGGATGCGGTCGCAAGGTTGCACGCTCTCGGTATCGAGGTCGCGATGATGACCGGTGACAACCGGACGACCGGCGAGGCGATCGCTCGCCAGGTCGGCATCGACCGCGTGCTTGCCGAGGTGCAACCCGAGGACAAGGTGGAGGAGATCCGCCGGCTCCAGGCCGAGGGGAAGAACGTCGCGATGGTCGGCGACGGGATCAACGACGGTCCCGCGCTCGCGCAGGCCGATCTCGGGATCGCGATCGGGACCGGGACCGACGTCGCGATCGAGGCGAGCGATATCACGCTGATCCGCGGCGACCTCGCGGGTGTGGTGACGGCGATCCGGCTCTCGCGCAGGACCTTCCGAACGATCGCGGAGAACCTGTTCTGGGCGTTCGGCTACAACGTGGCGGCGATCCCGCTCGCGGCGCTCGGGCTGCTGA
>Ga0184612_10001316_pt1 | contig 11936 bp, 11 predicted proteins | sample PLM3_60_coex_FD_133163 | JGI IMG/M metagenome (GOLD analysis project Ga0184612, IMG submission 133163) | Groundwater sediment microbial communities from an aquifer in East River, Colorado, USA - PLM3_60_coex | ecosystem: Environmental > Terrestrial > Soil > Riparian zone | place: USA: East...
AGGAGCACCGCCTTCAGCGAGGAGAGGTATTCGTGGGCTTCCTCCGAGCTGCGTAGGTCGGGATGGGACACGATCTCGATGAGGGGGACGCCGCTCCGGTTGAAGTCCACGCCGCTCTTCTCCGCCGACCACGGGAAGCCCTCGTGGAGAAGCTTGCCCGCGTCCTCTTCCATGTGGATCCGGTGCAGGCGCACCCGGCGGAAGCCGGCGCCGGCGGAGATCTCGACGTGACCGTCGGTGGCGAGGGGACGATCGTACTGCGAGATTTGATAGCCCTTGGGCAGGTCGGGATAGAAGTAGTTCTTGCGTGCGAAGACCGACACCGGATGGACGGTGCACTGCGTGGCCAGCGCGGCCCGCAAGGCGAGGGTCACCGCCTCTCGGTTGAGCACCGGCAACGAGCCGGGCAGGCCCAGGCACACGGGGCAGATGTGCGTGTTGGGGGCGTCGCCGAAACGGTTCCGGCACCCGCAGAAGATCTTGGTGGCGGTGCGGAGCTGGCAGTGGACCTCGAGGCCGATGACGGGCTCGTAGCGGGGCGCGATCTGCCGGGATTGGGTGGCCGTCGTGGACACGACCGGCGATTCTACTTTGATTTTGGCAGGGGCCGGGGCAGGGGCTTGCGCGGAAGCAACTCCGCCCGTGTCGCCGCGTCGTAGACGAAGGCCGCGAGGACGGCGGAGGCCTGCATGAGGTCCGCCGGCACGACGTGGTCGTACACGTCGAGGTTCGAATGGTGGGTGCGGGACCCGTAGTCGAGGGGATCCTGAATGAACTGGAAGCCGGGCAGGCCCAGGTCGTCGAAGGACTGGTGATCGGTGCCGCCCGTGTTGCGGATCGTCAGGGTCGTGGCGCCCAGGTCCCGGAAGGGCGCGAGCCACGACTCGAAGATGGGGCGGACCATGTCGTTCCCCTGGAGGTAGACGCCGCGGATCTTGCCCGTTCCGTTGTCCACGTTGAAGTAGGCCGCGAGCTTCGCGTGCTCGGGCTTGAGGGTCATGGTGACCGGGTCGCCGAAGTGCTCCTTGACGTAGCCGCGCGACCCGTAGAGGCCCTGCTCCTCGCCGCTCCACAAGGCGAGGCGCACCGTCCGATCCATCGGGAGGTCCAGGGTCTTCAGGATCCGCATCGCCTCCAGCGCCACCGCGCAGCCGGCGGCGTTGTCCGTGGCGCCGGTGCCCGAATGCCACGAATCGAGGTGGGCCCCGAGCATGACGACCTCGTCCTTTTTCTTCTGCCCCGGGATCTCGGCCACGACGTTGAAGCCGTCGGTCACGTCGTCGTGGAACGACGCGGCCACGTCGAGCTCGACCTTCACCGGGATCTTGCGCTCTACGAGCCGCGCGATGCGGTAATAGGCTTCGGGCTGCAGGACGACCCACACCGGTGGTGGCGCGGCCTCTCGGGCCCACAGGCCGGCCTTCTCTGCGAAGAGGATGCCGCCCGCGCCCCTCTGATCGGTGGAAAGCACGGCGACGGCGCCCTCGTCGTAGAGGAACGTGTTGAGCCGGTCGTAGGCCCGGTCGAGCCGGTCCACGTACTCCCACAGGACCTCCGCGGGATACGCGCCGAGGATCTGCCACCGCTTTTTCTCATCCTCCGGGAGCCGGGTGATCGGCCACTCCAGCGGGGGAGGCGCGAAGGGGTCTGGAGCCCCGGCGACGTCCGCCAGCTTCTTGTCGTCGTACCGTTCGCTCGCCGCCTCGGTGGGGGGCGTGAGCTCCCGCACGGGCTCGATCAGCACGATCCGGCCCTTGAGCCTGCCCTTCTGGGCCGCGGTATAGCTCCGGATGCGCTCCGTGACCTTCGGCAGGTCGAAGCGGTCTGGATCCTCCCGCGGAGAGAAGAGCGGCGCCGCGACCACCTCGGCGGTCACGGGTCGCGGCGTCGCGGCGGACCACGCCATGGGGACGCCGAGGAGTGGCGCGTAGACGGGCGCCTTCATGTGGGCGGAGAAGCGGGCGAGGGACCAACCCCGGCCGAAGGTGCCCCACTTCTCGAGCCGCGCACTGCCGACGCCCCAGTCCTTGAGCTGCCGCACGGACCAGTCGGCGGCCGCCCGGAAGCCGGGCGAGTTCGTCAGGCGCGGGCCGTTGACGTCGGTCAGGTAGAAGAGGTGGTCCATGACGTGCGATCCGCGGAACGCCTCGTCCTTGATGCGGTGGATCGTGGCCAGGTCGGCGTTCTCCTGGCCGAAGGCCACCGCGGGCGCCGCGGCGAGCAGGAGCAGGGCCAGGGCGTGTCGCGTCATGGGGGACCTCCTCGGGCAGAAAGGAACCGGCGCGAAGCCTAAGCACGCGGCGGCCGGGGGTCAAGCCCACACTTGACCGCGGACCGCGCAACCGGTACACGTAGGCTGATGATGCGCCGCCCCGCCCCCCCCGCGCCGGAGAGGAGCTTCGAGGAGCTCCAGGCCTCCGCGCTCTTCTGTGCGCGGTGCCATGCCCCCCAGCCGGTGCGCGAGCGCCTGCTGCTCGTGCTGCCCGACGGCGAGCTCTACGAGTACCTCTGCACCGCGTGCGGCGAGTCGGTGGGCAAGCGGAAGCTCACGGGAGCATCGCCGGTGCTCATCGGCTAGGGTTCGGTTCGGCGCTAGGCGGCACTAGGGCGGATAGCTCATCGCGCCGCCGCCGAAGGACCAGTTCTCCCGCGGCACCTCGACCAGGTTGACGATCACGTCTTCGCGGCGCACGGGCGCGGCAGCGATGATGTTGTCGGCGAGGGACGCGTAGAGCGCCTTCTTCACCTCCACCGTCCGTCCGACGTTCATGAAGACCTGGACGATGACCACCGGCGCGCGGTGGGAGATGCCGAGGTAGCTGGGCGTGAACACGATCGAATCCGGCGGCGCCAGCTCGAGGATCTGGAACTTGTCGTCGGCGGGGGCCTTGGCCACGTCGACCAGGGCGCGGTGCACGCCTTCGGAGAGCGCGGCTCGCTGGGCGGGGGAGAACACCGCTGGCATCGTGATGCGGACGAGGGGCATGAATCCTCCGTTATCGTTGCGCGGGTGGCTAGAATAGCGCGCGTATGCTTGGCAAGGAAGATCTGGGCCGCCTGCTCGAATACACCGTGTGGGCCAACCACCGGGTGATGCGCGTGGCCGCGACGCTCTCCCCCGACGATTTCAAGCGCGACCTCGGCTCCAGCCACGGGGGAGTGCGGGGCACCCTGACCCACATGATGGGCGCGGAGTGGATCTGGCTGGAGCGCTTCAAGGGCGTCTCGCCTACGCGAGGGATCGACGAGAGCGAGTTCGCCGACGTCGTCGCCCTCCGCGACCGGTGGACGCTCATCGAGGAGCACCGCGCCGACTGGTTCCGCTCGCTGCGCGAGACCGACGGCGCCGCTCCGGTCGCCTTCCGCACCCTCGCCGGCGTCGCCCATCAGACGCCGCTGTGGCAGCTCCTGCAGCACGTCGCGAACCACGCGAGCTACCATCGCGGCCAGGTCATCACCCTGATGCGCCAGCTCGGCGCGCGGGTCGCCTCCACCGACATGCTGTTCTGGGACCGGGAGCGGGACGCAGCGAAGGCCGGGGCCTGAGGTGCCGGCCCAGCTGCTCGAGCGCACGCTCGTCGTGGGCACCGGCGGCTTCCTCGGGGCCGCCGCCCGGTACCTGTTGGGGGGCCTCGTCTATCGATGGCTTCCGGCTACCTTTCCCTGGGCGACCTTCCTGATCAACGTGACGGGTTGCTTCGGCATCGGGTTCCTGGCCGTGCTGGCGGAGGAGCGGATGCTCCTCGGCCCGGCGGCGCGGCTCTTCCTGATGGTGGGCATCCTGGGCGGCTACACGACCTTCTCCACCTTTGGCTACGAGACGATCGCGCTCCTGCGTGACGGCAGCCTGGTCGCCGCCGTGCTCAACGTGCTGGGCCAGGTCGTGCTGGGCCTGCTCGCGGTGTGGGCCGGCATGACGGCGGCGCGGGTCTTGCCGTGACGCTGCCGCGCGACGGACAGCTCCTGCGCATCTTCATCGGCGAGTCGGACCGATGGGGCGGGCTGCCCCTCTACGAAGCCATCGTCCAGGAGGCGCGCAAGCGGGGCCTGGCCGGGGCCACGGTGTTCCGCGGCTTCGAGGGCTTCGGCGCCCGCAGCCGTGTCCACACCGCCCGCATCCTGCGCCTCTCCGAGGACCTCCCGGTGGTCGTCGAGATCGTCGACACGGAAGAGAAGATCCAGGCCTTCCTGCCCGCCCTCGACGAGATGGTGAAGGAAGGGCTGGCCACGGTGGAGAAGGCCACGGTGATCTTCTACCGGGCCGGAGACCGGCCGCCGAAGGATTAGGGCCGGACGGCATCGTTGCGGTAGACCTTCCCCTCGCGCATCACGAAGCTCACCCGTTCGGTCGCGCGGATGGCGGCGAGCGCGTCGCCGGGCACGGCCACGACGTCCGCGTCCTTGCCCGGCTCCAGCGTCCCCGCCCGCTTGTCGATCCCGAGAAGCGCCGCGGCCACCGACGTGGCCGTCCGCAGCGCCGCCGCCGGGCTCATGCCGTGCTCCACGAGCAGCGCGAACTCCTCCGCGTTGCGGCCGTGGGGGCTCACCGCGGAGTCGGTGCCGAAGGCGATCTTGACGCCCATGCGCAGGGCGTTGCGGAACACGCCCGACCGGGCCTCCACCGCCGCCCGGGCCTTGGCCGCGATCTCCGGCGGGTAGGTGCGGGCGGACTTCCGGCCCCCTGCGTATTCCCCGGCCATCAGCGTGGGCACGAAGTACGTGCCGCGCTCCTTCATCAGGCGCAGCGCTTCTTCGTCGAGGAACGAGCCGTGCTCGATGGAGTCGATGCCGGCCCGGATGGCGACCTTGGCTCCCTCCGCTCCATGGGCGTGGGCGGCCGCTTTCTTCCGGAGGCGGTGGGCCTCGTCGACGATGGCGTCCATCTCGGCCTGGGTGAGCTGGGGCGTGTCCACCTCGTCGGAGAGGGAGAGCACGCCGCCGGTGGCGCAGACCTTGAGCACGTCCGCCCCGTACTTCACCTCGAACCGCACCGCGTCGCGGAACGCGTCGGCCCCGCTCGCGATGCCCTCCGCCATCCCCGGCTCCTTCCCGAAGAGCAGGTAGGGGAAGCCGGTGGCGTCGCAGTGGCCTCCGCGGGCGCCCAGCGCGGAGGTGGACACGAGCATCCGCGGGCCGGGAATCACGCCGGCGTTGATGCCGTTGCGCAGACCGACGTCGATGTAGTCGTCCGCCCCCACGTTGCGCACGGTGGTGAAGCCGGCCATGAGCGTGCGGCGGGCATACTCGGTGGCGCGGATCGCCTTCTCGGCCACCGTGCGGCGCAGCCCATCCACCGCCGCCCGGTACCAGTCGTCGGAGCTCTCCCCGGTGAGGTGGACGTGGGCGTCGATGAAGCCGGGGAGCAGGGTGGCGTCGCCGAGGTCGATGACGCGCGCGCCCGCGGGCACGGGGAGGCCGGAGCCCGCCGCCTTGATCGTTCCCGCCTCGATCACGATCACGGCGTTGGGCACCGTGGAGTCGGCGCGGCCGTCGAACATGCGGGCCGCCTTGAGGACGACCACCTCCGCCCCCACGGCCGGGGGCGGCGTCTGCGCCCATGCGCCGCGGGAGGCCGCCGCCGCGAAGACCACCGCCACGAGACGGCTCTGCATGACATCACCTCCGGAAAGGGCCGGTATGCTACATCGGCGGCGGGGAGGGAGAAAGCCACCGCGTGACACTGACGACGGACGGCAAGTGGCTGTTCGCGGGGCGTGCGCTCCGGACCTTCTCCTTCGGGTACCTCTCGCTCGTGCTCGCCCTCTATCTGTCCGCGCGCGGCTTCTCGGCGGCCGCCATCGGAGGCGTGCTCACGGCGACGCTGGTGGAGGACGCGGTCTTCACGGCATCGGTCGCCGGTCTCGCGAACCGTCTCGGACGCCGGCGCGTGCTCACGGCGTGCAGCCTCCTCCTCAGCTTTGCCGGCGTGATGCTCGCCGTCGGCGAGAGCCCGTGGGTCCTGCTCGTGGGCGCGGTCCTGGGGACGCTCAGCCCCAGCGGCCAGGATGCGGGACCGTTCGCGCCGGTGGAGCAGGCGCTCCTGCCCGAGACCGTTCCCCGCGAGGCCCGGATGCGGGCCTTCGCCTGGTACAACGTGGCCGGCTTCCTCCCCGCGGCCCTGGGCGCCCTGGCGGCGGCGGCGTGGCTACACGCCGCGGCGGCCATGGGCATCGAGGAGCTGGGGGCCTTTCGTGCGCTCCTGTGGTTCTACGCGGTCAGCGGGATCGCGCTCGCCCTCGTCTACCAGCGCCTCTCGCCCGCGGTGGAGGTGACGTCTCCCCAACCGCAGGCCGCGCGGCTCGGGCTGCACCGCTCGCGCCGCGTCGTCTTCGAGCTGGCCGGCCTGCAGGCCGTGGACTCCCTCGCCGGCGGCTTCATCGTCCAGACCCTGCTCGTCTACTGGTTCAACGTCCGCTTCGGCGCCGGCCCCGACGTCCTGGGCCCTCTCTTCTTCGGCACCAACGTGCTCTCGGCGATATCTTTCTTCGTCGCCGCGTGGGTGGCCGGTCGGATCGGCCTGCTCAACACCATGGTCTTCTCCCACCTCCCGTCGAACGTGCTGCTGTGCCTGGTGCCCCTCGCTCCGTCGCTGCCCGTGGCGGCCGCGCTGCTCCTCACGCGGCACCTCCTCTCGCAGATGGACGTCCCCACGCGCCAGGCCTATACCGTGGCGCTCGTCGCCCCGGACGAGCGGCCGGCGGCCGCGGGCTTCATCGTGAGCGCGCGCGGCATCGCCCAGGCCATCGCCCCGGTCATCAGCGGCCTGGCGCTGAGCCGCGCCGCCATCGGACTGCCGTTCTTCCTGGCCGGCGGCCTGAAGATCGCCTACGATCTGGCCCTGTACTTCCGCTTCCGCAACGTGAAGCTCCCGGAGCCCGATGATTGACCTGCGTTCCGACACGGTCACCAAGCCGACGCCGGAGATGCGGCGGGCGATGGCGGAGGCCGAGGTCGGGGACGACGTGTACGCCGAGGACCCGAGCGTCAATCTCCTGCAGGACACGGCCGCCCGCATGCTCGGCTTCGAAGCCGCCTTGTGGGTCCCCTCGGGGGTGATGGGCAACGAGATCGCCATCCGCATCCTGACGGTGCCCGGCCAGGAAGTGCTCGTCGAGGAGCGCAGCCACGTCTTGCAGTACGAGCTGGCGGGCATGGCCGTGCTGTCCGGCGTCATGCCGCGGGCCGTTCCCGGCGAGGACGGCCGGCTCCGTCCCGAGGACGTCCGCGCCGCGGTCAAGCCCCGCGTCTACTACCGCTCCGAGATCGGGCTCGCGGTCCTCGAGAACACCCACAATCTCGCCGGGGGTACGTTCTACAGCGTGGAGCAGACGACGGAGACGGTGTATGCCTGCCGGGAGGCGGGGCTCAAGGTGCACATCGACGGCGCGCGCGTGTGGAACGCCGCGGTGGCCCTGGGCGTGGAGCCGCGCCGCCTGCTCAAGGGGGCGGACACCGCGATGGTGACGCTCTCCAAGGGCCTGTGCGCGCCGGCCGGCTCGCTGCTGCTCGCCTCGCGCGACCGCGTGGAGGCGGCCCGGCGCGTGCGCAAGCAGCTCGGGGGCGGCATGCGACAGGTCGGCATCCTCGCCGCGGCCGGCCTGGTGGCGCTGGAGACGATGACCGGCCGCCTGGCCGAGGACCACGCCCACGCCCGCCTGCTCGGGGAAGCGCTCGCTCAGGCCCGAGGCGTGCAGGTCGCGCCTGTCCGCACGAACATCGTGGTCGGCCGCATCCAGGGGCGCTCGGCGCCGGAGGTCGTGGCCGAGCTAGACCGCCACGGCGTCCTGGCTTCAGCCATGGACGCGGTGACCTTGCGGCTCGTGACGCATCGCGACGTATCCGCCGAAGACTGCCGGCGCGCCGCGGAGGTCATCGGCTCCGTGCTGCGGTGAAGCGCGATACGGGGTCGCTTGCCGGCCGCGAGCACGACCTGCTGGTGGTGGGCGGGGGCATTCACGGCGCGGCCGCCGCGTGGGACGCGGCCCAGCGCGGCCTGGCCGTGGCCCTGGTGGAAGCGGCCGACTTCGGCGCCGGGACCTCCTGGAACAGCCTCAAGACCATCCACGGAGGCCTCCGGCACCTGGCGAGGGCCGACGTCGCCGGCCTGCGCGAGTCGGCGCGCGAGCGCGCGGCCCTGATGCGGATCGCCCCCGAGCTGGTGCGGCCGCTCGTCTTCCTGCTGCCGCTCTACGGCCACGGCCTCCATGGGCGCGAAGCCATGGCCGCGGGGCTGCTCGCCGCCGACCTGCTGAGCGCGGACCGCAACGGCGGCCTTCCGACCTCGCACCGCATCCCGCGCTCGAGGGTCCTGCCTGCGCGCGAAGTGCTGGAGCGCGCGCCGCAGATCGAGGCGAAGGGCCTCACCGGCGGCGCCTCGTGGACCGACGCGCAGGTGGAGAGCAGCGAGCGGCTGCTCATGGGCTTCCTCCACGCGGCGGCGGAGGCGGGAGCGGCGCTGGCGAGCCGGGTGGAGGTGACCGCGCTCATGCGCGTCTCGGGTCGCATCGTCGGGGCGACGGCGCACGACCGTGAAGGCGGCGCGGCGCTGGACGTGCGCAGCCGGATGGTGCTGAACGCGGCCGGCCCGTGGGGGGACCGGCTGGTCGGCTCGGCGGGCATCGCGGGCCGCCCGGCCCCGCTGCTGCGCGCCACCAACCTCGTCCTGCGCCGCCGCCTCGTGGACCGCTGGGCGCTCGGGGGCCGGGGCCGGGGACGCTACCTGTTCCTGGTGCCCTGGCGCGACCGCTGCATCCTGGGCACCGGATACGAGCCGCGGGAATCGCCGAGCGCGGACGGCGGGACCGAGGCCCTGCTCGCCGAGGCCCGACAGGCGTACCCCTGGGCGGGGCTGGACCTCTCCGACGTCACGCTCGTCCACCGCGGCCTCGTGCCCGGGCGCGGGGGCGCCGCGGGCCTGTGGACGAGGAGCCGGGTCGTGGATCACGAGGCCGAAGACGGCCTCCCCGGCCTCGTGTCCGTCCAGTCGGTCAAGTACACGACCGCCCGCGCTTCCGCCCAGGCGGCGGTGGACGTGGTCGAGGCCCGCCTGGGCCGCCGCGCGACGCCCTGCCTTACGGCCACCACGACGCTGCCGCGGGCGCGGCCGCTCCCCGGCACCCTCAGCGAGCGCACGCGCGTCGCGGTGCGCGAAGAGATGGCGCTTCACCTCACCGATGCGGTTTTGCGCAGGCTGGACCTGGGCACCGCGGGGCCGCCGTCGCCGGCGGACGTGGAAGAAGTGGCGCGGGCGATGGCGGGCGAGCTGGCATGGGACGGCGCGCGCATCGAGCGCGAGAAGGTGGGGCTGGGCGCGGCGTACGCCCCCGACCGATCGGTCCACGACGGGCCCGAGGGACTCGCATGAGACTCCTGCTCCTGAGCAACTCCACCCAGCACGGCCAGGGCTATCTGGACCATGCGATGCCGGCCATCGTCGATTTCCTCGGCCCCGTGAAGAGCCTCCTGTTCGTCCCCTTCGCCCTCCGCGACGTGGCCGCGTACACCGGCAAGGCGAAATCCCGCTTCGAGACGGAGGGGATCGCGGTGCAGGGCCTCCAGGCGGAGGGCCGGGAGGCGGCGGCGGTCGAAGCCGCCGAGGCGATCTTCGTCGGGGGCGGCAACACCTTCCGCTTGCTCGACACGCTGCAGCGCACGGGCCTGCTCGAGGCGGTGGCCCGGAGGGCGCGCGCGGGCGCACCCTACCTCGGCGCGAGCGCGGGCACGAACATCGCCGCGCCCACGATCAAGACCACGAACGACATGCCGATCGTCCAGCCGCGCAGCTTCGAGGCCCTCGGCCTGGTGCCCTTCCAGATCAACCCGCATTACGTCGACCCCGACCCGGCCTCGCGGCACATGGGGGAGACGCGGGAGGAGCGCCTGCGGGAGTTCCTGGAGGAAAACGACGCGGTGGTCGTGGGCCTGCGCGAGGGGACGTGGCTGCGCGCCGAGGGGCGGGAGCTCCGGCTCGGCGGCTCGCGGGGCGCGCGGATCTTCCGCCGGGGACATGCGCCGGAGGAAGCGGCCCCGGGTGCGGTCTTGGATGTTTTGCTGGGCGACAAGTAACGAGCAGCGAGCGAGGGATTCACTCCCGAGCGAGCGACATGGGGGGGAGCGCGAATGCGCGCGCGGGGGTGCTTTCGGGAGGGGCACACCCCCCCGAACTCACGAATAAATTCTCTAAGGAAATTTCTGCGTGTACGTCTGGCGGACCTTGACCCGGATGCCGTCCTTCACCGCGGGCTCGTACCGGAACTTGTAGACGGCCTCGATCACCGCTTCGTCCAGCACCGCGCCCGCCCCCTTCAGGATCCGGGCGTCACGGGGGACCCCCTTTTCGTCCACGATCATCTCCACCTCGACCGTCCCCTGGCTCTTCAGCCTCCGCGCGTCCTTGGGGTAGGCCGCGGGGCCGCCGGCCACCCGGCGGGGCGGCGTCACGCTGCCGTCGAGCTCCACGAGGTCGCCTTCCATGAGCGGCTTCGGCGTCGGGGCCGGCGCGGTCGGAGCGGCGGAGCCGGAGGCTTCCGGGTCCAACCGCGCCCGCACCACCAGCTTCACTCCGGGGTGCGCCTCCACGGTCTTCACGGCGGGAAGGAAGCCCTTGCGCTCGAGCCGGATGTCGTGGCGGCCCGGGTTCAGGGCCACCTTCGGGATCGGCGTGACGCCGATCGGCTGGCCGTCCACCGTGACGGTCGCTCCATCGGGATCGGACTGGATCTCGGTGGGAGAATGCAGCGGTGACATCGTGAACCGCAGCGGCGGGGCAGGCGTGCCGTCGGGTACCTCGAAGGTCAGCTCGGCGGGGGAGTAGCCCTCCTGCGAGACGCGCACCTGGTGCAGCCCGGGGCGCAGGTCCTTGATCGACAGGGGCGACTCCCCGGCGTGGCGGCCGTCGATCCATACCGCCGCTCCCGCCGGGCGCGTCTCGATCCACAGCCCCTCGGGCAGGGCGGGCACCCGGCGGGCGACGGCCGCGGGCAGAGGCCCCGCCTGGCTCAGGATCACGACCTCGGCCCCCAGCGCCACCAGCGCGGCCGCCGCGACCGCCCACGGCAGCCACCGGCGCCGCGGCGTTTCCTCGTCGAGGAGCGTGCCGTCCGGGCGCCTCTTCAGCAGGTGCGTGGTCAGGTCGCCGGAGTCCTCCCCGCTTCGCGTAGGGGCCAGCGGCTCCAGCAGCTCTTCGGGGAGCACCATCTCCTCGCCGCTGAGGGCGGCGATGAACGAGTGCCCGCTGGGGAAGCGGTTCGTCGGGTCCTTCGCGAGCGCGCGGCGGAACACCTCGTCGTGGTGCGGGGGCAGCTCGTCGTTGAAGCCGCGCGGTGGCGGGGCGGGCTCGTGGACGATCCGGTAGATGATGGCGGTGATGCTGGCGCCCTGGAACGGGCGCTTGCCGGTGAGGGCCTCGTAGGCCACCACCCCGAACGAGAAGAGGTCGGCACGGGGCGTGACGTCGTCGCTCGCGATCTGCTCGGGGGCCATGTACGAGGGGGAGCCGAAGGACTGGCCCGACTCGGTGATGGCGGAGTTGGGCAGGCGGGCCACGCCGAAGTCCATGAGCTTCGGCCGGCCGTCGGGCAGGATCATGATGTTGGCCGGCTTGATGTCCCGGTGGATGATGCCGTTGTGGTGGGCATAGTCGATCGCCGCCGCCACGGGCGTCAGGATCCGCAGGGCCTCCGGTAGCGGCACCATCGTCCGGTGGGCGATCACGGCCTGCAGGCTCACCCCCTCGAGGAACTCCATGACGAAGTAGTCCTCGCCGACGTCGTAGATGCTGACGATGTTCGGGTGGGAGAGGCGGCCGGCGGCCTGGGCCTCCCGTCGGAAGCGACGGAGGTACTCTTCGCAGGTCTCTCCGGTCAGGTACTCGGACCGGATGGTCTTGATCGCGACCACACGGCGGACCAGGGGGTCCCAGGCCTTGTAGACGCGGC